>Ga0164242_10009851_pt1 | contig 10270 bp, 6 predicted proteins | sample OricomgcompostMG_FD_108783 | JGI IMG/M metagenome (GOLD analysis project Ga0164242, IMG submission 108783) | Miracle-Growth compost microbial communities from Emeryville, California, USA - Original compost - Miracle growth compost (MG) ... | reverse complement strand
GGTGTGGTGACCGGCAAGATCACCGCCACCGATGCGGACAACGACACCCTGACCTATACCGGCGCCGCCGAGAAGGGCACGGTGAAAATCAGCAGCACCGGGGTGATCACCTACACCCCGACCACCACCGCCCGCCACGCGGCGATCGCCGATGACGCCACCGAGGCCGACAAGACCGACACCGTCACCATCACCGTCAGCGACAGCCACGGCGCCACCCTGACCCAAACCCTCGCGGTTCCGGTCACCACGAAGAACACCGCCCCGACGGTGAGTACCACCGTCGGCACCCCGAACTCCACCACCGGGGTGGTGACCGGAACCATCAAAACCACTGACGCCGATAAGGATTCGGTCACCGTGACCGTCGATGCCACCTCCGCCAAGGGCGGGGCCGTGGTATTCGACACGGCAACCGGCAAGTACACCTACACCCCCACCGATGCCACACGCCATGATGCCTCGGCCACCGGCGCCACCAAAGCCGACAAAACCGACACCTTCACCCTGACCGCCGATGACGGGCACGGCGGTATCAGCACCAAGATCGTGACCGTCACCGTCAAACCACAGAACGCCAAACCCACTAATCCTGTTATCACACTGGGTAATCCGGCCAGCAATGGTGCGATTGTCGGCACCGTCAGCGCGACCGATATCGACGGTGACACACTCGCCCTCACCGGGCCCGCCAAAACCTCCAAGGGTGCTATCGCCTATAACGGCGACGGCACATTCACCTACACCCCCACCGCCGCGGCACTGACGGCGGCCACCAAGACCGGTGCCACTGCTGCCGCGCAGGCCGATTCATTCACCGTCACCCTCAACGACGGTCACGGTGGAACTATCACTGCTGCAGTGACATTGACGATTGCCGCAGGTAACACGGCACCGACCATCACCTCGGGACCGACGGTCACGGCAACCGACGACTCCACAGGCGTGGTAACCGGCCAGATCACCGCGACCGACGCCGACAACGACCCGCTGACCTACACCGGCACCGCAACCAAGGGAACCGTGCAGGTCAGCAATACCGGCATCATCACCTATACACCGACCACGACCGCACGCCATGCCGCGTCTGCCGATGGCGCCACCGACACCGACACGACCGACACCGTGACCATCACCGTCAGCGACGGTCGCGACGGGACGACGTCGCAGTCAATGCAGGTGACCATCGCACCAACCAACACCGCACCGATCGCCGATACCCCTGTGATCGCAACACCCGACCCCGACACCGGCGTGGTGACCGGCACAGTGAAAGCCACTGACGCAGAATCTGATTCGTTGACCTATTCGACGTCGGGCACCACCCCCAAGGGCATGGTCATCGTGGACGCCACCACCGGTGCATTCACCTATACGCCGAGCACCGAAGCGCGCAACAATGCGGCGGCACCTGATGCCACGGCGGACAGCATGTTCGACACCTTCACCGTGAACATCAATGACGGGCACGGTGGAATCACCACCTATAACGTGAATGTGACTGTAGTACCGTCGGTTTCAGCACCAATATCGGTGAATGTTCTCGACACCATTGTGGTGCCGGGACAAACCCAGGTCCAGGGGGCGCTCAGCCCCGACGGGACCCGGGCCGTCGTCGTCACCAATGACAACGACAATACCGTTCTGGTGAGCGTATTCGACACCACCACCGGCAGCCAGATCGGCAATACCAATACCATTACCGCCATCGGCGGCGGCAATCTTCAGTTCAACGCCACCGGCACCCGCGCGGTGATCACCGCTTTTGACGGAAACACCGGCCACACCATGGTTTCGGTGTTCGACACGGCAACCGGGGAGCAAATCGGCACCACCACCGACGGGGGGCTGAACCCCTACTTCAAGGCGCCGGTCCAACTCAACGACGATGGCACCCGGGCGCTGATCATCGGCAACAATTGGAGCTATCCGGGCGATGGCTCGACCGTGTATACCTCAACCATCACCATCATCGATTTAGCTACGGGAACAACGATTTACAGTGGTAACGCCCAAGGACGATCCAGCGGATCATTCAGCGGCGATGGCACTCGGATCGCGATCACCACCATGACCGATCCCTACGCGTATGCGACCGAGACAGGGCTTGACTACTCGCTGCTGCACAGCACGGTGACGTTCATGGACACCATGACCGGGGACGAAGTCGGTTCCGCCATTGAGGTTTCCGGTAAACCTACCGTCACGCTCAACGGCGACGGCAGCCGGGCCGTGGTGTCGGCGCTTACCGGTAGTCCGGGCGAGACCGACGCCGACTGGTCGGGACTGACGACATCGGTGAACATCGTCGATACGGCCACCGGGCTGGCGGTTGGCGCAGCACAGATTTTTGCCGGCGTGACAACGGTGCAAATGGTGATCACACCGGATGACAGCCGTGCGGTGGCGAGCTTCATGACCGGCTCTGGCTTCGACGACCGAATCCGTTACGAGACATCGGTGACGGTCCTCGATATGACGACCGGTGAGCAGATCGGTTCGACAATCACCGCCGTGGGGATGGCGCAGATGAATGGCACCGTGACATACCTGGGTGCCCAACTGGTCGCCAACGGCACCAGGGCACTCCTCGATACGACCGATGTCGATTACTCGAGCAGCTACCAGAACTACGAGTCCCATGTCGTGCTCATCGATCCGAGCACCGGTGCGCAACTCGGACAGACAATCACCCTGAACAGCGGTGCCTTGCTCACCAGCATGAGCGGCGATGACAGCCACGCGGCGCTCTACTCGGTCGACGCATCCGGCAGTGTCTACTCACCGTCGGTCACGGTCATCGATTTGACCACCGGCAACCAAACATCCATTGCGACACCGGAATTCGATGGACTGTCGGGCACCGGCTGGGTTGGCCTCAATCACGACGGATCACGCATCATCGTTGTGACGTTCGACGGTACGACTACCACACTCACCACGCATGATTCGGCTACTGGCGCAGTGGTCGGCTCACCGGTGAGCGTTGCGGGAACACCGGTGATCGATGCCGCGGGGTTCACCCCGTACACCCTCCGGAATCCGATCAACGGCGACTACGCGACACTGACCACCTCGGTTGGCGAAAGCACGACCAACGTCACCTTCGTCAATGTGAACACCGGAGCGCAGATAGGCCAGGCCATCGAGATCGATGGCCAACTCCTCGTGGGCGAAGCAGGTACACAGATTCCTATGGTCGCCTCGGACGGCACCCACGCCCTCGCCTTGACCGGCGATGGCGAGGACACTGCCGTCACGATGCTCTCGTTGGCCCCCAACGGCCAGGGCACCTGAGCAACTCATTCGTCGAGGTGGCAACTCTTGTCGAAGATCCGGGCCGATCTCGCAATAGGTTGCCGCCTCGGCGGAGCGGATGACTACGTCCCGCTGCCCCAAACCGCGTGCGCGCCGGTGTCGCCGATCCGGATGATCTGATAGATCGAGGCTACCCCGATCACCACCGCGAGCACCTTGACCGCGATACCGGCCAGCACCTGCCGGTCGCCCAGCCGATCACCCCAGCGGTGCAGACCGGCCAGCGCCAACGACACCAGCAGCAGTCCCAGAACGAAATAGATTGCGGTGTCACCGAGTTCGGTGTGCTCGTGCAGCGTCGGCGTCTCGACCGGTTGCTGGTGCTCGAGCCACTCACCGGCCTCGGTGGTCAGCGGAGTCAGTACCACGGTCACCAACGACAGGGCCAGCGTCAGCCAGACCAGATGCTCGCGGACCGCCGTCCACAGCGCGCAGATGATCACCAGGATCGCGGTCAGCGGTACCAGGACGACGATGCCGTGGACCAGCAGCGGATGTGCGGGGATGTCACCGATGGTGTTCACGGGTAAAAGCGTGACACTCGGCGCCGGTGAACGTGCGCAAAATGCACGCATGTAACGGCGTGTCGCTGTACAAACCCGGCCGCTCGCGCGGAGGGGAAGGGGGCTGGAGCTAGGCGGCGCGGTCGGAGTAGGTGGTGGTGCGCTGACGGGCGGGGCGACCGATACCGTGGGCGATCTCGGCCAGTTCCTCGGCGGTCTTGGCCGACCCGTTCTCCGATCCGGCCATCCGCGAGATGGTCTCCTCCATCAACGTGCCGCCCAGATCGTTGGCACCGCCGCGCAGCATCACCTGAGTGCGTTCGGTGCCCAGCTTGACCCACGAGGTCTGGATGTGAGAGATCCTGCCGTGCAACATGATCCGGGCTAGGGCGTGTACCGCGCGGTTGTCCCGGTGGGTGGGCCCGGGCCGGGCACCGCCGGCCAGGTACAGCGGTGAAGACTGGTGCACGAACGGTAGCGGCACGAATTCGGTGAACCCGCCCGTGCGGTCCTGGATGCCGCGCAGCACGTTGAGGTGGCCGACCCAGTGTTTGGGGGTGTCGACGTGCCCGTACATCATGGTCGACGACGACGGCAGCCCCACCTCGTGCGCGGTACTGACCACCTCGATCCATTCCGAGGTGGGCAGCTTGCCCTTGGTCAGCACCCAACGCACCTCGTCATCGAGGATCTCCGCAGCGGTGCCCGGAATCGATCCCAGGCCGGCCTCCCGCAGGGCGGTCAACCACTCCCGCACCGACAAGCCGCTGCGAGTGACACCATTGGCAATCTCCATGGGAGAGAATGCATGTACGTGCATCGAGGGCACCCGCGCCTTGACCGCCCGGACCAGATCGGCATAACCGGTGACCGGTAGTTCGGGGTCGATGCCGCCCTGCATGCAGACCTCGGTGGCCCCGGCGACGTGCGCCTCCCAAGCCCGATCGGCAACCTCATCGGTGGACAGCGAGTAGGCGTCGGCATCACCCTTGCGCTGCGCGAACGCGCAGAACCGGCAACCGGTGTAGCAGATGTTGGTGAAGTTGATGTTGCGGTTCACCACATAGGTGACATCGTCTCCGACGGCCTCGCGGCGCAGCGAATCCGCCAGCGCGGCAACGGCATCCATCGCCGGGCCATCGGCGGTGGCCAGCGCCAGGTATTCGTCATCGGAGCAGCCCGCGGGATTCTTCTCGGCCGAGCGCAGCGCCGAGAGCACGTCGGTGTCGATCCGCTCGGGGGCCCGCGCCGCCAACTCGGAGACCTTCTCTCGGATGGATTCCCAGTCCCCGAAGGCACTGCCCAGGTCGCTACGGGTCTCGGTCAGCCGGCCCTCGGAATCGATCGCTGTGTGAAGGTCGATGCGCCCCAACGACTCCGATGCTTCATCGGGCTCCTGCCAGGGCCGGCCCACCGGGTTGACGTCGCGCGCCAGGCCGGTCTCCGGGTCGGCCAGCGCCTCGACGTGTCCACGTACCCGCGGGTCGATCCAGGCGACGCCGGCCTGCACGTAGCCCGGCTGTGCGGTCAGCCGCTGCACCAGCTCATAGCCGGCTTCGGCGGTGACCGTGGCCAATTCGTCCAGCGCGGGCCAGGGACGTTCGGGGTTGACGTGATCCGGGGTCAGCGGCGAGACGCCACCCCAATCGTCGACCCCGGCCCCGATCAGCGCCAGGCATTCCTCCCGTGACACCAGGTTCGGCGGCGCCTGGATGCGCATCTTGGGTCCCAGCACCAGCCGCGTGACGGCGATGGTCGCCAGGAAGTCGTCGATCCCAGCGTCGGGCACCGCGGCCATGGCGGTGTGGTCCTTGGCCCGGAAGTTCTGCACGATGACTTCCTGAACGTGCCCGAATTCCTTGTGCGACTTGCGAATCGCATGCATGGTCTCGGCACGCTCGGTGAGCGTCTCGCCGATTCCGACCAGCAGGCCGGTGGTGAACGGGATGGACAGCCGGCCGGCGTCGTCCAGGGTGCGCAGCCGCACCGCCGGGTCCTTGTCGGGACTGCCGTAGTGCGCCTCGCCCTTGGTTTCGAACAACCGCCGCGAGGTGGTCTCCAGCATCATGCCCATGGACGGCGCAACCGGCTTGAGTCGCGACAGTTCCGACCAGCTCATCACGCCGGGATTCAGGTGCGGCAGCAGCCCGGTCTCCTCGAGCACCCGGATCGCCATGGCGCGCACGTAGTCCAGCGTGGAGTCATAGCCCCGCTCGTCGAGCCACTGCTTGGCCTCATCCCAGCGCGCTTCGGGCCGATCCCCCAGAGTGAAAAGCGCTTCTTTGCAACCTAATTCGGCGCCGCGACGGGCAACATCCAGAATCTCGTCGGGCTCCATGAACATGCCCGCACCGGCCGCGCGCAGCTTGCCCGGCACCGTCACGAACGTGCAGTAGTGGCAGGTGTCGCGGCACAGGTGGGTGACCGGGATGAACACCTTGCGTGAGTAGCGGACCGGCAACCGTCCCTGCGGGCCACGCCGACCGGCCGACTCCAGACCCGCATCGCGCACCCGGGCCGCGCTGGCACACAGATCCGCCAGATCGTCACCGCGCGCGGTCAGCGCCAGGGCGGCCTCGTCGACGTTGAGCGCGACGCCGTCACGGGCGCGGCGCAGCACCCGGCGCAATGCCGCGGAACTGGTGGGGGTGGGCGGAACGACCGGGTTGGGCAGATCGACGCCGTGCTGAGGGTTCAGAGCCACTCCCGGATAACCCCAGGGCAGCCGAAAATCATCCGCTGCGGCACCTGCGAACTGCACATACCGGCCACAGTAGTCGCCGCCGAATATCGACCTGCGGGGCGTAGGCACAAATCTTTTTCAAATCCCACACCAATAATTGACATAGCAGTAAATTCCACCGTGCGGGGGGATTCCAAACCTCAAGGAGCCGGTATGCACGCCTCGATCCGTTCACACGCAACCGTCGGTGTGGCCGCATTGGCCGCCACAGCGATCGCCCTACCTGCGGTCCAACCGTCCGCACCGCCCGCCATCGCCGGCCACACCATCGCCGTCACGTCCAACGCACCCGCCAAAGAGTTCGCGGTGCGACTACTGAGTGCACTCGAACAAACTCCGTCGATTGCGGCCACGGCAAATAGTCTGGCTGCCGCAACACCCGCCGGCGCGGTATCCGCCGCCGCCGTTCCGGCCGCGTCCATCACCGGCGCGGTGGCCAACACGATCGTGAACGTCTACAGCGCCGGACTCAGCCTCGTCGACAACGGGCTGTACGCGGTCTATTCGGTGATGAACGCGATTCCGATCGTCCGCCTGGCCGCACCGCAGGTCTATCTGTGGACCAATCCGGTCATCGGCGTCGTCACCAGCGCGGTGTACAACCTGGCGCTGACTGTCGGACTGTATGAGAACCCGGTCACCGCCGTCTTGAACGTGGTCAACAGCGTGGTCAACGCCGCCGTCGGTTTCGTGGAGGGCCAGATCAGCTGGGCCCTGAACCTGATCCCGAACGCCTTGGCGCAGGTGGGTCTGGCGGCAACCAAAGCGGCCACGACCAAGGCAGCCGCGGCAACGGCGTCGGCGAAGGCCACATCGGTGGCGGCGGCCGCAACCGCGGTCAAGACCGTGGCCCCGTCCACGCCGGCGAAAGACACCGGTGCCACCGGCGTGACGGCGACCCCGGCCGCCTCCGGCGACACGGACAATGCCGATCCCAAGGCCGCCGATGCCAAGAGCGGTAAGAGCACCAAGCGAACCAAGGCCACCAGCTCAACCACGGCGCAAGCGGGCGACGACGGCGCGGCCGATGCCTCCTCGGGCAAGACCGGCACGCGGGATCACAGCAAGACCAAGAGCGCCCGGCATTCCGCCAAGAGCTCGGGGAAGCACGCCCATCACAATGACGGCAACTAGGACGCGGGCGCCTGACCGTCCCTGTCGACTCGTCGCGGCCCGGATCACTTCGGTGGTCCGGGCCGTCGACATTGCAACACCGAGTCGGCGGGTTACCGTCGGAGAAAGTATCGGAGGCGTAAGTTTATCGACGACCGTTCCGCGGCATCAGGAGAAGCCATGGCCGTTTCCGCTCGTTCACCCCTGCACGCCGGCCTCGCGGCGGTCGCTGCGATCGCAATTGTGCTGTCCTGCACCGCAGGCCCGCCGGTTCTCCGATTGAACGCCGAACACCCGGTGCCGACCTCGACCAGCCCGGCGCGCGCATTCGCCGTGCGCCTGCTGGCGGCGCTGCAGGCCACCGTCGCCAGTCCGACGCCGACCACCCCGGTCGCCACCGGCCCGGTTTCCACCGCCGCGACCACGCCGCCGACCCCGACGACAACGGCCGCCGCGGCGGCCGGTCCCGCTGCCGCCGCTCCGGCAGCGGCAGCGCCGGCGGCCGCCACCGCGGTGACCTTCGGACTGCCCGGTCTGCAGAACGCGATCATCAACGGCTACAACACGATCATGCCGTGGGTCGACTGGGGCGTTGAGGTGGCCCAGTGGGCCGTCGGCTGGGTGCCCTGGGTCGGCTGGGTGGGCGCCGACCAGATCGGCCTCTTCTACTTCGACCTGATCCGTCCGATCATCACCAGCGCGGTCTACAACACGGCGTACGTGATCGGCGGCAGCGTGGGTTTCTTCCCCGCGATCGGCAACTTCATCAACGACACCGGTAATGCGATCAACGGATTCATCCACGCCGAGATCAACTGGGCACTGAGCTTCCTGCCGCCGTTGCCGCCATTGCCATTCGCCGCGACCAAGGCGGCAGCGAGCAAGGCTGCCGCGGCCAAGGCGGCGACCGCCGCAGCGGCCACCGCGGCCGGCACCATCACCAAATCCGAGGCGTTCAAAGCCGGGGCCACCAAGGACGCGGCGGCCGGCAACACCGTCGCCGCCGGCGCGGACACCAAGACCGCCGACGGCAACGACCCGACCGACATCAAGGGCACCGACGACGCGGCCGCCAAGGACGCCGCAGCGTCGAAGGACAAGGCGACCGACGACGCAGCCGCCAAGGACAAGGGCGACAAGGACAAGTCCAACAAGCAGCAACCCGTGGCGGACACCGACGCGCCGGCCGCACAGTCATCGGCCACCGACACCACCGCCACGTCCGACTCGAACACCGCCGTTACCAAGACCACCAAGGCGAGCAAGTCCGACCGGCACAGCACCAAGACGGGTAAGGACGGCAAGCGCGCCGGGAAGGCCAAGAGGGGCGCAGCCAAGGGGCACTCCCACTCCGGTGCCTCCGGACACCACAGCGGGAACTAGAACCGCCGGCACCGCTGCGACGTCGGTCAGGTCCGCGCGGCGGCCCGGCGCAGGATCAGGGCCGGCGGCAGCGCGCCCAGCACCACCAGCAGCAGCGGTGTCACTGCAGCGATGCCGGAACCGCCCAGCACCACGCCGTCCTCCGGGCCGAAGATCACCAGCACGAACACCACCAGCAGCCAGGCCAATAGCGGTAGGGCAGCCACCCGCGGCGACTCATGCCATTGCAGTGCGGCCCATACCAGGGCCGCGTTCACCAATCCGCTGAGCAGCGCGCTGATCGGAAAGGGCACCGGGCCCAGATACAGCGGCAGGAACATGGCACCGGCCACCGCCGACAGCACGCCGTCGACCGTCAGGGCGGCAAGCACAACAAACCGCACCCATTGCGGGCCGGTGAGCGTAGTGGGTTCCGAGGTCAGGTCGGGATGCTGTCGAGCAGACCGACCAGCGACCCGACGACCCACTGATAGTTATCACCAAGGTCCTGCAGGTGCTGCAAGTTCGGGTCCTGATCGGGGTCCATGGGCGTTACCCTACTCCCCCGCCCGCGGCAGGCAAGGCAACATCCAACCCGGCGAGCAGATCGGTCTCGACACCGTCTCCACCTCGTTGACCGAGGGCCAACTTGTAGTGCTCACGGCTGCTCACCGGCAGCGCAATGCCGTTCGACAATGCAAACGCCCGCCCACTCGGTTCGACGGTGACCTGGGTGCGGTGCGCACGCATCGCAGCCTGCTTGGCGGCCAGGCTCTCCGGCGCATCGATGACCGCGTCATACGGATAACCGAACTCGAAGGCCATGCCGTCCACCGGCAGCCGAATCCAGCCGTCGGGCAGGTCGACGTCCGCCAGCGCCCGCAGACCGTCGAGCAAGGTGTCGCGTTCCATCACGTTCCAGTAGAACTTCGGTACCTGCCACGGTTCGCCCGGGTACCGATCGCCGGCCGCCGCCGGCACCGCCGCGGTGGCGATCCGGTGGGCTTGGATGTGGTCGGGATGTCCGTAACCGCCGTTGGGGTCGTAAGTGACGACGACGTGCGGTCGGAACTCGCGTAGCACCGCCACCATCTGCTGCACAGCTTCGTCGGTGTCGGCATCGGCGAACCGGCGCCGGCGGCGGGCCGGCATCCCGACCATGCCCGAGTCCCGCCAGTACCCGGCCCCACCCAGATAACGAGGCTGATCGACACCCAATGCACTTAGCGCC
>Ga0164242_10009850_pt1 | contig 10270 bp, 10 predicted proteins | sample OricomgcompostMG_FD_108783 | JGI IMG/M metagenome (GOLD analysis project Ga0164242, IMG submission 108783) | Miracle-Growth compost microbial communities from Emeryville, California, USA - Original compost - Miracle growth compost (MG) ... | reverse complement strand
GCCAGCGCTCCTCCCACCTCAACCACCGGCGCGGTCGGCCAGCGCTCCTCCCACCTCAACCACCGGCGCGGTCGGCCAGCGCTCCTCCCACCTCAACCACCGGCGCGGTCGGCCAGCGCTCCTCACACCTACAGCAGCGGCGGCAACGCGTCGGTCGCCTCGAACTGCCCCATGCCGGTCAGCTGCAGCAGGTCAACGATCACCGAGCGCAGCTGCAGCAGCACGCCCTCGGCGTTGAGCACCGCCGACCTCGGGACGCGGGAGCTGGCCTCGCCCAGCTCCACCAGCCGCAGCTGTACGGCGACCGCCATCCGGTTGGCCCGCAGCTCCTCGGCGATCTCGTCGGTGGCGTCGGCGAGCTGCCGCGCGAGGTCGGCGTACTCGTCGGGGACGGGCTGGCCGCGATAGGCGGCGACCGCTACTTGCCGCACCAGCACGCGGGTCGAGCGCAACGCCCGGTCCAGTGGCTCGACCAGCTCGCTCATCGCCCGGAGATGCTCGCGGTGTCGCACCCGGAACGGGCTGGAGGCGACCACCGAGATGCCCTCGTCGGCGGCCGCCTGGAGCTCGCGCACGAGCGGGTCGGTGCTGCGCGCCTCGGCGAGCACCGCCATCCCGTGCACCGCGTCGGCCTCGTGGATCACGTCGGCGGCCGCGCGCAGCAGCGTGGACATCTTGCGGACCACGACCGCCGCCTGTTCCCGCGGCCGTCTCAGCGGCGCACCGGGGACGATGGTGGCCGCCACCAGGCCCACCGCGCCGCCGACCAGTGCCTCGGTCCACCGCGTCCAGATGCCGCTGCTGCCGGGGAGCATGGCGGTGACGAAGATCGACTGCACCGCCGCCTGGTTCTGGAAGACGACGCCGGCGTCGAGCAGGATCGCCACGGTGAACGCCAGCACCACGATCATGGCGAGCTGCCAGGCGCCCTGACCCACCCAGGCGACCAACAGGTCGCCGACCAGGACGCCGAGCGAGACTCCCAAGGACACCTCGGCGACCCGGCGCAGCCGCTGACCGTAGGAGGTGCCCAGCGACGCAACGGCCGCGATCGGCGCGAACACCGGTGTCGCATGGCCGAGCACGTGCTTGGCGATGAACCACGCCACCGCCGCCGCGATCGCGCACTGGACGATCTGCCAGCGCTTCGAGCGCCAGCGGGCCAGCCGGGCCTTGAGCGAGGTGCGGCTGCGGCTCAGCAGGTCGCGCTCGATCATGGCAGCTGCTCCACGACCGGCTCCAGGGTCTGCTCCACCAGGCCGCCCCCGACCCGCTCGGCGACCGCCCGCAGCCGGGCTCGGGTGATGTCGGCGACCGTCGCGAGTCCGGCCAGGTCGGCGTTGGAGCCGGGACGGACCGGCTCGGCGTGGTTGACCGACACGCAGGTACGCCGCCCGCCGTCCTCGGCGTTCTGCAGCGCCACCGCGTGCCCGGTCGTCCCGGAGCCGGCGAAGAAGTCGAGCACGCGGGCGTCCTCCGGCATGGTCAGCAGGATCCGGCGCAGCAGCCCGGTCGGCTTGGGCGACTCGAAGACGTGCCCGACAAGCTCCTTCAGCTCGGCCACCGCGACGTCGGTCGAGCCCACCTCACCGGCGGTCCAGATGGTGCGCAGCTTCTTGCGCCGCGGCCGCCCCGCCTGGCCCGACCCGCCGCCGGTGGTGTGCAGCCAGTCGCGCTGGTAGATGTCGACCCGCTCCCCCAGCCTGCCCGCCAGCCGACGACAGACCAGGTCGTCGGCGCGCTCGGTGACCAGTGGGGCGCTCCACCGCCACACCGCCGGCGAGCCGTCGCCGAAGACCGGCTTGATCTCGACGGCGCCGTCGAACGGCGCCACGCCGACCCGCCCCGTCTCCGGGCAGCCCCACAGTGGGTAGTGCAGCGTCGGCGCGGTGATCGGGTTGAACTTCTTGTTCGTGTTGCGCAGCGGCAACCGGCGGTAGCGCCGGCCGTCGGCGGCGGTCAGCGGGAAGTCGCGCGCGTCCACCAGGTCCGGCGAGGAGGCGTCCAGGACGCAGTGCCGGGCGTCGCGGCCATAGACCAGCAGATACTCGTGGACCGTCGCGAAGCCCTTGCCGAGCTGGCGGCCCTTGGCGTTGAGGTTGACCACGATCTGCGCGAGCAGGTTGCCCTCGCCGTACACGTCGTCCATCAGGAGGCGCAGGTGGGCGGCCTCGTTGTCGTCGATGGAGACGTAGATCGCTCCGGTCGGGGCGAGTATCTCGCGGGCCGCCTCGAGCCGGGGACGCATCATCGCCACCCAGGCCTCGTGCCGGCCCGCGCGCCGGCCGTCCGCGCCGCGCAGGTCGTCGTGGTAGGCGAAGGCGCTGCCGGTGTTGTAGGGCGGGTCGATGTAGATCAGATCGAACCTCTCGCCGGCCGCCGCCAGGCCGCGCAGCACCTCGAGATTGTCGCCCTCGATGAAGGTGTTCCACGGCACGCCCAAACCCTATGCGACATCGAGATGCCACCTATGGCGGCTCGAGAAGTCAGTTTCGGCGGGTCGAGTCGTCAGTTTCGGCGGGTGCGCTTTCCCGGCGCGGCAGGATGCCCTCATGGGCAGAACGATCCGGCGCGGTGGCCTCGCGACACCGGTGCTGCTCGCCGTCGCGCTGGTGCTCGGCGCCGGCGCGCTGCTGGTCGTCCCGACGCCCCTGGGCATCCAGGTCCGCACGCTGCTCCACATCCATGCGCCGCACCGGCTGCTGCCCGCGGTGACGGTGCCGCACGGCGACGGGCACTACACGTTCCTGCAGACCGAGCCCGGCAGCCACGAGCCGGTGACCTACAGCCCCTGCGAGCCGATCCGGTACGTCGTCGACACCAGCGGCGGACCCGCCGATGCCCTCCGGCTGATCTCAGCGGCCGTGGCCCGGATCAGCCGGGCCTCCGGGCTCGCGTTCGAGTACGGCGGCACCACCCATGACTCCGACTTCTCCCACCGCACACCGAGCGATCCGGTGCTGATCGGGTTCGTCGCCCCCGGCGTACTCAAGGACATGACGGTGGAGAGCAACCACATCGGGCTCGGCGGCAGCACTGCCTTCGGCAGCACGCTGGGGCGCCGGACCTATCGGACCGGCATGGTGGCGCTGCGGGCAGACTGGTTCCGCGACCCGCGGCCGCCGCGCGCCGAGAAGCGTGCGGTGATCATGCACGAGCTCGGCCACGTCGTCGGCCTCGGCCACGTCGATGACTCCGATGAGCTGATGGATGCCTCAAACGACGGGCAGACCACCCTCGGGCCCGGCGACCGCGAGGGGCTCGCGCTGCTCGGCCGCGGACCCTGCACGTGACCGCTCCCCCGGGCATCTGGGAGGGTCGGCGCATGCCTCGTTTCAGCCGCGCCGAGCTCGAGTCGTTCCGGGATGCCCAGGTGCCCGACCTGCTTCCTCGCCCCGGCCAGGAGCTCAAGCTGCTCTTCGTCGGCATCAACCCGGGGCTGTGGACCGCGGCGACCCAGACCCACTTCGCGCATCCGGTCAACCGGTTCTATCCGGCGCTGTTGCAGGCCGGGATCATCACCCGTCCGATCGACCCCGCTGCCGGGATGGACGAGGCCGATCGCGAGCACCTGCGTGAGCGCGGCATCGGCATCTCCAACGTCGTCCACCGCGCCACCGCCCGGGCCGACGAGCTCGCCAAGGCCGAGCTGGTCGAGGGCGGCCTCCAGCTGCAGCGACTGGTCCAGCGGGTACGGCCCCGCGTGGTTGCCATCGCCGGCATCACCGCCTACCGCTCCGCCTTCGGACAGCCCCGCTCCGCCGTCGGCCGCCAGCCCGCCGAGCTCGAGGACGCGTGGGGCGGCGCCGAGGTCTGGGTGGTGCCCAACCCGAGCGGCCTCAACGCGCACGAGACCGTCGCCTCGCTCGCTGCGGCCTACGCCGCGGCGGCCCGCGCCGCCGGCGTCATCAGCTGACCGGCGTCGTCTTCTCCAGTACGCCGAAGGCCACCATCCGGTTGTCGGTGTGGAAGAGCTCGCTGCACGTGGTCAGCGTGAGCAGCCGCTGACCCGGCTCCTGCGCCGGCTCGATGCCGCCGTCGGGGTTGCGCGGCAGGACCGGGTCGACCACCCAGCCCGCGGTGAACGGCACCACCAGCGCCCCGCCGGGCGAGGTCAGCCGGTAGGTGTAGGTGACCATCCGGGTCTCCACGATCACCTCGTCACCGATCTCGAGGTTCGGCATGCCGCGCAGCGGCTCACCGTGGGTGATCCGGTGCGCGGCCAGCGCGTAGTTGCCGACCTGGCCGGGCTCCGCGGTGCCGGTGAAGTGCCCGAACCCGGCGGCCAGCACGGAGTCCGAGGTGCCCTCGAAGACCGGCACCGCATAGGAGGCCCCGAACCGCGGGATCCGGATGAGCGCGTCCGCGTTGCCCCAGCGCGTCTTCACGCTGGCGTCACCCTCGTGCCAGGCGTGGCGCAGCTGGGCCACCGCCTGGTCACGGTGTCGGTGGCTGACCCACGTCGTACCCCAGAACTCCCACGCCACGTAGCCGAGCAGCGCCAGCCCGACCAGGATCAGCGCGATCCCGGGCCAGAGCAGGAGCCGGCGCCTCGGGCGGCGCGGACGGTCCGGGGAGCGTGTCACCAGCGTGGATGGATCGAGCTGCGCAGGTGGTGGTCGTAGATGGCCTGTACGCCGTCGATCAGCGCGGGACTGAGCCGCGGCAGCTCACCGGCGGCGGCGTTGGCGCGGGCCTGGTCGAGGTTGCGCGCGCCCGGGATCACCGTCGTCACACCCGGCTGCTGGGCAGCCCAGGCGATTGCGACCTGGGCGGGCGTCGCGCCGGCCGGGCCGTGCTCGCTCACCAGCGCGGCGAACTCCGCCGCCGCCTGCAGGCCGACCTCGTAGTCGACGCCGGAGAACGTCTCGCCGACGTCGAACGCCTCACCGTGTCGGTTGTAGTTGCGGTGGTCGTTCTCGGCGAACGCGGTCGCCTGCGTGTAGCGACCCGAGAGCAGCCCACTGGCCAGCGGCACCCGCACGATGATCGCGGCGCCGGCCGCGACCGCCGCCGGGAGCACCTCGTCGAGCGGCTTGAGCCGGAACGCGTTGAGGATGATCTGGACGCTCGCCGCGCCGTGCTCGATCGCGGCGAGTGCCTGGGCGCAGGTCTCCACCGAGACGCCGTAGGCGGCGATGGCGCCGTCGTCGACCAGCGTGCGCAGCGCGTCGTAGGTGGCCTCGTCGTCGATCGTGGCGGACGGCGGACAGTGCAGCTGGACCAGGTCGAGGGTGTCGACGCCGAGATTGCGCCGGGACCGGTCGGTCCAGGCCCGGAAGTTGTCCAGGGTGTAGTTCTCCGGCACCTGGTCGACGCGGCGGCCCATCTTGGTGGCAACGGTGACCGGCGCCGCGCTGTCGCGCAGGTAGCCTCCGATGATCTGCTCGCTGCGGCCGTCGCCGTACACGTCGGCGGTGTCGAAGAACGTGACGCCCGCCTCGACGCTGGCCTCCAGGACCGCCCGGGCGTCGGCCTCACTGACCTCACCCCAGTCCGCGCCGAGCTGCCAGGTGCCGAGGCCGACGATCGAGACGTCCTTGCCGGTGCTTCCGAGGGTGCGCTGCTCCATGCGTCCATCTTGGCCGATCGGGTACCAGAACCGGGAGCGACCCCGGCACGGGATCGGCGAGTTAGGAGGAGGAGCGCCATGGCCGTCACCGCCTTCGGCGATCTACCGCTCGCCGACCGCGACCGGGCCTGGGACGGCGCCGCCGCGGAGAAGCGGGTGCGCGCCTGGGCCAAGGCCGAGGACGAGCCCAACGAGCGCTACCGCGACGCCCATGTCTGGTACGACGCGGGCAAGAAGGACAACTTCACCGCCTACAAGCTGCTGATCGCCGACGTGGTGGACGGCAAGCTCGTCGCCGTACCGCGCGGGGTGATGGCCGCCGGCAATGTGATGGACGGTGCCCGCGGCGGCGTCGACCTGCCGGAGAAGGACATCGACCGAGTCAAGAGCCACCTGGCGAAGTACTACCGGAAGATGGGCGAGCAGCCTCCCTGGGAACGCTGACACCCGCTGGTCGAGGTGCGAGCGAAACCGGCCCCGGTGGTCGAGGTGCGAGCGAAACCGGCCCCCGGTGGTTGAGGTGCGAGCGAAGCGGGCCCCTCCGGTGGTTGAGGTGCGAGCGAAGCGAGCCTCGAAACCACCGATGCTCCGGAGCCTCAGGCCGGGTGCGCGGCGATGAACCCGGCTACCGCGGTCCCGAACGCATCCGTGCCGGCCTGGTCCGGGTGCAGCTCGTCGGCCAGGTAGGCGAGCCTGAGGTCCACGGTGGAGAAGTAGGGCACCTCCGCCTTCTTCGACAGCGCGGCGAGCAGCCGGTCCACGCGCGGCACGTACGCCGACCGCGAGGGCGCCATCGCCGGCCCGACGATGATCACCGGGTGGCCGTGCAGCTCCTTCATCAGCCGGTCGAAGCCGGCCGTGATGGCGGCGTCGGACTGGTCGAAGTCGTTGAGCCCACCCTCGACCACCACCAGCGACGCACCGCGGCGCAGGTCTGCGGGAGCGCGGTCGGCGTAGGAGACGAGATGACAGCCGGAGGCGTGCTCGCTGAAGCCGGAGCCGGGGAAGCCGTCGACGTACACCCGTCCTGGGATCCGGGTGGGCCATGACCGGCTCGGGTCGGCCAGCCCGTAGCCGGCCGACCAGGAGTCGCCGATCACGACGACCCGGTCCCCGTGCCCGCTCACGGCGGCCGCGCGAGCTTCCTGCATGGTGGTGAAGCGATCGCAGCGCGCGACCCGGACGGCGGCGGCCGCGGCGCGCTCGTGCTGCTGCCACAGGAAGGTCATCGAACCGGCGGCGAGCACGAAGAGAGCGGCGAGCAGGATGAGACGACGACCCGACCGGGACCGCCCCGACCAGCGCCGGAGAAGCATTGCCACAGGGAAATGATGCGACCTGTCGCGGTGCCCCGCAGCAAAGTTCCCTAGATCGTGTACGCCGAGAGCTCGCCCGCCAGGTCGGCGTTGGCCCGGCCGGTGATCTCGGTGCCCTCGCCGGTGTGCTCGAGGCTGTCGATCTCGCCGTGCTGGTGGACCTTGTTGACCAGGTCGCCGCGGTCATAGGGAAGCAGCACGTGGAACTCCACGCCCGGCCGGGGCAGGTCCGCCTCGACCGCCGACAGCGCCTCGGCGATGCCCATCCCGGTCTTGGCGGAGACCACGACCGAGTGCGGCTCGGCGCGCTGCAGGCGCTGGATCACCAGCGGGTCGGCGACGTCGGCCTTGTTGATCACCACCAGCTCGGGCACCTGCGCGGCGCCGATCTCGGCGAAGACCTCGCGCACCGCGCTCAGCTGGCCCTCCGGGTCGGGGTGGGAGCCGTCCACGACATGCACGATCAGGTCGGCGTCGGCGACCTCCTCCAGCGTCGAGCGGAACGCCTCGACGAGCTGGTGCGGCAGGTGCCGGACGAAGCCGACGGTGTCGGACATGGTGTAGACGCGGCCGTCCCCGGTGGTGGTGCGCCGGGTGGTGGGGTCGAGGGTCGCGAAGAGCGCGTTCTCGACCAGGACGCCGGCGTCGGTGAGCCGGTTGAGCAGCGAGGACTTCCCGGCATTGGTGTAGCCGGCGATGGCCACGGCCGGGATCTGGTTGCGACGTCGGGTGGACCGCTTGATGTCGCGGGTGCCCTTCATCTCCTTCAGCTCGCGGCGCAGCTTGGCGATCTTGTCGTTGATCCGGCGACGGTCGGTCTCGATCTTGGTCTCACCGGGGCCACGGCCGCCGATGCCGACGCCGTTGGCTGCGCGGCCGCCGACCTGGCGCGACAGGTTGCCGCCCCAGCCGCGCAGGCGCTGCTTGAGGTAGTTGAGCTGGGCCAGCTCGACCTGGGCCTGGCCCTCCTTCGATTTCGCGTGCTGGGCGAAGATGTCGAGGATCAGCGCGGTCCGGTCGACCACCTTGACCTTGAGCCGGTCCTCCAGGTTGCGCAGCTGGCTGGGCGCGAGCTCGCCGTCGCAGATCACGGTGTCGGCGCCGGTGGCGCGGACGATCTCGCCGATCGCCTCCACCTTGCCGCGTCCGACGTACGTCGCCGGGTCGGGCGACTGGCGGCGCTGGTAGATCGCCTCGAGCACCTCCGAGCCGGCGGTCTCGGCGAGCAGGGCGAGCTCGGCGAGGCTGTTCTCGGCGTCCGCGGTGGTGCCCTCGGTCCAGACACCGACCAGAACGACCCGCTCGAGCCGCAGCTGGCGGTACTCGACCTCGGTGATGTCCTCGAGCTCGGTGCGCAGGCTCGCCACGCGGCGCAGCGCGTGCCGCTCGGCCAGCTCCATCGCGCCGAGCGTCTGCTCCTCGTCGGGAGTCTCTTCCGGGTCCGCGTCGTCCCAGTCGGCGGTCTCCTCGAGCGCCCGGGCCAGATCCGGCTCGAGGGAGAAGTCATGTGCGTTCGTCATACAGGTTCAAGAGTACGGCGGCACGCCAGCGAATAACCGATCGCGACGTTCGCCGACCTGTCGAGACGCCTCGACCGCTCGACAGGCTCGGCGAAGGCGGCGTCTACTTCGGAGGCATCCGGATGCCGCCGTCGACGCGGATCGTCTCGGCGTTCATGTAGTCGTTGGTGAGCAGCTCGAGCACCATCGAGGCGAGCTCGTCGGCAGTGCCGAGGCGCTTGGGGAAGAGCACGTTCGACCCGAGGTTGGCCTTGAACTCGTCCGGGTTGGGGAAGCCGTCGTAGATCGGGGTGTCGATCAGGCCCGGGGCGACGGTGTTGACCCGGATGCCGGAGGCGGCCAGGTCGCGGGCGATCGGCAGGGTCATGCCCACGACGCCGCCCTTGGAGGCGGAGTACGACGCCTGGCCGATCTGGCCGTCGAAGGCCGCCACCGAGGCCATGTTGACGATCGCGCCGCGCTGGCCGTTGGCGTCGGCCTCGTTGCGGCTCATCACCGTCGCGGCCTGGCGGGTCATGTCGAAGGTGCCGACCAGGTTGATCGCCACCACCTTCGAGAAGGCCTCCAGCGAGTGCGCGGACTCCAGCAGCCCGTCGCGACCGATGGTGCGCTGTGCCCAGCCGATGCCGGCGGAGTTGACGCACGCCTTCAGCGGCGCGATCGAGGCGGCCTGCTCGACGGCCTCGGTGATCTGGGAGGTGTTGGTGACGTCGACCCGTGCGAAGACACCCTTGACCTGCTCGGCCAGGGCCTCGCCCTTGTCGGCCTGCAGGTCGGCGATCACGACGGTGGCGCCGCGCGCGGCGAGCTGCCGCACACAGGCAGCGCCGATGCCGCTCGCGCCACCGGTGACGATGGCAGTGCTGTTGGTGAGATCCATGGCCGGACTCTAACCGCTCCGGCAGTACTGTCACTGGGGTGCGTATGACTGTGGGCCCTCGCCTCCTGGCCGCCGGCGTACTGGCCGCCGCGCTCACCGGCTGTGGTGGCATCAGCCACTCCTCGTCGGCCAGTACGGCGCCCGCCGGCTCCGACTCGGCCTCCGCCGCAGCCTCCGGCGGGGCGACCGCGGCGACCGCCCGCGCTGCCGCGCCCGGCGTCAGCAAGGTCGTCGTCTTCATGGTGGAGAACCACTCGCTCTCCGAGATGCAGTCCGGCATGCCGAAGACCTACGCCTTCGCCCGGCAGCACTCCTACGCGACCGACTACTCGGCGATCCGACACCCCTCGCTGCCCAACTACATCGCGATCGCGGCCGGCTCGACCCTCGGCGTCGCCGACGACGCCGACCCGTCCGCCCACCGGCTGAAGGGCACCAACGTCTTTCGACAGGCGAAGCAGCACCACAAGTCGGCGAAGGTGTACGCCGACGCCATGCCGCACCACTGCACGCTGACCAACCACGGCTCCTACGCCGTCCGGCACAACCCGTGGGCGTACTTCGTCAAGGACCGGGCCGCCTGCCGCAAGCACGACGTACCGGCGAGGCGGCTGGCGCACGACGCGGCCGCCGGCACGCTGCCCAACGTCGGCTTCGTGATCCCCGACGTCATGCACGACGCCCACGACGGCACCCTCGCCCAGGCGGACCGCTGGATCTCGCGGAGGATCGGCACGCTCACCGCGGGCTCCGACTGGAAGTCCGGCCGGCTGGCGATCGTGGTGACAGCCGACGAGGACGACAAGCACCACGGCAACAAGGTGCTCACCGTCGTGGCCACCCACGGCCAGCGGCCGAAGGTCGTCGGCCGACCGCTCGACCATTACTCGCTCAGCGGCTTCCTCTCCGAGGTCGTCGGTGCGGAGCCGCTGCGCAGGGCCCGCACGGCGCCGTCGCTGGCGAAGGCCTTCGGCATCGAGGT
>Ga0164242_10009849_pt1 | contig 10270 bp, 5 predicted proteins | sample OricomgcompostMG_FD_108783 | JGI IMG/M metagenome (GOLD analysis project Ga0164242, IMG submission 108783) | Miracle-Growth compost microbial communities from Emeryville, California, USA - Original compost - Miracle growth compost (MG) ... | reverse complement strand
CTGTGGACGGTGCAGCTCGGCCTGCGCCAGTTCATCGGCCAGTACTCCGCCGACTACGCGATGATCATGACCGGCTCGGTCATCTCGATCATCCCCGTGCTCGTCATCTTCCTGTTCGGCCAGCGGTACTTCATCGCGGGCATCGCGACGAGCGGCATGAAGGGCTGATGCGGATGTCCGTGAAGCTGCCCACCCTGAGCCGGCCCGGCTTCGACCTGGTCTTCGGCTACGTCTACACGGGCCTCGCGGTCAATCTCTCGGTCGCCGTCGCGAACCTGCCGCTGGGCGTCGGGCTCGCACTCGCGCGCGACCCCGCCGAGGCCTGGCCGTTCTTCCTGCTGCTGTCGCTGACGCTCGCCCCGTCGCTCGTCGGCGCCTTCGCCGCGTTCGAGGAGTTCAACCTCGGCGAGACCACCCCGTTCCGGGCCTTCTGGCGGGCGTGGCGCCGCTCGTGGCGCCGTGCCTCGCTGCTCGGGCTCGCACTGGGAGCGCTCGTGCTCGTCGTCGGCCTCGACCTCGCCACCACGGCGGGCACGGCGCTCGGCTCGCTGCTGGCGCCGATCGTCGCCCTGGTCGCGGCCCTCGCGGTCGCGTCCACCGTGCTCGCGCTCGTCGGCTTCGCGGTCGTGGATGCCGCGCCGGCGGCGCTGCTGAAGGCATCCGCCTATCTCGCGGTGCGCCGCTGGCCGCTCACCCTGCTGTCGCTCGCGGCCCTCGCCGCAGCGATCGTGCTCGTCCTCGCCCAGCCGGTGCTGGGCGCGCTGCTCGGCGTCGCTCCCCTGCTGTTCGTCGTGTTCAGCAACGCGCGGGCGACGCTGGCGGTGCTCGTGCCGGTCGAAGCCGGAACCGACTGACCGCCCCGCCTCGGACGGCACGGTCGGGGCCAAGGCGCCGCAACCGGGGAGATCCGCTCGGCCTGGGCCGCCCGCTCGGCCTGGGACATGACGAAGGGGCGGATGCCTGCGCATCCGCCCCTTCAAGTGCTGCGGGTCAGTAGGCGACCAGCACCGACAGGGTGCCCGCCGAGCTCACCTTGGCGAGGAAGCCTCCGCCGATGAACAGGGTCGTTCCGGATGCCGCGATTCCCGGGGAGCCGGGCAGAGCCGTCTTGGTCGCCGGGCCCGCCACAACCTTGCTGCCGGAGACGCCGACCTCACCGGCGAACACCGACAGGGTGCCCGCAGCAGTGACCTTCTCGACGACCTTGTTGTCCCAGTCGCCGATGTACAGGTTGCCCGAGCTGTCGACCGCGAGGCTCGAGAAGTCGCCGAGCGGGCTCGCCGTCGCCTTGCCGGCCTTCGGCTTGCCGCCCGTTCCGCCGGCGACGTTCGTCACCTTGTGCGCGGTGCTGAGCTTCTGGACCTGGTCGAAGCCATCGCCGATGAAGACGTTGCCGTTCGCATCGGCCGCGACGACATACGGGGCGACGGCGATCTTCGGCGCAGACGAGTTGTCCGCCGCATCCCAGTCCGTGACAGCGGCGACCGAGAGCGCGCCGGCCGGGGTCACCTTGACCACGCTGTAGTGGCCGGAGTCGGCGACGTAGAGGTTGCCGGAGCCGTCGACCGCGAGGTCCTCGATGATGTTGTCAGCGCGCTCACCGTCGCCTTCCGTGAGGGCTGCGAGCTTCGTATTGGCGACCAGCGTCGACTTCTTGCCTGCGGCGCTCACTTTCACGATCGACGAGCTGACGGGCTTGTAGGTGCTGGTGCTCTCGAGCGTCGACGCGATGTAGAGATTGCCGCTCTTGTCGACGGCGAGCTGCGGATTGCCGGTGCTCTTCGCGTTGCTGGCCTCGCCGGCCTGGATCTGCGTGATCTTGCCTGAGGCCGCGATCTTGATGACCTCGTTGTTGTAGTGCACGCTCACGGCGTAGACGTTGCCCGAGGCATCCGCAGCGATCTCACCGGTCGAAATGTAGACATCGGCCTCGTTGTTGCTCGTGGCCGACACTGATGTGTATCCGGTCTTGCTGCCGGTGACCTTGACCGTGATGTAGTGGCCCAGGTCTGCGCGCGTCGACGTGTAGCTCGACGACGTGGCGCCGGCGATCGCCGTCTTGTTGTCGCGCAGCCACTGGTACTTGAGGGTGGCGCCCGACAGCCACGTGCCCGGGCTCGCCTTGAGCGCGACGCCGAGCTCGGCGGTCGGGTTGGTGATCGTGACCTTGCCCGCGGTCACCTTCGGCTTCACGTACGTGACGGTGCCGCCGTCGCACTTGTGGCCTGCGCCGACCGCGGTGCTGAGGGCGCCGGTGCCGCCGATGAGCACGAGGCTCGAGGTGTCGAAGTAGTCCAGCGCGTACGCGGTCGCGGACGGGATGCAGTTCGGCTGCGACAGCAGGACGGGCGACTTGCCCGCGGCGTAGGAGCCGGCGACGAGGCCGTCGGCGAAGCCGGTGCCCGTGGCGATGACGGCCGACGAGCTGGCGTAGTTGCTCACGGTCTCCGCGAGCTCCTCGCTGGTCGCGTAGCGGTCCGAGCCGCCCGCGCGCCAGACGCCGTACTTCGCGGTCTTCAGGCTGCTCTCGATGCCGGACGAGACCGCGCCGGTGCCGCCGGCGACATACGTCGTGTAGACCTTCAGCTTCTTCAGCGTGTTGAGCGTCTCGGCGTCGACGGCCTTCGCCTTGCCGTTGACCAGGATGACGGGCGCGCCCTTCGCACCCGCCGCACCCGACGCGGCGAGCGCGTCGGGGAAGGCGAGGCCGTTGGCGATGTAGGCGTAGTCGGAGGTCGAGAACTCGGCGTTCGCGACAGCGCGGCTCGTGGCGAAGCGGTCCTTGCCCGCGAGGCGGGTGACCTTCGCACCGAGCGCCTTGACCTTGGACGCCACGGCGTTGCTGACGGCGCCCGTGCCGCCGACGACGACGACCGTCTTCGGCTTGAGACGCTTCAGCTCGGCGAGCGTCGAGGCCGGAAGGGAGCTCGGCGAGGTGAGCAGCAGCGGGCCGCCCTTGTGGGCCGCCGCGGCGCTCGCCGACAGCGCGTCGGCGAAGTTCAGGCCGTTGGCGAGGAAGACGATCGAGGCGGTCTTCGGGAAGTGCGCCTTCGAAGCGGCGACAGCGGTCGCGAAGCGGTCGGAGCCGGAGACGCGCGCCGACGGGATCGAGGCATTGGCGGGTGCGGCGAAAGCCACCCGGCGAGAACAGTGGTGGCCGCGACGACGGCAGCGATGCCGGCGCGGCAGATCTTAGATTTTGCAATAGGCAATTTATCCCCCATGGGTGCGACGCTATCGGGGGACAAACGAGGGATTCTCGCCCCTTTCGGGGTGCCCGACAAAATGAGGACTACTCTGAGCCGCGCAAGTGCGCTACTGCGCTAGTGCGCTAGTGCGCGGAACTCACCGCCGACCTGCCGGCTCGGGCTCGCTACGGCGCGAGGGTCGCGACGATCTCCTGCGCGTCGCCCCAGAACCGGGCGTAGTAATACGGGTCGCTGTTGATCTGCACCGCGTGGGCGAGCAGGGTGGGCTCCATCGTGCGCCAGCCCGGCACCTTCACGAGCTTCTCGAAGAAGTGCAGCGCCGCCGTGTAGGGGTCCATCCGCTCGGCATACGTGCCCCACGCGCCGTTGTCGCGCTGCTGGAACAGGCCCCGGCTGTCGGGGCCGGCTGCGTCGCCGTAGTCGAGGTTGCGCAGACGCGTCTCGCCGATCGCGGTCATCACGCCGACCGCCTGCGTGTGGCTGCCGATGCCGAGCGAGCGCGCGGCGTTGATGATCTGCGCGGCGTTGACGAGCTCGGCCTGGCAATAGCCGGCGACGGGCCCGCGCGGCACCGCGATGGTGCCGACCACGACCGGGGATGCCTCCGGGCACGGGTTCCACGCCGGCGCCGGCTTCGCGGCCGCGGTGCCGCCCGCGTGCGCGATCGAGACGAACCCCGCGATGAGCAGCCCGACCGTGAGCGCGGCGAACACGCCGAGCACCGTCGCGGTCGCGCGCAGGGCGGTCAGCCCGCCCGCGCCGCGCGCACGCCGCGTGCGCCGCGTACGCCGAGTGCTCTTCCGTGTCGCCATCGTGCCGACGGTACACAGCGAAGTTGTGCGGGCGCATCAGCCTCGCGGCCGATCCCGGCGGCCCGCCGTCCGTCGGCAGCCGCAGATCGCAGGCACCCGATTTGGGTCCATGGCGGCACTTGTTGCGACGATTTCGACATCCCTAGAGTCCAGCCATGCTGACTTTTCCTCATCATGGACGCGCGACCGGGAAGACGGCTGCGGCCGGCGCGCGGAGCCGGGCGCCGGTGAGCGCGATCGCCGCCGCAGCGGTCCTCGCGACCGCGCTCGTCGCCGCGCCCTCGGCCGCCCACGCCGCGGCTCTGTCCGAGCTCGAGCCGAACGGATCGACCGCCACCGCGACCTCGCTTCCCGCGGGGTCCACCGCCACCGGGTCCGCCTACAGCGGCACCAGCTACTACGACGAGGATTTCTACCGCTTCACGGTCGCCGCACCGAGCAGGCTGTCCCTCTCCTTCAGCTTCCCCGGCGGCCTGGGCACCGGAGCGGCCTATGACCTCACGGTTCTCGACTCCTCCGGCGATGAGCGCTTCGACTACGACCTCGACGGCGGCGACAGCAGCGGCGCATGGGCATCCGCAAACGCGATGTACCTCGGGCCGGGCACCTACTACATCGAGGTCTACGGCAGCGAATCATGGGCCACCTGGGGCAAGAGCTACTCCCTCGGCGTGCGGCTGGCGCCGGGCTCGGACGAGACCGAGCCGAACGGCACCTCCGCGACGGCCGACGCGCTGACGCCCGGCAAGGCGATCGCCGGGGCGGCGCTGGGATCCGGCTACTACGACGCGGACTTCTACCGCTTCACGGTGGCCTCGCCGAGCCGGCTGAAGCTCGCCCTCGCGTTCCCGAGCGGGCTCGGCACCGGCGCCGCCTACGACCTGACGATCTTCGACTCATCCGGCGATGAGCGCTTCGACTACGACCTCGACGGCGGCGACAGCAGCGGCGCGTGGGCATCGGCCGACGCCATGTACTTCGGGCCGGGCACCTACTACATCGAGGTCTACGGCAGCGAGTCATGGGCCACCTGGGGCAAGAGCTACTCCCTCGGCATCGGGCTGACGCCGGGCGCCGACGAGACGGAGCCCAACGACACGTCGGCCACCGCGGACCCCCTCGCCCTCGGCAAGCCGGTCACGGCCTCCGCGCTCGGCTCCAGCTACTACGACCAGGACTTCTACCGCTTCACCGTCCCGAGCGGATCGCATGCGATCGCCCTCAGGATCGGCCTGGCCGCAGGGCTCGGCACCGAGGACGCCTACGACCTGTCGCTCCAGAACGCTTCCGGCGATGACCTCGGCAGCTGGCGGCTCAACGGCCAGGGCACCGGCGCCCCGCCGGTGCTCTCGCTCGCCGGCGGGCAGTACTACTTCGCGGTGGAGGGCTCCGAGTCCAGCGCCTCCTGGGGCAAGCCGTACACGGTGACCGTGTCGCAGGTGCTCGCGCCGGCGCCCACCCCGGTGATCGCCGGCACGGCGCAGGTCGGCCGCACCCTGACCGGGCGGCCGGGCACCTGGGGGCCCGCGCCCGTCACGCTCGCCTACCAGTGGCTCCGCGGCGGGAAGGCGATCTCCGGAGCGACCAAGAGCACGTACAAGCTCGTCGCGGCGGATGCCGGCGCCGCGGTCTCATTGCGCGTCACCGGCAGCAAGCCGGGCTTCGCGGCGGTCGCGCGGACCAGCGCTCCGACCGCGGCTGTGAAGCCGCAGGCGATCGCCGTGTCGCGGGTGGCCGGAGCCGACCGCTTCGCGACCTCCGTTGCGGCGAGCAAGAAGGAGTTCCCGAACGGCACGCGCACCGTCCTCATCGCCTCGGGGATGAACTACCCCGATGCCCTCGCCGCCGCCCCCGCGGCCGCGAAGGCGCACGGCGCGCTGCTCCTGACGGCGCCGACGGCGCTGCCGGCGAGCGTCCGGGCCGAGCTCGCGCGGCTGAAGCCGAAGGCCGTGTACCTGATCGGCGGCACCGGAGCCGTCGGAGCGGCGGTCGCCGCGCAGGTGAAGGCGGCCACCGGAGTCGCCCCGGTGCGCGTCGCGGGCGCCGACCGCTATGCGACGAGCGCCGCGATCGCGGCGAAGTTCTTCCCCTCGTCGGCCGGCGTCTTCGTCGCGACGGGGCTGGGCTTCCCCGATGCGCTGTCCGCGGCATCCGCAGCGGCAGGGAAGGGGGCTCCCGTCCTGCTCGTCCCCGGCCCGGCGGCCAAGGCGACCCCGGCCGTCATCGCGCAGCTGCGGCGCCTGCACCCCTCGGCGACCTACGTCGTGGGCGGCACCGGCGTCGTCTCCCCCGCTCTGGCTGCGAGCCTCGGCCGGGCGACTCGGCTCGCCGACGCAGACCGGTTCGGCACGGCGGTCGCGGTCGCCTCGAAGTTCTACGGCTCGTCGGCATCCGCCGTGCTGGCCAACGGGCTGAACTTCCCGGATGCCCTGGTCGGCTCCGTCCTCGCCGGCAGCGCGCATGCGCCGCTCTACCTGACCTCGGCGAGCTGCGTCCCGCCCGCCATCGCCAAGGACATCACCCGCATCAAGGCCACCTCGCTCACGCTCATGGGCGGCACAGGGGTTCTCGGCGCAGGGGTCGCGGCCCGCACCACCTGCAAGTAGGGCGCATCGTGCCGCGTCGGCCTCAGGCCGGCGCGGCACGATTTCCTATGTGCACTAATGATTTGCGTACGATCGATTCGTGACAGACTCCCCCGCCGACGACATCCGCACCCGCCGCATCGCCCTCGTCCGCCACGGGCAGACGGACTGGAACGCGCGCAACTTCTTCCAGGGCCGCGTGGACCGCGAGCTGGACGCGACCGGAGAGCTGCAGGCATCCGCCGCCGCCCGCTCCCTCGCGGGGCACGCGTGGACGCGCGTCGTCACCTCGCCGCTCACCCGCGCACGCCAGACCGCGCACATCATCCGCGGCCGGCTCGGCCTGCCCGAGCCCGCCCTCGCCGCCGGGCTGATCGAGCAGTCCTTCGGCGCCGCCGAGGGCGTCGACCGCGAGGTCGCCCTGGCCCGCTGGCCGGGGTCGGCGTTCCCCGGCGGCGAGTCGCGCGCCGAGGTGGACGAGCGGGTTGCGGATGCCTGGGCCGAGCTCGCCCGGGCCGACGACGATCTCGTGGTGGTCGCGCACGTCGTCGTCATCCGCAGTCTCGCGGGGCTGCTGACGGGCCGCGACCCCGGCCACGTCGCCAACGGCTCGGTGACGATCCTCGAGCGCGTCGGCGACGTGTGGTCGGTCGCCGCCTAGCGGCTACTTCTTGGCCACCGCCTTGGTCGCCTTGCTCGTCGACGTGTACGAGGCGTAGCCCGTCTTCTTGCCGGTCACCTTCACCGTGATCGTGTGACCCTGCTGCGCCGTCGTCGGCGTGAACGAGCTGCCGGTCGCGTGTGCGATCGCCTTGCCCCCGGAGTACCACTGGTAGCTGAACGCGGTGCCGCTCGTCCAGGTTCCGCGCGTGGCCGTCAGCTTCGATCCGACCCGCGCGGTCCCCGTGATGGCAGCGGTGCCGTGGCGCAGCGTGCCCGCGGCAACCGTGCCGGTCGGGGCCGAGGTCTTGGTGAGGGCGGCGTAGCCGGCCTTGGTGCCCGTGACCTTCACGGTCATCGTGTGCCCGTACTGCGCCGCGGTCAGCACGAAGGTCGACTTGGTCGCGCCCGAGATCTTCACGCCGCCGGAGTACCACTGGTAGCTCAGCGCGGTTCCGCTCGTCCAGGTGCCCGCCTTGGCGGTGAGCGTGGACTCGACCTTGGGCGTGCCCGAGATGGTCGGCGCGGGCCCGGCGAGCGTGCCGAGCGGGATGGCGACCGCGAGCGTCTTCGTCACCGGGGCGTAGCCCGGCTTGGTCCCGACGACGACGAGCGTCACGGTCTTGCCCGCGATCGCGGCGGTGACGGTCAACGGCGCGTTCGAGCCGAGGACGGACGCCCCGTTGAGCCAGACATAGCTCGTGGTGACGCCCGCGTCCCAGGTGCCCGGCTTCGCGACGAGCGCGGTGCCGATCTGCTTCGTGCCGCTGACGGCGGGCGTCGGGGTCGACTTCAGGGTCTTCGTCACGTAGCCCTGGGCGCCGAGGCCGAGGCCGATGTCGATCGTGCCGGCCCACAGCGAGTGGCCGCCGTTGTCGGCGAGGGTCGCGACGCCGGTCGCGCTGGTGCCGAAGTTGCCGTCATCCGACCAGACGACCTGGCGCTTGCCGCCGACGGCGGTGGCGACCGGCGCGACGGCGAAGCCCTCGAAGTTGTTGTCGGGCAGACCTGCGGGGCGGGTGAAGCGCTTCTCGGCGACGAAGGCGCCGTCGGACCCGATCTTCAGGAGCGAGGCGGTGACGCCGCAGGTGTTGTCGCACTGGGCCCAGATACGCTGCAGGTCGGCGTCGTACGAGACATCCATCACGCCCGCCATGCCCGTCGCGATGTCGGCCACGAGCGCATAGCTGTGGTTGGAGTTCAGCGCGTAGGCCTTGAGGTGGCCGGTCTTCTCGACGGCTGCGAAGAACAGGCCGGCCGTCGTCTTGTCCGGGTAGTTCGCGGGCGTGTAGAAGCCGCCGGTGCGGTCGATGAAGCCGTTCTTCGTCAGGTAGCTGTCGGGCACCCAGGTCACGCCCTCGAAGCCGAGGTTCGAGTCGGCGGAGTCCGTGGTGGCGAAGTTGTCGCCTGTCAGGTCCCATTGGTCCGTGGCCGTGAGCGTCGTGCCCGACTGCGTCGGGTCGAAGCGGAGCACCGAGTCCAGCGGGACGGAGCTCGCAGAGTTGTCGCGCTCCGTCGTGATGTAGAGCGCGCCGTCCGGCCCGACCGTCATGCCCTCGGAGTCGGGCAGTCCCGCGCCGTTCGGGAAGACGATGTTCTTGCCGTTGCCCCAGTCGCCGTCCGTGACCTTCTGCCAGATGCCGTCGACCTGGTGGAGCTTGTAGACCACGCTCTTGTTCTTGACGGCCCAGAGGATGCCGGGCGCCGTGGGGTCGAAGACGAGGCCGGAGACGTCCTGGCCGGTTCCGCCGCCGATGAACGAGCACACGGCGTCGGCGACCGCGACGGTGCTGCCGCCGGGCCAGGCGAGGGCGCCGGCCACCGGGGCGGTCGTCGCCGACGGGGCCTCGGTGCTGCAGGGCACGTCGGAGACGTCGGGCGTGCCCGGAGCCGCGCCGGGGGTGGTGCCGTTGGTCGCGCCGAAGGTCGCCGCCGTCATCTTGTAGAACGAGCCGGAGCCGTCGGGCACGGCGGCGAGGGACTTGAAGGTGTGGTCGGTGTTGGCCGACTCGTCGACGCCGGCGTTGCCCGCGGCGTAGTCGACGTCGTCGACCGAGGTGCCGTCCGGCAGGAAGATCGCGACGGCGTCGCCGCCGCTGCTCAGGCCGTTCGGCGAGTGGAAGACCGCGAAGCCGCCCGCGGGGATGACGCGCGTGGCCGACGGGCTCGTCGAGCCGTTGACGTAGAGGTCGCCGATCGGCTTCGCCGCAGCGGCGCCGCCGCTGTCGCTCGCGAGCCAGCCGGTGATGTCGACGTCGTGCGCACCCTTGTTGTAGAGCTCGACCGGGTCCTGCATGGTGCCGCCGGCGACGATGCCCGCGACGTCATTGTCCGACGAGATCTCGTTGATGGAGATGTCGGCCCAGTTGGGGTCGACGGTCGTGCCGCCGTCGCCGGGGTCGGTCCCGCCGTCGCCCGGGTCGGTCGCGTTGGTCACGTCGGCCGGGGTCGAGGTGCCCTGCGTCGAGGCGCCGGGCGATCCGATCGCGCCGTTGGCGCTCGTCCACGAGCCTTCGGCGTCGCCGGCCGTGCCGATCGTCCAGTTCGTGCCGATGGCGGCCGACGCGTCGGCCAGGTGCCCGGCATCCACCCGCGCTCCCACGCCCTTGCCGCCGAGGTCGCCGCCCGTCTCGGCGAGGCTGTCGACGGTGGCGCCCGTGCTGTCGAGCACGTAGATCGTCTTGGCCTTGCTGTTGAGCGTGACGGCGCCGTCGTTGATGACCCGCACCGAGTCCTTGAGGTTCCATTCGGTGCGGAAGTCTGCTGCGGTCAGGTCGGTGACGATGACCGACTCCCCTGCGGCGACGGTGCCGAAAGAGGAGAGGTCGATGCCGCCGGCTGTGCTCGCGGCGGTGTTGTAGAACCAGCCGCTGAAGTCCTGCGCCGCGCTGCCGACGTTGGTCAGCTCGACGTATTCGCCGTCGCCCGTGTCTCCTGCATAGGCGGCGTTGCCGCCGTAGGCGAACTCGGTGATCTGGATGTCGGGCGCGCCGGTGTCCGCCTG
>Ga0164242_10009848_pt1 | contig 10271 bp, 8 predicted proteins | sample OricomgcompostMG_FD_108783 | JGI IMG/M metagenome (GOLD analysis project Ga0164242, IMG submission 108783) | Miracle-Growth compost microbial communities from Emeryville, California, USA - Original compost - Miracle growth compost (MG) ... | reverse complement strand
CCCTCTGCTCACCAAACACGGAACCAAAATATTGTGTCCATTGCTTCATGTGTAACGACTCCGGCTGCGTATTTTTTGTTTTTGTTTGACTATTGTCCGCATAAACCCTCCGAAATACCCCTCGTCGTTTTTGAGAATTGACTTCTCTGTATATTTCTCCCGGCGTCGTCGCGGTTATTCTACTTTGGGGAGAGGGAAGCCGGTCGACAACCGTCCGCCAAAGTGTCCAAGTGTCCTCAGCCGGTTGGAGCAAAGCTCCGGCAAAACAGAAAACAAAAAGCGATATTGATCTTTTTTTTCCTCTTCCACTCTGAGCTGCACACGACCTGTATCCACGCCCTGATTCAGTACTGCCGCCTCCTTCGCGATGCGTTCCCCTATAAGCATCGCCGTACTGGCTACGAGCCTTGCACAGGCTCAGGCTCAAATTCTCCTTAATGACCTCAGCTTCGGTTTTGGAGTGCGGTACGTCTACCTTCCCTGCCATTGGTTGGGGAAATCGTTGCAGTCGGGTCTAACACAGCTCCTCATGCAGGATAAACCCAGATGGACAGAACTCCATACCCAATTTCTCGGTCCAGGGCTCCCCCAGCCTCCCGGAGCTCCTCTCCAACAAGGTTATCCTCACGCCTCCGGCACCAGGTAACCAACGCGGTGCCGTGTGGTCGGACAAGCAGCTCGAGCGGTCAAATTGGGCTACTGACGTCGAGTTCCGCGCCAATGGCCCCGAACGGGGAGGGGGGAACCTGCAGATCTGGTTCGCGCGGAACGGCCCCCGTGAAGTTGCCTCGGGGAGCATCTACACTATAGGAAGGTGGGAGGGCCTCGCGCTGGTTATCGACGGGCACGGCGGGTACGGAGGCATGATCCGCGGGTTCCTCAACGACGGCAGCACGGATTACAAGGGGGCCAACGTCGACTCACTCTCGTTTGGGCATTGTGCCTTCTCCTACCGGAACCTAGGCCGACCCTCGCAGGTCAAGATCCGCCACTCCGATTCCAACTTCAGGGTGGAGGTGGACGGCAAGCTGTGTTTCGAGAGCGACAAGGTCCGCATCCCGCAGGGTTACCATTTGGGCGTCACGGCCGCCTCGGCCGACAACCCCGACTCGTTCGAGGTGTACAAGCTAGTCGTACTGACCGAGGAGGCACTCAACGCCGGCAGCACGAACCAGGACCAGGGCCAGAACCAAGCGGCGGGTTCGCAGCAGGAGAACAAACCTAGGGCCGTGTTTGGCCGGGCAGGCCAGACCGTCGAAAAGACCGGGACAGAGGAGACACAGTTCGAGGACGACGTCCCCGATGAGAGCGCCGATAAGTTCACCAGCTCCAGGGCGCAGTTCGCGGACCTGCACAACCGCCTCCAGAGCGTCAACCACCACCTGTCGACCATCTTCCGCACCATCGCGACGCAGGGCACCGTGGGCGAGAAGCGGCACGAGGAGACCTCCATCTTCCTCGGCGAGCTCAAGGGCCGGCTCTCCATGCTGGACAAGCTAGACAAGCTCGACAGGCTCGACCAGCTCGAGCAGAAGATCGTCAGCCTCGAGAGGGAGCTGCACTCGATGAGGAACGACCTCACGCAGAAGGTGCGCGACTCGGAGCGCGCCGTCAAGTCCATGGTCATGGACAAGCATGACACCATGTCGGAGCATCTCAAGGCACAGGCGCCCGGCCACACAAAGCTGATTATCGTCATCATCGGCAGCCAGCTGTTGCTGGCTGCGGCGTTTGTTATCTACAAGAGACGGAAGTCTTCGCCCAAGAAGTATTTGTAAATGAGAAGTGATGGGGATATGAGGGCTGCGATGCAGGATGGGGTCATGTATAAAAAGGGCGGGCGGGCGTTTTTGTTTGGGCATGATTACTCCGTTCTTCTTCCACGCAAAATACGAATTGAAAATATGCCATGATGAGGACAACGGATGCCGTGTGGATTGATGCTCCCTAGAAATATTCTGACTGTTTTTTTACTGCGTGCGATCTTTGAAGAAGCTATACAGCCTCTCCATTATACCCAAGTCCAACAACCTCATCCTTCCTAAGCACGTAGCTAAGACTAAACGATGTCCCTCGTTGATTACAGTGTTTGTATTTCCTGCATATGCCCTTTTTCCCAATGCTCGCTTAAACAACCCTCACTCTCCAAAAGGAGTAGGGGAAACACGATGTAGAGAACAGCATAGTTTATACCCGAGGGGAAAGAGGGACAGGACAATAACCCTAATAAAATACAAGGGAAGTACAAAAAAAAGAAGGTAATGGGAAGCTGATGGAGGTAAACTGAATAAATGAAGAATGGAAAAAGAAATCAAAAATATGGTTTGTAGGTGGTTCGAACAAAAAACTCACCAGAGACAGCTGGCTAGAAAAACCTCCCCGAGGGTTTTATACCTCCCCCAGTTAGGGTCAATCCAACAGCGAAACCGCTGTCTTCATGGGCCAGGTCGGGGGTCGGTCGAGAGTCTTTCACAATTTTAAGAACTATATAGGTAGGTAGGTAGGTAGGTAGGTTAGGTAAGGTGGTAGGTAGGTTTGGCACTCGTATGGCAGGTAGTTTGTTTGGACACAGCATGGCTAGGTACCCATAATCCTCCTCCAGTTCAGCAATTGTTGATAATCCTCAATGCTTCTTCTCCCTTCGGCGCTGTCGTCAAGTTCTCATAACCATCATTCGTAACCAGGATGTCGTCCTCGATACGCACCCCTCCGACTGGGTAATACTTCTCCAAGAGTTCCTTGTCGATATATTTCGCGTGGACCGGATTCGAGAGGAAGTATGCCTCGATATACGCCCGGCAGAAGTAACTGTGAGGTCCCAAGTCAGTCATGCGTTGCTCATTTTCCTTCCTTCCGCTCCCCATTTTCACTCACATGCCGGGCTCGATCGTCACAATCATATTCTTCGCCAACCTCTGGGCCACATCATCCGACGTCGTCCGCACTGTAGCAGCATCGCGGCACATGGCGACCACCATCTCCGGCGAGACCCATTCCCTCTTCCCCACAACGCCGCTCCCCCCAACACCTCTACAGGCGAATCCCGTCGCCGCGGCGCCGCGCATCAGCAGCCGCTCATCACCCGTAACGTCGTGGACCTCCAGACCGACGTGGTGGCCGAGCCCGTGCGGGAAGAACGCCGCGACTGTGCCCCGGGCCAGGATCGCCTCCGCAGGCGCACCGCGCAGAATACCCAGGCGTAGCAGGCCCGCCACCGCGACGGCGCAGGCATGCAGGTGCAGGGAGCGGAACGGGATGCCGGGCCGGACGCGCGCGATGCACTCCTCCTGCATGCGCTCGACGAGGGCGTATATGGCCGCCGCCTCGGGGGTGGGCATGCCCTTGCCGCGGCCGAGGGGCAACGTGCGCGTCACGTCGCTCGCGTAGCAGCGCCACTCGCACCCGGCGTCCAGAACGACGAGCTGCCGCCCCTCGAGCGGCTGGTCGTTGTCCTCGTAGTGCAGCGTCGACGCGTTGATGCCCGAGCCCGCGATGACGGGGTAGGACTGGTGCTTGGCGCCGCGGGCGATGCACACACCCTTGAAGACGGCCTCGATCTCGCGCTCGTTGGTCAGCCGCCGGAGCCGCTCCATGACGGCGCGGTGCGCGGCGCTCGACACGGCGTTGGCCCGCCGGATCAGGGCGACTTCGAACTCGGTCTTGATGACCCGCGCGGCGTCCATGGCGGGCTGGAGGCGGGTGGCGTCATATCTGACGTTCCCGCGGCCCGGGGCCCCATCGAACTTGGGCGTCTGGTTCCCGTTGAGCACGAATACGGGTGAGGTGGTGTGTACGTCGAAGTAGCGCCGGAGGAATGCGGTGAGACCCGAGGTGTACCGCACGTCGTCGACGTCCAGCTTCTCCTCGCACTCGGCGATGTCCGGGGTGGAGCCGTACCAGAGGACCTTGCGCGGGTCTGTGTACGGGATCCAGAGGATCAACCGCTCAGAGGCGATCTCGTACGTCACCGCGCAGTTGGCGAAGTCGGCGCCGGAGAGATAGTAGAAGCTAAATCTACCCGTTAGGAACTGGGGGAGATCTCAGCCCGCGCCATGGGAGGGGATCCTCGCGGGCACACATACTAGCGGCGCTGTCGGAACTCAGGGGCCATGTCCGAGTTCTCGTACAGCTGGGACGCTTGGCCTGGCAGGTAGATGAGGCCATCCTTAGCGCCTAGCTGTTTGACAACCTTCTTTGCATGCTCCTTGGCTTTGGACAGGCATCTCAGTTAGCAAAAACACTCTGATGCAGGCTACGGGCTAAGTGCATGGTCGTTACTTGGAAGACTTGAGTCTGAAGTCACAGAGGAGACAGTGAAAGGCCGGATTCACCAGTTTCAGCCAGCACCATGTATTCTGATTATTCTCCACATCGTCCCTACCACTTGGCGGGAGTGTATGAATCGTGTAATAGAACCTGGGTCCGTGAAGATATCCTGGATACACACCGACTCGAGACGATGCTTGCAGGCGGGACGGTTGCGATCTCGGGGAGAAAAGGGTTAAGCGGGTGCATTATTACCTGGGTACTTCCCGCTAACCTCGGGGATCAAAGGAGAGGGCGCACGGGCGTCAACGTCGACCGCGTCAGCTCCTCCGGGAAGCAGCTTCACCTCGATGGCTCTGGATGATCGATGTGTGTCAGTATGTCTCAACGGTGCTAGGGGCGGCGGGATCCCTAACGAGGAGGACGCGCGGAAGGGAGGAGAGGAGCAGCGGGTGAGGAGGTGAGGCTGAAGGTAAAGGGGGGGGGAGGTTCATTCTCAAGTTTCACAAGGAGCATACAGCGCATCAAACTCGTCCACCTCGACCAATTCATGATCGAGCTCCATCCTTTCTGACCGCTCCAGGGTTGGGGGTCCCGATGTTTGGGTCCGTGGTAGATTGATTACGGTGTAGGTAGTTGTAGCTGGCCACGGTTCACACCGGTTAGTGGCCCAAAGTCGGTCAACAAGGGCTTCCTTTCCGCCGGATGCGGTTGCCGATACTTTCGGCAGTGCTAGCCTCTGCAATCCCCTCTCCGCCCGGTAGAGAAGGGCAGTCTAAATGGGGAGCAAATGCTGCAGAATGACGTGTATGTAGTACACGTAAATGAAGGTCGAAAGGGCGGGAGATAAGAGAGGTCACGATGTTCAAGCCTCTAATATCAATCAGCTATCAGCCCATGATTGTGGGGCGCTCTGGGGTTGAATGCCATCACCCAAACGGCTTAGTTCCATCCCCTCCAGCATCCCTTGGTAATACGCGCAGCGTTTCTGTGAGCCTTACACAGTACGGATACGCTAGATTAATAAACCAGAGCACGTTAGAGGCTCCCTTATGCAATTACCTGTCTACGAGGTACAGTACATATGTCTCGGTACATACATAATTTACACATACGCGTACGGATACTTCCGACAAATGGGTTGTAGCCTTTCAAGCCTTGAAAGTGAGCTAATACTTCGTAAGGTACCATGGTTATTACCCTATAACACATCCCTTCCCTGCAGTACAGGCGGGGTTGCTGTACCTTGCTAGTAATTAGAACGGGCCACGGCGAGGTCGCATCGTTCTTTGGTGGGTTCATGGGTTCAGGAGCCGGCCCTAATCTTCGGTGCCGAGTCGGCACTCCAATTCACTCAAGTGGGGCTCATGGTTCGCGCTGAATTTCGCCCCGAATCTGGGACTTCCATGTTTTCCCAGTTTTAACCGTTTTATGTCGCGTTCGTTCCGCACTTTCCGTCAGGGAGCCCTGCTCTTTCGGCGCCTCCTCCTCCTGTATCTACCTCCACTTTCTATGGCAAACATATGTACAAGTGAACGGAGTTTACAAAAAGACCAAAGTAAGTACCTAATATGTATGTATGTACAACTAAAAACCCCGGCGGAATGTACCATCCGCGTATGCGTCATGTATGTAGAGAGAGATGTGTAGTAGAGAGAGCGAGCTTCAATTCAAGGTTCCAGCCGTGGGGGTATCATGATGGTCGATGCGTAACGCACAATGTTTTTCTTTCCCCTCCCCTCGTGGCATAAAGCGATCAAACGGCCGTGCCCCGGATCCCGCCGTCCTGGGATTCAGCAAAGAATATCCCGAGGGTCATAGCTTCATAGTCGTGTCAAACGACGGATATTTCGTTGCGGTTGGCTGGCTAGCTGCAGCTTCTCCGTGTGAATGTGTGCGTGCGTGTGCGTGCGTGTGTGTGTGGGTATGGGATCGCCATCCTGATCTCCATCCTGATCTATCCGGACTGTCCCAACTCCAACTCGCTCAAAAAAAAAGTGAGATGCATGATTTCCCTTATCCCCAGCGGAACAAGGGTACCGCGGCTATCCTTCCCCAAGATGCCGGATCAGGAAAGCGGCAAGCCTTATAGCTGCCTATAGCTCGGGTTGTTAAGTATGTCTCCCCAGTCGCCTCGGAAGTTCGGGTCGTTCAGCATCTCCTCCAGATCACTATGCTGCCGCTGCTGTGGATTCAGGTTTTGCTGATGCGCCACCCGTGCTTGCTGGGGGGTAGGTACCATATTGGACGGATTGAACATCTGATCCCCGAGATCGAGCCCATGTTGAGATTGGCCCTGTGGCACTAGATACGGAGGTATCTGTCCGAGTAGGCCGCCCTCGATATCGTCGTAGAGATTCGGAATATAGAACTGCATCGAACCTGGCTGTTGTTGGCCGCCCCCGGAAGGCCCCGGCCGCCTCCCCCCGTGGCCCTGACTGGTGAAATCCATCAGGGGTTGTTGATTGGGGTACGCAAATGGATCGTTCGAGGGGAGCATCATCTCGTCCAATTTCTGCAGGGGTTTGCCGGCGCCGCTAGAAGCATGCATCGGATGGTAGTGTGGCAGCTGCGCGTGCATGGTTCCCGGCGTGCTGCTTGTTTCCGAGCCCTCGCCTGCCGAGGGAATGTCCAACGGCAAGAGATCCTGGAAGTTGGCCGGAAATTGTTGACCATGCATGGCTTGTTGCATACCCACCGTGTCGAACGACGTCCTATGCAGAGGTATCGGGTGGTTCTCCCCGGGAGGTCCAGTCCGCGGCCGGTTTAATTCTTCAGACCGACGTTGAGGCTGGATGCCTTGCGGGCCGGGGCGAGACTGCGTCGATGCGGCCCCCGATTTCGGAATCGGCGCTGAGCGTTTCCTCGTCGGAACGGCGCGGCCCTTCATTTTTTTGAGCCTGTCGGGGAGTTGTTCGAAGAGTGACTAAAAAAAGGTCAGGATAAGTTATCCTTCAAATCGCGACTAATAGCAACTTACTGTTAGAGTATTGGTAACTCTGTCGGCGGCCATACTTCTCTCGGCAAGGCTCGCGACCACGTCTCTTCCCGCCCTTGCGTCCGCTAGTATCTCCGCAGACCCAGGCTTGGTCGGGTTTTCGAGTACGTAAAATACCAGGGACAGGATGGCGAAGAACTCGGTGTAGAGCATAAACCAGTATGGCCCGATAAGCACGGTCTGTTTTCTGATCTCGGTCCCGATGTGGACAATATTTCGGGAGACGCTGATCCCAGCTGCTGCGCACGCGTAATACCTCTCATCGATATTCTTGCCAGCTGAAAGTCGCGGCGAAGCGTAATGCAGGAATGGCCTATACAGCATCATCTGGACGTGCGCGTAGCTAAACCTCAAAAGGGTACGAACTCTATGCAGTGGTTCGATTAGATCAAGGTTCTTTGCGAGTAGACGAGTTTTAAATGTCCGGTAGAGGATAGATTACAGTAGGGTTAAGTGGTGAAGAGTTAGGAATGTGTTGCTGAATGTTGAACTTTCGAGAATGACAAATTGGGGGGCGAGGGGAACTCGGGCGGCGATGAAAGGGAGGTCATCCTCGCGCTGAATGATAAATAGAAAAAAAGACGTACCGTATCACCTCAATTGGTCCATCAGGGCTGGGCCTCCATTGTATTGGAAGCTGTTCGTACCAGTCCTGGAGGTCTTCCTCGATCTCCTGGATCTTGGCGTACGCAACGAAGAACGAAGGGTTCCTGCTCTCCCTGCCCGCAACGGCTTCTTCTGCGCTTCTTAGAGGGTAGATATGTTTGACCACTTTCGCAAGAATTCTCATAAGCCTTTCGTGCGCATTAAATGCTTGGAAAAACGACGGTGTCCCTTCTGCTGGTGCAATAATCGCATCTTGAGTGATGTACTCGTCGTTGACTTCGGTAGGTAGCGGCTGGTCGATGTCCTCGTCGTTCAGCAACATGGGAAAGCCGAGAATAGCGGAGATGTAGGTGTCCATTTGTCGAATAACATAGAAGCACCGCCGTCGCGTTTCGTCCTCGATTGGCGTGATCTTGACATGCGCTAGGTGCCGGTGCAGGCCCATCCTGATGGCGGATCGCAACGCAATGCCGACAAATGCGTAACAGCCGCTGATGTTGGAGGTAACCTGGAGGAAGAGAAGCATAAATAACAACGCTTGCAAGGACGTTACGTCTCGGCACTCGGCAACATCCTGCAGTAGTACTCGGGCCGAAGCGTAGTATTTCAACCTAGAGGCGGGATTATTTTTAGAATCGAGTTTTGGTTATCTGGATCAGAATGCCATACCCTTCGTCCATTGCGGCCTTATAGCTCACGGCTTGGGAATGGTCCCCAGTGTTGTACATGCAGCCGAGAGCGAGCACTGAGTACAGGAGGCCTAGAAAGCGGTTCTCTTCGGTGCCGAATTTATCGGGCGGCAACTCGTACACTCTGTCGAACATCTCGTGGAACGATGGGATATGGACAATTCTAAGCAGGCACGTGGCACAGCTTAGAGAATAGTAGCACAGCTTGCGTGCTTTCTCCACGGGGGGGAGGTCGTAGATGTTGGGTAACGCAGAAATATCCCAGGGCGAGCTGGAGTTAGATCTGGGCGAGTCGAGACTGAACAAGCCCGGCGGGCGAGGGGGTCGAGGGAGGAAAGGAGTACGGTAGTCGTTTCCGAGCAAACCTCGGAAATGCTGCTTCATCCGCCGAAGGAAAACGGCGCCTGAGGAGGTACCATGGAAGTCCCATTCGCCCCCTTCGGAGAGGTCCAGTTGACCGATGGTCTCGATCATGGACATGATCTTGGGGTCCTGGCTCTCGGGTTGCCTCACCACATCGTTCCTGAGCCTCGCGGCATGAGCCCTGGTTTGCTCCCGGTTGCGAAACTCCTGCTGGACAGCAGGGTCGAGATTCGGATCGGACAAGTCAACATCTGGCATGAATCTGCGGAGGAGCGCCTCCGCTCGCTGTAGGCGGCTCTCTAGGGCCTCGATATACTGCGGCGCCGGGTTTCTACGTCGGTTAGATGGTTTATCGTATGTGCATTCTGGGTGTTGTCGCAAAGGTTAGCGCGCAAGGGCGGAGGGACAGGATGGTTAGAGGGGGGGGGGCAGTTGGGTGGTTACCATAGCGGTAAAAAGAGCAGGGGGTACAAGGCTGCTTCCCGTCGCATTTGATCTTTTTGCGCCGGCATTCGTCGCAGGCTCTCGTCACCCTGCGCCGTTTCTGGACGGGCATGCTTGAACCGTCAGCCGGGTTACGCGCTCCGGTCGCGTCCATAGACTCCTCCTTTACTCGCACCCGAGCAGCTTGCGAGTTGGGGCTTCCATCGGCGGAGACATCGTCCTCGGGGGACGAGGAAGACTCGTCGTCGGAGACATCGGGAGACGCTCCGGAATCCATGTCGTCGAGAACAGGGTCGTAGGCGCCGGAGGTCGAACACTGGGGCGGTTGAGGTGGAGGACGAGGGCGTTGGGGATTCTTAAGCTCGGCGAGCCGGTCTACCTTATCAGTCATCCCGGGTTTGTCAATTGGCAAGCAACTTGTCCTCCTTGGGGTTCCTTGGCGCGACTCGAGGTGCTTTTCAAGGTGATCTGCATGTCAGAGGAGACCTGCAGCCCACAGTGGAGATATCCACGGAGCGAGGGGACAATAGACTGATGACTGAACCCCCGAGCTGGAGGGGTGGGCAGGCCGAAGGTGCAAAAGACAAGGCTCCCAGAGAGGTACCAGGGCTGTATGTACACATATATGTACATATAGAGGTAGGGAACGCAGGGGTATAAGGATGGAGGCGCACAGTCAAGCTACGAGGGTGGAACACGCCCCCCCTGGTCCCCACTTAGGTCGAGTCAATAGCCGCCTGGTCAAGGCTCCTTCGCTTCTCCTGCCCGTTAGGACGGGGACAGGGACAAGGCCACCTGGGGAGGGGGGGGGGCCACTCGGCGGAAGGGGTGGGTTCCACGATCTGGAGGTGGCCGGTTGCGGAGCCCAGCGTGGGGGAGCCTGGGACGGGGAGGGGGCGGGGGTG
>Ga0164242_10009847_pt1 | contig 10272 bp, 7 predicted proteins | sample OricomgcompostMG_FD_108783 | JGI IMG/M metagenome (GOLD analysis project Ga0164242, IMG submission 108783) | Miracle-Growth compost microbial communities from Emeryville, California, USA - Original compost - Miracle growth compost (MG) ... | reverse complement strand
CGATGGAGCGCAGGTGGGCCTGGCACAAGGCCACGATCCGGATCAGCACGGCGTCGCCCGCCGCGTGCCCGTAGGTGTCGTTGATGCGCTTAAAGTGATCCAGGTCGATGACCACCACGCAGACATGGCGCGAGGATTTTTCCGCGTAGCGCAGCGCCTGCTCGGCCTCCCGCACGAAATGCTGGTGGTTGAGGATGCCGGTAAGGCTGTCCCGGCGCGCCAGCCTCTTGAAGCGCAGCTGCGAGCGCTTGAGCCGGATCAGCCAGAAGCCGATCGAGGCGAGCACGACCAGCAGCAATGCCAGGTAGAGCCGGCTGGCCTCCATCGCCTTGCGGTCCAGCGCCTGCTGCAACTCCAGCAGGCGGTTTTGCTTGCCCAGCTCGTCCACCTGCAGCTTGTGGATGGCCAGTTGCTGGTGGACGGCGTGGTAGGCCAGCGCGATGGCCTGGGTGTTGTTGACCGAACGGAACTCCACGTCCTTGTAGTGCCGGTAATAGTTCAGCGCGGCGCGGTAATCGCCGGCCTTGTTCTCCACTTCGTAAAGCACCCGATAGACGTTTTCCGACAACCCGTCGAAGTCCCCCTTGGCATCCATCGCCAGCGCCGCCAACGCCCACCGTTTCGCCGATACCGCATCGCCGCTGACCCAGTACGCGTAACCGAGCGTGCTGCGAAGCACATACACATGCGCGCGGTAATTCTGCGCAATGACACCCGGCGCTATGCGCTTGAGCAAGGCCAGCGCCGCACCGGCATCGCCCACGTCCGCCTGCCGCCGGGCAAGATCCAGCTGCACCGTATTGGCGTAGATCGGCTCGCCGGCCGCAACGCAGGTGTCGATCGTCTTGCGGTAGACCGGGTCGGTGGGCGGCAGATCGCCCTTGGCGTTCAAGGCGCCGAACATGTAGACATAGGGCCGGCACAGCGATTCGCCCGGCGGGGTGAATTGCTCCATCTGCCGGGCGTAGTCGGCCGCGGGCTCCGGCTGCTCGGCCGACGCCATCAGCTGGGACAGTTGCGACAGCACCACGTAAATCGCGTGGCGGTCGTGCAACCGCGGCAACACGGCAGACAACTGCTCGGCCAGCGCGAACGCCTCGTCATAGCGGTGCTGGATCGCCAGCATGTTGAGCAACATGCCGTTGGCCAGACTTTGCTGATCCAGGCCACCGTGGGCAACGACATCGCGAAGCAGCGGTTCGGCCTTCGCATACTGCCCTTCGAACAGCGCCTCCCACGCGTCCAGCAGACGCAGTTGCCATTGCTGGTCGGATGAGAGCGTCGACTGGCTGCGGTGGAGCTGATCCAGCAGCTCCAGAAAGCGCGGGTGATCCTTCGCGCGTATCGCCTCCGCCCGCGCCAGCAAGACGGCCGGATCCACCGCCGCCGGCGCATCGGCCAAGGCCAGGACGCCGTGGAAAAACAAGGCGACCACCAGCCCGAACGCGCCCAGCTGCCGTCGGCACGCCGTGGCTGGCGCATTACGCGCCACGGGTTGCCTGGCCTGTGGCGGAATCCCCGCGCCTTGCTCGCGAACCGCCCATCGAAAACGTCGGACCGGCAACGGCAACCCGAAGTCTGCTTGTGCCGGTCCGATTCGATGACCTCATGCGGCTCCCCTGCCCCGATGCACCCCGCACCGTGGGTTGTGCCGCCAATCTTACCTAGCCGCCGCCATAAAGAGCAGCCGTGCCCGTCGCCACTGGGCGGCCTTGCACCGCTACCGCGGGGGTCTACGAGAACTAGCCCTGACACCGTGTTTTGTTTCATGCTCAGCCGTTCGGGCGGCAGCCGGTCCGGATCGCCATCTGCATCCCGCGTTTGCTCACCAGAACATCCACCCGACCTACCCAAGGGGAATTCCATGCGTCATCTCATGACCGTCGGCCTGTGCGCACTGGCCACCGCCTTCGCCGCCACGGCGCCAGCGAACGCCGCCGACCGGGCGATCCGGCTCACCGTCGATGCCGGCAAGCCCGGCGCCACCATCGATCGCCACCTTTTCGGCCAGTTCGCCGAACAGCTCGGCCACGGCATCTACGGCGGCATATGGGTCGGCAAGGACTCCGCCATCCCCAACACGCGCGGCATCCGCAACGACGTCGTGGCGGCATTGAAGGCGATCAAGGTACCGAACGTGCGCTGGCCCGGCGGCTGCTACGCCGACAGCTACCACTGGCGCGACGGCATCGGCCCCCACCGCACCACGCGCGTCAACACGGCCTGGGGCAACGTGGTCGACTCCAACGCGTTCGGCACCGACGAGTTCATGGACTTCGCCAAGCAGGTCGGCGCCGAGGCCTATATCTCGCTCAACGTCGGCTCCGGCACCGTGGCCGAGGCGCAGGACTGGATGGAGTACATGACCGCCGACCAGCCCACCACGCTGGCCAAACTGCGCGCCGCCAACGGCCACCCCGCGCCCTACCGCGTCGCCATGATGGGCATCGGCAACGAGAGCTGGGATTGCGGCGGCCTGATGACGCCGGACGAGTACACCGCCGAGCTGCGCCGCTACGCCCGCTTCGTGGGCAGCTACAACGCCAAGGAGCCGTCGCTGAAGATCGCCGTCGGCCCCGGCACCGACGACACCGCCTGGACCGAGGCGGTGATGAAGACCTGGAAGGAACGCCACGGCTGGTCGTTCGACATCCAGGGCCTGTCGCTGCACTCGTACACCATCTACGACGGCTGGCCGCCGCACATGCCCGCCACCGGCTTCGACGAATCGGCCTATGCGCACGTGATCAAGGAGACCCTGAAGATGGGCCCGCTGATCGACAAGCAGTCCGCCGTGATGGACAAGTACGACCCGGAGAAAAAGATCGCGCTGGTGGTCGATGAATGGGGCGCCTGGCTGGCGCCCACACCGGGCACCAACCCCGCCTTCCTGATGCAGCAGAACAGCCAGCGCGACGCCATCCTGGCCGCGCTCAACATCAACATCTTCGCCCGCCACGCCGACCGTGTGCGCGCGGCCAACATCGCCCAGATGATCAACGTGCTGCAGGCCATGATCCTCACCGACGGCCCGAAGATGGTGCTGACGCCGACCTACGACGTGTTCAAGATGTACGTGCCGTTCCAGGACGCCACCTTCATTCCCGTCAGCTACGACGCCGGCTCCTACGTGCACGGCGACACCACCTTGCCGCGCCTCGACGCCATCGCCGCCAGGGGCAAGGACGGCAAGATCTGGCTGTCGCTGACCAACCTCGATCCGAACCGGCCACTGGACGTCGACGCCGCCGCACTGGGCTTCAAGGCAACATCGGCCAACGGCCAGACCCTCAGCGCGCCGAAGGTCGACAGCGTCAACACCTTCGACCATCCGCGCACCGTGGCACCCCGGTCGATCAGCGGCACGCTGAAGAACGGCGCCATCGTGCTGACCCTGCCGCCCGCCTCGGTGACCGTGGTGTCGCTGCAGCCGTGACCGTGCGGGGCCGCTCCATCATGGAGTGGCCCCGTTCGGATGCATCATGCGATCTTTACCGCCGGTGTCGGCAACTACCTATCGTGCAAACTCACAGGAAGGGACAGCGATGAAAAGACGGGACTTCTTGCGGACGGGCCTGGTGCTTGGCACCGGCGCCGCCACCTCCACCCTGGCGCTCGGAAAAGGCCTGGCGGCGGCATCGGCCGCCAAGGTCATGGAAGCCACATCGGCGCGATCGCGCATCCATCCGATCCACTACAGCTTCCCCAAGGACTTTCGCTGGGGCTGTGCCACGGCGGCCTACCAGATCGAGGGTGCCGTCAACGAGGACGGGCGCGGCAAAACGAACTGGGACATCTTTTCCCACACGCCCGGGCAGGTCGCCAACAATGACAACGGCGACGTGGCCTGCGACAGCTACCACCGCTATCCGGAAGACATCGAGCTGCTGAAGAATCTGGGCGTGCGCACCTACCGCATGTCGATCGCCTGGTCGCGCATCTTCCCCGAGGGGCGCGGCAAGCCCAACCAGAAAGGCCTGGATTACTACAACAAGGTGATCGACGCGCTGCTGGCGGCGGGCATCGAGCCCCACGTCACGATGTTCCACTGGGATCTTCCCGCCGCTTTGCCCGGTGGCTGGCAGAACCGCGACACCGCCTACGCGCTGGGCGATTACGCGGGCTTCGTCGCCGGCCAGTTGTCCGACCGCGTCCATCACTTCATGACGGTGAACGAGCTGCGCTGCTTCACCGATCAGGGCTACGGTTCGGGCATCAAGGCGCCGGGCCTGAAGCTGCCCCAGGCCCAGGTCAACCAGGTGCGCCATCACGGCATCCTTGGCCACGGTTTGGCCGTCCAGGCGATCCGCGCACACGCCAAGGCCGGCACGCAGGTGGGGCTGGCGGACAACACCGTGTTCTTCCTGCCTGCCTTCGACACGCCCGAACATGTCGCCGCCGCGAAGAAGGCCACCCGCGAGAACAACGCGATGTTCCTCACCGCGATCATGGAAGGCCGCTACATCGACGAATACCTGAAGCAGGAAGGCGCCGCCGCGCCGAAGGTGCAGCCGGGCGACATGGCCATCATCAGCAGCCCGCTCGATTTCGTGGGGCTCAATATCTACGCGCCCGAATGGGTGCGCGCCGATGACGGCCCCACCGGCTACAAATACATTCCGCACATCCCCTCGTCACCGCGCATGGCCTCGCCGTGGCTCGTGGTGGGCCCCGAAGTCGCCTACTGGGGCGTGCGGATGACCAGCGAGCTGTGGAACCCCAAGGCGATCTACATCACCGAAAACGGCGCCTCCGCCGACGACCCGGTCGTCGACGGCCATATCGACGATACCGACCGCATCATGTACCTGCGCAACTACGTCGGGCAGTTCCAGCACGCCGTCGCCGAAGGCTATCCATTGAAGGGTTATTTCCTGTGGAGCCTGCTGGACAACTTCGAGTGGGCGGACGGCTACACCAAACGCTTCGGCCTGCACTACGTCGACTTCGCCACGCAAAAGCGCACCCCGAAACTCAGCGCCGCCTGGTACAAGGAAGTGATCCGGCAGAACCGGGTGGTGTGACAGCTCACACGGCGAGGCGTTCGCCGGGCGCACTCTAGAAACTTTCGTCCTCCATAAGGAGGACGAAAGCTTTTGGCTTTACCCCAAAAATGCCCGATCAGTCATTGCGGCACGCCACTCCAGCGCAACCCATGGTGTTGAAGTCGTAAATGGTGGAGTGGCCTCGTTCACCAGTGGGCCGCGGCACGCCCTTGGGCACGAAGAAAGTGGCAGCGTTCGCTCCATACAAGCCGGAGGGGAATGTGTATGCCTTGAGCACCACATAGGCGCGGAACATCCCCGGTGGCCGCGCCGGCGGCGTCCCTCCGGCAATCGGCGGAACATCCCGTGCTACGTCAGGCTGGGCACGCTCTGCAGCCTGCCATGCGGCGGCATCGCTGCTATCGGCGGGGCGCAGGAATCCATCGCGAACGGCCTGCTCCAGGCCAGCCGGCCCGGCCAATTGCGAGTTCGGCAAACGGAACGCCGACGCCTGCTTGGCGCCAGCATCGGTCAACAACGCGACGCCGGCTGCCAGCGGGGCGCCCACCACTACCTGGCCGTTGTGGGCGGGATAGAGCATGTCCACCGGGCGGCCGAACACCCGCCGTGCGATCGGGTTGAGCGTAGCGGCCTCCTTTGGCGCGACGTAGAAATAGCTGCAAGGGCCGCGGTTCTCATGTGTGCTTACCACTACCGGCACACGGGATGGCAGCCCGGTGATCACCTGCCGGTGGTAGCCGCCAACCAGCACGGCGAGAATTTGCGTCCCCTGCGTCCAGCCGATATTCCAGACCGTGGGCTCGTAGCTGCCAAGCATCAGCATGACCGGCGCATCCGGTTGATTCACCGCCACGTCCATGCGGGTCGCGGTGTGTCCACTCTGGTCGATCTGGAAGTCCTGCTTGCTGCCGCCATAGCTGCCGGCGGCGTAGACCTTGACCGATGCCGGGATGCGCAGGCCACCGAATTCGCAGGCCGTGGCCGAGCTCTCCGTCGTTGGAGTGTGCGCAAATTCAAAGGGCTTGGTCCGCACCGTTGCATTCGCAGCGGGTTCGACGACGGGCTCGATTGGCGTATGCACGGCTGCTGCGGGCACCGATCCCGCGGCTGAGGTGTCGGTCTTTGCCGATGGCGAGGACGGCATGTCACATCCAGCCATGACAACGAATGCCACTACCGGTAACACGCGGAATAACTTTCTCATGGTCGAAATCCTTCTCGTGGTTTTCCCTTGCTTCAAAGAATATCCGGCAGCGAACCAGTACGCCGCGCCGCCCCCCTTCCGGTTATCTCCCCATCGCCTCGGTCTCTGCCGCCTGCCGCGCAAGTTCCTTGATCCTGAGTACACGCAGCTTCTCGGACTTTTTGAGTCCTTCGCGCGCTTCCTTGATCACTTCGTGGGCCAGATTCTGGCTGGTGTGATGCCGCTTCGCATCGATGGCGGCGTCCAGCCGTTGCTGAGCGGCCCTGATCCCCTTGTCGACGCGGTAGAGAGGGGAGCGCGGGTTCGTGGTCAGCGGTGGGTCGTAGCTTTTCGTCATGGTGTTTCGTCGTGTAAAACGCGAGCCTGACACATCGACGCGAAGCAAAACGCCCTCATCGTTTCGGGCTGTCGGCGGTGAACGGTGAACAGCACGGCCTGGTGACGGGCTGGTATTCCATCAGCTCCACCCGGGTGCCGTCCGGATCGTAGAGGTTCGCCTGCCACTTGCCATCCCTGCCCATTTGCGGGCCGTCGTGACGCGGGCTCAAGCGGCCCTGGTCGATCAGCGTCGTCACCGCTGCCTCCATGTTCGGCACGCCCAGCGAGAGGTGATTGAGCACGCCCAGTTGATGGGCATCGACATGGTCGAGCGGGGTCGTCGACCCCGGCCCCACCATCATGTATTCGATCCAGTCCGTACCATCGGGCACCTGCTGGGATATCCAGTCGACTGCCCCCTCCTTCATCGCGCCGTGCCAGTAAGGGCGAAAGCCGAGGATGTCGCGGTAGAAAGCATCTTCTTTGGCACGGTCATGGACCAGATAACCGACATGGATGATGCGCCCGCTGATCGCGCCGGCCACGGCGGTGGTGTCGCTGGTGGCGGGCTGCACGAACTGCACTTCGTTGCCTTCCGGGTCGTGCACCGAGAACCACTCGCCGTCTTCGCCACGATGCAGCGCGCTCGCTCCGGTCACGCCATGCGCCATCAGATAGTCACGCAGGCCCGCCGCATCGGCGGTGTTGTATGCCACGTGCGCCAGCATGCTCTTGCCGTGATGCGAAGGCGCGGGCAGCACCTCGACGAACTGACGCGGGCTGAAGTAATAGCGCACGCCTGCGGCCGTCTCCGGATCCGCACCTTTTTTGGCGCCCAGGATGGCGGTGTAGAAATGCTCGCTGGCCGCGCGGTCGGTCGAATAGACGGCCAGATGCGACACCCCCGTAATCGCCGGTCGCACATTCTTCGCCAGGGCTGGGTCTGTCGCTGCGCCCAGCATCATCGCCCCTGCCATCGCCACCGCTGCGAACGTGAATTTCCTGCCCGTCATGTCGCTTCCCCGATGATGGTCTTGATCACAGCGATTGCAGATAGTCGCGGCACGCCGCCAGCGATTTCATGATCGGCCGGATATGCGGCGGCTCCTGCTCGACGAACGCATGCACCACGCCGGCCTTGCGTGCGGCGGCGAAGATCGGCGGCCAGTCGATCACGTCGCCCGTGCCGATCACTCCACTCGCGAAATCGTTGCCATAGGTGCCCGGTGCAGGTCGTGCCTTGAGACCCTTGATGTGCAGCAGGCGGATCCGGTCGGCATGCTTGTTCAGCAGCGCGATCGGATCGACACCACCGGCCACCGCCCAGGCGACATCCAGCTCCAGCTTGACCAGCGCCGGGTCGGTGTGTTCCAGGATCACGTCGTAGCCGCGCTGCCCGTCGTACTCGGCGAACTCGATCGGGTGGTTGTGGTACCCGAGCTTCAGCCCCGCCGCCTTCGCCAGCACGCCGATCCGGTTGAGCTCGGCGGCGTTCTTCTTCCAGGCATCGAGCGTCATGGCGTCGCGGATCGCCGGGATCCAGTCGCCCTCACCGAGTGGTTTGTCCGGCCGCGGGGAGGACGCCACGATCCACTGCACGCCCATCGCCCGCGCATCCGCGATGCGGGCGGCGGCATCGCCGAACAGGTCGCCCATCGAGAAATGCGCGCTCACCGGCTTCAACCCGGCCCGCACGACCGCCTCGCGAAACGCCTGGGGCGTGCGGCCGTGCAGTCCCGCCGTTTCGACTTCGCGATAGCCCAGCTTCGCAAGCTGCGCCAATGTGCCGTCGAAATCCTGATCCATCTCGGCCTTTACCGACCACAGCTGCACGCCCAGCGGCCATGGGTAACCGCCACCGGCCGCCCACGCAAAGCGCGGCGACACGCTGGCCACCGCACCGGCGCCCAATACACCCAATACGCCCAGCACCTCGCGCCTCGTCATCGTCATGTCGATCTCTCCTCTACCGCCGGCCGTCGTTGCGACAGCCGTGCGCGAAACCACGCCTCGGGCAGCGCAAGCCTGCCGACAGCGTCAGATCTGGCACCAACATGCGCCGCGTCGCCATACCCCTCCGCGTAGATATAACCCATCGCGGCCGACCTTCCCATCCCGGCTCCAATTCCTGCGGCCACAGGCACGGGGAAGCTTTCGCCGGTGGTATCACGCGATGGGGAGAAGCCCCGATCGGAAAATACCTGGATCAGGCGGCGACCCTCCCGATCGGTTGCGGCGGGCCGAGTGTGCGCCTGATGGCCGTGATGTACGGAAGGCCGCGTCTGAGATAACAAAACCGATTGAATATGGATGGCTAAACGAATATGGCAGTTCGACAAGAATGCACAAAACACCGTCGATTGATGGATCGCGAACGCACGCGCGCGATTTTTTTACGTAAGATCAAACCGACCATCGACCATGAAGGAGAGATCGCGTGAAGCACGTGGAAAGCATGACGAAAGTGCGCCGTTCCAGCCGTACCGCCTGCCTGACCCTGGGCCTGGCGCTTGCCTTCGCCCTTGCCGCCCCGGCGCAAGCGCAGAACGACAAGATGACGCCCATCCCAACGCCCGCGCAGGCCAACGCCATCGAGCTGGGAACGGGTGCGCTGCCGAATGCCACAGCGAGCGAGTCGTGGCACAGCCAGTACGGCAGCACCTTCGCGCGCAACGTCACCGTCGCCACGCTCACGCCTTACCTGCCCGATGCGGGCAAGGCCACGGGTGCAGCGGTCATCGTCGCGCCGGGTGGCGGCTTCCGGACGCTGTCGATGGAGAACGAAGGCTCGGACGTGGCCAAGGCGCTTGCCGCCAAGGGCGTCGCCGCCTTCGTGCTGAAGTACCGGCTCAAGCAGACGCCCAAGGACATGGCCGGGTTCGAAGAGTCGATGAAGAAGATGTTCTCGTCCACCGCCAAGCGACCGGAACCGAAGGCAAGCGACGTCATCTCCGATCTCGCCCCGCAGCTCGCCGACTCGCGCGCGGCTTTCGAACTGGTTCGCAAGAACGCCGCCAAATGGCACGTCAATCCCAATGAGGTCGGCATGGTCGGCTTCTCCGCCGGCGCCATGCTGACGCTGGCCACCGAACTCAATGACAAGACCGCCAAGCCCGCCTTCATCGGCATCATCTACGGTCCGCTGGCGGCGGTGAAAGTACCGGCCGACGCGCCGCCGATGTTCGTGGCGCTGGCCGCCGACGACCCGTTCTTCGGCAACGCCGGCTTCGGCCTCATCAAGAGCTGGCGCGACGCCAAGCGCCCGGTGGAATTCCACCTCTACGAACAAGGCGGCCACGGCTTCGGCATGTACCAGAAAACAACCACCAGCACCGGCTGGTTCGACGCCTTTACGCGCTGGATGACGATGCACGGCTGGATCAAGCCGGCGGGCTGAGTCTCATAACCCAGGCGCCGACGGCAAACAACGCGCACGCCGAGGCGGCGGGCACCACCCGCCGCCCGGGCGCAAACCGTGTCGCTGCCCGACTGTCGGTGATGATTCCTACCTCAAACCGGTAAAGGATTTTCGGTGAAACCTGCCCTGGTTTCATTCAGCGAACGACACCGGTATTAAGCAACTGAAAGGTTGCATGTCGGCCATGGCTCGTGCATCATGCAACCTCCCGGTTGCCATCGAGGATCGCCCATGGGTTCGTCTACTGATCGCATCGAACAACACATCCTGCTGCGCGCACCGCTCGAACGGGTGTGGCACGCACTGACCGATGCCCCCGCGTTCGG
>Ga0164242_10009845_pt1 | contig 10272 bp, 12 predicted proteins | sample OricomgcompostMG_FD_108783 | JGI IMG/M metagenome (GOLD analysis project Ga0164242, IMG submission 108783) | Miracle-Growth compost microbial communities from Emeryville, California, USA - Original compost - Miracle growth compost (MG) ... | reverse complement strand
CCGACGGCTGGCGGGCGATGAACGATGGCTCGCCGCACATCGTCTCGGGCTTCTCCAACAAGCTGCAGGCGGCGCTGTCGCACATCACGCCCGATACCGTGCTCGCCAAGATGCACGCCAAGATGGCCGACCCCGAACGGGCGTAGTTATCCACCGTCATGCCGGACTTGTTCCGGCATCCAACGCGCCGCAAGAGCGGAGACTTGAGAATCTGCGGCACCGTGGACCCCGGAACAAGTCCGGGGTGATGACAAGGATTTGGCAGCAAAAAAGCGGGTGAAGGACGATCCGCCTAGCGGTCGTGCCGCGTCGCCTCGATCCAGTCGGCGAGGCTCAGCTCGTCGGTCGGCCGGGTTTCCGCGCCGAAGCTGTTGCGCATGATTTCGAGCGCCCATTTGGTGCGCTGGTCGTCCTCGCCGGCGACGACGTCGCGCGGCACCCACAAAGCGTATTCGCGCATGTGCGCGTCGGCGGCGGTGAACAGCACGCACATGTCGGCGGCGATCCCGGCGAGCACCAGCCGGTTGACGCCGAGCCGCGGCAGCAGCGCCGGCAAAGTAGTGGCGTAGAAGCCGGAAAACTGCGGCTTGATCACGAAATAATCGCGCTCGCGCGGCTGCAATCGTTCGGCGATGTCGCGGCCGGGCGCATCCGATTGCACGACATGACGAACCACCTCGGACGATTCGGAATGCCACGCGCCGTGATTGTCGTTGACGTAGACGACCGGCATCCCCGCCGCATCGGCGGCGAGCCGGAGCTGCCGGAGCGGTTCGACGATCGCCGTCGCCGCCCGGCACAGCGGCGCGGCGCCGTCGTAATCGAGCGGGTTGATGATATCGACAATCAGCAGCGCTGCCGACGTCTTGGTCTCGCCCATATCGTGCCCTCTCCCTGAAACCGGCGATCGATCAAGAACCGTGCGCGGGCGGCCCGGTTCCGGCGGCGCTCAGGCGGGAAGCTTGCGCCGGCGCCGCGACGGCGCGCCCTGCCGGTAGCGCTCGGCGGCCTGGAGATGGTGCGCGAGCAGCACGCCGAAGCGGTCGTCGGCGAGGCCGCGGCGCATCGGTCGCTGCATCAGATCGACGTCGGGCGCGCCGTTGCCCTCGACGAGGCACGCGCCCGCGGTGGTGAGCGCGATGTCCCAGCCGATGCAGACCCGGTCGGCGAAGGCGGCATGCGCGCGCAGCGCCAGCTCGCGTATTTCCGGCCAGCCCGGCAGGATCGTGCCGACGATCGCGGCGCCGGTATCGGGATGGTGGTCGAGCCAGCCGCGTCGCGCATCCATGCCGAGGTCGCTCGCCTGCGACAGCGCGCCCGAGGCGAGATCGACCGTCGCGGCGATACCGCCGGCGTGGATGTTGTCGACGGTGCGATTGGCGCCGATCGCCATGCGCAACACCGCCGCTATCGCTTCGGGCGCGCCGTGCTCGTCGAGGCAGGTGAGCACGCGCACCGTCGCCAGCGCGCCGTTGCTGAACGGCTGCAGCGCGCGCTGGTTGATCAGCCGCCGCTGCACCAGCCGCGGCGCGCTCAGCGACTGCGCGGCGAGCCGGTCGCGCAACTGCGCCGCGGTCAGCACGCCGAGTTTTTGATGGCGATAGCGGGCGCCGACATTGTCCCACCGCTCGGCACCGCGGCCGCCGCGACCGACCACCGGCTTTACGAACAGATCGGCTTCGGGAAAGGGCGCGCCGTCGTAGCGGCCCTCGCGCGCGATGCCGACGATCGGCGCGACCGGCAGCCCGCGCGCGTCGCACCAGTCGGCGAACGCCGCCTTGTCGCCGAGCGGCGAGACCGGCCGGGTATGGCGGGCGAGCAGGCGATAGGCGCCGCGCTTGGTCTCGCAGCGATTGACGAAGCCGCCGGCGCGCTGCGCGGCATGGCCATCGTGCAGCGAGAAGATATAATACCACGGCGGCAGGACGCCCGCCGAGACATAGCAGGCGAGCTGATCGGCGAGCTGCCGCCACACCGGCCGGCCGCAGCGCCGCTTGATCGCTCGGCCGTTGCGGGCGGTAAACCAGAGCGCCGCCAGCACCAGCACGATCGGCCATAGGAGCAGCGCGGCGGCGAGCTCGGCCAGTTCGGCCCAATCCTCGGGCGCCCAGTAATAATGGGCATAGGCCGCGCGCATTGCCGATCGGGCATCGCGAGGAAAGCCGCCGAACGTCGCGCCGAGCGCGATCGGCAGCCCGGCGATGCGATAAAGCAGGCCTTCGCCGCGCTGCGCGAGGGTCGCCGTCCAGGGTGAGCGCGTTCGGGGCATCGCCTCTCCTCGCCCCGGCACTGCCAGCCAAACGACCTTCCAACCGCGTCCGCAATTCACTGGGTAAGTATCGGACCAAGCTATGTTAGCGTCGGATCGGCAAGCCCGAATTGCGCGAAGGTGAAGGCGTAGCGCACGCTCGACGGAAACGCGGCGAAGGCGGTGAGCCGGCCCGCCTCATAGCGGAAATGCCAGGTCTGCTCGATCGTCGGGCTGGGCGCGGCGAAAGCGCCCGGATCGAGGATCGCGGCGTTCGCGCGGTGCCCGGGATCACGCGCAGAGGCATAACGGATCACCTGCGCGTCGATCTGGCGCGCGGCGGCCGCGAACGCCTGGCACGCGGTATAGTCGTCGGGATCGCTCCAGCGTGCGCCGGCGGCGGCGAACGGCGGCCGGGTGAGGTCGAGCGCGCGCGTCGCGCGCACCGGCACCGAGAAGGCGGAATGCTCGATCACGCTCGCCGGCGGCGCGAAACCCGGCGAGCGGGAGAAGAACAGCAGCCGCCAATAGGCGCTCTCGGCGATCGCGGTGGCGAGGGTTTCGGAGGCGTAGAAGATGCCCGGCCGTTCGTCGGCGCGGCGGAAGCGAGAGGCCTTGCCATGGCCATAGCGGAACGGCGTCGCCAGCAGGAAATGAAGCCCGCGCGCGGCGCGCGGCAGCGGCGGCTTGACCTCCTCGACCAGCGCCTCGAGCAGCGCCTGGTCCTCACCGCCCGCCGCCAGCCGATTGGTCGAGATGCGGTGCTGCGCCTCGACCAGCCGCCACACCGTCCGGGCGTAGCGGCGGAAATCGGCCGGCGTCGGGACCGGCTCAGACCTGGGCGCGATAGGCGTCGACATAATCGGCGACATCGCCCAAGCCGCGCACGCTGCGGATCAGATCGATCGGCCGGCCGTCGAGATCGAGGTTGCGCGTCCTCAGCCAGGATTGCGCGGCGGCATCGTCGCTGCCCATCAGCGCGTCGAGCCCGCGGAACAGCCGGACGAGATACTGGCCGAGCTCGAACGGCTTCGACTCGCGATCGAGCCGAAAGCTGCCCGCCCGCAGCCGCGACGCCGTCGCCGCCGACAGCCCGAGCACCGCGGCAAGCTGCTCGTTGGTCAGGCGCCAGCACGCCGCGACTCGCGCCACCGCCTCGCTCAGCACCCGCTCCTGATCGCTCGCCCGCGCAAGCTGCGCCGTCGCCATTACCCGTTCTCCTGAACGAATGTGGTCCGGATCATTCTTAGGAGCGAAGAGCGCCAATTTCAAGCGCGGCGCGAGCGCGCCGGCGGTGGGATTATCTTCTGCGGGAAAACGCGGGCTGGTGGAGCCGGGGGGAATCGAACCCCCGACCTCTGCAGTGCGATTGCAGCGCTCTCCCATCTGAGCTACGGCCCCGCGCCCGCGGCCCGGCAACGCCGGGAGCGACGCCTGTAGCGGCACTTTTCGGGCGATGCAACACGGCCGGCGGGCCGCACGAAAAAGTTTCGTTGCGGCGGCGCGGCGCGGCTCGACGACGTAATCGTGCGCCCTCTCGGAACATCGGCGAAGCTTCCCGGTTGAAGCCATTGCAGGCGCGGCGCGATGTGCGTGCCGCTTCCCTCACCAGTTCGCGTAAGGAGGATGCAGATGGGCTATCAACGTTGGGTGCGGAGAACCAATCCGCGAGACAACGAGTTCGGCCGGACAAGCGATTATTACGACCGCGGAACGCCGCTCGATTATGGTGCGGACTATGGGCCGGACCTTTACGAAAACCGTTCCAGCGCGCGCGACTATGAGGCCGCGGGCGAGATGGGCCGCGACGACTGGCGCGGCGGCCACCGGGCGACCTATGGTTATGGCGATGACGGCTATGACGAGCGCCGCCGCTCCTCCCGTAGCGAGCGGCCGTACCGCGGCAGCTACGCGTCCGACGGGCAGCGGTTCACCGACTATGGCGACAATCGCGGCGGCGGGCGGCGCGACTATGGCCGTCAGCCGCAGGGCTATGATTATCAGGAGCGCGGCTTCATGTCGCGTGCCGGTGACGAGGTCCGCTCGTGGTTCGGCGACGATGAGGCCGAGCGCCGCCGCGAGATGGACCAGCGTTACGACGAGCGCTACGGCAATCGCTGGGGCAGCCCCTATGATCACGACGCCGATTATCATAGCTGGCGCCGGCAGCAGATCGACGCGCTCGACCGCGACTATGCCGAATATCGCAACGAGAACCGGCAGAAGTTCCACAACGAGTTCGGAAGCTGGCGCACCGAACGCCAGGGCCAGCGCAGCGCGCTGTCGCGCGTCAACGAGCATATGGAGGTGGTCGGCTCCGACGGCGAGCATGTCGGCACCGTCGACAAGGTGCGCGGCGACCGTATCGTCCTGACCAAGAACGATCCCGATGCCGGCGGCCACCACCATTCGATCCCGTCGCGCTGGATCGAGTCGGTCGACGACAAGGTCAGGATTCGCAAGACCGCTGACGAGGCGCACCGGCACTGGAAGGACGAGGAGCGCAACCAGGCGATGTTCGGCGACGATCGCGGCCGCGACGTCGGCGCCTCGCACAACCTCGACCGGAGCTTCTCCGGCACCTATTGATCGTCGCGGCGATCGAGCGAGAAAGGTCCGGGCGGCGGCGTCCGGACCTTTTCCGTAATTTGCCGTCCTTACCCTTCCGCGCTCCCGCTGACGCGGGACCGCTCCCTCCCTCTCCCACTGGGAGAGGGAAGGGTGAGGGTGAGTTCGAGCAAGCAGCGCTATCAGCAAAAAGGTTGCATCCCGCAACGCATCTGCCATGCTCGCCCCGAAACAACCGACGGAGAGCCGCTATGCCCCGCGCCTGGACGCTGACCGCACGCCCGCAAGGCACCCCCACCCACGACAATTTCGCGCTGGTCGACCTCGACCTACCTTCGCTCGCCGAGGGGCAAATCCGCGTACGGAACCGCTGGCTGTCGGTCGATCCGTACATGCGCGGGCGGATGAACGACCTCAAAAGCTACGTGCCGCCGTTCCAGCTCGGCGCGCCGATGGAGGGCGGCGCGATCGGCGAGGTGGTCGAGAGCCGCGCTCCCGGCTTTGCGCCCGGCGATCGCGTCCAGCACATGCTCGGCTGGCGCGACGAGGCGGTGATAGACGCCGCTGCGGCGCAGAAGCTGCCCGATCTCGGCGTCGATGATCAGGCGTTCCTCGGCCAGCTCGGCATGCCGGGGATGACCGCCTGGTTCGGTCTGCTCGACGTGGCGAGCGCGAGGGAAGGGGACATCGTGTTCGTCTCTGCCGCCGCCGGCGCGGTCGGCTCGACCGTGGTGCAGATCGCCAAGGCCAAGGGCATGACGGTGATCGGCTCGGCCGGCGGCGCCGACAAATGCGCACTCGTCCGCTCGCTCGGCGCCGACGCGGCGATCGACTACAAGGAAGGCGGCACGCCGCTGGTCAAGAAGCTGGCCGACGCCGCGCCCAACGGAATCGACGTCTATTTCGACAATGTCGGCAGCGACCATCTCGACGCCGCGCTGGCGGTGGCGCGCGACCATGCACGCTTCGCGATCTGCGGCATGATCGACGTTTACAACGACATGAGACCGACCGAGCTGCGCTATCTCGCCCGCATCATCCAGGCGCGCATCCGCCTGCAAGGCTTCATCGTCACCGATTTTCTGAGCCGTGCCGGCGAATTCTATCGCGACATGGCCGAGCTGCTGAAGGCCGGCAAGTTGCGGCGCCAGGAGACGGTCCACGACGGGCTCGAGGCGATGCCCGACGCCTTCCTCGGCCTGTTCTCGGGCGGCAACACCGGCAAGATGCTGGTGCGTCTGTAAACCGCGGAAGCGTTCCGTTCGTTCCGCATGGCGATGATGACTCGCTGGGCGTCCAGCCGATCAGGAGATGTCGATCGGCCCCGAGAAGGTGTCGCACTGGCTGGGATCGGCGGTGGTGATGCCGCGCTTGAGCCACGCCATCCGCTCGGCCGAGGTGCCGTGGGTGAAGCTGTCGGGCACGACGCGGCCCTGCGCCTCCTCCTGCAACGTGTCGTCGCCGATCGCATGGGCAGCGGTCAGCCCTTCCTGAAGGTCGCCAGGGTCCATGCGGTCGCGGTTGAGCCCGGCCCAGACGCCGGCGTAGCAATCGGCCTGCAACTCGAGCCGCACCGACAGCGCATTCGCCTGGGTGGGATCGGATTGCTGCATTTCCTGCTGCACCTGCGCTTCGGTGCCGAGCAGGTCCTGGATGTGGTGGCCGAATTCGTGCGCGATGACGTAGTCCTGCGCGAAATCGCCCTTGGCACCATATTGGTTGGCGAGCTGGTCGAAGAAGCTCGTGTCGAGATAGATTGACTGATCGGTCGGGCAATAGAACGGGCCCATTGCCGCTTGCGCCGCGCCGCAGCCCGATTGGCCGTTGCGGTCGTAGAATTCGAGCGTCGGCGGGGTGAAGGTCTTGCCCGCTTGCCGGAATACCGCCGCCCAGGTTTTGTCGGCCGAGCTGAACGCGTCGCACGCCGCCTTCCTGTCGGGATTGGCGGTGCAGATTTGCGTCGCATTGCCGGTCACCGGCCGCTGGCCCGACTGCACCGTCGCCTGCTGCCCGCCGCCGCCGATCAGCCCCAGCGGGTTGCCGCCGAGGAAGAAGGCGAGTCCCAGCAGCACCACCACGCCGCCGCAGCCGAACCGACTGAACACTAACGGCAGCAGCCCGAGCAGCATGCCGCCCCCGCCGCCGCCGAAGCCGCCGCCTCGATTGCCTTCGTCGCCCACCTTGATGTCGGGATCGAAATCGTCGAGCCGCACCGGCGCTGCTCCTCCTGATTGGCCAACAGCAGCAATGCGGGGCGGGCGGCTTGGTTGCAAGCAGGGGTTGATGCGAGCGACGGGATCGTGTTTCGACAGGCACAGCACGAGCGACGTTCGGAAAGAAGGAAGATAGGCATGTTCCTCAAGGGCAAGTCCGCGATTATCACCGGCTCGACCTCGGGCATCGGCCTCGCCTACGCCGAGGCGCTTGCCGCCGAGGGGGCGCAGGTGGTGATCAACGGCTTCGGCGATGCTGCCGAGATCGAGAAGGAACGCGCCGCGCTCGAGGCGGCGAGCGGCAAGGCGCTCTACGACGCCGCCGACATGACCAAGCCGGACGCCATCGCCGCGATGGTCCAGCGCTGCCACGAGGAACTCGGCGGCCCGGACATCGTCATCGCCAACGCCGGTATCCAGCACGTCGCCCGGATCGAGGATTTCCCGCCCGAGAAGTTCGAGGCGATCATCCAGATCAACCTGACCTCGGCCTGGTATCTGTTCCGCGCCGCGGTGCCGTTCATGAAGGCGAGCAAATGGGGGCGGATCATCTCGACGGCCTCGGCGCACAGCCTGGTCGCCAGCCCCAACAAGTCTGCCTATGTGATGGCCAAGCACGGCATCGCCGGCCTCACCAAGACGCTCGCGCTGGAGACGGCGGCCGACGGCATCACCGTCAACTGCATCTCGCCGGGCTATGTCTGGACGCCGCTGGTCGAGAAGCAGATCCCCGACACGATGGCCTCGCGCGGCCTGACGCGCGATCAGGTGGTCAACGACGTGCTGCTCGCCGCGCAGCCGACCAAGCAGTTCGTCACCCCCGAGCAGGTGGCGAGCCTGGCGCTCTACCTCTGCCGCGACGAAGCCACCTCGATCACCGGCGCCAACCTGTCGATGGACGGCGGCTGGACCGCGGCGTGATCGCGCTTGGCAGCGGACGGGCGGCGGGGTAGCCCCTTTGCGATGAAACGCGCGGTCTTCTTGCTCGTCTTGGCGCTGGCCGGCTGTGCCACGGCAAAGGGGCCGCTTGTCGTTGCGGCACACCAGGCGACGCCCGATTGGCGCGCGGTCGCCACCGACGACGACCAGCAGCGGCTGCGCGGCTGGCGTGATTCGTGGATGAGCGCGAGCGGGGCGGTGCGTGCCGCCGGCGCGGGCGCGAAGCTCGACGGCGACGCCGATCTGTTCGACCCCGACCGCGCGCTCGACCACGGCACGCCGCCTCCGGGCGCCTATCGCTGTCGCTGGTTCAAGCTCGGCTCGGCGGCGACGGACGTGGCGGCGTTCACCGCCTACCCCGCCGAACCGTGCCGGGTGAAGACGTTCGGCAGCGGGCTGCGTTTTCAATTTACCGCCGGACGGCAACGGCCGCACGGGATGATCCTTCCCGACGAGCCGACCCGCGGCGTGTTCCTCGGCACGCTCGAGCTCGGCGACGAACGGCGCGCGCTCGAATACGGGCGCGACGAGCAGCGCGACATGGCAGGCTATGTCGAGCGGATCGGTGCCGAGCGCTGGCGACTGATCCTGCCGCAGCCCCATTTCGAATCCTTGTTCGACGTGATCGAGATCAGCCCGGCCGCTTGACCGGCACCACCGTCGCGTTCTCGCGCTTTTCGGGACGGATATAGATCGAGGCGAGCTGCGGCAGCGCGGCGCGCAAACGGCTCTCGATCTCCTCGATCAGCGTCTCGGCCTTCCCCATCGTCACGTCGTCGCGGAAATCGGCGCTGATCGCGACGAACACCTCGTCGGGGCCGGTATGGATCGTGCGGACGTGGTTGACCGAGGTGACCGCCGGGTGCGCCTCGACGAGATCATGGACTCGGGCGATCACTTCCTCGTCGGCGCGCTCGCCGATCAGCAGCCCCTTGGCCTCGCGGGCGAGCAGGATCGCCACCGCTGCGAGGATCAGCGCGATGCCGATCGAGGCGGCGCCGTCGATCCACGGCATTCGCCAGTGATGGCTCGCCCAAACGCCGAGCGCGGCGACGGCAAGGCCGGCAATCGCCGCCGAATCCTCGAACACGACGATGAAATTGGGCGGGTCTTTCGACTGGCGGATCGCCTGCCACCAGCCGGCGTCGCCCTTGGACTTGCCGAACTGCCTGACCGCGACGGACAAGGACGAGCCTTCGAGCAGGGCCGATATCGCCAGCACGACGTAGTTGATCGTGGGGCTCTGCAGCTCTTCCGGCGAGACGATGTGGCGATAGCCCTCGAACACCGAGACGCCGGCGCCGATCGCGAAGATCAGGATGGCGACGACGAAGCTCCAGAAATAGAGCTCGCGGCCGTAGCCGAACGGATGCTGGTGATCGGCCGGCTTGCGGGCGCGGTGCTGCCCGTAGAGCAGCAGCACCTGGTTGCCGCTGTCGACCACCGAGTGGAAGCCCTCGCTCAACATCGAGGACGACCCGGAAATGGCAGCGGCGACGAACTTGGCGACCGCGATGCCGAGATTGGCGGCCAACGCGGCATAGAGGACCAGGCCTGATTCGCCGTGATGCTTCTCCACCATCCGATATGCGTAGCCGAGCGGCGGGAGGGCGGGAAGGGCGGTTGCCGGTGACCGGCGATTTTGTTATAACGTATGTATGACTAAGGAAGTGAAGATCGTGAAGATCGGCAATTCGATCGGTATCGTACTGCCCAAGGAAGTGACGGCGCGCCTGCATGTCGAATTGGGCGACAAGCTGTTCCTCGGTGAAGCGCCGGGCGGATATATGCTGAGCGCGACCGATCCGGACTTCGTCGAAGCGATGGCCGCGGCTGAGGGCATCATGCGCGAGGATCGTGATATCCTCGCCGTGCTGGCGCGGTGACGGCGAGGACCGAACCGCGCTTCATCGGCCTCGACGTTGCTCGCGCGGTGCATGATCGCCAGCTTGCCGAACATGGCGGCCTCGCCGGCGTCAAGGATGCCGGGCTGCTCGAATCGGCGATGAGCCGGCCGGTCAATAAATTCGGCTATGGCGAGATCGATCCTTGTGCGCTGGCCGCTGCCTATGCGTTCGGCATTGCGCGCAACCATCCGTTTGCCGACGGCAACAAGCGAACGGCGTGGGTGATGGCGCGCTTGTTCCTCAAGCTCAACCATGTCGAGATCGCCTTCGACAAGGCCGACGCGATCCGGACGATGCTGGCGCCCGCTGCGGGCGATTTGAGCGAAGAGGCTCTGGCGGACTGGTTCCGGGCGCATCTCGTTTCCGGCGGTCGAGGCGCGTAACGCCCGCCGGGTTT
>Ga0164242_10009844_pt1 | contig 10273 bp, 7 predicted proteins | sample OricomgcompostMG_FD_108783 | JGI IMG/M metagenome (GOLD analysis project Ga0164242, IMG submission 108783) | Miracle-Growth compost microbial communities from Emeryville, California, USA - Original compost - Miracle growth compost (MG) ... | reverse complement strand
TGGGGAGCGGCCGGGGGTACTCGGTACGCGAGGTCGTGGAGGTCGCCCGGAAAATCACCGGCCGGCCGATCCCGGCGACGGTCCGCCCGGCGCGGCCGGGCGACCCGGCGGTGCTCCAGGCCGACCGCACCCGCGCCCTGGCCGAACTGGGCTGGAACCCGGAGCGCCAGGACCTGGAGCAGATCCTCGGCTCCGCCTGGGCCTGGCACCGGGCCCACCCCGACGGGTATCGACGATGAGCAACCCGGCGTTCGCGGCGGTCTTCCTCGATCGGGACGGCGTCATCAACGAGGAGGTCGACCTGCTGCATCGGGTCGATCAGCTCCGGTTGATCCCCGGCGCCGCGGCGGGGATCCGCCTCCTGAACGAGGCGGGCCTGCCGGTCGTGATCGTGACGAATCAGCCGGTCGTCGCCCGGGGCCTCTGCACCGAGGACGACGTCCGCTCCATCCACCGCGAGCTGCAGGCCCGGCTCGAAGCCGAGGGCGCGCACGTCGACGGCGTCGAATTCTGCCCGCACCACGAGGACGCCGACCTGCCGGCCTATCGCGTGCAATGCGCCTGCCGCAAGCCGGGGACGGGCATGCTCCGGGCCGCCGCCGGACGGCTCGGCCTGGACCTGGGACGCTGCGTCGTCGTCGGCGATCGGACCGTCGACGTGCAGACCGGCCGCGACGCCGGCTGCCGCACGATCCTGGTCCGGACCGGGTACGCCGGGGCCGACGGCAAGCACGACGTCCAACCCGACCGCTCGTGCGCCGACCTCCGCGAGGCGGCCGAGCTGATCCTTTCCTGGAACGACCTCCCATGCGCAAAGCCGTGATCCTCGCCGCCGGCGAGGGGACCCGTCTGCGGCCGATGACTTTGGACCGCCCCAAGGTGATGCTGGACGTGCAGGGCAAGCCCCTGCTCGAACGTCACATCGATTGGCTCAAGTCCTTCGGGATTGAACAATTCTACATTAATCTCCACTACCTGCCCCGCGCCGTGGTCGACCACTTCGGCGACGGCTCGTCGCGGGGCGTCGAGATCGTCTATTCGCTGGAGGACTCCCTGCAGGGGACCGCCGGGTCGTTGCGCGGGTTCCGGGAGGAGCTCGACGAGACGTTCCTGGTCCACTACGGCGACGTCTACAGCGAGCTGGACGCGCGGCGGATGCTGGCGTTCCACCGCGACCACGGCTCCCGGGGGACCCTGGCGGTCCACCCGACGACCCACCCGCACGACAGCGACATCGTCGAACTCGGCCCCGACGCCCGGGTCGCCGCCGTGCATCACAAGCCGGGGACCGACCGGCACGGGGCGTTGGGGAACGCGGCGTGCTACATCCTCGAGCCGCGCGTCCTGGACTTCCTCCCCCCCGGCCCCGGCCCGGCGGATTTCATCGTCGACGTCTTCCCGCCGATGCTCGCCGCCGGCGAGCCGCTGCACGGCTACGACACCGACGAATTCCTGATGGACATGGGCACCCCGGACCGTTACGAGGCGCTCCTCGGGAGATTCGAGACATGATAATCTCCAAGACCCCGCTGCGCGTGAGCTTCACCGGCGGCGGGTCCGACCTGTCGGCCTACTACGCGGTCCGCGCCGGGGCCGTGACGAGCGTCACTGTCAATCAATATATGTATGTCACTGTGAATCGTCGGTTCGACGACACGGTCCGCCTGTCGTACAGCACGACGGAGATCGTCGGCCACCGCGACGAGCTGCGGCACGAGATCGCCCGCGAGGCGATGCGGATCGTCGGGCTGGAGTCGGGGGTGGAGATCACCACCATCGCCGACGTGCCGGCGGGCACCGGGCTGGGGTCGTCGTCGAGCCTCAGCGTCGGCCTGCTCAACGCCCTGTACGCATTCACCGGGCGGCATGCGTCGGCCGACCGGCTGGCCCGCGAGGCCTGCCGGCTGGAGATCGACGTCCTGCGCAAGCCGATCGGCAAGCAGGACCAGTACGCCGCGGCGTTCGGCGGCATGAATCACTTCCGATTCCACCCCGACGAGTCGGTCTTCGTCGAGCCCGTCATCTCCGCGCCGGGCACCAAGGCGGCCTTGCAGGACCGCCTGCTGATGTTCTACACCGGCCTGCGCGGCGACAATACCGGCCTGCTCGACGCCCAGCGGGCCGAGACCTCCCGGAGCGTCGACAAGCGGCGCATCCTGGACCGCATGGTCGAGCTGGCCGGCCTCCTGCGGGAGGCGCTCAGCCGCGACGACCTGGCCGACTTCGGCGCGCTGCTGCACGAGAACTGGGAGCTGAAGAAGCAGATGGCGGCCGGCATCACCAACCCCGAGGTGGACCGCTGGTACGAGATTGCCCGCGCCGAGGGCGCCCTGGGCGGCAAGATCCTCGGGGCGGGGGGCAGCGGCTTCCTGCTCCTGTACTGCGAGGAAGCCCGCCAGCCCCGCCTCCGCGCCGCCCTGGGGGAGGCCGGGCTCCGCGAATTCTCGTTCCGCTTCGAGTCCCAGGGCAGCCGGATCATCTACGTCGGCGATTGACCCCCCGGATCGGCCCGGCCCCGGGGCGATCGGGGGGGGCGGCGAGGGGCCTTTTCGCATCGAACTTCCTTCCAATCGCCCGCGGCGTGAGCTAGACTTCGCACATGCGAAATCCCCGAATCCGGCACCGTCGATCCGCCGCGGATCATCGGCGTTCAGAGATATGACGACTACCATGAATGACCCCATCGCGGGCGAATCCGCGCCGGTGACGAACACCGAAGTCCGGGCCCTGGAGAGCAAGGGGCTCAGCGGCGACGCGATCTACCGGCTCGCCGCGAGCGTGCTGGCCGAGCGGCCCGGCGGCGCGCTCCTGGACGTCGGCTGCGGCACGGGCAACCTCTGGTCGTTCGTCGCCGGCAGGTTCGACCGCTACATCGGCGCCGACGTGGTCCGCCACGACGGATTCCCGGAGTCCGGCGAGTTTTACCGGGTGGACATGGACACCGGCCGCATCCCCCTGGACGACGGATCCGTGGACACGGTCATCGCCGTCGAGACCATCGAGCACGTCGAGAACCCGCGCGCCTTCGTGCGGGAGTTGACCCGCCTGGTCCGCCCCGGCGGCCGGGTCATCGTGACGACGCCCAACCAGCGCAGCGCGCTGAGCCTGCTGACCCTGCACGTCAAGGGGCACTTCCAGGCGTTCGCCGAGCGTCCCGGCCTCTACCCCGCGCACATCACGGCCCTGCTGGAGATCGACCTCCTGCGGATCGCCGGGGAATGCGGCCTGGTCGACGCGCGGATCCGCTACACGAATTCCGGGCGGATCCCCGGCGTGTCCGCCCGCTGGCCCCGCCCGCTGGGGGGCCGCCTGTTCAGCGACAATCTCCTGCTCGAGGCCCGCCGACCGTGAGCCGGGAACCCCGAGGCGCGACGTCCGCATCCATGACCTGGCATATTCTCACCGGGGAATACCCGCCCCGCCCCGGCGGGGTGGCCGACTATTCGGCGTCGATCGCCGAGGGGCTGGCCCAGGCGGGGGAGACGGTCCACGTCTGGACGGCGGACCCGCAAGCCGTCGCGGGGGCGGAAGTCCCGACGGACGGCCCCGGCCCGGTCGTGCATCGCTGGGCCGGGGGATGGCGGCGGGCCGACCTGGAGCGGCTCGGCGCGGCGATCGGCGCGACGCCGGGGCCTCGCCGGCTGCTCGTGCAGTACACGCCCAACGCCTGGGGCCTGAAGGGGAGGAACCTCGCCTTCGGCCCGTGGCTGGTCGGCCGCCGCCGCCGGGGAGACGACGTCTGGGCGATGATCCACGAGCCGTATTATCCCTGGCGGCTCCGCACGAAGCCGACCCGCTGGCTGCTCGCGGCGATCCATCGCGTGATGATGTATGATTTATCTCGCGCCTGCACGCGATTCTTCGTCGCCTCCGAGACGTATTTCGATCGGCTCCGGCCGTACGACCCCGGGCGGGCGCGGCCGATGACCTGGGCGGCGATCCCCAGCGCCCTGCCGACGCGGGACCGGGTGGACGCCGCCGCCGTCGCCGAGCTGCGCCGCCGCCTCGCCCCGGAGGGGGGGCCGTTGGTCGGCCATTTCGGCACGTTCGGCGGGTCGACGGAGTCGCCCCTGCGGGCCATGTTGCCGCGCTTGCTCGCCGACGCCCCGGGCCGGCGCGCCGTGCTGGTGGGGCGCGGGGGGGGCGAGTTCGCCGCCGGGCTGGTCGCGGCGCATCCGGGGCTGTCGGGGCGGGCCGAGGCGACCGGCGGCCTGGAGGCGGCCGACGCGGCCGTCCACCTGGCGGCCTGCGACGTGCTGATCCAGCCGTATTCCGACGGCATCAGCACCCGCCGCAGCTCGGCCATGGCCGGGCTGGGGCTGGGGATGCCGATGGTCACCTGCCGCGGGGTGAATACCGAGCCGCTCTGGGAAGAGTCCGGGGGGGTGAGCCTGGCCGATTCCGAGGCCGGGATGGTCGCCGCCGTCGAGGCGCTGCTGGCCGACCCCGACGGCCGCGACCGCCTGGGGAGGCGCGCCCTGGACCTCTACGAACGCCGCTTCGCCGCCGCCCGGACGATCGAGAAACTCCTGGACGCCGCCGACGCCGGCGGGCCCGCGCCGTCGCGCCAGGCCGTCGAATCGCGAGCATGAACGATCCGGCGGGGATTTCCCGCCTTGTTTTGTGCCTTGATGGGACCGTGAGCAGGGGCCTACCATAGATGCGAGCCCGCGCGGCGGCCGATAATCAGGCCGAGCCGCGAGCCTCGCAGAACGATCCAGAGGAGCCGCATCCGTGAGCCAGCCGAAGAAACCACGCCGCCGTAAGTTCCGCCTGAACGTCCGGGCCGCCAGTATTTTGGGCATCGGCCTCCTGGTCGTCGTCTCGGGATTTGTCGTGTTGAGCTACGCGCGCAGCCGGCTGGAGCAGCCGGCGCTGCTGAAGCAGGCGCTAGAGCAGGCGGACGCCGAGCCGCCGAAATATGATGTGGCGTTGAAGTATCTGAACGAATATCTGGTCTCCAACCCCAACGACCCGGTGGCCCTGGAGAACAAGGCGAAGATCCTCTCGAAGGTCGCCTTCAACGGCGACCAGCTCGACGAGGCCATCCGCATGGCCGAGGCGGCGATCCGCGTCGATCCGGCGGCCCCGCGCACCCAGGGCCTGCGCAAGCTGCTCGTCGAGATGGACCTGCGGATGAGGCAGTTCCGGCCGCTGGAAGCCCTGCGGATGCAGACGGCCGAGAAGAACGCCCGCGAGCTGATCGCCAAGGGGGACAAGAGCCCCGAGGCCCTGCGGCTCCTGGCGCAGGTGCTGGAGATCCAGGCGTACCAGGGAGACCGCAAGGCGCTGGACGAGGCGGTCGCCGTCTACGAGCGGGCCCGCGCCGGCGACGCCCTGAACGTCGAGGGCGCCGAGCAGCTGGCGATGCTCTACAACGACCCGCTCCGGCTGAACCAGCCGGAGAAGGCCCTGGCCGTCCTCGACTCGATGCTCAAGGCCAACCTCGCCGCCGAGGCCGCGGCCAAGGACCCCGCGGCGCGGGGGGCGGCCTCGCTGGGGCTGGCCCGGGCCTATCTGGCGCGCTACCGGTACTTCGCCCGCGCCGCCCGGCAGGCCAAGGCCGCCGGGGCGCGCAGGGACCTCATCGGCCGCGCCGCCGAGGAATTGCGGCTGGCCATGTCCAAGTCGAAGGATGACATCCGCATCCTCCTGACGGCCGCCGAGAACGAGCTGCAACGCGGCGACGTCGCCAAGGCGCGGGCCTACTTCGGGCAGATCCCCGCCGACCCCAGGGCCCCGCGCGAGGAGCAGGACACGCTCCGCATGCGCGTCGTCGAGGGGATGATCGACCTGGCCGAGAACCACCCCGACGAGGCCATCCAGAGCTGGCAGGAGGGGCTGGTCTCCACCGGCGGCACCGACGCCGACCTGACCTGGAAGCTCGCCTACATCCAGCTCCAACTCGGCCGGCTGGACCAGGCCAGGCCGCTGATCCTGCAGCATCGGCGGATCACCGGAGGGGTCGAGCCGACCCCCGAGCATCGGTTCCTCGAAGGATTGAAGCTGCTGCGCGAGAACCAGCCCCGCAAGGCCATCGAGACGCTGGACAAGGCCCTGGTGCAGATCGACCCGTCGATGGCGTCGAAGGTGCGGTTCCTGCTCGGCCAGGGCTACGAGGCGGTGCGCGACGAGGCCTCGGCCATCGAGCAATACAGCCGCGCCGCCCAGGAGGAGCCCAAGTGGGCCGCCCCCCGGCTGGCCTACGCCCGGCTGATCCAGGCGCGCCGGCCGCTGGACGCCCAGCAGGAGATCGCCCGGGTCGAGGCCGACCTCCGGGACGACCCGCAGGCGATCCTCATCGGCGCCCGCGTCGCCCTCCGGCGCGAGCTGGCCAAACCCCCCAAGGAACGGCTGTGGGACGACGTCAACCGGCGGATCGAACACCTCAGGACGATCACCCCCGACTCCCCGGACCTGATCCTCTTCGAGGCGGAGCTGCTCCTGAACACGGAGAAGCCGGCCGAGGCGGCCGCCCTCCTCGAGCAGGCCGTGCGGCACGACAAGACCAAGACGGAATTGTGGGTCGCCTGGGCCACGGCCCTCACCCGGGTGAACAAGCAGGAGGACGCCCTGCGCGTCCTGGAGCAGGCCGCCGCGCCCGACGCCGCCGGCGACACGGCCATCGTGCGGATCGCCCGCGCCCGGATCCTGAACCAGCTCGGCAACGGCCGGGAAGCTCGCGAGGTCCTGAGCCGCGGCGAGGAGAACCTCTCGACGTCCGACCGGCCCCAGGTCTGGGCCGAACTGGGCACCATGCTCCGCCAGCGGCACCAGGACGAGGAGGCCCGCAAGGCGTTCCGGCGCTACGCCGAATTGCTCCCCGACGACCCTCGCCCGCAATTGATCCTGCTGGAGCTGGCCCTCAGCGCCGGCGACCGCCCCGCCGCCGCCGCCGCCATCGAGGCCCTCCGGGCGATCGCCGGGCCGACGGGCCTGTTCTACCGCGTCGCCCTGGCCCAGGACCTGCTCCGCGAGACCCCCGAGGGCAAGTCCGAAGACCCCGACGCCCGGTCGGCCCGCTACGCCAAGGCCGAGAAGCTCATCGACCAGATCGAGAACGCCTCGCCGCAATCCCGCTACAGCTACCTGCTCCGCGGCCTCCTGCACGAGCGCCGCGGCGAGACGGCGGAGGCCATCGCCGCCTACGAACGCTCCCTGGACCACGAGGGCGGCCAGGACGCCCTCGCCCGGCTCGTCAAGCTCTACACCGCCGAGGGACGGTTCGAGGACCTGCAGGCGATGCGCGACTCGCGGGCCGGCAGCGCCGCGGCGATCACCGAGCTGGGGGCCGTCGAGGCCTTCCGCCAGGGCAACAAGGACGTCGCCGCGAAGCTCGCCGATCAGCTCGTCGCCGGCGACCCCGAGAGCCTCGACGTCCGCGTCTGGCAGGCCCGGCTGCTGAACTCGATGGGCAAGCCCGACGAGGCCGAGAAGTCCCTCCGCGACCTCATCACCCGGCACGCCAACGAATCCGGCCCGTGGCTGGCCCTGTTCTTCTTCCAGGTCGGCCGCAAGCAGAACGACCAGGCCCTGGCCACCATCGAGCAGATGAAGCAGAAGGTCCGGAACGTCGACCTGCCGGAATACCTCTACGCCCAGTGCTATCGCGCCGCCGGCGACCCGGCGAAGGCCAAGGCCGAGTACGCCCTGGCCCTGGAGAAGGCCCCGACGAACCCCAACGTCGTCCGCGGCGCCGTCGAGCTGGACGTCTCGTCCAACCACCCGGACGACGCCGAGAAGATCCTCCGCGACTACCTCGCCAGGGCCCCCGAGCAGCGCTGGGCGGTCCGCCGCCTGGCGCTGCTGCTGGCCGATCACCCCAAGGACAGCAAGAGCTGGCAGGCGGCCTGGGACCTCGTCAAGGACGCCCCCCCCTCCGGCGACGTCCCGGAGGACCGGCTCATCCGCGCCCTGGTCCTGACCCGGCACGCCGAAGCCGCCGCCAAGTACGGCGAGATCGAGGCGATCCTCAAGAAGCTGCTCGACGACGTCCCGTCGGACCGCCCCGTGGCCGCCTCGGCGCGCACCCTCCTGGGGAGCATCTATCTGAAGTAGGGCAAGAAGGACGCCGCCCGCGATCTCGCGGCGATCACCGCCACCGACCTGACCAACCCCCGCTCCCTGGCGATGTACGTCGAGACCCTGATCCGCGACGGCAAGCTCGACGAGGCCGAGACGCAGCTCAAGCGGCTCGCCGCCCTGGCCCCCGACGACGTCCTCACGCTGAAGCTCCGGGCCTTCCTGCTCGACGCCCGGAAGCAGCACGGCCAGGCCGTCGCCCTGCTCGAACACGCCTTCGATGAATACGCCGCCAGCTCCGCCGGCGAGGGCGGGTGCCGCAACATCGTCGCCATGTTCGGCGCGATCGACGGCGCACCGCCGATCGACGACCCGCAGGCCGGCCAGCGGCTCGCCGCCGAGCTGGCCAAACGCTGGCCCGGCACGTCGTGGATGCTCGCCCGGCTCCTGAGCCGCAGCGGCACCGCCGACGAGGCCAAGATCCTGGAACTCTGCGCCACGGCCGTCAAGGAAGGGGGAGGGATCGACCTGCTCGAAGCCTGCAAGATCGCCATCGCCGTCGCCGAGAAGCCCGACGCCGGCGAAGACTCCAGGGCCCGGGTCGACGCGATCCTCGCCGACGCCGCCAAGCGCGAGCCGACGAACCTCGACGTCCTGCTGGCGACCGCCACGCTCCGCTATTCCCAGAAGCGCTACGAGGAGGCCGTCACGGCCTACCGCGCCGCCGGGGCCGCCCGGCCGAGCAATCCGCGCTTCCTGAACAACCTCGCGTGGATCCTCTCCGAGGAGCTGAACCGCCCCCAGGAAGGGCTCGACGCGATCAACGAGCTCTTCGCCCAGGTCCCGGCCATCCCCGAATTCCTCGACACCCGCGCCAGCATCTACGCCCGCCTGGGGCGCACGTCCGAAGCCATCGCGGACTGGAAGCGGGCCGTCGCCGAGCGCCCCGGACAGGCGTCCTACGCCTACCGGCTCGCCCGCGCCTATCTCAAGGCCGGCGACGAGGCCGAGTTCCGCAAATGGATGGCCGCCGCCAAGAAAGCCGGCCTCACCCCCGAAGCCCTCCAGCCCAGCGAACGCGACGAGCTGCAAACCCTGCTGAAACGCTGATCCGCCCTCGAATGGGCAACGCGCGAAATCCGCTTGATTCGTAGGGTGGATCATGATCCACCATCTTCGATCCGTCGCGTCCCCGATGGGGGGGATGGTGGATCATGATCCACCCTACGAAGAAATATCACGGACCGCCCGACGGCCGCCGTTCACCAGGTCCCGAAGAGGTGGTGGTTCTCGCGGACCCACTCCAGAAGCCTGGCGACGCCGTCGGCGGTGGAGACCTTGGGGGACCAGTCCAGCAGGCGCTTGGCCTTGCCGATGTCGGCGACGAAGACGCGCTGGTCGCCGGGGCGCCAGTCGGCCAGCGGGGGGTTGAATTTCTTGCCGAAGGCGGCGTCGAGGATGGCGACGAGTTCGAGCAGGCTCAACGTGTTCCCGGGGCCGCCGCCGACGTTGAAGATCTCGCCGGAGACCGAGTCGATCCGGGCGACGGCGGCCTGATAGGCGTCGACCAGGTCGCCGACCCAGAGCGTGTCGCGGATCTGCTTGCCGTCGCCGAAGATCGTGAACGGCCGGCCGCCGGTGGCCGCGACGCAGAACCAGGCGATCCACCCCTGGTCCTCGATGCCGAACTGGCGGGTGCCGTAGATGCACGACTGGCGGAAGACGACGGTCTTCAATCCATAAATCCGCGCATAATCGCGCACGTACTGGTCCCCCGCCCCCTTCGAGCATCCGTAGGGGCTGTGGAAGTCCAGCGGCTCGGATTCGTCGACGCCGTGGGGCAGGTCCTCGTAAGCATAACGGCCGTCGCGCTCGACGACCCGGACGTGTTCGAGGTTGCCGTAGACCTTGTTCGTCGAGCTGTAGAGGACGGCCGGGGCCGCGCCGGCGGCGTTGCGCACGGCTTCAAGGACGTTGAACGTTCCCATGGCGTTGGCCTCGAAGTCGTCGCGGGGGGCCTGGACGCTGGTGGTCACGGCGACCTGGCCGGCGAGGTGCAGGACGCAATCAGCGTCGGCGTGCCGGCCAATGGCGTCTTCGACGGCCCGGCGGTCGCGGACGTCGGCCTTGATGAAGTCGGCGACCCCCTGGTCCCGGAGCCACGCGAGGTTGGCTTCCGCCCCCCGCCGGCTGAGATTGTCGACCACGACGACCTGGTGCCCCTGCCCGTGCAGCCGCGACGCGGCATGAG
>Ga0164242_10009843_pt1 | contig 10273 bp, 10 predicted proteins | sample OricomgcompostMG_FD_108783 | JGI IMG/M metagenome (GOLD analysis project Ga0164242, IMG submission 108783) | Miracle-Growth compost microbial communities from Emeryville, California, USA - Original compost - Miracle growth compost (MG) ... | reverse complement strand
TCTTTTTAAATTATAAAGGACATTTAAAAAGGTATTATAAAAGACAAAAAGACATATAAATAATGATAAAGGACACTTATCCACAATTATTTTCTTAAAAAGATATTGCAAATATTTTTGTGTCGTTTATAATGAGTACAGGGTGAGCAGCTTAGGATAAAAGCACACCCGGCTTACGGGAAAATATTTAAATATCCTCGCAAGCTGGTCTCACTAAACAGTTCATTCAAAAGCAACAAAATGTTGCAAAAAATAATAATAGCACCCAAAAACTTATATTTTTGTCCTTTATGTAATTTTAAGGACAAACTATGTCTTTTATAAAATATCAATATAGATAAAAGACAAAATGCATTCAAAATGCATCTCAAATACCAGAGGATGATACCTCAATAAAAACAATCAATTTAGTTTTCGTGTCCAGTGATTTGCGTAGGAGGGAACGCAGTTCGCTGGACATGAAACACCCTCTAAAGCTTCCCTATTTAATGTCTGGCGACAGGTTGAGCCTTGCTCCCGGCTGATATTAAAATATTATGGGGAGTTTTTTTATTGTAAAAAATGTATAATAATAAAAACGCCTAATTATAAGGCGTTTTTTCTTTTTTTAAAAAATCATTTTAAGATTGGGTAAAAGAAAGATCTTCTAAATGGTCTACTACACTTTCTGTAATACTTTTGGCTAAATATTTGGGTAATTCTCCGTCTCCGTAAAGATACTTAAGTAACCAAGACTCGATTAACGGAATATACTTTTGATGTAGTAAAGTATCGTAGTAGCTTTCTAATTCGTAGACCGCGCGCTCTAAGTATTCTATTGAAAACTCTAAATCTTTTTTACCCAGCTTAAAAGACTTATTTATAGTATATTTTTCCGATAAATAACGTATAAATATTAGAGTCAAGATAAATATAAGACTTAAAGATAATGTTTCCTTAAGAGATAGAGCGTTAACACGAAGAAGATAAAGATAAATTAATCCTACAATTATTAGTATACTTAGTAAAATTAACAAAGCAACAATTACCCCAGGCAAACCCCTTGGCATTTTTCTAAGACACTTTAGCAGTTCTTTCATTTCAATATAAGAAAGTCTTTTTTCAGGATTAGATTTAGCCGTGCTAATTCTATCCTTTATTTTAAGGCAATCATCTGCATAAAATTGTTTTAAATTGAAGATACTTCTCATTTCTAAAAGTTTTATATGTTAAAGAATAGTTTTTTACTCGCTAAATAGTATAAAAAATTAACACTTTTGTCAAGTTGTGTTTTTTATTAAAATAGTCCTATAATATAAGGGTATTCTTAGAATTCGTTGTTAAAACTAAAAACGAAAGAAAAGAATGTGCACATATTAACAAAAAGTATTTAGGATATTCCTAGGAAAATATCTTAAGATTTTTAAAAACAAATTTTAAAATAAACAAAAATATGAATAAAGTAGCACTTGCTGAAGAAATCAATAAAGTATTAAACACTTCAAAAGCAGAAGCAGAAAGAGTAGTAGAGACTTTGTTTGATTCAATCGCTAACGCTCTTAAAAGAGGTGAAGAAGTATCAGTAGCAGGATTTGGAAAATTCTCTGTAAAAATGAGAAAAGCTCGTGAAGCTAGAAATCCAAAGACTGGTGAAACTGTAAAAGTTCCAGCATCAAACGCTGTAAAATTTTCAGTTGCTAAAGCTCTTAAAGAATCTGTAAAGTAATTTACTTTGATTCTAAATAAAATGGCCCGCTGCCATAGGCAGCGGGCCATTTTATTTAATTAACATTATCTTGTTTATTTTTTCCTTTATGATATATTGAGCGCATACAGAAGTTCTGGATTCTAGTTATTCTTCCCTCCCCGAAATTCCTTTATTAAATTATTTTTTGAAACTTTAAAACATTATGTTAATACCAACAGTACTTGAAAAAACTCAAAATGGTGAGCGTGCTTATGATATCTACTCTCGCCTATTAAAAGAAAGAATTATATTTTTACATGACCAAGTAAATCAACAAACAGCTTCTATTACTATCGCACAACTTTTATTTCTAGAAGCAGAAGATCCAAAGAAAGATATAATTATGTATATAAATTCTCCAGGTGGAGAGATTCAGTCTGGTCTTGCTATTATTGACGCGATGAACCATCTTAAATGCGATGTTTCTACAATATGTACAGGAATGGCAGCTTCAATGGGTGCTATGATCCTTTCACAAGGAGCAAACGGAAAAAGATTTGCACTTCCTAACTCTGAAGTTATGATCCACCAACCTCTTTCTGGAATAGAAGGACAAGCATCTGATATTGAAATTACCGCGAAACACATTTTAAAATTAAAAGATAAGCTATATAAAATGCTTGCAGAGTCAACAGGAAAAAGCATAGAACAAGTACAAAAAGATGGGGATCGTGATTTTTGGATGGATTCAAATGAAGCAAAAAAATACGGTATCATTGATGATGTTTTAAAGCCAAAAAAGAAATAATTTCTTTTTGGTTATACACCTCAGTAGGTTAGTGGCTTTTTGTCACTTCTACACAATTTAACAGAGACAAATTTATGAATATAGTTTTAATTTACACAATAATCGCTGGAGTGTCCGGGATAATCCTCGGTTATACAGGCAGACATTATGTTGCTCTTCTACGCAAAAATTCTATTGAAAACCAACTAGAAGAAAAGGTTTTAGAAGCCAAAAAAAATGCGAAAAAAATAGAAGATGAAGCTTTAAAATTTTCCGATGATATTAAACAAAGATTAGACAAAACAGAGTCGAGATTAGACAAAAAAGAAGACGAACTTGAATCTAGAGAAGAAGCTGTAAAGCTAGAAAAAGAAAAACTTTTTAATGCTGCTGAAGAATTAAAACAAATTAAAGAAAATTTATTAAAAAAAGAAAAAAGTATTGATTCTGAAATTGAAAAAATAGCTGGATATTCAAAGGAGGAAGCTCTCAATATTTTAGTAAATAATATTCAAAAAGAAAGTGAGGAGGATTTTCGTTCTCGCCTGTTTAAACTTTCTCGCGATGGTGAACAAAAGCTCGAAGAGAAAGCAAAAGAAATTCTAGCAACAGTAATACACCGAATGGCGAATTCAAATATTACAGAATTTATGTCTAGTGTTGTAGAACTTCCAGATGACGAGATAAAGGGCAAAATCATTGGAAAAGAAGGAAGAAATATTAAAGCTTTTGAAAGAGCGAGTGGCGTAGAAATTTTAATTGATGAAATTCCAAATGCTGTGGTGGTTTCTTGTTTTGATCCAGTTAGACGAGCTATTGCAGTAAATGCTTTAGAAATGCTTGTAAAAGACGGAAGAATTCAACCAGTAAAGATTGAAGAATTTTTAGAAAAAGCTAAAAAAGAAATCGGAACCTTTATGAGAAAGAAAGGAGAAGAAGCAATTTTAGAATGTGGATTATTAAATATTCCAGACGATATTGTACCGATTCTCGGAAGACTTTATTTTAGAACAAGCTACGGCCAAAATGTTTTAGATCACTCTATTGAAATGACACATATTGCCGGCATGCTTGCCTCAGAGCTGGGTGCAAATGTACAAGTAGCTAAAGCAGGCGCACTTCTTCACGATATTGGAAAAGCGGTAGATCATGAGATTGAAGGCACTCATGTTGAAATCGGTAGAAGAATTTTGATGAAATACGGAATTGATGAAAAAGTTATTTTAGCAATGCAGGCACATCATGAAGAATATCCATATGAAACTATCGAGTCTATTATTGTGCAAGTTGCAGACGCTATTTCTGGAGGACGCCCAGGAGCTCGAAGAGATTCTGTCGAAAATTATGTTAAGAGACTAAATGATCTTGAAAATATTGCTATGAGTTTTATGGGTATTGAAAAAGTTTATGCACTACAAGCGGGTCGCGAAGTGCGTGTATTTGTTGAGCCAAGTGTTGTTAATGACTTTGAAGCTCTAAAATTAGCTAGAAATATTGCCATAAAAATTGAAACAGAGATAAAATATCCTGGTGAAATAAAGATCCATGTAATTCGTGAGAGTAGAGTGATTGAATTTGCTAGATAATCGTAGTTAAGTTTGTTAAAAACTTATTTACATATTCAAATCTTTTTTGGTATATTATAGATATGGAAAATTTACGAATAAAGGTTTTATCTTTAATTGTTACAGGCATTACTGTAACTTGTTTTTCTTCTGCTTTAGCACAAACAAGCAGTACGTCTTCTTCTACTGACGATATTAATAAAGTAGAAATATCTTTTCCTGTGCAAAAGGATGATTTTTTGCTTTTTTACGGGGTAACTAATGATCCTGTAGTTGATGCAAAACTTACAAATTTAAGAAGTGACTTTGCCACTAAATTTGAAGATTTAAAAGACGAATATAAAGAATCTTTTGATAATATAGTAGAAGGTGAAAAATTAGTCCCTTCTATTCCAGAAGAAGATGACGATAATAGTGATAATTATAGTGCAAAAGTTGAAACTACTGCCACTTCTGAAAAAGTTTCTACAGCTTCAAAAGCTACTTTAAAAATCGATACAAGTTCTACGATAAAAGAAAAAGCAAACAATACAATAAAAAAATACATTATAGAAGATACAAAAAGTGTTATAACTCCAATTATAAATGTAGTTAATGATAAACTTACAATTAAAACAGAGGCCAGTTCTTGGTTTCAAAAAATAAAGTCTTGGTTTGGTTGGTAAATAAAAAATCCCCCGTCCTTTATAGGAAGAGGGATTTTAATTATCTTTTTAATATTCTATTTTTACTCCCATACTATCTAGTTCACTTTTAGAGTATAAGATTTCAATTGGTAAAAATAAAATTGTAAAGATAGGTCTAAAGATGTTCAAGAACAATTTTTTCATAAAAACAATTTTTCTAATATTCTTATAACATACTGATTAGAGCTATTCCTAAATATGTGTTAATTTTTTATTTTAATGTTAAGAATTGTAGATAAATAAAGCGACGCCTTAAGCGTCGCTTTATTTATATTTTTGCCCTAGTGCAAGGATTCGCTCACAAATAATTTTTCTGACGAAAATTTTCGCGAGCCCGGCTCGGTAATTTAGACTTCTCGCTATCACTCGAAACTAAATTATACCTGTGCCTTTCGAATCCTGACAAAAGCCAAGCAGTTGGCTTTTTCACTCCTCCAAAAATAAAACGAGATATTCATCTCGTTTTATTTTTCTTGTCGGAGTGCAGGGATTCGAACCCTGAGTCGCTGGTACCCAAAACCAGAATGTTAGCCGTTACACCACACTCCGAAACTATTCAATTGTAAAAATCTAATGCGAGTCCAGCAACTGTCGCTGACTATCTTATACTGCAAAACCAGTTAGATAACTCCGCTATTTAATTTTCTATCTTAAAAACAAGAGTATTCTATCACAAAATGATTTTATTTTAAAGCTAATAGACCATTATTTTTCGCAATCCCACTAGCCTTCCATCAGCCAATACACGCACTCTCCATTCCCCTTGAGTAATATTTCCAATCTCTGAATATCCCCTATACCCGTCTTCCCTTCCTCCTGAAATAGCATATTTAATTTCAGCTTGTTTTATCCAAATCTTCTTCTCTACATCATATTTTTCCCATACATTGGTTATTTCCGCTGTGACATTTGCTGGAGAAATTATGCTTGAATAAAAATATAACGCTCCCCCATTTGTATTTTTGAGTGTATTCATATCATAATGATCTTTATTCAAAACAAAAAACTTTTTTTCTTGTACCAAACCTTTATCTTCTTTATCATAAGAATATGTAGCTCCACTATAAACCTTTTCCACTTTTGAATAAAATCCTGCATTCCCTAGTGCAAGTGGTACAGCTGGAATGTAATTAATATAGTAAAGTCTTAAAAGTAAAAATGGAAATAATAAAGAAAATACTATAAGCATTATCACTTCTTTTTTTGATAAATATATTCTTTGCAGAAGAGTTGTGATTATAGAAGTTGCAATTACAGAAACAAGTATTGAAACAAAAAATGTATAAGTATTTACCTTATTTATAGCAATAGGTACATTAAAAATAAAGTAGAATGTTAATCCAATATAAAAGAGTATAATATCTGGGATAGTCCCATAAAAAAATTCATTTGCAAGTATTGCAAGTACAACAATCAAAAAGATTGGCCACATTTGTAATACATCTGAACTTCTAAAATAATAAACCAGAGTATGGGAAAGTAATGTTCCTAAAAAAAATGATACTGTATAGGTAGCCCATGATGTAGCTTTTTCTATTCTGTTATAACCTTTTGTTCTTAAATCATCAAAAGTTTTTTTCTCCTCTTTCGAAGAATCTATTTGTTTTTTGATTCTTTTCTTTCTTTTGATTAAATTTCTTTTTATGGTTTGTCTTATTATAATTACAAGCAGCAATATTCCTATATCGATCGGTCCTACCCAAATATAATATTCTGAAGTCGTTTTTGGCAGAAACCATAGATCAAGTAAAAATCCTCCAAAAAAGGAAATAGTTTTAAAATGTTTAATAGCTAATTTTATTAAGGACATAAATAAAATTTATTTATAGATATTATATTACAAAATAAAGTGTTCATAGAGTTTTACTTTGGCTTTTTGTGAATTTGTTTCTAAAAATATAATCAGGGCCATTATTTTTATTTCTAAATCCCCTTCATTTATTTTTCTATAAGACAAATAGTGTTTTATAGCTTTTAAAAGACGATGTCTCTTAGATGGAGTTAAATTATTTTCTGGTGAAAAAGGATTACCTTTTATGTTAACTTCAGAAAATGTGCTGACTTTTTTAGTTTTTACCTCAATAAAAGCTAAATTTTTGTATTTCACATGAAAATCCTGACTATTTTTAGTATTTATAGTAGCAATTATGTCTATTTCACCTCCTTTCACGTGAAAATTCCTTTCAACTATTGCCCATCCTTTAGAAATTAAGTATTTAGTGGCTATATTTTCACCCAACTTCCCTATTTCATTATGTTCAGCCATATTATAATTAATTTTATCATTATTTTATAAGAAATCCTCTGTTTCATATGAAAAAGTGTGTTTTGTTTCGTGTGAAAACATATATATTAAAGAAAAAAGAATATTAACCATGTATTTATATTTTAAGTATAAAAGATAAAAATTATTTCTAGGATTAACGATTTTCATGTGAAATGATTATTTTTTATCTAATTTGTCTAAAACGGATAATATAGTGAGTATTGTTTCCTGTGAAAACATGTGTCTGTTATTTTAACCAATCTACATATTTCACATAAACTATTAATAAAATAGATTATTTCGGTGTATAAGATATTAAACAATTATTTTGTTTCATGTGAAACAAAATCGAATATCTGCACCTATTTTTATAAGAAAAATATATAAACGACAAAAGAGCTTGAAAATAAAGGTCATTTTAAAAGACAAATCCTACTTGTCCTTTAAAATTTGTCTTTTACAAAATGTCGTTTATACACATATACACTACTTTATCCACTGTTTTTGACAAAAAGACAAAATATCCTGCAAAAAGACAGTATTTAGTGTCTTTTTGATAATGTATAAAATACATGTCTTTGACGGCTTTATAAATCTAATATGATAAAATATTTTTATGGCTAAAGGGGAGAAAGATATAAACATAAATGAAGAATGGAAACTTGTTTTACAAGAGTTTTTTGAGAGTCCGGACTGGAAAAAGTTATCAGAATTTATAAAAAAGGAATATCTAGATAAAAATAAAAAGATTTTTCCACAGCCCAAAGATGTCTTTAAGGCTTTTTATATGACCCCATTTTCACGTGTAAAGGTTGTAATCTTAGGACAAGATCCGTATCATGATAAAGGACAAGCTCACGGACTTTCCTTTTCTGTTCCTGACAATGTTACTTTACCTCCGTCTTTAAAAAATATTTATAAAGAAATAGAAGGGGATTTAGGAATCACTAAAGATTTCACAAAAGGGAATTTAGAAAGCTGGGCAGAGCAGGGAGTATTTCTTTTAAATAGTATTTTGACCGTTATTGCTCATAACCCAGCTAGTCATAGAAATAAAGGTTGGGAGAAGTTTACAGATTTTATTATTAAAACACTTTCAGATAAAGGACAAAATATTGTCTTTATGCTTTGGGGTAACTATGCACGCGGCAAAAAGTCTTTAATAGATACCAAAAAGCATTTAGTTTTAGAATCTGTGCATCCTTCACCCTTTTCTGCGAATAATGGCTTTTTTGGCTCTAAACCTTTTTCAAAGGCAAACAAGTATCTAAAAGAGCATGGAAAAGGGGAAATAAATTGGTAAAAAGATGTTTCATATGAAAAAGAAAGGGTAGCACCTTTGGCGTCGCCCTTTCTTTTTTATATCTTTTCCCACATACCTTTGAACATTTCACGGAGGTTTTCGGCCATGACCGCATCATGGATTTCTACCACATAGTGGGGCTTGGTGCTGGTAACACAAAAGAAAACATAATCGCCCAACACTGCGTGAGTTGCGGTGAAATCCTTTGATTTTGCCCAGTATTTTATTTGCCTTCTGTCTGTATCTGAAACATGCTTTGCAAATTCTTCTTCAGAAGGCTTTTGGTTAGTAAAAAGGCGAGTACCATAATCTGGGGGGAATATTTCCCAATGATATGTAAACCATTTTGGATAAGCTTCAATAAAGCTCACATCCTGAAATCCCCACCAATTCTTATCGCCATTTTTTGCACTTTCAATCCAGATGGGGAGCTGTTTGTATAAAAAGTCCTCCAAATGCATTTCGTCCACAAATCTGATCTTGGGCACGGAATACTTCTTGGACTTCGGAAGGGAAGCGAGCTCTCGGATCGCTTCTTCTATGAGCGACTTCTTGTGGTGAAGGGATTCTTCTTCTATTTTATAGAGATTACGAAGCTCATTTGCCGGTAGGGCAGTGTAGTACCGGTTGACGCCGCCGAGGTCTTCCTGGATAACGCCTTTATGTATAAGCTCTTTTGAGACGCTATACACCGTCGTTCTGTTTATTTTGGTAATTCTTGAGACTGCTGCGGCGGATAACTTTCCATTTTCGAGAACACATAAATACACTGCAATTTCCTTTTCACTAAAGCCTAGTTGTGCCAGATATTGGTTTAACATGCCCAGATTATAGCATGTTGTTGAAACATTATCAACACATTATTAGACTTATTTTATAATCTTTTATTTGCTATTTACATATTTTTATTTGATGTTACATTGGCAAAGCTTTACAAACCTGCTATACTGTGTTCAGATAATTAGTTCGTTGTAATAAAAAGAAGCAGGGGAATATATGAGAAGTATTTATATAAAAGTTTTGTTTGGTTAAGCGAGGCGATTCTAGAAGCCTCACCTAACCAATTAAAACTAAATAAAATGAATACCATGAACACAAAAAGAACTGCTCTTTGGAATAAAGTGTTAAACGCTGTAAAAAATTCTCCTGTGAAAACACTAGAGTTTGAAGGAAATATATATCATTTCAAATGTGATTATATGTTACCTTACGGCGAATGTCATTATGCTCGCGTGTTTTCACAACTGATCTACCAGAAGGAATGCTTAGGCATTATCAATCCTGGTGATACGCTGCTGGAAACAACCTCTGGAAGTGGAGGTCGCGCTGCCGCCGCTGTAGCAACAGCTCTTGGTTACCCAATCAAGATAGCTGTGCCGGCCGGCGGAGAAAAGGCTCGTGAAGAAGCAATCGTCAAAGCTGGTGCGGAATTATTTCTCACACCAGCTGAAGCATATGTTAATGGGTTTCCGATGTTTATCAAGAGGTTTCTTGCTGAACATCGTGGAACAAAATACATCAACCATGTAGCCGGTGAGATATCCGGAAGAGGAAGTGATGTAATTAACAATGTAGCAATTGATGCTTTCCGACCTTTCATCAAAGAAGTAGTTGATGCTGGTATCACGCCAGATGTTGTCATTTGTCCTTTAGGCAATGGTACAACAACGTTTCCTATGGTGACAGGGTTCAAAGAGATTGCTCCAGAAACGGAAGTAATTGGTTTTGAATCAGTGGCAGCAGGACATGCACATCGTAAATATTATCCAGGCAAGTACAAAAGGATTTTCGGTATCAACCCTGATATGTTTACAAGACATGATTTACCTGGCTCCTCGCCATCACATACTACTTTTCCTATGCCTGCACTTGATGCAGCAATACCATTGTTAGACGGTATTGGATTGGTTACAAGTGATTTCATTGATGCAAACTTCATGGAGACTGTTGGTTTCAAGCCAGCAGACAAAAGTGAATGGGTTGTAAAATGGGATGACTTC
>Ga0164242_10009842_pt1 | contig 10274 bp, 13 predicted proteins | sample OricomgcompostMG_FD_108783 | JGI IMG/M metagenome (GOLD analysis project Ga0164242, IMG submission 108783) | Miracle-Growth compost microbial communities from Emeryville, California, USA - Original compost - Miracle growth compost (MG) ... | reverse complement strand
TCCATCGCCGAAGCGGAAAGCCCGGCCTCGCCGAGCTTCCCCTTGCGGACGAGGAAGACGGGCCTTGAGCCGCCGGCTTTCCGCGAAAGGAGTTCAACCGCCATTCCGTGATCCTCGCCTGCTCCCGCTTGACCGCCCAGCCTTCTCCCGATTCCGCTGAAAGAGCAAGCCGGCGCAATGGCGGTTTAACGAAGCGTTATTGTTAAAACCGAACGAAGAAAATGCAAGCGGAATCAATCGGATATGATATACTCAACCCCGCACCTTCCGGGCAAAATGCACCCAAAACGGGCGTTGAAAACCTTGGGGAAATTCGCGCGATGCCCGCACCTTTTTCGTTCTTCCCTCTTCCAGATAGGAGATGAAGCATGACCAAAGCAGGCGAGAGAATGCTTGAAGGGGCGCGAGAGATGGTTGCCGTCGCCAAGGGCGAGCAGCCTGCTGCGCGGATCACCATCAAGGGACACGCCTATGTCCCGGAGGTGAAATGGCGACCGATTGAGACGGCCCCACGCGACGGAACGGATTGCCTGTTCTACAGCCCTGGCAAGCGACACGCCGGAAACGAGAACGCACGAACGGCGCATATGCACGTCGATTTCTTCAATGAACGGTGGCCGAAAGCGATGCATCAATATCCGGAAGCGCCGTACACGCACTGGATGCCGCTTCCTTCCCCTCCCCGTTCCGCCAGCATCACAGTGAAGGAGATAGAGGGATGAGCGAGCCGAAGAAGAAAGTGCTGGCACTCGTCGCGGAACTGGACGCGGATGAACTGGCAACCCGCCTGATTGAGATCGGCTGCCACATGAAGCGACCGATGGGCCTGAAGGGCAAAGAAGCTATGGATGCTTTCCGGAAGCGCGCCGACAAAGGCCAAATCCCAACCTATATTGTGCGAGATTTTGAGGCCATGGCACATGTCGCGATCAAATATATGGGCGAATGTGTCCAGAACGCATCGAAGCCGAACTGAGGACACCCCAATGAGCGAGCCAAGCATGGTGGAGAAAGTAGCGCGGGCAGCCTACGAGAAATTTATCGAGGCCGTACGCGACCTTGAGCCGTCATGGGAGGGCTTGCCGCAGAGCCACCGCGACAGGCTGATTGACAGCCAGCGCTCCGCTATCGAGGTGATGCGCGAGCCAACAGATATCATGTGTAGGGCACCCCAGGAAAATCGAACGACTGGAGCCAGAAGGTCATACCAAGCGATGATCGACGCCGCCCTTCAAGAGGGCAAGGAGGGGAAATGAGCGTCACGGCGTATGAAAGCCGCCCGCGACGAGGAAGGCCACGACCGCCAGAATAAGTGCCCCGATGAATGTTTTGCCAATAAATCGAAGCGTGCCGGCGATCTCGTCGATCTTGGCCCCCACATCCTCGATCTTGTCATCCATGCGCTTCCATTTTTCATCGGTTCGCGCCTCCGAGATATCCTTCTGGACGCGCCAGTGCTCCAATGCCACGATCCTTGCGCGAAGATCGCTGTGCTGTTCCATGTCGTTGGCTTCCATATTGCCGCCCTGGATTCCCATAGTCATTGAAATTCAGCCGATGAATAACGCGGCTATGAAGAACAGCGTCCCCACTATGAGAAACAACAGGGACGCCCAGAAGAGATCGTCGCTCATTGGCTCGCGGGCTTATTCGCCGGTGCCCAATAGACGACCGCAAAGCCGACAATGAAGTTCGCCAGCGGAACTGCGGCATAGACCCACGACGGGACATCGATCCCAGTTGGGATTATAACGAAAGCTGTTCCTGACCCGGCCGCCGTAGCGGCGATACCGCCTGCAATGGCCTTGCTGATTTTCTGAACGTTCAGAGACATGGGCTTTTTCTCCGGTTGCGCGGCGACGAGACTTACTGTCCCGTCGCCGTCTGAGGGTTTGCCGGATGGTTCGCCAGATAGGCCGCAACAGCCTTCTCAAACGCGGTGTCCACCTGAGCGTCGAGAGCCTTGAGCGTGGCAAGCTGATCGGCCGTTGCTGCCGAATTGGCCGACAGCGCGGCAATGATGTTCTGGATGGGGGTCAGAAGGTCCTTGGCTTCCTGCTCCACAACGGGGATGATGTTGATCAGATAGGCGATGACCTTGTTGATCGAAGCCGAGTTGGTGAGCTGCGGAACGATGGAAAGGATCGTCTGGAGCAGCGTGGCGATGAGGGTGATGGTCGAGGCGTTCATGGCTCAATCCTTGATGTTGTATTCGCTGACGATCTGCTGGATGGTGCTGGTGGCCGTCGTAACGGCGTCCAGAAGGCCCTGAGTGCCCAACTGGCCCGGATGGGCAGTCACGAACGTCTCGGCATTGTTCCGCGCGTCCTGAGCGCTCCTGACGGCAGGAATGAGCTTCTGGATGGCTTCGTCGCTGCAACCGGCAGGCGCCGGATTCGGTGTGCAGAGCGAAATGTAGTTCGTTGCCGTCGAGATCAGCCCATCGAGGCCATTTGCCGCGACGATGATCGCCTTCGGGGAGACGGTCGAGGATTCAAGGCTGGAAAGCGTCGAGCACGCGCAAAGCGGGATCGACATGACGGCAAGCGCCGCCACGGTTCGCAGTTTCATGGGATTTTCCTTTTGAGATTACGCGCTGACCCGGCGCGCGCGGGATTGGTCAGGCGACGAGCGCCAGCGCCGCTTCACGTATGCGGGAGACGCGGCCAGACCAGCCTTTCCCGAAATACCGCCACGTCGGCAGGTCTTTCAGAAATTCCAACCGCCGATCACAAAGGAGATTGATCATCGTCTTGGCATCGGCGCGCTGGACGGCGGCAAGCGTGATTGGGCCGATGACGCCATCCGGGACAACGCCACAGAGACGCTGGAGATATTTGGCTGCTCGAGCGTGGCCGGAGTTGACCGAGAAATCGAAAGTCGCCAGATCCACACCGCCCGGCAGATCGTCGCCTTTGATCGGGTCCCAATAGCCTGTGCGGTAGATGTGCTGTACATCGGCATCCGAGATGCGCCGCAGATCGTCCTTCGATGCGCCAGGATGGTACTGGCGGAACGTGGCGAGGGTAATTCCGTGCATGGTTGCATGGCCGGGGTCGTGAACGTCATTCGACCACCCACCCTCTTCCTTCAGGGTGCACGCCAAAGCGCGCTGGAAGATTGCTTCCATCGGAGAGTCCTTGGGTTGTGGGGTGAAAACGGGCAAGCGGGCGCCAATGCGGATGTGACACTTGCTTCTTTTTTATATTTCAATTTCGAATTGCGCTTCCGCCTTTACCGTGTTTAGTGCCAGTCAGCGGAATGCGTGGGGTTTTCCGATGGATTTTCGACCTGACGCGGCACCAGTCGCTACGGAAAAAGAGACGAAATCGACTGTTTCCATCGTTGTGCCGGTCTACAACGAGACCGGTTCCATCGAACCTTTCCTTGATGCGCTCTTATCTGTTGTCGAGCCTATTGATCTCAAATTTGAGGTCATCTTCGTCGATGATGGATCAACCGATCAAACTTGCGACGATATTCTGAGCGCTTCGAAGAGCAGCCGTCTTCCCATTCGCCTGATCGCCTTGGCGCGCAACTTCGGCAAAGAGGCTGCGTTGACAGCCGGGATCGATGCCGCCGCAGGCGATGCGATCATTCCTATGGACGTTGACCTTCAGGATCCGCCCGAAGTGATCCCTCGTTTCGTTGAAAAATGGAGGCAAGGATACAAAGTGGTCTATGGTCGCCGCATCGACCGCGCGAATGATACGTGGTGCAAACGTTCGACTGCCAGCGCTTTCTACAAGCTATTCAATTCGATGTCCCATGCGGGCATTCCGCCGAATTCCGGCGATTTTCGTCTCATCGATCGTGCCGTTGCCGATGCCCTCGCAGACTATCCCGAGCGCACACGCTTTATGAAGGGACTGCTCTCTACGGTGGGGTTCAAGACTGCGTCAGTCGAATACAAGAGGCCTCCACGTGCCATGGGCCAGTCCAAGTGGAATTACTGGAAGCTCTGGAACTTCGCTTTGGACGGTATATTCAGCTTTTCAACAATGCCGCTGCGTATCTGGACCTATGTAGGCGCGTGCATCGCGGGGTTCAGTTTCCTCTATGCGGTCTACATCATCATGGAAACGCTCATCTCCGGAACGAATGCGCCGGGGTATGCCTCTCTGATAACTGTAGTGTTGTTTATCGGAGGCATCCAACTGATCTCGCTTGGAATCATCGGCGAATATATTGGCCGCATTTTCATTGAGACCAAGAAGCGCCCTATTTACACTATCGACCGCTCACGGTCATCACTCTGAGAGAGGCTTATGGACCTTAAAGAAGAAGAGATTCTCGGCGATAGCGTTCATTCTCATTGGTATTACCGTTCGAAACTGATGGGCATGGCGAAATTCTTGCCGCGGAAGTACTATAACCACTGCCTGGATGTGGGCGCGGGCTCCGGTTTTTTCTCTGAAAAGCTTCTGTCGATGAAGCGCGTCGAGCGCGTGACATGCGTCGACATCGGTTACAGCGACGAGGAAATCGCTGAACGCTCGTCTGAAACTGGGATGGCCTTCACCCGGGAATACAGCAAGCCGGACGCCGATCTCATGCTGTTCATGGATGTGCTGGAGCATGTTCCCGACGATGTGGCCGTTCTGAAACAATATGTCGACATAGCTCCTGTCGGCTGTGATGTTTTCATTTCGGTCCCGGCTTTTCGCTTCCTCTGGAGCCCGCATGACGACTTTCTCGGGCACTATCGGCGCTATACGACGGCGATGATCACCGAGACGGCCACAAAGGCTGGTCTGGAGGTGATGCTTGCCCGATATTATTTCGGGCTTGTCTTTCCTCTCGCTGTCGCGCACCGCCTGACGCTGGCTCATAAACAGAACGCTTCGATCCAGTCCGATCTCAAAAACCACAGCTGGTTCACCAACACCGCTCTCCGGTTGGCCTGCTCGGTCGAGCGGCCGTTTTCTCATCTGAACCGCATTGCGGGGTTGAGCGTTTTCTGCACAGCCCGAAAGAAGAAGCCATTATGAGGGCGGTTAACCGCCTGGCGAAGATGCTCCCATCATCGGCACGCTTCTGCATCGTCGGGCTGGCGGCGTCGCTCACCCATGGCGGTGTTTTCGTGCTTCTCGTTCACGCGGGACTTACCGGGCTTACAGCAAACTTCGTTTCATATTCCATCGCCCTGATGGTTTCTTATTTCGGCCATTCTACGTGGACGTTCAATGCGAAGGGACCGATCACGAAATTCGTGACCACGTCGCTTCTCGGTCTCGGGCTCAATAGCCTGATTTCGTCTGTTGTCGTTGACCACATGCATATTTCCGCATGGATCGCGGCGGCCGCCATGGTCACGATCACGCCGATCATGACGTTTTTTGTCTTGAAAGCATGGGTCTTCAACGAGACAACTTGAGCCGGTACCCCGAATAGTCGACAGTCTCATCCTAGGCAACAAAATGCACATTCCTGGGCCATCTCAATTAGATAGAGATGATTGGAACATCTACCTTTCAATCACGGTCTTCTTCCTGATATGCCTCGCGCCGATTATGTTCCCGGGACATTATCTCTACGATGATGTCGGCCGAAGCATCGAAGGGTATTATGACTGGACGGCTAACGGCCGTCCTTTCAGTGATCTCATTTATTTCGTCCTCATGCGAGGTTCGGCAACCCATGATATCGCTCCCCTTCCGCAATTATTGTCGGTTCTATCTATAGGGGCTGCCGCTCTTTTTCTCAGAAGAGCATTCCGGGAGGAGTCAACCCTCAACGTATTTCTTTTGGGGTCCATGGTATTCGCTGTTCCAACCTATCTTGAGAACTTCTCCTACAATTACGACAGCTTTTCATACACCATTTCCGCGTTGCTTGCTCTCGCGGCAGCATGCGTTGGTGTCAACGGCTGGAAGCTGGTCCTATCCGCTACCCTGCTGCTTCTTTCTCTCCTCACCTATCAAGCCGCGATAAACGTATATTTCGTGGCCTCGCTTGGACTTTTTGCCTTCTATAGCGTCGAACACAACAGTACGCGCTACACATTCATTTTGCGCAAAACGGCGGTCGCCGCAGTCTGCCTCGTTTTTTATCTCGCGACGAGTTTCTTCTATCCGTACGGAAATTACGAGAAACAGCACAACGGCCTCGTAAGCCTTTCTCACCCCGTTGCCGGTATTCTCAGAAACATCAGAGAAGGATTCTCCCAACTGTATTCGACACTTGCACTGGATCCCGTACTGCTGATCATCGTTATAGCGGTTATCGCCTTCCCCGTTCTCGCACTGCTGGCGATCTTTGCGGGAACTCGCAGAAGATCGCCTCTTGAAGCGGCACTGGCACTATTGTTCGCAATCCTGGCGATCATTGGTGTACAGATCGTTTTGAAATCACCGGTATGGCACGCCCGTACCTATCTCGGTCTCGGGGCCGCGTGTACCATTAGCACTGTAATTTCGCTTCGCGTCTGCCAAGGTCAGGTGGGACGTTCCTTTGCCCGAATTTTGGCCCTTGGTCTTATGTTCTGTTTCTTGACGACGACCTACTCGCTCGGCGCCTTTCTTAAAAACGTGCGCCTCTATCAGCAGAGCGCCGTGCCGCCGATGGCGGCCAAAATAAACCGCGTGGCGGCATCGTCACACGCCTCTGTTTTCGCGATTTGGGGACAGGAGCATTTCCCGACAAACATGCAGATGACGCTGAAGGCCGTCCCCATCCTTTCCGAGATCAACAATGGCGATCCGATCTACAATGGATGGTGGGGTTACAAAACGCTCGTACAGTACGGATTAAACCAGAGCCTCATCTTCGGCGGTAAAAAAGACTGGTCCGAGGTTTGCCGGCTGCTTCCCGCGCACCCGTTCTCATCAGGCTATGAAGTGGTAAGCAACGGGAAAACCGTCTTTCTCGTTTTCCCGGATGGCTGCCCTCAATCTATTGCAGAGAATTGACCGTCGTCCGGATCGAATAGGTTCCTGTATATGAGGCGGCGGTCGTCAACGAAGCCACATTTCCGCTGATGCCGGTCGCCGTCACGCTTCCAGCCGAGAGAAGGGTGTAGCCTTCGATATATTGCGGCGAGCACCACGGGATAAACGCGGTGAAATCAATACTGAGCGTCGTCACGCCGGACAGCGTTCCTTGTATCCACGGCTCCGTGTGTTTTGGATTATAGCCCGAAAAGCCGTTGTTCGCCATGTTGGTCGTCTGACAGCTGGTGATGGATCCGTTTGTGGTGTCGACTCCGACTGGACTATACGGCCCTCCTCCTCCTTCGTTGTCGAAATTATTGCCGACCACGGTCCAATCGAACATATCGAAGCTGGCGCTCTGGGGCGCCAGGATTATCGGCGCGAAAGCGACGGTTGATCCTCGGGGTGTTGTCACCGTGCCGCCGGCAGGGGCGCCAGCGAGAAGGAACTTGTTGTTGTTGATCTGGCCGCGCGACGGGTCTTCGATGTAGATGTATCCCTCGTCGATATAATTGTCGTTGATCTGCATCTGGAGACCGGTAGAAGCCCAGATGTCCGCAATTGGGGTGTTGATGTCGACTGAGTAGATGTGGTTGCCGGTAATCGTCACGGCCGCATTTGTTGTGCGAATGCCGACAGAGACGTTTCGAATGACATTTCCGGTTACATAGGCATCATTGCCGGAAATAATTACCCCCGTGCCGACATTCGTCGTCGTCCCACCCTGAATGGTATTCGAGGTGATCTTGAGTTCGGTTCCTGCGGCAGTTGTCGGATCCCAGATGGCCGAATTGGTGAATCCGGTAAACGTGTCCTTGTCGATCCAGACTCCCTGGCTCTTGGGCGACAGTTTCAGGAGATTGGCGGCCTGCCCCCACCCGTTGAGAGACAGATTGTCGAATCTGACATCGGTTGTCGCTGTGGCCCCGCTGAAATCCAGCAGGTTTCCCGCGTAGCTGCCATAAGGGATGATCGTACCATTGGTAATGCGTAGATCGAATGGCGAACTTCCCGCCGTCGGCGTGATCGCCGCGCTGATGGCGAACGTGCCTCCCCTGAGATCGAGGACACCCCACTGCGCCCCTGCGGCCTGAGCGGTCTGGAGCGCATTCCATGCGGCTTGGACGGCTGCGGTGTCATCAGTGGACCGACCGTTCCCAACCGCGCCATAGCAGAATGGAGAGGAATAGTAGCCCCCATTGGCGAGACGGCCGCAAGGAAGCTGCCCTGTCGTAAGATCGGCAGCGCTTCCGGTCGAAGCAACAGTAGCGGCCCCACTGATTTGCCCGATGGACGGCTGCGCATAGGTGACGGCGCCCGACGTATTGATGCCAGTGGCGAACTGGTTTGCCGGAGCCGTGCTCGAGAGGACCGCGCCTGTTGAACTTGCGCCGGGCAACGGCAGACGAGTGCTGGGGACTGTTCCTGTTGAAAGATCGGAAGCGCTCCCGCTGGTCGCTATAGGTGCGAGAGAGGAAATGGTTGCGAGATTGGTGGCGCCGGTCAGATTGCCGTTCTTGTCGAAATCGTATGTGTGGCCTTGAACATATAGAAAGGCCGATCCGTCCGCCGATTGGCCCGCACCGACACCGTTGGGGCCGCTTAAACCATTGGCAAATACATTAAATGCAGTGGCTGACCCACTTCCCGAATTAAAAACACCAATTCCGTAAACGGCATCCGCAGTGTTCCCACTAACGTTTAATCCCGCTACCTCTGGACCAAGATTTGCGCCTATGGAGCCCGTCATCGTGCCGCCGGTCGTCTGGAGCGCTCCCATGATCCGGCTGTCATTGCCGGCCGCGACCGTGCCCGCTGTCGTGCCGATCGGCAGGAATCCATAGCCGATGACGCCCGAAGTTATCTCGGAGGCGTCGATCTGCTTGTTGGTGAGCGTCTGGGCATCGGTGGTTCCGACGATTGCGCCAGATGGGAGAGACTTCCCGCTATCCTGAATTGCGGAGCCATCCGTTGTGGAGAACGTCGGCACATGACCGACGACAGAAACGGACGGCCCCTGCACGTTGCCGTTGCGGATCGGCCCCACAGTCTTTCCATCGATCCGGACATAGAGGCCATCATTCGTGGTCCAGAGATCGCCATCGGCCGGGCTTGCCGGAGATGACCCCGGTGAGAGATTGAATCCGGCGCCCGACGATGTTGGCGCAAGCGTATTGAGCTTGCCCTGCATGCTATCGCCGCCGCGGTTGACCGGCGTATAGCCAAGCGTGTCTTGCTTCTGTTCAAACCAGTTGTTCCACTGACCGACAGTGGGGACCATGCCGTAGGTCATGGCTGGATCATGCGGCGCGGATTGCGCGAGCGCGGCGGACGTCAGGCCGAGCAGAAGCACGGCCGCCAAAGGCAGTCTCTTCATGTCAAGATTCTCTAAATTTGGGAGGGCTAGAAGGCGATCAGTTGCCGATGGCGATGTACCAGGCGCTCATCAATTGACCGGAATTTCCACAGGACAGGAAAGACGAGAATGAAGATTGGTTGACGTTGAGAACCGTCGAATTCTCATTCGTGATCGACGTCACGTCCGCGACCTGTGTCATCACAGCGAAGCAAGTATTCGGGAAGCCGTCATCGGGCAGCGTTATATTGATGACGTCGGTCGGATAAGCACCATTCTGTTCAGGATCATGGGTTGTGCCCGAATAAGTCCCCCAAATGATCTTGAAACCTCCCGGAAGAACCAGGGAGCCTTCCGATCCGGAAGTTAGCCCGAAGGCTTTCACCAGATTGCCCGGAGACAACGCGGCCGCGCGGGTGGCTAGCGCCGCGGCTTCCGCATCCGTCGCGAAGCGCGTCGGTGTGGCGATCTGAAAGTTCGAGCCGTCGTAGACGAAGCGATAGACACCTCCAGCAACGAGTTCGCCGCCGGCGAGGGCGTTGCCAAGAGGGTCCAAGATCGACTTGGCGCCGAGACCATTGATGTTGAGCGTTGCGCTGCCCGAATTGGTGTTGGCAATTTTTACTTCGACCTGCACGCCGGCGACATAAGCCGACAGAGCCGGTGTTAAGTTAGCCGCGACCGCGTTGATCGTGCCGGCGTCCGCCGCATAGTTCCATTGGCCGCTCTGAATACCAGCGGAAGTCGCAATGGCGATCCATCCCGCACCATCGGCATCCGGGTTAGCGCTGTTGTCGTCGACGATGTTGAGCCATAGCACTCCAGTCGCCGTTCCTGCGACTACGGCTCCTTTGGGATAGCCACCGATACTGGAAGCGAAATCGGCGTCGTAGGTAACCTGGCCACCGGCATTCGCCCATTGCGACCAGGCTGTGATCTGCTTCAAAATCCCGTTGAAATCCTGCCCGAAGGGCGGCACGCCGCCG
>Ga0164242_10009841_pt1 | contig 10274 bp, 8 predicted proteins | sample OricomgcompostMG_FD_108783 | JGI IMG/M metagenome (GOLD analysis project Ga0164242, IMG submission 108783) | Miracle-Growth compost microbial communities from Emeryville, California, USA - Original compost - Miracle growth compost (MG) ... | reverse complement strand
TCGGCTCGCAGTAGACGGCGTCGTCGAAGTCGCGCGCGTCCTCGCCGTCGATCGTGACGAGCGGCACGTCGCGCAGGTCCACGCGATAGCGCAGGTCCGTCGCGCGCACCTCGTCGGGCAGCTTCGCGGCTTCGGTGAGCGCCGCGTCGCTGAACTCGTGCGGCACGCCGTACTTGCGCACCGCGATTTCGATCTCCATGCCGGGGTCGTCGATGTCGCCGAGCACCTCGACCACGCGGCCGACCGGCTGCGAATGACGGCTGGGGAAGTCGGTCAACTCGACGACGACGACCTGCCCGACCTTCGCCTTCTTCGTGTTCTGCGTGACGAGGATGTCGTGGCCGATCCGCTTGTCCTCCGGCGCGACGATCAACGCGCCGTTCTCGTTCAGCAGCCGGCCGATCACGCGCCGGTTCGCGCGCTCGGTCACCTCGACGATGTGGCCTTCCGGACGACCGCGCCGGTCGTAGCCGACGATGCGCGCGAGCACGCGGTCGTTGTGCATCACCTTCTGCATTTCGCCTTGGGGCAGGAACAGGTCGTCCTGGCCGTCGTCGCGAATCAGGAAGCCGTAGCCGTCGCGATGGCCCTGCACGCGGCCGGCAACGAAACTGGACGGATGCGTGAGCTGATAGTGACCGCGCGAGTCGAGCCGGATCTGGCCGTCGCGCTCCATCGCGGCGAGCCGCCTGAAGAACCCTTCGCGCTCCTGGCGCTTGATTGCGAGCGCTTCGGCGATGTCGTTCCCGGTGCACGGGGTTTCGCTGGTGCGCAGCACGCCGAGGATTTCTTCCCGGCTCGGAATCGGGTACGGATATTTGCTCAAGGGCTTGTCGATGGTGGTTGTTCTCGTTGCGTTGAGGCCGGACGCTGCGCCGCCCCATGCGGCGCGCGCCCATTTCTTCGAGCGATGCGGCAGGCCCGGATGCGTCGAGCAATGCGGCGGCCCTGCTGCGAGGCATTCTAACACTCGTACCCCAAGCGACGAGACGCCGCAAGGCCGGGCGCGCGCGGCCCGCGGCGAATTCGGGTACCCGTGGCGCGACGGCTGCGGGCGCCTTGCTCCCTGACAGCGAAAGCCCTTGACAGACGTTCCGGACCCGCTATAATGGCGGTCTTTGCTGAAACGCACCTTGCCCAGGTGGCGGAATTGGTAGACGCACCAGGTTCAGGTCCTGGCGGTGGCAACACCGTGGAGGTTCGAGTCCTCTCTTGGGCACCACGCTTTACGTGCGGTGATGATGGCAACGGCGTTCGACATCGGTTCAAGTCCGGTGGAAGAACGGCGAGCGGTACGGTGAAGTGGCATTTAAAACGGATTTGAAACTGGTTTGAAGCGGTTTCAGGTTTCGATTGACACGCTGCATCGGCCAGCTAGAATGACGGTCTGACTTGAAGATGTGCCCAGGTGGCGGAATTGGTAGACGCACCAGGTTCAGGTCCTGGCGGTGGCAACACCGTGGAGGTTCGAGTCCTCTCTTGGGCACCATCAAGCAGCATCGCAGCATGGAGCGCAGTTCACAAAACCCCGTAAATCGTCGAATTTGCGGGGTTTTTTGTTGTTTGTGCCGTCCGCCCGACCACCTCCCTTCCTCAAGCTTTCAGCAAAACCGCCGTTAAGGCGAGTGTGTTGACCGAAGCGTTCGGCATACGTACGCGATGCATGTTGATCTGACTACCCTTTATCTCCTTGCGATCGGAACGCTTTTCGCCAGTTCCGGGATGACGCTCTGGGAATATCGCGCGCATCCGAAACGCGGCAAGGAACTGAAGTGGCTCGCGTCGGGCTATGCCATGCTCGGGATCGGCTGCGCGGCCGCCACGTTCCGTCACGATCTGCCGGGCGCGACCGGCTCCGCGTTGAGCAATCTTGTCATCGTCGCCGGTTATCTGCTGATGCTGCGCGGCACCGCTTCGCTGAGCGGCCGCCGATACCGGACAACCTCGATCGCCATGCTTGCCGCTCTTGCGCTGGCGTGGCTGGTGGCGGGCACGCGGTGGCAGGAGTCCATGTGGAATTTCTGGAGCGCGATTCCGATTGCGGCCGCCTCCGCGCTGACCGCGCTCGCACTGCTGCGAGCCGACGGGATGGACGGGCTTCAGTCGCGGCACATCGCCGTGCTGGTGGCCGGCATCCACGCGCTGTTCTACGGCATAAGGGCATTTGCGCTGCCGTGGTTATCGGACCGATATGGGCTCCGCGTACTGAGCGTTGCCGGCGTGGTCACGCTGTACGAAGGCGTGCTCTATTCGGTCGTCCTGCCGATGACGCTGCTCAGACTGATCCGCGAGGAAGCCCATGGCCAGCTTCTGCGGGAGTCGCGCACCGATTATCTGACCGGCCTGCGCACTCGCCGAGGCTTCTTCGAAGAGGGCGCGCAAGTCCTCCGTCGCTGTGGGCTCACCCGGCCGGCCTCGCTGCTTGCGTTCGATCTCGATCACTTCAAGTCGATCAACGATCGATACGGCCATGAAACGGGCGACAAGGTCCTGAAGTCCTTTGCCGGGATTGCCCGTGCCGTCCTGGGGCCGGACGCGATCCTCGCCCGCATCGGCGGGGAGGAGTTTGCGGCGTTGCTGCACGGCCGCGACAGCGACTGCGCGCGGGAACTGGGGGAACGCGTCGTCAGACGGTTCGCCGCCGAGGGCGCTCGCGAAATCGGCACGCCCGGCAAGCCGGCCACGGTCAGTGTCGGCCTCGCGCAGTCTGCAGGCGAAAACCCCGCGCTGGCGGAATTGCTGGCAGCCGCCGATCGTGCGTTGTACAGCGCCAAATCGCTTGGCGGCAACCGGCTCGAATTAGCGACAACCGTTGCACACAACGCAGCCGCTTGATGGCTGCGTCGATGGGTTAGCCACGCTCGTTAGCGATCCGTATAAGGCGCATCGCGAGCCTGCAAGCCGCGACGGCCGCAGCGCGCGTCGCCGACCCATGCGTCGATCGCTGCGACGATTCGCATTGCTATCACGTCGAGCGGCGTGCCCGGCCCGAACACCTCGAACACGCCTTCGTCTTTCAGCGCCCGCGCATGCGCGTCCGGCACGATCCCGCCGACGATCACAGCCGGAGCGTCATCCCACTCCGCGAGCCGGACAAGCACCTCGCGCACGAGGCCCAGATGCGCGCCAGCCAGCGACGACACGCCGAGCACATCCACCGACGCCTCCCGTGCGAGCCGCACCGCCTCATCCGGCGTCGCGAACAATGGCCCTGGCGTGACCTCGAACCCCGCATCCGCAAGCGCGGACGCAACCGTCTTCGCGCCGCGATCGTGGCCGTCCAGGCCCAGCTTCGCGAGCAACATCCGCGGCTTGCGGCCGAGCTTTTCGGTTAGCGCGCCGACACGCTCGCACGCCGCCCGCCACCGGACGTCATGCGCGCGAGCGTCCGCATATACGCGCTCGCCAGACCGCCCGGCACCACGCGCATGCGTATCGTCCCGCGCCCATACCGCCTCGAGCGCCTGCGTACATTCACCGAGCGTCGCGCGTTCACGAACACAGTCGATCGTCAGTTCGAGCAGATTGGCATCGCCGCGTGCGCCATCGGTCAGCGCGGCGAGCGCGCGCCCGACGCGCGTCCCGTCGCGCTTCGCCTTCAGCGTCCCGATACGCTGCAGTTGCAACGCGCGAACACGCTGCCCATCGATCTCGCGGCATGCGACGCGCTCGCGGTCATCGTCATCGGGATTCCGAAACTGGTTCACGCCGACGATCACCTGCGAACCGTCGTCGATCCGCGCCTGCATCGCGAGCGCGGACTCGTGGATCCAGCGATGCACGTCGCCCGAACGCAGCGCCGCGAGCACGCCACCACAAGCATCGATACGCGCGAGCGTATCGCGCACGCGCGCGGCGACGTCAGCGGTCAACGACTCCATCATGTACGACCCGGCCCACGGGTCGACCGTGTCGCAAACGCCCGTCTCGTGCTGCAGGATCAGTTGCGTATCGCGCGCCAGCCGTGCCGCGTCGCGGCCCGGCAGCGCAAGCGCCTCGTCATACGCGTTCGTATGCAGCGACTGCGTGCCGCCGAAGATAGCGGCCATCGCCTCTACGGTCGTCCGCACGATGTTGTTCTCCGGCCGCCGCGCGGCAAGCGTGAGGCCCGAAGTCTGACAATGCATGCGCAGCGCGAGCGCCTTCGGCGAACGCGCACCCAGCCCTTGCGCGATCTCGTACCACAACAGGCGCGCGGCGCGCAGCTTCGCGATCTCGCCGAAGAAATCCCGTCCGACGCCGAAGAAGAAGCTCAGCCGGGCACAGCAGTCGTCCACGTCCCTCCCGCGCGCGAGCAGTGCTTCGACGTAGGTTCGCGCGTTCGCGAGCGTCAGCGCGAGCTCCAGCACCGCGTCCGCGCCCGCTTCCTGAAGGTGGTAACCGGAGATCGACATCGCATGAAAGCGCGGCACGTGGCGCGCGAGATAGTCGACGACGTCGGCGACGATCCGCAGCGACGGCTCCGGCGCGAAGATCCACGTATTGCGGACCATGTACTCCTTCAGGATGTCGTTCTGGATCGTGCCGGACAGTTGCCCTGCCGATACGCCGCGCTCCTGCGCCGCGACGATGAACGACGCTAGCACCGGCAGCACCGCGCCGTTCATCGTCATCGACACCGACACGCGATCGAGCGCGATACCGTCGAACAGGCGAGCCATGTCGTCGACGCTGTCGATCGCGACACCAGCCATCCCGACGTCCGCCAGCGCACGCGGATGATCGGAATCGTAGCCGCGATGCGTCGGCAGATCGAACGCGACGGACAGGCCTTGCGCGCCGCCGTCCAGCGCCGCGCGAAACGCGAGGTTCGAATCGGCGGCATCCGCGTAACCCGCGTATTGGCGAATCGTCCAGGGCCGTTGCGTATACATCGACGGATACGGGCCGCGCACGTACGGCGCGGCGCCCGGTGCGCTGTCGAGATGGGCGATGCCTTCGATATCCGCGGACGTGTACAGCGGCTTGAACGGCACCGCGCGGTCCAGGGTCGTGTGTGCATGCGACTTCATCGGGACGACTCCCAGCGCTTCACCGTCACCACGTCGGCGATTTTCTCGCGGTCGCTGCCACGCCGGATTTCGCACCAATGTGTTAGTTCATCCGCGCTCGTGCGCTGTGCGATCCTGCGCACCGCAAGCGTGTCACCGACGTTCAGGTTCCCGTAATAACAGAGATCGCGCCGGACCAGTGCCGGGGCCGCGGTAAATTCACGCGCCATCCATTCCGCCCGATCGACGAACGTCTGAAAGCTCGCGAAGTACAAAAAGTCGGCACCGTTGAAATCGCTGTTCGGACACGGTTCGAACCGGATTTCTTCTCCGTGCTTGTCGGTGCCGCTCGCCAGTGGCGACGTGCCCAAAGCGTCGCTCCACTGCCCCGCTTTCAGCAGTTTGCCGAGCCGGGCCAACGCAACTGAAAAAGCCGGCGTGTCCGCAACGGGCGCAGCAAGCGCCCCGAACCGCGCACGCACCACCGACTGATTGTTGCCCGCCTCGCGTCGCCGCACGACTGCCGAGCACATCGACACATGCGCCAGCGTCTCGCCGTGTGCGCACAGCCGATGCTCGCTGAAATGCCGCGCTGGTCCGCTGCGAACGAGCGACGTATCGATTTCGAACTCGTCGCTCTCACCGATCCGACCAAGCCGCGCGTCGCGAACCGCCACCGCCGTAAACGCTGCGTAGGCGCGCTCGCCGTCGTCGTCGATGAAGTCCGGCTCCGTGCGCCCCATCGCGGCGGCCAGTGCGTTCCAGTGCCGATCGCCGCATTCCTTCAGCAGCCAGTTCTCGGACAATCCGTTGCGGGCGAGCTGCGGCATGCCGGCCCGATAACGGCCGCGTGTACGTTGCGCCGACGGATCAGACACCCGCGGTCTCCGTGGCCGCCGCGCGCACCCGCTCCGCCTCGCGGATCCGGGCGACGAGGTACGCCGCATCGCGCGCAATGCCCGAGAAGCGGCCCGAGCCCCACGTATGCAGCCACGGCAACCCGACGAAATACAGCCCTTCGACCGGCGTAACGCCGCGCGCGTGTTCCGGATAGCCGCGCCCGTTGAACACCGGCGCATCGATCCAGCCGAAGTCCGGCCTGAAGCCGATGCACCAGATCACCGCGCCGATGCCGCTCGACGCGATGTCCAGCGTCGCGCGCTCGGCCGCCGGCTGCCATGCTGGTTCGTAGCGCGACGCAGCCGGCGCGTCGATACTGTTCTTTTCGATGTATGCGTCGATGCCCGCGTTAATCCGGTTATACGTATCGTCGGCGGCCTGCAGACTCGACGCGAGATTCGGCGCGAAACACAACTGTCCGTCGCGCAGATCCTCGAGCCGGCCGTACAACTCCATGCCCTCGAGCGCGAAGCGGCGCAGATCGATATCGCGTCCGCCGTCGCGGCCGGTCACGTAGTGGTTCGTGTTGTCGCGCACGCCTTCGCGCAGCGGATGCTGCTCGACCGGCATGTCGTAGTAGCCCATGTCCGCGAGCCAGTCGACCACGTCGCGGCCGCGATAGAAGCGCGCGCAGCGCGGCGCGTCGCCGACCGCGAGCACGACCTTGCGGCCCGCGAGATGCAGGTCCTCCGCGATCTGCGCGCCCGACTGCCCCGACCCGACCACGAGCACCGCGCCTTCCGGCAACGCGGCGGCGTTGCGATAGTCGGACGACTGCATCTGCACGATCGAGACAGGCAGCCGCTCGGCCATGCGCGGAACGATCGGCGTGTGGTAGCCGCCGGACGCGACGACCACGTGGTCCGCCGTGAAGTGCCCGTTCGTCGTCTCGACCGCATACACGCCATCGGCGCCGCGCTTCACGCGCGTAACCGTCGTCTGTTCGAGCACCGGCGCATCGACCATCGCGATGAAACCGTCGAGGTACGCGGCGATCTCGTCCTTCTTCATGAAGCCGTGCGGATCGTCGCCGCGATACGGCCAGCCCGGCAGCGCGCATTGCCAGTTCGGCGTGACGAGGCAGAACGCGTCCCAGCGTTGCTCGCGCCATGTATGCGTGAGCGTCTTCTTTTCGATCACCAGATGATCGATGCCGGCCTCTTTCAGGTAGTAGCTGACCGAGAGCCCGGCCTGTCCGCCGCCGACGATGATCGCGCTGTAATGGCGCCCGGCGGCGGTCGGGTGGATCGGTTTATCAGACATGATGGTTCCTTGCAGGAAGCGGCGCATGCGCCGTTCATTTGAATTCGATGACGGTGACCTGCGCGTCCGGCTGCTCGCGGTAACGCTCGGCGTCGCGCTCGATCTGCGCCAACTGGTCCAGCGCCGACGAACATGCGTAGCCATAGCGTTCGCGCACGCGCTCCGACGCGGCGCCGAGCGCGACACGGGCGAGTGCGACGAACTCGCCGAGCGGATAGCGACGGCCCGGCGTGAAATGCTCGCGAACGATCGTCGACGGGGAATAGCAGTTCGCTTCGCGGCCATCGGGCCATGCGATGCGGAAGTAAAGGGCGGGCATCGTCGCTCCTTATGCGGTCGGTGCGATTGACGCGGGCGGCGCGACGATGAATGCCGCGTCGCGGAAATTCCACAGCGACGCGGACCCGTCGCGCGATGTCACGCCGACCTCGCGCGACGCATCGACGACGCCGATCGCCTCGCACGCGAGCGAGCGCGCGCGAAAGCGCTCGATCACCGCGTCCGCGTGTTCGTCGCGTACCGACAGTAGAAAGCCGAAGCTGGGAAACGCGGTCAGCCAGCGCGCGAAGTCCGCATCGGACGTGACGCTATCCGGACGCGGAATCGCATCGAGATCGATCCGCGCGCCGACTGCCGAGCACTCCAGCAACATCAGCGCCGTACCGAGCACACCGGCCATGCTGATGTCCTTCGCCGCGTCGGCAAGACCGTCCTCGGCGAGTTGCGGTAGCAGTTCGAGGTCGCCGCGCAGCCGCGCGGACGGCGCATCGACCGACGCGTTCCAGAACGGAAACGGCTCCTCGTATCGCCCGCGCAGGTCGATGGCCATCAGCAGCCTGTCGCCGGGACGCGCATTGAAACTCGACAGCAGCCGGCGCGCACGGCCGAGTATCGCGACCGCCAGTTGCGGCTGCGTACTGCGTGCGTTGCTGTGTCCACCGACCACCGGCACGCCATAAGCGACGGACGCGGCGGCCATGCCGGCGAGCACGTCGCGTGCCGCGTCGACGCCATCGGCCCACAGCGCGTCGACGACCGCGATCGGCCGGCCGCCCATCGCATGGATGTCGCTCACGTTCACCATCACGCCGCTATAGCCGGCGAACCACGGCATCGCGGCGACAAACTCCGCGACGAGCCCTTCGATCGCGAACAGCAGGTAGCCGTCGCCGTCCGGACTCGGGATCGCCGCGCAGTCGTCGCCGACCGCGACCGCCTGCGCGAGATCGGCAGTGCCGCGCGGCAGCCCGCGCGCGAGCGTCGCGACGACGTCCGCGATATCGGTCTTGTGCGCGAAGCCACGGCTCGCGCGTAACCGTTCGACGAGCACCGCGACGTTCACGGCCGGCTCCTCTGCGCGACGAAGCCGCTCGTCGGCGTCGCGCACGGCGGGTAGCAGTCGAGCCGCGCCTGCATCACGTGATGCGGACGTCCGTGCAGCGTTTCCTCGGCCAGCGCATCCCAATGCAGGCGTCGGAACAGCGGCACGTTCTGGCTCTGCACGTGCGCAAGAAACTTCGTACAACCCAGTGCATGCGCGCTGCTGACCGCAAGACGAATCAGCGTCGCGCCGATGCGCCCGTGATTGCGGAACGCCGCATGTACCGCGAGCCGCGACCCGAACCACACGCCGGGTTCCTCCTCGTGGATGCGCACCGTGCCGACCACCTGGTCCGGCATTCCGCCGATGCACGACAGCGCGACGAGCTGCTGTGCATACGCATCGATCCCGTCGCGGTCGTCGCCGACGAAGATGCCCTGCTCGATGCAGAACACCGCGCGGCGCAACCGGTACGCCTCGCGTTCCTCCCACGGCAGCGTGGTCCACTTCACGCGGTACTCGGCGGGCGAGAACGCGAGGGGCAGCGCGTCGTCCGCGATGATCGCTTCGGGCAGCATGATCACTCCTCGTATGAAGACAACGAAGAACACGCGCCGCATTTGCCGCAGCCCGCCTTGATATCGGCGGACCGCAGCCCGGCGGCGGACAGCATCGCGCCGAGCGGCGCCAGCACCGACTTCATGAACTCGGGCGTCGGCGCCGGATGGTCTTCGAGCGGCGTGCCGCTGATCGGCACGAACGGCACGACGAACGGATACACGCCGATGTCGATCAGCTCGCCCGACATCGCGCGGATCGCATCGGCCGTATCGCCGAGCCCCGCGAGTATGTACGTGCTGACCTGGCCGCGCCCGAACACCGCGACGGCCGCGCGAAACGCGTCCATGTAACGCGCGAGCGGCACGCTCGCCTTGCCCGGCATGATCCGTTCGCGCAACTCGGGCGTGACCACTTCGAGATGCATGCCGAGCGTGTCGATGCCGCTCGCCTTCATCCGCTCGAACCACCGATCGTCGTCCGGCGGCTCGCACTGTGCCTGGATCGGCAGGTCGACCGCCGCACGGATCGCAAACGCGCTCTCGCACAGGATCTGCGCGCCGCGATCGGGCGTCGGCGGCGTGCCGGTGGTCAGCACCATGTGCTTCACGCCATCGAGCAGCACCGCCGCGCGCGCCACCTCGGCAAGCTGCTCCGGCGTCTTGCGCGCGATCGTGCGGCCTGCGGCGAGCGACTGGCCGATCGCACAGAACTTGCACGCCTTGCGGCGGCTTTCGTAGCGGATGCAGGTCTGCAATACCGTCGTCGCGAGCACGTCCGCGCTGTGCAGCGTCGCGATCTGCGAGTACGGCACGCCGTCGAGCGTCTGCATTCCGTAGAAACGCGGCGCGTCCGGAAAGCGGATGCTCGCAATCGGGATCGTGCCGCGCATCAGCGCGCTCGCACCCGACGCATCCGGCGGCGCGGCGACGAACGGCGACTGCCACGCGGTGCTCGTGTGCACCGGCACCATGATCGTCACGCCGTCGACGGTCACCGCCTTGTGATCCGATGGTCCCGCGCCGCCGCGCCGGCTCGCGGCGCCCGCGCGCGGATCGACGAGACGCAGTCCCGCCGACTGCAGTTCAGTCATCAATTGCCGGCTCGCGGCCGACGGATTCCCGTTCGCGTTCATCGACGCTTTCTCCTGGTGAACAGACCGAGGCACGCGTTTGCGTGCCGCTCATCGGCACGACGGTGGCGGCCGGCCGGTCGTTGATCGCAAGGCTCAGCAACTCGGG
>Ga0164242_10009840_pt1 | contig 10275 bp, 10 predicted proteins | sample OricomgcompostMG_FD_108783 | JGI IMG/M metagenome (GOLD analysis project Ga0164242, IMG submission 108783) | Miracle-Growth compost microbial communities from Emeryville, California, USA - Original compost - Miracle growth compost (MG) ... | reverse complement strand
GGGCTCAGCCGGCGGAAGTGGGCGATCGCGCCCATGGCCGCGCCGGCGCCGAGTGCCACGACGAGTTCGACGGCGAGCAGCGCGATGTCGACGGCGGTGAAGGTGACGGTCTTCGACCCGGTCACGATGATGCCGATGCCGATGATCGCGAAGATGATGGGGCCGCGCCACATGCGGGCGGGGTCGACGACGCGCCAGGTCATCTGGCGGTAGCAGATCCAGACGATCGCGGCGACGGCGATCAGCGGGGTGAGGATGTCCTGCGGGTTGAAGCTCATGACATCAAGACTCGCGAACGGCGGCCCTCCGCGGCACCACCCGGGGGTGGAGCCGCGGGTGGAGAGCGGGATCCGGAGCGGGGTGGAGATGCGGCATCCGTGTATCTAACATGGATGCATGCCTACGAACTCCCCCGCCGCGGGCGACCGCGCCTATGACGACGTCAAGTCCCGCATCCTGAGCGGCGAGCTCCAGGGCGGCGACCTCATCAGCGAGGGCGAGGTCGCCGAGCGCCTCTCGATCAGCCGCACCCCCGTCCGCGAGGCCTTCCTGCGCCTGCAGGCCGAGGGCTTCATGAAGCTCTACCCGAAGCGCGGGGCGATGATCACGCCCATCGCGCGCAGCGAGGCCCGCGACGTCGTCGACGCCCGGGCCGTGCTCGAGACGCACGCCGTGCAGAAGGCCACCTCGACGCCCGAGCGCGCGGCGCGCCTCGTCGCCGAGCTGCGCGCGAACATCGAGCAGCAGAAGGACCGCGTCGCCGACAAGGACCTCGCCGGCTACGCCCTCACCGACGCCGAGTTCCACGCCCTCATCATCCGCGCGGGCGACAACGCGCTCATCACGCAGTTCTACTCCACGCTCTACGACCGGCAGGTGCGCATGGTGCGCTCGTCGATCTCGACCGGCGAGGTCGCCGAGGACGTCGTCGAGGCGCACCAGAAGCTGCTCGACGCGATCGAGGCGCGCGACATCGAGGCGTTCCGCCGCGGCATCGACGAGCACATGGTCAAGATCCACGAGGCGCTGATCCGCTAGGGCGGGCGTGATGCGGATGCCCCGCGCGGGGCATCCGCATGATCGCCGGTAATTTGGAGGGGTGACAGACTCCCCCTCGACGGTGCTCAAGCACTCGGGCTACCGCGCCGTCATCGAGCACGACCGCTTCGTCCCAGGGGCGTACGAGCTCGTGGTCGACGGCACCCCGCAGTCGCACGTGAACCTCGAGGACCCCTCGCAGCTGTTCTTCGAGTACATCAACCGCATGGGCAACGTCATCGACCTGCTCGGCGAGCCCGGCGAGCCGCTCACCTCGGTGCACCTCGGCGCCGGCGCGATGACCATCCCGCGCTATGTCGCCGTCACGCGCCCCGGCAGCCGCCAGCAGGTCGTCGAGCTCGAGCAGAGCCTCGTCGAGCTCGTGCGCGAGCACCTGCCGCTGCCCCGCGGCGCCGACATCCGCGTCCGCTACGGCGACGCGCGCGAGGTCGTGAACAAGCTGCCCGGCGGCCTCGTCGGGAACGTCGACCTCGTCGTCGTCGACATCTTCAGCGGCGCACGAACGCCCGCCCACGTCACCAGCCAGGAGTTCTACACCGAGACGGCGCGGCTGCTCGCGCCCGGCGGGGTGATGCTCGTGAACGTCGCCGACGGGCCGCCCCTGCGCTTCGCCCGCTCGCAGGCCGCGACGCTCGCCTCGGTGCTGCCGCACGTCGCCGTGCTCGCCGAGACGCAGGTACTCAAGGGCAAGCGCTTCGGGAACTTCGTCCTCGTGGCATCCGCATCGCCGCTGCCCACGAAGTGGCTGCCCCGCCTGATGGCGGCCGGCCCGCACCCGGCGCACGCCGTCTTCGGCGCCGACTTCGACGAGTTCGCGCGCGGCGGCCTGATCGTCACCGACGCGACCGCGACGCCCTCGCCGCCGCCCGCCCGCTCAATCTTTCAGGTGAAGCCGGGCAAGTAGGCGAGTCCTCGGCCCGACGCGCGAATCGCGTGGTTACCCTGCCCGGGTGAGCAGCATCATCCTCGGCTACGACCCGGAGACCCTTCGCGAACGGGTCGACTTGGTGGAAGTCGGCCACCGGCTCGCCGAGCTCGGCGAGCTGCGCAGCCGCGACGCGCTGTGCGAGAAGGCCTGGCTGCTCAAGGTCGGCGGCTCTCTCGACGACGCGCTGGACGTCGCCAACGAGGCCTACCGGCTGGCGCGCTTCACCGGCGACCGCCGCTCGCTGCAGCGCCCCCGGATGATCCGCGCGCAGGTGCTGCAGTACCTCGACCGCCACGAAGAGGCCGTCTACGAGCTGACGCGCTGCATCGAAGAGGCGCACACGCACGAGTGGCACGAGCTCGAGGCCTTCGGCCTGCAGCACCGCGGCCGCGTGCTCTTCGACCAGGGCGCCGACGAGCAGGCCGCCGCCGACTTCGCCGAGGCGCTGCGCCTGCGGCAGGAGCACGCCGCCCCCGCCGATCAGATCGAGTCGTCGCAGTTCGCGCTCGAGACGGTGAAGAGCCGGCTCGAGGCGAATGTCGTACCCCTGTTCTAGCCTTCCCACGTGGCAGATCTCGCGCGTGTGACGGTGTGGGCCGACGCCCTCATCCGCCTGCACCTGAACCCGGCCGAATGGTCGTTCGCGTTCGACAACGCGAAGAAGCGCGCCGGCCTGTGCGACTACGGGAAGAAGCGCATCACCATGTCGCGCTACCTCGCCGCCCGATGGGAAGACGACGAGGTGCACCAGACTCTGCTGCACGAGGTCGCGCACGCGATGGCCGGCGTCGGCGCCGGCCACGGCCCCGCGTGGCGCTCGGTCGCGGCGTCGATCGGCTACGTCGGCGATCGCACCCACACCGGCGAGACCGCCGTCGAGCTCGCGCCCTGGGTCGGCACGTGCCCGGCGGGCCACGTGCACTACCGGCACCGCAAGCCCACGCGGGCGCTGTCGTGCGCCAAGTGCTCGCGCTCGTTCTCGCGCGCGCATCTCATCTCATGGCAGCGCCGCGAGATCTCCGCCGCGGCCCGGCGGGCGGCCGTGGCCGACCGCCAGGCCGGCTAGCGGCTACTCGACGACCTGCACGTCCTTCCAGAACGCGACGTAGTTCGAGAAGTCCTTGCCGACGCGGTCGAACGCGGTCGGGTACGGCGTCGGGTAGGTCCATGCCCGGTCGGGGTAGGCCTGCCCGTCGACGGTGACCGTGAGGTACTGGCACTCGCCCTTCCACGGGCAGGTGTAGGGGGTCGGGCTGTTGCTGATGTACTGCGCGTCGACAGAGGCCGGCGGGAAGTACCAATTGCCCTCGATACGGATGAGGTCCTCCTGCGGGGCCTCGGCGATGACGGTTTCTCCGAGTACTGCCTTCATGCCTTCGCGAACCGCTGCGCCGCGGACGCTATTCCGAGGCCACCGCGGGGAACTAGTTCCCGCTACGGACGTTCGAACCCGGCGCTGCGGGCGCGGACGTCCGGAAAGGGAACTAGTTCCCGCCGGTGTGCTCGGCGCGGAAGACGCCGTCGGTCATGACCGGGACGACCTGCGAGACATCCAGCTGGGCCGCGATCTTCACGTCGTTCAGCTGGTCGACCTCGGCGAGCTCCCGCGCGCTCACCGACGCGGTGAGCAGATGCCCGACCGCGCGGCGCAGGCTGTCGAAGCCCGCGGACGCGACCGCCGCCTCGGGCGAGCAGGCGTCGATGCCGAGCGCCGAGAGCGCTCCGACGACGGCGCCGGCGGCGAGCTGGTCCTCGACGGCGGGGCGCAGCGTGTCGTCGCCGCGGCGCTCGCCTGCCGCGATCACGGCGACCACGGCGCGCTTGCCGATGCGCTGCTGGTAGTCGAGCACCCAGCGCGCCACGGCGGAGAAGTTGCGGAGGTTCGCCGCGACGACGGGGACGCCGAATCCGGCTGCGGCCGCGCACACGCGCGAGCCGTTGAGCGAGATGACGACGGCGCGCTCGGCGCCGAAGCCGGCGACGTTCTCAGCGGTCATGCTCGTCGGCGAGAGCGACAGCCCCGGGTCGCCGCGGCGGCCGGCGAGCTTGGCGCCGATGCTCGCGGCATACGCCGCTGCCGCCTCGCGATCGGTCGTCGCGAACGGCTCGACCTCGAGGCCGAGCCCCGTCGCGAGCTCGATCGTCGTCGTGAACGAGATCGTGTCGATGACGATGATCACGCCGGCGCCGGGCGCGATGCTGCGCATGCCTTCGACGCCCCAGTCGAAGCGCACTTCGTAGTACTGCTGGGTCTTCTCACCTGGCTGGGGCTGCGGCATGATTTCCACCCTATTGGCGCGAATCGGGGCAGACTTCCCATATGACGGATGCCCCGCTCGACCCCGCCCGCGCCGCGCTGCTGACCGCCGACTGGCGACGCCGCACCTTCGAGCTCTACGACACCGTGCGCGCCGTGGCCGAGGTCGACGACCCCGGGGCCGCCCACGCCTACTGGGTGCTCGCCCGCAACCAGATGCTCGCGCAGCACCCCGTGTCGCCGATCCTGCCGTCCGAGCGCGCGGACTTCGCGGGCGTCCCGGTGTCGGCATACGACCCCGCGTGGCGCTTCGAGGTCGAGCTGGCGCCCGCCGCCGAGCCGCGCCGCTGGGACGTCGAGACCGGCACCGACGGCGTGGTGCCGTTCACCCTGCTCGGCACGGCCGAGATCCCCGAGATCGGCTCGCTGGATGTCTGGAAGCTCGGCTCGTACGGCGGCGGGCTGTTCATCCCCCTCAAGGACCGCCTCGCCGGCAAGCCGCTCGGCACCTACGGCGGCGGGCGCTACCTCGTCGACACCGTGAAGGGCGCGTGGCTCGGCGGCGACGATGCCCTGGTCCTCGACTTCAACTTCGCCTACAACCCGTCGTGCGCCTACGACCCGGCGTGGGCGTGCCCGCTCGCGACCGCAGGCAACACCCTGCCGGTCGAGATCCCGGTCGGTGAGCGGATGCCCGAGAAGTCCTACTGATCGGGCCGACGGGCGGTGCGGATGCCGGCGCGCGCCGGCACTCAGGATCGCTCGCGTAGACTGTCGGAGTCGCGAGCTGTTCTCTTGCTCGCGCCGGCGTCGCGATTCGACCCTTCGTTTCTGACGGCGCACCGCGCAGGCCTCCGCCCGCGTGCGACCGATACCCGCAGAATCCGCGCGCTCAGCCGTCTCTGCGGCCTCATGCCCGGAAAGGCATACGACTTCATGACCTCATTCGCCGAACTCGGCGTTCCCGCCCCGATCGTCACCGCCCTCGCGGCGATGGACCGCACCGAGGCGTTCCCCATCCAGATCGCCACCCTGCCCGACTCGCTGAAGGGCCGGGACGTCCTGGGCCGCGGCAAGACCGGCTCGGGCAAGACCATCGCCTTCGCCGTGCCTCTTGCGGCGCGCCTCGGCCTGGCATCCGCAGGCACCCGCCTGTCGCGCGGCCGCCAGGCCCGCGGCCTCGTCCTCGCGCCGACCCGCGAGCTCGCGACCCAGATCGACAAGACGCTCGCGCCGCTCGCCCAGGCCATGGGCCTCACGACGACCGTCATCTTCGGCGGCGTCAGCCAGAAGCGCCAGGAGGACGCGCTGCGCGCCGGCGTCGACATCATCGTCGCGACCCCCGGCCGCGTCGACGACCTGCTGAAGCAGGGCGTGCTGTCGCTCGACTCCGTGCAGATCTCGGTGCTCGACGAGGCCGACCACATGGCCGACCTCGGCTTCCTGCCGGTCGTCACGCGCATCCTCGACAAGACCCCCAAGGGCGGCCAGCGCCTGCTGTTCTCGGCGACCCTCGACAACGGCGTGGACAAGCTCGTGAAGCGCTACCTGCGCGACGAGATCCTGCACTCGGTCGACGAGGCCACCTCGCACGTCTCGGCGATGACGCACCACGTGTTCACCGTCGAGGGCGGCGCCGGCAAGGACTCGCTCGTGCGCGCGCTCGCACGGGGCAAGGGCCGCCGCATCCTCTTCCTGCGCACCAAGCACCAGGCCAAGAAGCTCGCGAAGAAGCTGACCGAGACGGGCATCCCGTCGGTCGACCTGCACGGCAACCTGTCGCAGAACGCGCGCGACCGGAACCTCGAGGCGTTCCACTCGGGCGCCGTGCGCGTCATGGTCGCGACGGACGTCGCCGCCCGCGGCGTCCACATCGACGACGTCGAGCTCGTCGTGCACGTCGACCCGCCGACCGAGCACAAGGCGTACCTGCACCGCTCGGGCCGCACCGCGCGTGCGGGCTCCGAGGGCGATGTCGTCACGGTCGTGCTGCCCGAGCAGCGCCGCGACGTGCAGGACCTGCTGCGCAAGGCCGCCATCAAGGTCGAGTTCCAGCAGGTGACCGCCGAGTCGGCCGCCGTCACCTCGCTCGTCGGCGACCCCGTCGAGCTCGTCCCCTACGTCGCCCCGGTGGTGCCCGCTCGCGGCGCGTCCCAGGGCGGCCGCTCGACCGGCGCGAACGCGCAGCGCAAGCGCGCGCTCCGCGAGGGCGGCGCCGCTGCCGACGCGCAGCGCGCGGGCGGCGAAGGCGGCGGACGCCGTCGTCGCGGCCGTGGCGGCGCCGGTGCTGCCGGTGGTGCGGATGCCGCAGCCGGGCAGCCCCGTCAGGGCGGTGCCCGCGGCGGCCAGGCTCAGGGCGGCCGCTCGCAGGGCGGCTCGGCGCAGGGCGCCGGGCGCGGCCAGCAGGCCGGCTCGGGCCGCGGCGGCCAGAACGGCTCGGGCCACGGCGCCCGCGGCCAGGCATCCGCACGCACCCAGAGCGGCTCGAAGCCGACCTACTCGACCTCGACCGGCTCGGGCGCGACCGACCACCGCGCCGCTGCCCCGCAGCGCCCGCGCACCCCGCGCCGCGCTTCGCGGCCGTAGGCTTCGCGCGCGAGCTTCCCAAGACGCACGGTAGGGAGGGACTTTCTTCGGAAGGTTCCTCCCTTCGGCATGTATCGGGCAGTTCCGTAGATGACATCCGCTCTGCGGATGACATCCGCAACGGGTCGATGCTTCTGTCGCGATGCGTTTTGTACGAAACACGGCAGATCGCGGTGTTTCGTACAAAACGCATCGCGAGGGAAGCTATCGCCCCGCTAGCGTCGGGGCATGAGCGAGATCGTGGTGCGCAGAGCAACCGCTGCGGATGCCGCCGGCATGGCTCGGGTGCACGTGCGGGCCTGGCAGGAGACGTATCGCGGGCAGGCGTCCGACGAGTCGCTCGATGCGCCGGACGCGGTCGAGCGGCGCGAAGCGATGTGGGGCCGCGGGCTCGGGGCGGAGCCCGAGCGCGCCGGACGCATCGCGGTCGCCGTGCTCGAGAGCGAGGCCTCGCCGGGGTCCGATTCCGAGATCGGGCCTGAATCCGACTCCGAGACCCGCACCGCGGCCGGCGGCGAGATCGTCGGGATCGCCTGGGCCGGGCCCGCTCGCGGAGAGGATCCGCCGGCGGAGTCGGAGCTGTACGTGCTGTACCTGCTCGCCGCGCACCACGGGAGCGGCGCCGGGCAGGCGCTGCTCGACGAGGTACTGGGCGGCGCGGCATCCGCATCGCTGTGGGTCGCCGACCCGAACCCGCGTGCGCAGGCTTTCTACCGCCGCAACGGCTTCGCGCCGGACGGGGCGAGCGAGCCGTTCGGGTCCGCCCGCGAGATCCGCATGGTGCGGACGGCGCGGTAGGGCCTCGGTCTCCATTCGCCGCAAGCGGCTCAGTCGACCAGCGAGAGCGGGCGCGCTAGCTAGGGCAGGGCGCCGATCGAGGCGAGGGCGGCGCGGACCAAGGCCCCACGGCCTCCCTCGAGCTCCGAGCACACCGCGTCGGACGCGGCCTCGGCCGGGGTCAGCCAGGTCAGCTCGAGGGCGTCCTGGCGGGGCTCGGTCGTGCCGGTGACGGGCACGACGTAGGCGAGCGACACCGCATGCTGGCGGGCGTCGAAGTACGGCGACTCGGACGGCACGGGGAAGTACTCGGCGACCGTGAACGGCACGGGCGAGGCGGGCAGCTGCGGGAACGCCATCGGGCCGAGGTCCTTCTCGAGGTGGCGGAACAGCGCGTCGCGCAGCGTCTCGCCGTAGAGCACGCGGCCCGAGACGATCGTGCGGCGCATCTCGCCCATCGGCGTCGCGCGCAGCAGCAGGCCGACGTCGATGACGCGGCCCAGGCCGTCGAGGCGCACGGGGACCGCCTCGACGTACACGATGGGGATGCGGTGGCGCAGCTGCTCAAGCTCGATGTCGGTCAGCCATGCCGCGCCGTACTCGACGGGTTCGTCGTCGCTGGGGCGGCCGTCGGGGTCCGGGTCCGGGGTGCGCACTGCCATACCCGCAGAATAGGCGAGGACGGCGGCCCCGGGGCGAATTGGCGCCGCCTGCGCCGATGTCGGACGCCTGTGGTCGAATGAATCCGATGACAGGCCGGCTCGAGCGGTTCTCCGCCGCGACCCGTGAGTGGTTCACGGGGGCCTTCAGCGCGCCCACCTCAGCGCAGCTCGGCGCATGGGAAGCGATCTCGTCGGGCCGCAACACGCTCGTCATCGCGCCGACCGGCTCGGGCAAGACCCTCGCGGCGTTCCTCTGGTCGATCGACCGGCTGATGACCTCTCACTCCGATGCGGATGCCCCGCCGCCCCCGCAGGGCGCGGAGACGACCACGGCGACGGGCGCCGCGAAGACGCGGGTCCTCTACATCTCTCCGCTCAAGGCGCTCGGCGTCGACGTCGAGCGCAACCTGCGCAGCCCCCTCGTCGGCATCGCGCAGACGGCGAAGCGGCTCGGGCTCGATCCGCCCGAGCTGACCGTGGGGGTGCGCTCGGGCGACACGCCCCCCGCGGAGCGGCAGCGGCTGCTGCGGCATCCGCCCGAGATCCTGATCACGACGCCCGAGTCGCTCTACCTGATGCTCACCTCGGGCGCGCGCGAGACGCTGCGCGGGGTGTCGACCGTGATCGTCGACGAGGTGCACGCGGTCGCGTCGACGAAGCGCGGGGCGCACCTCGCGGTGTCGCTCGAGCGGCTCGACCAGCTGCTCGAGAAGCCGGCGCAGCGCATCGGGCTCTCGGCGACGGTGCGGCCGCCCGAGGAGGTGGCGCGGTTCCTCTCGGGCCTCGCCCCGACGACGATCGTGGCGCCCGCGTCGCAGAAGCGCTTCGACCTGCGCGTCGTCGTGCCCGTCGACGACATGCGCGAGCTGCAGTCGGCGCCCGGCGGCGACAAGGTCGGCGGCACGATCTGGACCCACGTCGACGAGGCCGTGCTCGACGAGGTCCTGGCGCACCGCTCGACGATCGTGTTCGCGAACGGCCGCCGCACGACCGAGCGCATCACGGCGCGCCTCAACGAGCTCTACGCCGAGCGGCTCGGCTTCGAGGCCGAGCCGATGACCTCGTTCCCCGCCCAGCTCGTCGGCGGCTCGGGGGTGACGGGCGGCGTCGCCGTCGACGCCCCCGTGCTCGCGCGCGCCCACCACGGCTCGGTGTCGAAGGAGCAGCGCGCCACGATCGAAGACGACCTCAAGACCGGCCGGCTGCGCTGCGTGGTCGCGACGAGCTCGCTCGAGCTCGGCATCGACATGGGCGAGGTCGACCTGGTGGTGCAGGTGGCGGCCCCGCCGAGCATCGCGAGCGGCCTGCAGCGCATCGGCCGCGCCGGCCACCAGGTCGGCGAGGTGTCGAAGGGCATCGTCTTCCCCAACCACCGCGCCGACCTCGTGCAGTCCGCGCTCGCGACCGAGCGCATGCGCGCGGGGCTCATCGAGAAGATCGCGGTGCCGCAGAACCCGCTCGACATCCTCGCGCAGCAGACGGTCGCCGCAGTCTCGGTGGGGCCCGTCGACGTCGACGGCTGGTTCGACACCGTGCGCCGCTCGGCGCCCTTCGCGACGCTGCCGCGCGGAGCGTACGATGCGGTGCTCGACCTGCTCTCCGGCCGCTATCCGAGCGAGGAGTTCGGCGAGCTGCGGCCGCGGCTCGTCTGGGACCGCGAGCGCGGCATCCTCACCGGCCGCCCCGGCGCGGGCCGGCTCGCCGTGACGAGCGGCGGCACCATTCCCGACCGGGGCCTGTTCGGGGTCTTCATGGTCGCCGGCGACGACTCCAAGCAGCCGCGCCGCGTCGGCGAGCTCGACGAGGAGATGGTCTACGAGTCGCGCGTCGGCGACGTCTTCGCGCTCGGCACCACCAGTTGGAAGATCGCCGAGATCACGCACGACCGCGTGACGGTGACGCCCGCCTACGGCGAGCCGGGCCGCGTGCCGTTCTGGCACGGCGACACGCTCGGCCGGCCGGCCGAGCTCGGCGAGGCGCTCGGCGCGTTCGTGCGCGAGCTCGGC
>Ga0164242_10009839_pt1 | contig 10277 bp, 7 predicted proteins | sample OricomgcompostMG_FD_108783 | JGI IMG/M metagenome (GOLD analysis project Ga0164242, IMG submission 108783) | Miracle-Growth compost microbial communities from Emeryville, California, USA - Original compost - Miracle growth compost (MG) ... | reverse complement strand
GCCGGCGCTTATGCGTGGAAGACGATGCTGGACGAGCACGTGCCGCTCGCGTTCGGATCGGATTATCCGGTCGAAAGTCCCAATCCCTTCGCCGGCTTGGCCGACGCGGTGACGCGCACGGATGCGGCGGGCGATCCGCCCGGCGGCTTCCTGCCCGATCAGAAAGTGACGCTGACGCAGGCGCTGGCCGCCTTCACCACCGGCGCGGCCTTCGCCGGCCACGCGGAGGACCGGATCGGCAGCCTCGAGCCCGGCCACCTCGCCGATTTCATCCTGATCGATCGCGATCCGTTCCAGGTCGATGCGCAGGCGCTACGCGGGACGCAGGTGCTGGAAACGTGGATCGGCGGCGTGCGCGCGTGGGTACGCAAATAAAGGCACTCGTGCCTCTGCGACGTCGCAACGAAATGGCCAGGGGTGGAACCCCAAAAACAGACACCCCCGCGCAGGAGGGCCCGGCCAATCCATGGCCGGGCCCTCCTTCCCCCCGGAGCAAGTGGTATCAGGCCGCGTGTTTCACCGGACGGACATGACGGCTGCGGCGAAGACCGTAGCCAGCCGCGCCGAAACCGATGACCATCATCGCCCAGGTCGCGGGCTCGGGGACGGCGCCAGTGGAAGCGGCTACGCTGAAGGTCCCGAGACGTTCCGCCCCGTAGGATGATCCCCCCGCCACGCTGTAGCTGAGGCTCTGCGAAAGGTTCAATCGAACGTCCTGCTGCGTGTAGCCGCCCGCGCCGAAATAACCCTGCGCCACAGCGGCCGCGATAAAATCGCGGAACACGCTGTTATCGATCGAAAATTCGGTCGTCGTCAGGCCGCCGGTGGTGACGCTCGAAAAATCGATTGCCGAGGACAGATCGAAATAATCCGACGTCCCCGCGACAAACCCCCGCTTATTGCTTACTTCGATGCCGAGTTCGGACCCGCCCGCGCCCGTCGTAGGATCGATGTCGAAATAGAGGTTGGTGAAGGGGCCGGCGGCAACGCCGCCCGTCTGCGTCACCGCGCCGTAGAGCCGATCATTGGTGTTGTTGAGATAGATGGCATAGCCAGCCGTTGCCGTGTTGCCCGGCGTGCCGAAATTGCTGGTTGGCGCGGCGGGATCAGTGGCGACCGTTGCAGTCGGCGCGCCATATTCGCCAGAACCGACCGTGCCGTCCACCGTCGGCGCCGCGAGTGCGGGAGAAGCCGCGATAACAATGGCCGCCGTCGCAGCCAGACGAAGAACATTAACCATATTAAATCCCCCTGATTCCGAGTCCCCCCAGCTGTAACTGGTCTTTGGTATTGTTGACTGCGCTTACCGTCAAGTAAGATTAACAATAATTTAAATATTTCTGTTAAGAAGCAGGACGCAGGTTCAAGTAGCAATTTCTGAAAGCTGGCGCGGGGGCGGATCTGTGCGGAATGCTTGTCTGGACGTGGCTCTGCCGCAGCTTGTTTCACCGAAGTGAAGGCGCCGCTCGCTCCTTACCGCCCGGCGCCCCGCACGGCGCGTGCTGCCACCCGATCCGCGGCCAGAGTGGCCACCGTGCGCGCGATGGGCTGCCCTCGCCTCATTCTTCGCCGGAAATCCGCGCCAGTTTCACGGCATGGTCGCGGATCGCGGTAGGCCAGGCCGCGATCAGATCCCGGAAGCGGGCCCCTTCGCCTGCAAACAAGGCGCGCAGCGCCTCCTCATAGCCCGGCCGGTCTCCGCCCATCACCTTCATGAATTCATAGGCGGCGTTCATGCCGGTGCGCGCATCTCCGCTTTCCTTCATGCGCGCCGCATCCACCAGTTTACGCAACGCCGCCGAGGCGCCCTCGGGCTGATTGGCGAGCCAGTCCCAATGGCGCGGCAGCAATGTCACCTCGCGCGCGGTCACGCCCAGGCTGGGTCGGCCACGGCCCCGCCTTTCCGCCGGCGGCGTCCGGTGCCCGCGAAGATCGAGGTCGGTCTGGCGCCCCGTTTGATCGTTGAAGACCAGGATGGTCGCGGCGGGCTTCTCGCCCAGGGCACGAATCGTGGCGACGATCTCCGCCTCCGGCCCAGTGGCAAGCCACATCTCGTCGGCAAAGGCGGTGAACGTCGTCATGCGTTGGCTCCCTAGTGCAGAGAGATTTACGCCCGGGTTTAATTTCCGTCAATATTATCCGGGTAAATATAGCTCATTCTCGCGCCGCATAGAGCAGGCGGCCCTGGCCGAGCCGCGAGAGCACCGACGCGATATCCTGTTCGCCGACGACGAAGCAGCCATCGCTGCGGCCGAGCCTCCCCTGGCTCACGAGAAGGGCGGGATCGGCATACCAGGCGGCGTGGATGACGATCGCGCGTTGCTCGGCATGGGCGTTGGTCGGATCGAGGCCGATCAGTCGGCGGGACGCCCCGTGTATGCCGCTATAGGCCTCGCCGGTCAGATAGGCGCCCTCGGCGGTGGCGTTGGACCCGATCACGTCGGAGAAGCTTTGCAGCATGCCGGTATGATCGGGATCGGAACCTTTGCCATGCGTTACCAGCAGGCTGGTCGTCGTGCCGTCGAGAATGTCGATGAGATGGAGGCGGGGGGCGGAGGAAGGCAGGCCGAAATCGGCGATCGCCACAATATCGCGCGACCAGATCGCCCGATTGTGGCGCGCCAGCGCGAGCAATGCGCGATTGAGCAGCACCCGGTTCACCTGCGGTGCCGCGACGCTCAGGCCCTGCTGGACGAACGCCTCGCCCGGCCATGCGGCGATCCCCGCGAGCACGCCCGCCCCGGCGCGGATAGCCGCGCGGCGGGAGAAGAGGGTGGGCGCGGTCATGCGGGGGGCTTCATTCCCCGCGCGCCGCCATCCCCCTTCTCAAGGCGCGCTCGCGCCATTCTGGCCATTGGCGGGCGCGGCTGCCGTGTCGACGCTGCGGTCGATGCGCGCGGTCATCCCCGTCGCGGCGGCGTCGGCCTCCATCTGCGCGTCGGCGGAGATTTCCGGGGGGGGCGGCGCCTTCGCCTCCGGAGGCGGTGTTTCCTGCACAGTCTCCGGTTCCGGCACATTTTCGACCGGGACCGGTTCAGGCGTGATCGCGACGCTTTCGTTCGCCGCCGGCTCGGGCTCCGGCGCCTTCTTGGAACAGCCGGCCACAAAGAGCAGCGCCCCCATCGTCAGGAGAGGCAGGAGGGCAGGTCGCTTGCGAGCGTTACGCATCGTCGTCATCATCATCCTCATTATCGCAACGTCAGCCGGGTCGCCTGGTTACGTGCGGCGATCTTCGTGGCGAGCGTCGAATCCCAGCCATAGGGATCCGCGCGGAAGTTCATCTGGCCGTCCGCGCTTGCGAATGCGGTCCAGTATAGCAGGTAGACGGAGACCGGCGCGGGCAGGCGCACGCGGATCGTGTCCGTCTTGCTGACGGCGGCCTGGATCGCCTCGGGCGTCCACGTCGGATCGTCCTTCAGCAGCAATTCCGCCAGCGCGGCGGGCTTTTCGAGGCGCACGCAGCCATGGCTGGCCAGCCGGTCATAGCGGGCGAACGTGCCCTGCGTCGGCGTATCGTGCAGATAGACCGAGAAATTATTGTCGAAATCGAACTTGAAGCGGCCAAGCGCGCTCTGCGTGCCCGCCGCCTGTTGCAGCCGCGTGCCGCCGTCCGCCAGCTTGATGATCTTGAAGCCGTTGCGCTTCAGATAACCGGGATTGGCGCGCTCCTTGGGCAGAAGTTCGCGCGTGGCGATCGAGGTCGGCACGTTCCACGGGGGATTGAGCACGATGCTGTGGATTTGCGACTGCAGCATCGGCGTCTCGTCACCCGGGCGGCCGGTGACGGCCCGCATGGACAGTACCGGCGCGTCGCCATCGAACACCGTCATCACCGCCGCCGCGATGTTCACCTGGATGCGATCGCGCGGGAGATTCTGGGGCAGCCAGCGCCAACGCTCCATGTTGGCAAGGATCTGGCGGATGCGCTCCTCGACAGGGACGTTGAGCGCGGTGCGCGTCTGCGATGCGACAGTGCCGGTGGGATTGAGGCCGTATCGGCGCTGGGCACGACGCACCGCTTCAAGAAGCGGTTGATCGAAGGTGGTGCTGGCGGAATCCCCGACATCCGGGTCCTCGATCCGCAATCGTGCCCGCAATTCGGCGACGGACGCGCTTTTCGCCCCGAACGCCAGATTTTCGCTGAACGAGAGCGGTTGCCAGCCGCCCGCCGCGGCGATCGTGCGATAGCGCGCAAGGCCGCGCCGCAGCCCCTCATAGCCTTCATAAGGCGGGGGCAGGTTCGCGATCCAGCCGGCCAGCTTGCCGCGCGAGAGGGCATCGTAGAACGACGGCTCGGGATCGTAAGCGGCCGGCCGCAAGCCCCATTCCGTCTCGAAATCTCCGGCGGCGAGCTGCCCGGAATGCAGCGCGCGCGCGTAATCGAGCGCGGCGGCGATGAGCTTCGCGCTATCGTCCGCGTTCAGGTCCGTCGATGGATCCGCGACGTCGATCGTGCGGGAAATGCCCTGGGAGCGGGCGGCCTGCAGCATTGCGACAAGCTGTTTCGCCTGATCCGTGGACAGCTTCACCGGCGCGCGGGCCGGCGGGGCCGGCGGCGGGGGCGACAAAGTGACGATGCCCCCCGTCGCGGGAAGCGCGAGCGTGTTGGCGGGCGGCGCCGCCCATCCCGGTTGCGAGACCGCGGCGATCCCCGCCAGCAAGAGAACCCGGCGGCGCCAGCACTGCCGGATGGTCACGCGATACGATATCGACACTCAAGACCCCTGTAAGCATACCCACCGTTACCTTACGGCGTTCCATCCCGACGGAACCTGAACGGCGCTATCCGGTTCCGGATGGCGCGTATCATACGATATTGCGGACCCGGGACCACGCTTTTCCGAAGCCTTCCGCCGGTGCGGGCTCGGCCGTTGATGCCCCGTTTCAATATAAGCCTTTGAAATATAAGATAGTTAATAAATCATTAAATTATACAAAACGCTAATATTCAATTTCGCGTCATGGAATATTCGTCTTGTCCGTCGATGATATCTTGATTTTGCTCAATAATCGGCGCTCTCTCCGGTTCGACGCCGTGGCGCAAATCCTTGGGAAGGTGCCAACGGAGTCCGTCACTGCCCGACAATGATTCGATCTCATGAATCGAAAGGGAGGTAGTCCATGTCAGTCAAAGATGTCGCCGCAGCCACCGCGCTATTCGCAGCAGCGGTGGCCACCCCGGCCTATGCAAGCAATTTTTCTTTCGATTTCAATGGAGCGGGTGTCAGCGGGTCGGTCCAGCTGACCTATAGCGCCAACCCGAATACGGGCGCGCCGCTGGATCAATCACCCAACACTTTCGATCCGATCGGCTCCTATATCGTCACCGGCATCAGCGGCAGCTTCTCCGATACCACGCTCGGCATCACCAATGCGGCGATCACGGGGATCGTGCCGAGCAATCCCGCCAACCCGCATGCGGATAACCTGCTCGCACCCCATAGCTTCGGCTTCTACACAATCGCCAACGGCGTGCCTTCGCCGGAAGGCACCGCGCCCGGCCTGTCCTATGACAATCTGTTCTACCCCGGCGGTTCGCCCGGTGTGGCCAGCGACTATCCGTTCGGCGGTGGTTTCGTCGACATCTATGGGCTGGTGTTCACGATCGAGGGCGGCAACGCCGTGAACTTCTGGAGCAACGGTGTCCCGCCCGGGGCGATGCTGAGCTATGGGGCGGCCGTCACCGATGGGACGAACCTGCTTCATTATGCCAATGGCGTGACGACGTCGGTGCCGGAGCCCGCATCCTGGGCGATGATGATCGGCGGCTTCGGCATGATCGGCGCCTCAATGCGCGGGAGGCGCCGGCTCCGCGCGGCCTGACGGCGCGTCGCGTCGCAAAACGAAGCCCTGCATGGTGTGCTGATGCCTTGCGGGGCTTCGGTGTATCGCGTTCATTCTACATCTTGGCGGATGATGGCAGGGAGCCCCCTTGCCGAATCCGATCCGTCGAGAGCGTGATTGTGCCGATGCGTTTTCTGTCCGTGCCCCTGATCCTGTTTGCCGCGCTGATGAGCGCGCGCGCGGCGTCCGCCGATCCCGCCCCGTTCGATCTGGCCGGCCCCACCTTGCGCGTCACGGTCACGCATCAGGGCGTGACCCTGCCGATTGCCAAGGTGCCGCAGCTCGGCCCCGGCGACACGATCGCGGTTCGCGCCGATCTGCCGCCGGATCAATCGGCGCGCTACCTGCTGGTCGCCGCGTTCCTCCGCGGATCGACCAATCCGCCGCCCGACAAGTGGTTTCACAAATCCGAAACGTGGAAGAAGAAGGCGCGCGATGGCCTGACGCTCACCGTTCCGGCTGATGCGCAGCAGGTGGTGCTGTTCCTTGCGCCGGAGACGGGCGGCGATTTCCCGACGCTGCGCAATGCCGTGCAGGGCCGCCCCGGGGCGTTCGTGCGCGCCGCGCAGGATCTGGCGCAGGCATCGCTCGATCGCAGCCGGCTGGACGCCTATCTCGCCGCGATCCGCAAGGCGGCGCCCGGCGATCCGGATCGGCTGGCGCGGATCACGCCGTTGCTCGCGCGCAGCCTGCAGGTGCGGATCAACCACGATTGCCTTGCCCGGATGCCATCGCTGCAGGCGGCGTGCCTGCTTCAGAACCAGGAATCTCTGGTGCTGAACGACGGGCACAGCAATGCGATCACCGATGCGGTGGCGGGGCCGGGCGCGGATCTGGCGCTGCAGCTCAGCGCGACGCCGCAGGGCGGGCTTGGCTATTACAGCCCCTATATCGCGGCGATCCGCGACATCATCGGCATTTTCAGTTCGATTCACACCGCCAAATATCAATATATTCCCGCGCTCGCGACGCTTGAGGGCGATGCGATGAAGCTGGTGCTGAACGCGCCGCCCTCCTTTCACAATCCCAAGTCGGTGCTGGTAACGGCGCTGCCGATCGTGGCGCCAGTCCATATCCCGCCCTTGCAGATACCGGGGGAGGCGCCGTCGCTCTGCATGCAGGCGCCACGGCCGGTGGTGCCGATGACGGGCGCGCCGCTCATCTATTCCACGCAGTACGCCCATGATCTGAGCCTGCGCGTGCGCCTTCCCGATGGGCGAACGGCCGATCTGCCGGCGACGCCCGATGCGGAGGCGGGTGGGCTGGTAATCGATGCCGGCGCCGCGCTCCCCTCTGGCGTCGACGGGCCGCTCGACGCGACGGTGCACGGCATGTGGGGCTTCCAGCCGTTCGATGGGCCCACCGTCCGGTTGCAGAGCGCGGGCGCCGGGCGGTGGCGGCTGGAGCCGGGTGAGGAGCCTTCTGCCGGCGGCACCGTACTGTTGAGGGGAGGGGCTGCCTCATGCGTCACGGCTGTCACGGCCCGGTTCGGATCCGCCGCGCCGGTCGCCGCGCATTGGCGTAAATCCGGCCCTGACGCGATCGCCGTGACCTTGCCCGAAGGGGACGCCAAAGGTGGGGCGCTGACGCTGCAGCTATCCGCGCCTTCCGCCGCCGAGCCGGAAAAGCTGGTGCTGGCAGCGCCGCGTGCTTCGGCCCGCCTGGACGTCAGCCTGATCGCGCGCAACGTGCGCCAGACTGACGCCGCCACGCCCATCGCGATCCATCTTGGCAGCGATACGGAAATCCCGGGCGGGGCGACGCTGACGCTATCGCTGCGCGCGGACAAAGGGGCACGTTTCACGGGGCAGGAGGCGGTCGAGGTCGTCGCCGCTTCGGGTGGAGCGCCGGCCCGGCTCACGCCATCAAGCGGGCTGACGATCGTGGATGACCGGATCGTGGTCGCGACGATCCGCCCCGCCCGCCTGCTGGGGCCGTCCGCGTTCGGGGCGATCAAGGTCCGCGTCGTGCGCGACGGTGCGGCGAGCGACTGGCTCCCGGCCGGCACGTTGGTGCGCTTGCCGGCATTGCGCGCCTTGCAATGCCCGGCCGATCCGGCCGCCGCCACCTGCACGCTGACGGGCGACGGCCTGTTCCTGATCGATGCCCTGGCCACCACGGCGGGCTTCGATCACGCGATCGCCGTGCCGGCGGGCTTTCCGGGGCAGACGATCGATGTGCCGCGGCCGATCGATGGCAATCTCTATCTGCGCCTTCACGACGCGCCGGACGTGATAAACCGGCTTGCCGCGGAGCCGGCATCCGGGCCCGCCTCCGTCTCCTCCGCGCCGCCGCCGAACCTGCCCGGGGCGGCGCAAAAAGTTGACCCGAACTGACGCGCGCGTGCTGGCGCGTTGCCCCGCGTTCGTCTCCGGCTAGAAATCGCGCCCACGCCGGGACGCGCCCGCCAACAGGCGCGCCCGCACGGGAGAGAGCCATGCCGCGCCTGTTCGCCCTGATCTGCTCCGGGCTCGCCCTGATTCTGGCCGTGCCGGCGCAGGCTGATCCCGCGCTCGATAATTTCGCGCGCGATCTTGACCGGACGGAGAGCTTGCGCACCGTCACGACGTTGCAGCGCAGCTACGCCCAATATGCGCAATACGGGCTGTGGAATGCCGTCGGCGCCCTGTTCGCGCCCGACGGCCAGTTCGTCTTCGATGGCCAGATCAAGGCGGCGCAAACCGCCAGAGGGCCGGCGGCGATCGCAGCGTTCCTGCGCGCGCGCTACGGCGGCGGCCACGAGGGAACGACGGCGAACGGCCTGTCGACCATGCTGATCGAGGCGCCGCTGGTGAACCTGTCGCCCGACGGCGCCAGCGCCAAGGCGCGCTGGGACGTGCTCATTTTCCACGGTCATGGCGGCAAGGCGCGGATCGAAGGTGGCATTTTCGAAAATGATTATGTGCGCCGGCACGGCGTCTGGCAGATCGCCACGGCGCATTATTATCCGCAATATGACGGCCCCTACGCAAAGGGGTGGACCAATTGGGGCGGCGGCGATCTTCCGATCGTCCCCCATCATTTCAATACCGAGACGGCTGGCATTCCGATTCCGCCGCCCACCGGCACGGCCCCGGCGGCGGGAGCAACGCTCGCCGCGCTCCAGCAGCGCGTCGATGCGCTCAACGACGAAGATCGCATCCGCAATCTTCAGGCGAGCTACGGCTTCTACGCGGATCGCAAGATGTGGGACGACGTGGTCGATCTGTTCGCCAAGGACGGCCTGGTCGAAATCGGCGGGCAGGGCGTGTGGCGCGGCCCGGATGGCGTACGCCGCTGGCTGGCGAGCATCGGGCCGGCGGGTTTGAGCCACGGCCAGCTCAACGACCGGGTCCAGTTCGACGTGACGGTGACGATCGCCCCGGGCGGGAACGAGGCATGGGCACGCGGCATCGAACTCGGCATGCTGGGCGAGGCGGATCAGGAAAAGGGCTGGTGGGAGGTGGACACCTTCCGCAACCGTTTCGTCAAGGAGGGCGGAGTGTGGAAGATCCGCGAACTGCGCCGCTTCCCGCTGATGAAGACCGATATCTTCAAGGGCTGGGGCAAGAGCCGGATCGTCGATCCCGCGCCGACGGGCGCCAACCGGCCCGACGCGCCGGTTCCCCCGGCCGACGCGGCGCGCGCGGGGCTGGCGATGCCGGCCTTTCTCGGCGTGCATCCCGTTACCGGCAAGCCGGTGGTGCCTGCCGGGGATGCGCGGGAAGTGGCCGCCCACGCGCTGACCGGGGCGATCGCGCCCGGCAGCTCCGCGCCGATCCCGCTGGCCGAAGCGCGCCGCCGCCTCGCCCGGTCGGCGGCATGGGACGGGGCGATGAACGTCTCGGCCGCCTATGGCTATTATCTCGACGATTCCGATCCCGCGGGCTTCAGCGCGGTGATGGCGGAAAAGGGATTCAAGGCGTCGCCCTTCTCCGGTTATTATATTGGACGGGACCGCATCACGAAGGCGCGCGTCACGGGCAAGGTGCCGACGACGCGGCCCGGCATTTCCTATCACTGGCTGATCCAGCCGGTGCTGCTTATCTCGGATGACGGGCGATCCGTGACGGGGCATATCCGCCTGTTCCAGCCGCGTACCGGCAAGGAGGTCGGCAAGGCCGGCGACTTCTACGGCGCGTCCTTCTGGGGCGGCATGTATTACAACCAATATGTGCTGGAAAACGGCGTCTGGCGCATCTGGAACCTCTCGCTCGACGAGCCCTTCATCACGCCGGTCGCCTGGACGGATGGCCTGTGGGCCAAGGCGAAGGATCCGGTGCCGCCTCCTCCCGGCACGGAGCGGCGCGTGTTTCGCGGCGGCAATTTCCCGCCCGATATCCCGCTGAAGGCGCTCGGCGAGCGGGAGGATCATTTTCAGGGCGGCAACGGCGAGCCCTATCAATGGCCGACGATCATGCCGATGTGGTTTGAATATACCAATCCGGTGAGCG
>Ga0164242_10009838_pt1 | contig 10277 bp, 7 predicted proteins | sample OricomgcompostMG_FD_108783 | JGI IMG/M metagenome (GOLD analysis project Ga0164242, IMG submission 108783) | Miracle-Growth compost microbial communities from Emeryville, California, USA - Original compost - Miracle growth compost (MG) ... | reverse complement strand
TTCGCCCGTGCTCCCGCGGTGTCGTCCGGCCGCTCGCGCAGGGCGGCGAGCAGGTCGCTGAGCGCGGCGAGCGCATCGGCCCAGCGGCGACGGAACGCGTCGCTGCTGCGGACCGGCAGGACGTACCACGACGCCAGCACGGCCACCAGCGCACCGGCGGTCACCCCGAGGAGCCGCTCGGCCAGCTCGCCGGGCCCGCCGACGCCGAGGAAGCCCTGGAGCAGCGCCATCATCGCGGTCGCCCCCGCGGCCCAGAACGCATAGCTGACCGAGCGCAGCCACTGTGCGACGGCGAGCACCACGAAGAGCAGCACGACGGCGATCCGGTCGCCCGGCGCGAAGGCGCCGGCGACCAGCGTCGCCGAGGCCGTGCCGACCAGGGCGCCGGCCAGGCGCAGCAGGCCCTTGTGGACGACGTCGCCCCTCCCCCGGTTGCCGCTGCAGACGACGTAGCAGCTGAGCACCGCCCACGACCAGTGGTCCGGGAAGAGCAGACGGCCGAGTGCGTACGACGCCGCCAGCCCGACCAGGAGCTGGACGGCCATCCTGGTGCTCGTCGAGAGCGCCCCGGACTCGCGCCTCCTCACCCGCGGGACCGGCGGTCCGACGAGGCCGGTGCGCCAGGCGACGGCGTGCACGACGCTCACGATCGCCAGCGCGAGCAGGGCGAACACCGCCGGCCAGGCCGTCGCCGCCGTCGCCGGGCCGACCCGGACGGGGACGATCAGCAGGGTCACGAACGGCAGGCTCGCCATGGTCCCCAGCGACGTGGCCAGCCGCCCGAAGCGGCGCACCCAAACGCCCAGCGCGAGGACGACGACGAAGACCGCACCGCCGACCACCTCGTGTCGCGCCATGAGGCGGCCCACCTCGCTCGCCGCGAGCGCGACAATCGGCATGGCGACGACGCGGGCCACGAGGCTCCAGCCGCTCGCCCGCTCGCGGGTCGCCAGCCGGCCGAGGGTCAGCGCCAGGGCGCCGGCCAGCACGACGACGTCGAGGTGCAGGCCCACGGCGACCGACAGCCGCCAGGCGGCGTACCAGGTGAGCAGCACGGACCCGAAGGTCACCAGCGCGGGGCGCCAACCCGCGACCAGCATCCTCCGAGCACTCGCTCGCTCCGTCACGTTCGCCGCCACGGGAGAATCCTGCCTGGCTCGTGGCGGCGACGGACTCTCGCGGCACACCGAGGGGCAGACCGAGCGGCGCAACGCCCCGACTCAGTACGCTCACCGCATGGTCAACCTGACGCGCATCTACACCCGCACCGGCGACGCCGGCGAGACCCGGCTCGGCGACATGAGCGTCACCTCCAAGACCGACCTCCGGCTGGAGGCCTACGCGACCACCGACGAGGCCGGCGCCGCCATCGGGGTCGCCCTCGCCCACGCCGCGGACGGAACGGCGGGCGGGCTCGACGACGACGTCGTCGACGTGCTGACGACGGTCCAGAACGATCTCTTCGACGTCGGCGCCGATCTGTCGACCCCGGTCGTCGCCGAGCCGGAGTACCCCCCGCTCCGCGTCGAGCAGTCGTACGTCGACCGGCTCGAGTCATGGTGCGACCACTACAACGAGCCGCTCGAGAAGCTGCGCTCGTTCATCCTCTCCGGCGGGACCGTCGCCGCCGCCCACCTGCACGTCGCGCGCACCGTGGCGCGCCGGGCCGAACGGGCCGCCTGGGCGGCGTACGCCGTGCACGGCGAGACCATGAACCCGCTCGCGCTCACCTACCTCAACCGGCTCTCCGACCTGCTGTTCATCCTCGCCCGCTACGCCAACCGCGAGCGGGGCGACATCCTCTGGGTCCCCGGCGGCGAGCGCCCCGCCTGACGGCGCGTCTGCGGCGCTCTCGTCGCTCGACGACCCGCTCCGCTCCCATCAGGTCGTGTCGCAGTGTCACAGCCAGCCGCGCCGGCCGGCCTCGTAGCCCAGCTGGAGGCGGGTGTCGACGTGCGCACGGTCCATCAGCTGGCGTACGCGACGCTGGACCGTGCGAAGCGAGAGCCCGAGCTGGGCGCCGATGGTGGCGTCGGTGAGCCCCGCGAGCAAGAGCGCGAGCATCTTGGTGTCGAGCGGCTCGAGGACGTCCGCGGAGACCTCGTCCACGCCGGACGGGGAGGCCACGACGCGCGACGCGCTCGCCCAGACGAAGTCGAAGAGCGACAGCAGCGCGTCGAGGAGACCGCTCGGGTGGACGAGCAGCGCGTCGCGCACCGGCTGGCCGTCGTCGCGGGGGCCCATCGGGACGAGGGCGAGCTCGCGGTCGACGATGACGACGCGGAGAGGTACGGCGGGCACGACGCGCAGCTCGATGCCCAGTTCGAGCGCCTCCTCCGCGGCCGCGTAGTAGCCCGGCTCCTCGAACGCCGGCCGCTCGACGACGACCTCGAACCGCACCTCCCGGGCCAGCGCATCACGTTCGGTCGCGTCGTTGTCCTCGCGCGTGACGACGGCCGCGTCGCGACGGATGAGCGTCTGGATGGACGTGCGGGCGGAGTACTGCAGCTGGGCGAACCGCTGCGCGATCGCCTCCGGCCCGTGGACGACGTCCACGACATCCGCCACGTCGCGACGCGCGACGGCACCGCGGTACAGCCCGGCCAGCTCGGCCATCCCCACCTGGGCGCGCCGCAGCTCCTCCTGGCGCTGGACGAGCAGGGCACCGAGCGCGACGGCGGGCGGCGACGCGACGTACCTGTCGCGGTCGGAGGACGCCCGGGCGACGAGCCCCTTGCTCTCCAGGGACGCGAGGACGCGGGCCGCGTCGAGGGCGCCGAGGCCGACCGCCTCCGAGAGCTCGGCGGCGCTGTTGGACGTGGCACCGACGAGGTGGCGGTAGGCGAGCTCCTCGTCCTCCTGAAGTCCCAGCACGTCCAGCATCTTGTCGTTCCTCCGGCGACCGCTCCCCATCGCCGGAGTCCCCGCGATGGCACAGATGCGACACTGCGCATTTCCGCCATCGTCGCACACATAACCTGCTGGCAGGTTTACGGCACACTGATCGCCGGTGCACCGCCCCGGTTCGGATCCCCCCGCTCGAACCGGGGCGGTGCTTTCCACGTCGGGCGCCCGCGGCCGGAGCGCCGACCGGTGACTCAGGCGTCGGCGTGGCCGAGCGACCTGCCGGGAGCGACGAGGTCGCGCACCCGCCGCTTCAGCTCGGCGATCTCGGGGAAGCCGCCGTCGCGCTTGCGGTTCCACACCGGCTCGACCGTACCCTCCGCCGTCGTCTGCACGTCGATCCGGAAGACGCCACCGCGCCCGGGGGCGAGCGCGACCTCGCCGATCTCGTCGGCGAAGGTCTGCAGCAGCTCCGCGGCGTACCACTGGGCGCGCAGGAGCCATCGGCACTGGGTGCAGTAGGTGATCACGATCCGCGGGGTGGCCATGCCCCCATCATCGTCGGCTCAACGTCAACTCATCGCCAACGCCGCTCATCGTTGACGCCGCCACCCGGCGGCGGCTGTCCACAGGCGGCGCCGCGACGAGTCGAAGTTGTCGGAGCGTGCTGGGAGAATCGACGCATGCCCATCCTCGACGAGCTCAGCGACGCGGTGCTGCGGGAGTCCTTCGACTCCCTCACTCTCCACCGCGGACGGGAGTACGCCGCGGACGGTCGCGTCTCCCGGCCGCGCATCACCGGCATGGGCGACACCTTCGTGACCGCGACAGCCGACGTCAGGGGAAGCCGGACGGTCCCCTACCGCGTCCAGCTGACCGCGGACACCGACGAGGGCGGGGTCTGGCTGATGACCTCGTGCAGCTGCCCGGTGCGTCGCGACTGCAAGCACGGCGCCGCGCTCGCGCTGACCCTGGCCCATCCCTTCGACGCCGGTCCCGACGCCGGCCCCGCGTGGGAGGAGCAGCTGCGGGGCCTGCTGGGCCAGCTCGCGGAGGAGGCCAAGCCCGACACCGACGCCACCCCGCTGGCGCTCGAGGTCGCGCTGGAGAGCGGCCGGTCGGCGTACGCCCGACAACAGCCGCCGAGCGTCCGCATCCGCCCGCTGCGCCTGGGCGCGCGGGGACGGTGGGTGAAGACCGGGGCGGACTGGCCCGACCTCGCGAAGGCGATCCCGGGCAGCGACTTCCCGCGCGCCCAGCTGCGCCCCATGCAGGAGCTCGCCCGCGCGATGCGGCAGGAGCAGCTGTACTGGTACGCCGGCGCCGCCGTCCCCCTCGACGACTTCGGCGTCCACGCCGTCGAGCTGATCGGCCAGGCACACGCCGGTGGCGTCACGCTCCTGCCGGGCGCCGGCGTCCACGCGGTGGAGGTGATCGACGAGCCGGTCTCGCTCTCGGCGCAGGTGCGCCGCGCGGAAGGGCGCATCGAGCTGCGCTTCGGCCTGGCGTACGCCGACCGGCTGCTCTCCGGCCCGACCGTGCTGCCGCTCGGGCGCCCTGCCCACAGCGCGGCCTTCGCCGACGGCGGCACCCTCCGGCTCGCCCGGATCACCCACCGGCTGACCGAGCAGGCCCAGGTGCTGGTGACGGCCGAGGCGCCGCTGAGCGTCCCCGAAACCGAGGCGGACCGGCTCGCCTCGCTGCTCGGACCGCTGGCCCGACTGGTGCCCGTCGCCTCGCCCGACGAGTCGGTCACCGTGCCGGAGACCCTGCCGCCGCTGCTGCACGTGACCGTCACCTGGGAGAGCGCGACGCACGCCACGCTCGTGTGGGAGTGGGCCTACGGCGACCGCCGCTACGCCGTCGGCTCCACCGACGACCTCGGCCTGCTCCGCGACGCCAGCGCCGAGGCCGCCGTCGCCGCCCAGGTACCGCCCGAGCTCCTCACGCTCACCGACGCGACCGACGGCGACGCGCTCGCCCTCGCGATCCACGACCTGCCGGCCCTGCGGGAGATCCCCGACGTCGTCGTCACCGAGCGGGAGCGGCCCGACTTCCGGGAGTCGACCGCGGCGCCCGAGATCGCCTTCGAGCTCGCGGAGCCGCCCGACGGCCATACCGACTGGCTGGACCTCGAGGTCGTGATCACCGTCGACGGCGAGCCGATCCCCCTCCCCGACGTGCTGGCCGCGCTCACCCGCGGCGCCGACTTCCTCGTGCTGCCGAGCGGGCTCTACGTCAGCATGGACCGCCCCGAGTTCGCCAAGCTGCGCGACGTGGTCGAGGCAGCGGCGCAGCTCCACGAGCGCGACGGCTCCCGCCTCGGCGTCGGCAAGGCCGACCTCGGCGTCTGGGCCGAGCTCGCCGACCTCGGCGTCGTCGACAGCCAGGCCGCGGAGTGGGTGACCCGCGCCCAGGCGCTGCGCGACCTCATCGACCTGCCGCGTCCCGAGCCGACCGGGCTCGCCACCCGGCTCCGCACCTACCAGCTCGACGGGTTCTGGTGGCTCGCCTTCCTCCATCAGCACGGTCTCGGCGGGATCCTCGCCGACGACATGGGTCTCGGGAAGACCCTGCAGGTCCTCGCGCTCGTCGCCCACGCGGTGGCCGGCGGCGCCGAGCGGCCCTTCCTCGTCGTGGCGCCGACGAGCGTCCTCTCCTCCTGGGAGGGCGAGGCTCGCCGTCATACGCCCGGCCTGCGGGTTGCGACCGTCACCCGGCGTACCGATGACGTGGCGACGCTCGCGACCGAGGCGGACCTGGTCGTCACGACGTACGCCCTCCTGCGACTGGAACAGGACCAGTTCGCCGCCGTGCCCTGGTCCGGGCTCGTCCTCGACGAGGCCCAGCAGGTCAAGAACCACCAGAGCAAGACCTATGCTGCGGCGCGCCGGGTCGAGGCACCGTTCCGGCTGGCCGTCACCGGCACCCCGTTCGAGAACCGCCTGATGGAGCTGTGGGCGCTGCTCTCCATCGCCGCGCCCGGGCTCTACCCGTTCCCCCGCGCCTTCCGGGACCAGGTCGTCGTGCCGGTGGAGAAGGAGGGTGACGACGCCGCCCTCCGCCGCTTCCGCAAGCGGATCCGGCCGTTCCTGCTGCGGCGCACCAAGGAGCTCGTCGCCGCCGACCTGCCGCCCAAGCAGGAGCAGGTCCTGCCGGTCGACCTCTCCCCCCGCCACCGGAAGGTCTACGACGCCCACCTCGCCAAGGAGCGCCAGCGGATCCTCCACCTCCTCGACGAGCCCGGCGGCTTCGACGGCAACCGGGTCGCGATCCTCAGCGCGCTGACCCGTCTCCGGCAGCTCGCGCTCGACCCTGCGCTCGTCGACGCCGACGACCCGGCCTTGGCCGCGATCGGGTCGGCGAAGATCGACCTGCTCGTCGACCAGCTCACCGAGATCACCGAGGAGGGCCACCGGGCGCTGGTGTTCAGCCAGTTCACCACCTTCCTGCGCCGCGTCCGCTCGCGTCTCGACGAGGCCGGCATCCCGACCACCTACCTCGACGGCGCGACCACCGACCGCGGCGCGGTCGTCGAGCGCTTCCGCGAGGGAGAGGCGCCGGTCTTCCTGATCTCGCTCAAGGCCGGCGGCGTCGGGCTCACGCTCACGGAGGCCGACTACGTCTACGTCCTCGACCCGTGGTGGAACCCCGCTGCCGAGGCCCAGGCCGTCGACCGCGCCCACCGCATCGGCCAGACCCGCCACATCATGGTCTACCGGCTGGTCTCCACCGACACCATCGAGGAGAAGGTCATGGAGCTCAAGGGCCGCAAGGCCGAGCTCTTCGCCCGGGTCGTCGACGGCGAGGGCGCGACCGCGGTCGGCATCGAGGCCGACGACATCAGGCGTCTGTTCGACGACGACTGACATCCGCGGCCGCGCGCTCGCGGTGACCGTCGACTGAGCTGCCGCCCGTCACCGTGCCAGGCAGAGGCCGGACGGCCAGCGCCGCGATGGCCGCGGGTGCCATGAGCGCAGCGATGACCAGCAGCGAGTGGAGCGTGCCGACGTGGTCGCCGAGCCAGCCGAGGAGCGGTGGGCCGCAGAGGAACGCGGTGTAGCCGACGGTGGAGACCACCGCGACACGTGCGGGCGCGCGGCTGGGCTCGTCGGCGGCGGCGCTCATCCCAACCGGGAACCCCAGCGCCGCCCCGAGCCCCCAGACGCCGATCCCGACGAACGCCGGGCCGAGGTGGCCGGCGTACACCGTGACGAGGATCCCCACCACCGCGGCGCCGGCGCACGACCACAGCATCCGGACCCGGCCGAACCGGTCCAGAGCGCGGGAGCCCGCCCAGCGGCCGAGCGTCATGCAGACGACGAAGACGGAGTAGCCGGCGACCCCGACCCAGTGCGGCGCGTCGTACCCGTCGATCACGGCGAGCGTGAGCCAGTCGTTCGCGCTGCCCTCCACCGCGCCGAAGGTGAGCACGAGCAGCCCGATCGCCAGCGTGCGGGGCTCGGTCCACGCAGAGCGTGCTCGGGTGGCGGCGGCCTGGTCGGTCGGCTCGGCGTAGGGCAGGTAGGCAGAGGTCCCGCGGAGCGCGACGACGAGGACGACCGCCGCCACGACGACCAAGTGGATGACGACCGGGACCGAGGCAGCGGCCATCGGGATCCCGACGACGCTGCCGGCGATCCCGCCGACGCTCCACATGGCGTGGAACCGCGGCATGATCGTCCGGCCGGCGCGGCGCTCGACCTCGGCGCCCTCGACATTCATCGCGACGTCCCAGAGGCTGAACCCGATGCCGTAGCCGAAGAGCCCGACCGCCGCGAGCCACGGCACCTCCACGACCGTGGCCCCCACTCCGGCAACCACGAGCGCGGCCGTCCCCGTCACCGCACCGATCCGAACGGCTCCTGCTGCGCCCCGCCGTTCGACGATCCGGCCGGCGGCCGGGAGCGCCGCGACGGAGCCCGCCGAGCTGGCGAGGAGCAGGAGTCCGAGGTCGCCGTTGGAGAGCGCCAGCGCCGCGCGTACGTCGGGAAGACGGGACACGAAGCTGGCGAAGAGCACGCCGCTCACCGCGAACGTCAACGTGACCCCGGAGAGCGCGGAGGCGGGGCGTACGGCGAGGCGGGAGGTCACTCCCCCATCCCACCAGATCGCGGAGTCCCGTACGCCGGCACCCGGACGCGGGACCGGCCCCCGCTGAGGCGTCGAGCCGCCCCGGAGCTGTCAGCGTCCGCGCGACCAGTCGGTCCCCGGGTGCCGCGACTCGAGCCAGGCCTGGAAGCCGATCAGCGAGTCGGGCGACATCGCCAGCTCGACGGTGCGGGAGCCGGAGCGGCAGACGACCACGACGTGATCGGGATAGAGCGACATCTGCTCCAGCCCGACCGGCGTCCGGCTGGAGAGGTAGGTGAGATCGGCGCGGACCCAGGTGCGCTTGGGCCGCGGCGAGACCGAGAAGATGCGGAACCACTCCAGCGTCGACCCGGAGTAGCGTCCGAGTCCGAGCAGCCAACCGCGTCCGGGACGACCGCCCCGGACGCGGTGGCTCAGCTCGAAGGTGCCGCCGTGGCGGCTGAGGACACGGCGGCGCACCATGAGGGTCACGCCGTAGACGAGGACGAGCGCGAGCAGGATGCCGGCCGCTTCAAGTGGCCACTCCCACCACGCCATCCAGGTCCGCTTTCAGACCCTCGAGGCCTTGGCCGCGGCGTCGAGACGCGCCCGGGCCCAGCGCACGGCGGGGTCGAACTCGGCGTTCGCCCCGGCGTCGCTCTCGGCGGCCTCGAGGTCGGCACGGGCGTGCGCGACGTCGACCTCCTCCCCGAGCCAGATGTGCTCGGAGAGGATCGACACCCGGTCCTTGGCCACGGAGATGAAGCCACCGTCGACGGAGGCGACCACGGTGGGGCCGGAGTCGGGCGTGATCTCGACGACGCTGGGGGCGAGCAGCGAGAGTACCGGCGTGTGGCCACGCAGGATCCCGATGTCGCCATCAGCGGTCCGCGCGCTCACCATCGACGCCTCACCGGACCACACGGTCCGGTCGGCGGCGACGACCTCGACCTGGAGCGCGGCGGCCATCAGAGGTTCTTCTGGATCTCGGCCCACTTCTTCTCGACGTCGTCCAGACCGCCGCACATGAAGAAGGCCTGCTCGGCCACGTGGTCGTACTCGCCGTCAGCGATCTTGTTGAACGCCTCGATGGTGTCCGAGACCGGGACCGTCGAGCCCTCGATGCCCGTGAACTGCTTGGCGACGTAGGTGTTCTGCGACAGGAAGCGCTGGATCCGGCGAGCGCGCGAGACGATGATCTTGTCCTCCTCGGACAGCTCATCGACACCGAGGATCGCGATGATGTCCTGCAGCTCCTTGTTGCGCTGGAGGATCTGCTTCACGCGGATCGCGCAGTCGTAGTGCGCCTGACCGATGTACTGCGGGTCGAGGATCCGCGAGGTCGAGGTGAGCGGGTCCACGGCCGGGTAGATGCCGAGCGAGGCGATCTCGCGGGAGAGCTCCGTCGTCGCGTCCAGGTGGGCGAACGTCGTCGCCGGCGCCGGGTCGGTGTAGTCGTCGGCGGGCACGTAGATCGCCTGCATCGAGGTGATCGAGTGACCACGCGTCGAGGTGATCCGCTCCTGGAGCGTGCCCATCTCGTCGGCGAGGTTGGGCTGGTAGCCCACCGCGGACGGCATCCGTCCCAGCAGCGTCGAGACCTCCGAGCCGGCCTGGGTGAAGCGGAAGATGTTGTCGATGAAGAGCAGCACGTCCTGGTTCTTCACGTCGCGGAAGTACTCCGCCATCGTCAGCGCCGAGAGCGCCACCCGCAGACGCGTGCCCGGCGGCTCGTCCATCTGGCCGAACACCAGCGCGGTCTGGCCGATAACCCCGGCCTCGCCCATCTCGACGATGAGGTCGTTGCCCTCACGAGTGCGCTCACCGACGCCGGCGAACACCGACACGCCACCGTGGTCCTTCGCGACGCGGGCGATCATCTCCTGGATCAGCACGGTCTTGCCGACACCGGCACCGCCGAACAGACCGATCTTGCCGCCCTGGACGTAGGGCGTCAGCAGGTCGATGACCTTGATGCCGGTCTCGAACATCTGGGTCTTGGACTCGAGCTGGTCGAAGGCCGGAGCCTTGCGGTGGATGCCCCAGCGCTCGGTCACCGTGAGCTCGCTCGCCGGCACGTCGAGGACGTCACCGGTCGCGTTGAAGACGTGGCCGAGGGTGGCGTCACCCACCGGGACCGAGATCGGGCCGCCGGTGTCGCTCACGGTGGCACCGCGAACCAGGCCGTCGGTCGGCTTCAGGGAGATGGCGCGGACCATGCCGTCACCGATGTGCTGGGCCACCTCCAGGGGCAGCACCGACGTCTCGCCGCCGAGCTCGACCTCGACCTCGAGCTTGTTGTAGATCTCCGGCATCGCGTCGACGGGGAACTCCACGTCGACGACCGGGCCGATGACGCG
>Ga0164242_10009837_pt1 | contig 10278 bp, 7 predicted proteins | sample OricomgcompostMG_FD_108783 | JGI IMG/M metagenome (GOLD analysis project Ga0164242, IMG submission 108783) | Miracle-Growth compost microbial communities from Emeryville, California, USA - Original compost - Miracle growth compost (MG) ... | reverse complement strand
GCAATATAAATGTTCCTTTATCAGAGGTTGTTGTTCCAATGGTAGTATTGTTTAAATAGACAGTGGCCCCGATCAAAGGAGCTTGATCCCGGGCATTTAATATCGTTCCTCTTATCTGATGACGAGCCTGCTGGGCAATGGCATCATTCCCCATCAAAAGAAAGCCGATTGCAAGGAGGAAAATACAGGCTTTTTTATTTTTTTGCAAGGGAAATCTTATCTGTTTATATAAACCCACATTTTAGTATTTGATAGCCAAACAACGAATACCATTTATTTAGAAAGTATTGGAATTCATTAGCGTCCCGCTAAAAAGCATATAAGCCCTTGTCTTCCCCCATGCTTGCGCACGCGTGCCGCGTGTGTTTAAGATCTAACAAGCTGTGCAAGACCGTAATGAACAACACGACCAGCCCGGCAAAAACTTGCTCTGCGGGATTTGTAATCCCGCAGCTTTATCACGATTTATAATCGAACGTTGCAATTGCAACTTCTTGAGATGCTAATTGGCAAATACAGGTTCGTATGTAAGTATCTTCTTTAATAGCCGGCACCCGTCTCATTTTATGATCACTTCCTCTATGATCATTTCACCCAGTGCAGTGTTGAGCAAATCTTTTATCTTATCGCGGGAATAGGAAAGCTCCTGCCTGAGCGGCGCTACTTTCGTGGTGATGACCAGGCGGCGGCCAAACAGGTGCAGGGAATCGGTATATTTCGAAATGGTCTTTCCCATCACCTCTTCCCATTTTGCCTGGATACGGTATTCATCCAGCCTGGGCTTCAGGGGACTTTTCTTTAAGTACAGCCTGATGGCATCGCCTATAAACAGTCCGTTGTTGTTCATAGGCCAAAGATAGCTATTTACAAGCTGAAAGCACAAAGCTGAAGGCCGAAAGCTGCTTTTGTTCTTTGTGGTTTTAGGGTCGGGTGTTAATTTGCCCGCATGAGGTAAAACTCTCCGTCTGTGATCGTTATTTTTGTCTGATCGTTATAGACCACGCCGCTGAAATGGCCCTTTACGTACCCGGAAGCAATTTCCGATAAGACCACTTCCGCAGCAGCATCCGGATAGGCCGAAATATTGCCGGAGCTGTAAGTGTTGCCCTGCTCATCCTGGTAAACGATGGCGGCCATGGGAGTGCCGGTACCGCTGAGTATCTCTCCGTCATATGTCATGCCGGCGCGGATGTCCTCATGATCAAAAATGGTGATGCCCAGGTCACTGTTGGATGAAAAGCCTGCCAGCAAGCAATCGAACAGCCCGCTGTTACCGGCAAAGGCGGCCTGGGTGCCGGTCTTGTATTCCACCTGCTTCCCGTTAGCCTTGAACCGCATGTAATAGGCGGAGCCGGTGCCGGGATCATCCTTTTTCGAGCAACCTGTCCAGAGGAAGAGCAGGCAAAGAAGCACCGGAGCGCAAAAGATAGCCGGTCTTACAAGCAAAGCAACCATTTTTCTTTTCATAGTGATCGTGTTCATTTTTATATGTCAAATAAAAGCTAACGTCATCGCGGGGAGGAACGACGAGACAATCTTTTGCTATGGAAATCATACATCTCCGGAGCACGAGATTATCTCGTGGATCATATAATTTTAGTAATTATATACATAATGAAATGAATACCTGGTCTCAGTAATCAAGGATATAAAGCTTGGCAATACAGCAGCACCGCAGTTAAATCAAAGCTGTGCGGGCGGCGGCTGTAATTGCCGCCCGCTGCCCTTTTTGGTTACTTTTTGGGCAAGCAAAAAGTAACAAGAGTCGTAAGGAACAGCAAAGTTCGTTCACTATTTTTCCCATGATGAGAAAGCGGATAGCCATTTAAATTTTGTAATACTTATCTGTGTTAATTAGGTATAATTACCTATTTTTTAGCGGGCTCGATGAATGCTTCGCAGTTTCTTCACCCACTCCCGTACAAGACCAATACTTCGGCTTCACAATGACGGATAAATAGAAGCACGCCTGGACTTGAGATTGCACTGGAATAAAGAGCAAAAAAACCGGTAAGGCAACAGCCTCTTGATTTCCCCGCTAAAGGGCTGTCTTTAATCATTCAGGCAGCTCTTCAAGGCATTTCCAGTCGTCTGAGCCGGCAGGTGCTATACGGGTATCAGCAGGCAGGTTGCCCTGCGTGATCATTTCCCGGATATCCGTCAGCGGGCTGGGGCCTTTGGGCACGCCACCCGGCACGAGGTAAAAAAAGGAGCCGTCCGTCTTGTCCTTTGCCTTGTCGCCGATCAGCTTCCCGGCCTGCCCGGCGAGCGATTTGGTAGCGCCTGCGATCTTGCTGCCTGCGCCGGAAAGCAACTGGTGCAGACGTTCGCCATCATCGGTCTTGAAATCTTTCAGGGAAGTGACATCGTTCATACCGGAAAGATCGAATTCCAGGTATGGCGCTTCGGAGAAGCCGATGAACCTGGCGACAAATACCGTGGGTATCTTGTTGCGCCTGGTATTGTAATTCATCACGGCATTGTTGTATTTCTCGCGCGTGCTTTGAATGCCCAGCTCGCTTTCCCGGATGTTGACCACCAGGTTGTTGTACTGTTCATTGGCCTTGAGGTTGGGAAAGCGTTCAGCCACGCCCTGCAGGGAAGCCAGCACAGTGCCGGACTGCTGGTAAGAGTTCATCATGCTGTTGGTGTTGTTGTCCTGCGCTATCTTCAGCTGGACGAACTGCTCACCTTCCTGGTAGTTTTTTACGATGTCTATCAACTGGTTGACCAGCGTAAGCTTCTTGCTGATGGCCACCTGTACGTTGGATGCCTTTTCACGCACTTCCTGCGAAAGCTTCTGCAGCCCGTTGTAAGAGCTGATGACCAGCACCAGCAGGATGATAGCGGCGAGTAAGAGAAAGATTCCCATGGTATGTTGGTTTTATAAAGGCTGTTAAATAAAATCTCAAATTGTATTACACTCTTTGTAGTTACCTGATAAAATTACGCAGTGCCCGCTGCTGCGCGGCACCGCATTTATCGGCTGTTGCAGCTCATTTATTATTTGCCGGTGAAATCAGCATAACTGTAAAAAGCCGGGGCAGGTATTTTCCCCTGAAAGATTGTACTTTTATCACCGTTCGGCGAACCATGCGCAGAACGGACGGAAAAGATGAATGCAGCTTTGACCTGACTTTAACCTTATGCGAAAATTTACGCTGATCATCGGGTTGCTTTTTTCAGCATTGAATGTCCATGCACAGCAGAAGGAGCTTGATTCGCTGCTGCATGCATTGCAGCTGCACCGGGACGAGGACACTGCCAGGCTTGCCCTTTTCATCGAAGCCAGCTATGATTACAGCTTTACAGATCCCCGCAAAGGATTGGCAACCGCCGACAGCGCCGCGAAGCTGGCAGAAAAGCTGCAGGAACGCTCTTCTCTGGCTTCTGCCTATAATTACAAGGCCTTAAATTATAGCGCGCTGGGAGAGGACAGCCTTGCGCTGGCGGAATACAACCGTGGCATTGCGCTGCGGAAGGAGCTGAAAGACAGCGCCGGTCTGGCCAGGATGTACCACAATGCGGGCATCAGCTATTTCAACCTGTCCGATTATACACAGGCGCTCGCTTACCAGGAAGAAGCTTTGGCCATCTTTGACCGGTTGAGCCATGACCGGGGCATCGCGGCAACCAACAACAGCATCGGCGTGATCTACCTGCTGCTCGCGGATTATCCCAAAGCATTGCAGCATTATTTTACTTCGTTGAAAATATTTGAGAAGTTAAAGGACACCGGGAACGAAGGGCAAGTATATACCAACATCGGGCTGGTGTATTACCACATGGAAGATTATAAAAAGGCGCTCGAATACCATTTTAAGTCGCTGGAGATCTCCAGGCAGAACGGCGACCGCTACAGCATGCAGAATACCCTGGGCAACATTGGCGAAACCTATGATGATATGGGCGATGCTGAACGCTCGCTGCAATATTACCATGAAGCGCTTGCCATTAACAGGGAGATGGGCAACAACCGCGGTCTGGCCAACGACATGGTCAACGCTGGTATTGTGTTTTACAGCATGCCCCGCTACGATTCTGCCTTTTATTATCTGCAGCATGCTGCCCGGCTGTATGAACAGTTGGGTGACAAGCACGGCCTTGCCAATGCGCTGACCTATTTGTCCGGGCTTTATCAAAAAGCGCCGCCGGCAGCGCTGGTGGGCCTGGGCATTGCGCCGGCCCGGCGTTACCAGCAAGCGCTCTCTGTGCAGGAGAAAGCGCTGGCCTTGTCCCGGCAAACAGGCAATCTCGCCGACCAGGGCGACGCCTGGGGAAACCTCAGCGATATCTATGCGGCGCAGCATGATTACAAGGCAGCCCTGGAAGCCTACAGGCACCACATTCTGCTGAGCGATAGCGTGGTGAACGATGAAAAGAAATCCGAGATCACACGCATGGGCATGCAGTACGAGTTTGACAAGAAAGAAGCTGTTGCCAAAGCGGAGCAGGAAAAGCAAAAAGCCCTGTCAGCTGCGGAGCTTAACAAGCAGCGCATCATCAGGAACTTCATCATCGGTGCGGCTGTCGTGCTGCTGCTTGCTGCGTGCGTGGTTTTTGTATTTTATAGCCGGAAGCGGAATGCCGAAGCGCAAAGCAGGGAAGCAGCCTTCAGGACGCAGGTGGCCGAAACGGAAATGAAGGCGCTGCGCATGCAGATGAATCCTCATTTTATTTTCAACTCCCTGGGCTCTATCAGCGATTATATTGCGAAGAATGATACGGAGGCGGCTGACTTTTATCTCGCCAGGTTCTCAAAGATCATGCGCCTGATCCTTGAGAGCTCAGATAAGAAGCTCATCAGCCTTGCGGATGACCTGAAGATCCTCGAAGGATATATGCAGCTGGAGGTGCTGCGCCTGGACAGGAAGTTCAGCTACGAAATAACAGTGGACGAACAGATCGATGCGGACAATACACTGGTGCCGCCGCTCATTCTGCAGCCTTTTGTGGAGAACAGCATCTGGCATGGATTGAGCAGGAAAAGCGCTCCCGGCAGGATACGCATTGACGTTAAAAAAGAAGGAGAGGCGATCCTTTGTACCGTTGAGGACAACGGTGTAGGCAGAAAGATGACCATGGCTGCTGCCGTGGCGAATGGAAAAGAGCAGCACCGCTCAATGGGTATGAAGATCACCCGCGAGCGCGTGGAGATCATCAATAAAATGAAGCGAAAGGAGCTGTCCTCCGTCGAGCTGATCGATCTTGACGAAGGGCTTCGCGTGGAGATCAGGCTGCCGTTTGAAGCAGCGTTTTAAGACAAGGACAGATCATGATCACGACCATCATCATTGACGACGAACAGCATGCAGCCGACAGGCTGAGCCGCTTGCTGACTGCATACCATAAAGATGAAGTGGAGATAGCTGGCATTTTCTCATCGGTTGAAGAAGGCTTGTCAGGCATCCGCAGCCTGAAGCCCGGTCTTGTATTCCTGGATGTGCAGCTCCGGGATAAGACAGGCTTCGATCTGCTGCAGGCCCTTCCGCATATTGATTTCCCTGTTGTCTTCACCACGGCTTTTGAAGAGTATGCCGTACGGGCGTTCCGTTTCAGCGCCGTGGATTATCTCCTGAAACCCGTGGATGCCGATGACCTGTCACAGGCGCTGGCCAAGGTGAAAAAGAACAGGCAGAAAGACGAGATAGACAAAAAGCTGGAGACGCTCTTTCACAACATGCAGCACATGCAAGGCGCTTCAAAGAAGATCACCGTGCCCACGGCCAACGGCCTGACTGTGCTGGCCGTAGGCGACATCCTGCGCTGCCAGGCGAATGCCAACTACACGGTCATCTACCTGAAAGACAACCAGAAGATGGTGGTGGCCCGGACGCTGAAGGAATTTGAAGAGCTGCTGGGCGATTACAATTTTTTCCGCGTGCACCATTCTCACCTTATCAACCTCGCTTTTGTGAAACGTTACAGCAAAGGCAAGGGCGGACAGGTGTATATGAGCGATCATGCCTGCATAGAAGTCTCTACCCGGCGGAAGGATGAATTCTTAAAAAAGCTGGCTGCTTTGTAACATGGATGGGTTGGCACGGCAATGTATCCTCTCAGGATAATTGCTCCATGAGCTGACGCATCTTCTCCCGGCCTTTCTCATCCGGCAGTATGCCATGGCCTGCACCCATGTTGTCTGCCAGGTGCGCAGGATCAGAGGTGCCGGGGATGACGCAGGTGACCGCAGGATGGGACAGGATGTATTTCAGGAAGAATTGTGCCCAGCTTTTGATAGCATAGTCGGACGCCCAGTCGGGCAATTGCTTTCCTTTTACCAGGCCGAACAGCGAGCCTGAATCAAAAGGTTCGTTGATCACCACCGCAATGCCGTTGTCCATGGCAGCGTTGAGCAGGCTTTTTTCCGCATTTCTCACGCGGATGGAATAGTTGAACTGCAGGAAGTCAACTGCGCGGGCTTTTGCAAGCCGCTCCAGCGCAGCATGCGCGGAAACGGCGTAATGGGTAGCGCCCGTGTATCGTATGCGGCCTTCCTTTTTCCAGGTATTCAGCGTTTTCAGGTGCGTATCATAATCCGTCAGGTTGTGCACCTGCATCAGGTCCATGGTCTTGCGGCGCATCTTGCGGAAAGACGATTCCATTTGTGCAATACCTGCTTCCCTGCCGGTGGTCCATACTTTTGTGGCATAAAAGAAATGATCGGCAAGACCTGTTTCAGCCGTCAGGTCGCCGATAACTTCTTCGGCACGTCCATACATGGGAGAAGAGTCGATCATCCTGCCGCCCATCTGGTTCATCCGGACGAGCACTTCTTTGAGCGGCGCCCTTTCGGATGCCGCTGAACCGACATCAAACTGGAGCCAGGAACCGAGGCCCACGACAGGAAGCTTTTCTCCGGTAGAAGGTATGGCGCGCTGCATCATAGCGGATGGATCCCTGAACGACAGCAGGGGAGAAAGGAGGGAGGCGCCTGCCGTGTATCCCACCATCTTTATCAATGCACGCCTGCTGAAGACAGTCATTGGAACCTGCTTTTGTGAACAATAGAAAGAGCAGGTCAAAGTTATTCAAACTGCCAGGGAATAAAAAATGAATGTGATCCCCTAAGTGGCTCCTTGGGCATTTTAACCACGAAGTGTACGGAGCGTACACAAGAATCTGGCTGTTCCCTGTGATCTCCGTGATTAAATTTTTGACCTGATGTCCAACGACCGTAAAGTGGCAAATCTTTAAGACGAAAGTATCTCAGTTCAGCAGCACCTCGCTGGCCATGATCCAGGGTACCTGCTTCTTGTCCGGCAGCCAGTTGGGAATGCTGTGCAATGGCCGTGCAACTATCTTGATGCATTGCACCGATGTAGCAGGAACATCGCAGCCCACTGCCGATCGGATGGTAGGCATATTTTCAGCAGGCGTCTTGTTTTCCGTCTTGCCGAGGTATTTCAGGTGCGCAGGATCGGTTCCTCCCCATACTTCAAACGATGCCGGCAAAAAGATATACCCGTTTGTCTGCGCCAGGAAACTCATGGAAACATTGTGCAGATCGACAGGCTGGTGAAACAGCAGGTACAGCGATAGTTCCTTTCCGCGGTAGCCGATCCACTTGCCTGTGCCGGCATTGTTGTCGCCGATGTCTTTGTCCATCAGCGTATGGCCGCCCTGCCCGCTGTATTTTTCATCCGGCGGTGTAAGCAGCACAATGCTGTCGGGCTGGAAGGAAGACCGGAAATACACGGCTTCTGCATCCGGGCTGCCTGACCATCCTGCTTTGTAAGCCCTTGCTTTTAACAAAGTATTCCGGGCAACATTGAAGGAAGCATGGTAGCTGGGAGAATGGATGCTGTCCGGCTCCGACCCGTCGAGCGAGTAACGGATATCCACTCCCTTGATCGGATGCCGTATCTCCACCAGCAGGGAGTCGCGGAAGATGCCTGACGAAGCTTCTATCACCGGAGGGCTGAGCGGAAGCACCGTCTCCGAGGTGTCTTTATAGCCGCTTTCGAACGCGATCTTTTTAAAGCCGCTTTTCAAGCGTGCAATGTCAGGTTCCTTCAAGCCTGTTTCCCAGATGTACACTTCCCGCAGAGCAGGCAGGCTGCTTATTTTTGCCAGCGCGGCATAGCTGACCGGCGTGCCGGATACAGACAGACGCTGCAGCTTCTGCAACCCGCTCAATTCGGCCAGCCCCGCATCGGTGATGTCCGTGAAATTCAGGTTCAGCGAACGCAGGTTTTTAAATTCATGGATGATCTTAAGGTCAGCATCTTTGACCGGCATTTTGGCCAGGTTCAGGTCAATGATCTGCTCTTTCAGCTCCAGCAATTCTTTCAGGTCATTCTGCGTATATGCGCTCTTGTTATAGAAGTTGACGACCAGCGCAGGGGAGTTCTCTGCCAGCGGTGTCACGACACGGTAATTGTTGCTGAGCTTTTGTATCTTCTTTTCATCGGCTGCCGGGAAGTCAAACACCAGCTCTTCGTCTTTGGGCTTCACTTCCAGGAAATGTGTGGCCAGCAGGCGAAGCGAATCGGTCGCCGGCAGGGAATCCACTTTCTGGTCAAACGGCGCACCTGACCTGATCCACCAATAGAGCAAGGCGCTTTCCTCTTCGGTCAGGGCCGGCTTTCCCTGCGGCGGCATGTGCTTCTTATCTTCTTCCGGCAGGTGTATCCTTTTGATCAGCAGGCTCAGCTCGGGATGGCCTGCTTCGAATATCTTTCCGTCCTTTCCTCCTTTCAGCAGCAACGCTTTTGTTTCCATCACCAGCTCTCCTTTGGATTTGTGCTGGTTGTGGCAGCTCATGCATTTGGCTTCCAGCACTGGCTTGATGAGGTCGTTGAACACGATGGCCTGGTCAAAGGGCACTTTTTTCTTTTCGGCTTGCAGCGGCTTTAGTAAAAAATCGCTGCCATGTGTAATGTCAGCGCCCAGGTGGCCACCGACGATGAGGCATACGGCGAGCAACGCGCCTGTGGTCTTGTGCAGGGTTGAGACTTTCGGGTGATAAGACCTGTGTATGTAGTAGGCGTAAGAAATAAAGGCAATGGCTACGCCGGTCCACTTGTGCCATTGCAATGAGGCACCTTCATAGCCGCCCTGCAAGGACAGCAACAAGCCCATGATGGCTGTTGCAACGGCCGAGAGTGCGCCCGTCAGCAGCAGGAACATGTTCACGCGCCTGTACAGCACAGCATGGGCCGGATCAGCCCCCAATGGCAGCCATTCCCACAGCAGGGCCATGAGCAGGATGACGATGGGAAAATGCAGGAACAGCGGGTGCATCCTTCCGATGACCTGCACCCAGCCAGGCTCGGAGATCCTGCTGTAAAAGAATAAGAGAAAAAGTAAAAAGAGGTTGAGGACAAAGAGCAAGCTATCTGCCAGCGACTTTAATTTTTCCATCATACACGGTGCTTATACTTTCGGAGGTCGTTATACGCGGGTAAATTTATAGGGATATACCTTGCCGGAATTCCATTGCGCCACATACAGGTTCTCATCGTCGTCTATGCATACGTCATGCGGATGTACGAAGATCTTTTCGGCCTGTGTCATCTGTTGCAGCTTGCCGTCGGTGTAAGTGGGCTTGGTACCGCCTATGTTGGAAACGACCTTGTTGTCTTTGTCGAGGATGGTGACGAAGCCGCTGCCTTCCTTGTTCATATCGGGCGAGCGCAGGACGGCGGCATACAGATGATTTCCCCTGATCACGGGACGGCATACGCAGGCGCCGTTCAGGTGCACCACATCGAGCAGCTTGCCGCTCATGTCGAACCGTTTGAAGCAGCAACGTGTACGGTCGGTAATAAGCAAGAGGGGTGTTCCGCTGCGGTGATCAATGCACACGCCGTGGGCATTGTCCAGGTGCTCATCGCCTTCGCCGCGGCCACCGAAATAGTTCAGCAGCTTGCCGTTGTGGTCGTAGTGCAGGACATACTGCGCACCGTAGCCGTCGGCCACAAAGAAATCGCCGTTGGCGGTCATGGCCGTTTCTGTAGGAATGAATTCTTCCTTCTTGTTATAGATGCCTGCTTCGGCAGGATAATCAATGGTCATGAGGATCTTGCCATCCATCGTTGTCTTGAAGACCTGGTGACGCACAATGTCGGTGATGAACAGGAATTCTTCGCCGTTCTCGTGCACCAGCGTAAGGCCGTGGCCACCGGGAAACTCGTGCCCCCAATAATCCAGGAGCTTGCCGGACTTGTTGTAGATGAGGATGTTGTTCTTGGTCTCATTGGTGAGCAGGATGATGCGGCCCTTTTTATCCTGTATCATCTCGTGGCAGTCATTCACCGGGTGCTCCTGCGGGTT
>Ga0164242_10009836_pt1 | contig 10278 bp, 8 predicted proteins | sample OricomgcompostMG_FD_108783 | JGI IMG/M metagenome (GOLD analysis project Ga0164242, IMG submission 108783) | Miracle-Growth compost microbial communities from Emeryville, California, USA - Original compost - Miracle growth compost (MG) ... | reverse complement strand
TTGGTCACCTTGAAGAGCTCCTCGGCGAAGCGCAGCGCGTCGCCGAGCCCGCGCAGGCGGGCCGGGTAGGCGACCACCTGCTCGCGCCGGCGCCGCGTGTCGGCGTCGCGCGCCAGCGCCTTGGCCCGGCCGATGTGGCCCTGGCTCGCACGTGCGGCGTACGACGCCAGCGACCGGTCCACGCCGAGCGTCCGCTCCAGGAAGCCCGCGACGTCGTGGGTCGTCGGCGTGGAGAGGGTCACCAGGCGGCACCGGCTGCGGATCGTCGGCAGCACGTCCTCGACGGTCGGCGCGCACAGCATCCAGACGGTGCGTGAGCTGGGCTCCTCGACCGCCTTGAGCAGAGCGTTGTTGGCCTGCTCGGTGAGCCGGTCGGCGTCCTCCACGATGACGACCTGCCAGCGCTTGCCCGACGGCGCGAGCGCGGCCCGGCGGACCAGCTCGCGGATGTCGTCGACGCCGAGGCTGAGCTTGTCGGTGCGGACGACGGTGACGTCGGCGTGGGTGCCGGCGAGGACGGTGTGGCACTCGTGGCAGACCCCGCAGCCCGCCTCGGGGCACTGCAGCGCCCCGGCGAAGGCGATCGCCGCGTTGGAGCGACCCGAGCCCGGCGGTCCGGTGAAGAGCCACGACTGGGTCATCCCGTGGCCGCCGGACGCGGCCCGGAGCGTGTCGATGACATGGCGCTGCCCGACGAGGGTGTCCCAGATGGTCCCTGAGGAGGCGAGGGCCGAGCCGTCTCCACGGGTGGAGGTCTGGGGGGCGACGGTCATGCGCCCACCGCCTGGGCGAGCAGCGGCTCGACGCGGGCCCGCACCGCCGCGTGGATCTCCTCGACCGGCGCCCGCGCGTCGAGCACGAGGTAGTGGTCGGGGTCGGCCTTCGCCATGACGAGGAACGCCTCGCGGACCCGCTCGTGGAACTCCGGTGACTCGCCCTCGATCCGGTCGCGCTCCGCGAACCGGGTGAAGCCGGCCGACGGCTCGAGGTCGAGCACGACGGTGAGGTGAGGTCGGAGGTCGCCCGTCGCCCAGCGCGCGACCTCCTCGAGCTCGGCGGGATCGAGGCTGCGGCCCGCGCCCTGGTAGGCGAGCGTGGAGTCGACGTAGCGGTCGGTCACGACGACCTCGCCGCGGGCGAGCGCCGGCCGGACCAGGGTCGCGACGTGCTCGGCCTTGTCGGCGGCGTAGAGCAGCGCCTCGCAGCGGTCGTCCAGCTCGCCGGTCTCCGGGCTGAGCACGATCCGGCGCAGCTCCTGTCCGACGGCGGTGTCACCGGGCTCGAACGTCAGCCGCACCGTGAAGCCCGCCGCCGTCAGCGCGTCGCGCAGCAGCCGCGACTGGGTCGACTTGCCCGACCCCTCGCCGCCCTCGAAGCACACGAACACGCCGCGCTCGGCATAGACACCGGGGAACCTCACGGGGACAACCTACGTGGTCGGGCGCAGCGGCGAGCCGACGACGTCGAAGCGGTGGCCCCCGACGACGCCCGAGAGCAGCGGACGCGCTTCCGCGATCGCCTCCTTCACGGCCGGGAGCTCGAGCGAGGCTCGGTGGGCCGCGGCGGAGGTCCACAACTCGACGACGAAGACGGTGTCCGGCTCCTCGTCGTTGACGCCGACCTCGTAGAGCAGGCAGCCCGCGGCCGCGAGCTCCTCGCTCGGGCGGGTGAGGTGGGCGACGAGCTCGTCCCGCCTGCCCGGCAGGACACCGAGGGTGCCGACGTTCGCGAAGGTCATGGCCGACACGCTAGACGGCGCCACCGACAATCGTCCGCGACGCCGGCTGGGGTCCGGCAGGACGCCCGCCCATGGACTGCTTCAACTGCCGCGGCAACGCCGACCTCTCGGCGCTTGCACCTCGTCCCACGGATGCCGGACCAGCCCGACGAGCTCCAGGGCCCGGCGGTGTTCGGCTATCTCGGCACATCCGAGGCCGACCGCGTCCCCGAGGAGGAACGGGACCGCCTCGCCGAGGCGCTGCGCCGCGCGCTGGCGGCCGCCTGAGCGGGGATCGCCCGCGGCGTACTCAGGACTTCTTCGTCGCCCGCTTCGCCGTCGTCTTCTTCGCGGCGGTGGTCTTCTTCGCGGTCGTCTTCTTGGCCGCCGACTTCTTCCGCGTCGACTTCTTCGCCGACCCCTTCGCGCGCTTCTCGGCAAGCAGCTCGGCGGCCCGCTCGAGCGTCATCGACTCGACCGAGTCCTCCTTGCGGAGGGTGGCGTTGTACTCCCCGTCCGTGACGTACTCGCCGAAGCGGCCCGACTTGATGACCACCGGGTTGCCGGAGACCGGGTCGGCGCCGAGCTCCTTCAGCGGCGCTTGCGCGGCGGCGCGGCCGCGGGTCTTGGGCTGGGCGTAGATCTTCTCGGCCTCCTCGAGGGTGACCGTGAACAGCTGGTCCTCGGTGGCGAGCGACCGCGAGTCGGTGCCCTTCTTGAGATAGGGACCGTAGCGGCCGTTCTGGGCGGTGATCTCCTGGCCGTCCTCGGCGGTGCCGACGACGCGCGGCAGCGTCAGCAGCCTGACCGCGTCGTCGAGCGTGATCGTGTCGAGCGACATCGACTTGAAGAGCGACGCGGTGCGCGGCTTCGCCGCCTTCTTGCCCTTGCCCTTCGCTCCGGACTCCTCCTCGGGCAGCACCTCGGTGACATAAGGGCCGAAGCGGCCGTTCTTGGCCACGATCTCGAGCCCGGTGTCGGGGTGCTTGCCGAGGTGGATCTCCTCGCCCGCAGGGTTGGCGAAGAGCTCCTTCGCCTTCTCCAGGGTGAGCTCGTCGGGCGGCAGGTCGTCGGGGACGTTGGCTCGCTTGGCGTACGCCGTGCCATCGTCGCCAGGGCCCTCGATGTAGGGGCCGTAGCGACCGACCCGCAGGCGGACGCCGCTGTCCTCCCCGCCGATCGGGAAGGTCGCCAGCTCGCGCGCGTCGATGTCGCCGAGCCCGTCGACGAGCGGCTTGAGGCCGACCACCTTGTCGGAGCCGAAGTAGAACTCCGCCAGCTCGGACTGCATGTCCTTCTGGCCGGTGGCGATCTCGTCGAGCACGTCCTCCATGCTCGCCGTGAACTCGTAGGAGATCTGTCGCGGGAAGTGCTCCTCGAGCAGCCGCACGACGCTGAAGGCCAGCCAGGCCGGCACCAGGGCGGTGCCCTTCTTGTAGACGTAGCCGCGGTTGAGGATGGTGCCGATGATCGACGCGTAGGTCGACGGCCGGCCGATCTCGCGGTCCTCGAGCTCCTTGATGAGCGTCGCCTCGGTGTAGCGGGCCGGCGGCTTCGTCTCGTGACCGTCGGCCGAGAGGCTGGCGGCCGTCACGCTCTCGCCCTCGGTCAGCTGCGGCAGCCGGGCCTGGTCGTCGTCGCTGCGCTGCTCGGCCGAGTCGGTGCCCTCGACGTACGCCTTGAGGAAGCCGTGGAAGGTGATGACCCGGCCGCTGGCGGCGAAGACGACGTCCTCGCCGGTGGCCGCCGCCCCGCCCATGCGGATCGAGACGGTCTGGCCGACCGCGTCACGCATCTGGGAGGCGACCGTGCGCATCCAGATCAGCTCGTAGAGCCGGAACTGGTCACCGGTCAGGCCGGTCTGGGCCGGCGTCCGGAAGTGGTCGCCCGCCGGGCGGATCGCCTCGTGGGCCTCCTGGGCGTTCTTGACCTTGCTGGTGTAGGTCCGGGGCGCGTCGGGGAGGTACTCGCCGCCGTACAGCTCGGCCACCTGGCTCCGCGCGGCGTTGACCGCCGCACTGGAGAGAGTCGTCGAGTCGGTACGCATGTAGGTGATGAAGCCGTTCTCGTAGAGGCGCTGCGCGACCGACATGGTCACGCTCGCGCTCATCCCGAGCTTGCGGCTCGCCTCCTGCTGGAGGGTGGTGGTGCGGAAGGGCGCGTAGGGCGACCGGCGGTAGGGCTTCGACTCGACCGAGCGGACGTCGTACGTCGTGTCGGCGAGCGCGCCGACGAGCGACTCGGCCCGCTGGCGGTCGAGGTGGACGACGCCCTTGGCCTTGAGCAGGCCGTCAGGGCCGAAGTCGGAGCCGCGGGCCACCCTCCCGCCGTCGACCGAGTGGAGGCGCGCGGGGAACATCCGCGGGTCGTGGTCGGCGCCGGCGTCGAAGGTCCCCTCGAGGTCCCAGTAGGACGCCTGCCGGAACGCCATCCGCTCCCGCTCGCGGTCGACGACGAGCCGGGTGGCCACCGACTGGACCCGGCCGGCCGAGAGACCCGACATGACCTTCTTCCACAGCACCGGCGAGACCTCGTAGCCGTAGAGCCGGTCGAGGATGCGGCGGGCCTCCTGGGCCTCGACGAGCTCCATGTTGAGCTCGCGCGGGTTGGCTGCGGCGGCCTCGATCGCGGGCCGGGTGATCTCGTGGAAGACCATCCGCTTGACGGGGATGTCCTTCTTGGGCTTGAGCTCGTCGAGGAGGTGCCAGGCGATGGCCTCCCCCTCGCGGTCCTCATCGGTGGCGAGGTAGAGCTCGTCGGCGTCCTTGAGGAGCGTCTTGAGCTTGGCGATGTGGCTCCTCTTGTCGCGCGGGACGACGTAGTACGGCTCGAAGCCGTTGTCCACGTCGACGCCCAGGCGGCCCCACGGCTTGTCCTTGATCTTCGCCGGGGTGTCGGCGGCGCTCTGGGGCAGGTCGCGGATGTGGCCGATGGACGACTCGACGACATAGCCCTGGCCGAGGTATCCGCCGATGGTGCGGGCCTTGGCCGGGGACTCGACGATCACCAACTTGTGTGCCACTGAGGTCCTTCGTCTCGCAGGATGGAGCCCGCGGTGGACGGGCTCCGGCGTGACACGGTAGCGCGTGGGGCGATGCGTCGATGCGAGCGGCGTCCAACGCGTGGGCCGCCGAGGCGGAGCCGGACCGGGAGCCGAGGCGACCGACGACATGACGCCGGCCGGTCTAGCCCACTCGGCTCGGCGTGGCCCGCGCGGTGGTCCTCACTTCTCGTCGACCTCGAGCTGCTTGGCCACCGTGTCGAGCGCCGCGACGTCGCGCTTCTCGCCGATCGGTGCGTCGCCCATGAAGACCGAGTAGCCCGTGCCGCCCGTGTCGACAACCACCACGTGGACGATGCCGCCGGGGTAGGGGGCGCCGTCGACGTACACGCTGCCGCGGGCCTCCCAGGCGTCGTGCCCGTCGACCTTCGTCGCGCGGGAGAAGGCCGGGGTGAAGTCGGTCGCGTTGGGATACATGTCCTTGTCGTGCGCGATGCACGACAGCATGCTCTCGGCGGTGCGCTGCAGCGAGGAGTAGCCGCTCCAGGCGGGCAGCCGGCCCACGACGTAGAAGCGGACCCAGGTGCCCTTGAGCGCGAAGGTCTCCCCATGGGTGTCGTCGGCCCACTGGAATCCCTCGTTGTGGGTCGTGAACCCCGGCTGCTTCGGGAAGGACAGGCCACCGCCGTGGACGCGCCCGTCCTTGGGGTGCTTCTTCTTGTCGAAGGTGTCGCCGTCGGGGCAGTCGTTGACCAGCGGGAGTGCGGTCGACGACGTGGTGGTGCTCGGCGAGGCCGGCAGGGTCGTCGGCGCCGGGCCGGGGGCGGCGGTGTCCTGACGGGTGAGCGCGACGCCTCCGGCGACACCGCCGGCCACGACCAGGACCGCGGCGACCGCGAGCGCGACGAGGACGCCCGTACGACGTCGGCCGGGCCGCTCCTCGACCGTGCCCCAAGCCTGGGCGGGCTGCTCCTCCAGCTCCGGCCACGCCGACGGCGTGTCCTCGGCGGGCTTCTCCACCGGACGCGTCTGGCTGCTCCAGCCGTTCCCGTCCCAGTAGCGCAGCAGGTCGGGTTCTCCGGCGGGGTCGGGGTACCACCCGGGGCTCGACATGCCCGGCAGGCTACCCAGATCCGGACCGGCTAACCCCGACCGGTCCAGGACTGTCGGTGCCGCCTGGCAGGCTGCTCCGCGGACGACGAGACCTGTCCGAGCAGATCCGATCCGGAGGTCTCATGTACGACGACGCACCGCCCTACGACCCCTTTCTCGCCTACGACCCCGACCCGACCGACACCGCGGTCCACCTGTGCCCGGAGTGCCGCGACCTGATGGCCGACGTCGTGCGCGCTGCGGCGCGCGCCCCGCAGCCCCCGCCGGTCCCCGAGTGGCAGCGCGCCCTCGACTGGCTCGCCGCGCAGTGCGGCGGCCACGCCGCGGTCGAGGCGCTCGACGACGCCCCGCTGACCGGGGCCGGGCTCGAGCTTCCCGCCGAGCTCGGCGTGGACGAGCGCCGTCGACTGGAGTCGGTCGACACCCTCCTCGACGCGACGGCGCGACGCTTCTTCGACGATGAGGCGGGTGCGGCGTTCCGACGCGCGCTCCTGCGCCTCTTCGAGCGCCAACCCGCGCTGGTGACGGGCGCGCGCAGCGCCTCCCAGCTCGCCCTGGGCGTGGTGTGGGCGGTCGGTCACGCCAACGGCCTGCTCTACCCGCTCGGGGCCGTCAGGGAGAAGGACCTCAAGGCCTACCTCAACGCCACCCAGGGCGGCTCCACGCTGGGTGACCGAGTGCGCTCGGCGCTGCGCGGGCCCTATGCCTGGGAGATCCCGGACCGTCCGTGGCGGTGGCGGTCCGGCTCGAGCTCCCGCGACCTCGCGCCGCTCGGCCACCTCGACCTGCTCACCTCGACCCTGCGCCGGCAGCTTCTCACCGTTCGTGACCGGGCCTACGCCGAGCGCGACGCTGCGCGGGCGGTCGCGCTTTCGGCGGGGTGAGGGGCCCGGCCCGGGTCGAGCGTCCCAGCCTGATTCCGCCGCTCAGTCGGCCGGGAGGAGGAAGCCCTCCCGGACCAGCTCCTGAGCCGTGGGAAGGTACGTCGCGCGTGTCTGCGCCGGGTCCCGGTCGAGCAGCTGGGCGACCGCGTCCAGGATCTGGCCGACGGTCAGCTCGCCGTCGCACGCACCGGCCAGCGCAGCCTCGACCGTGTCGCTACGCCGCGCCCGCCGCAGGCCCCGCTGCTGGCGTAGCAGGACCGTCTCGGGGTCCTCGGCGCCAGGTGCGCCGACAGTCTCCTGCTGGACATCCGGCGCGATCACGAGGCGGCTGTCGGGTCCGATCTCGACGCGGGCCGCCGTGCCCCAGGCGCGCAGCGCCGGCGCGATGGGCTGCTCCACGTCATAAGGCCATTCGAGGAGCTCCCGTCGCGGGTCCTCGAACCCCGTCCGGTGGAGGTTGATCCAGCCGAAGCCGACGGCCTCGATGCCCTGCTCGTCGAACCACGACAGCCAGGTGTCGTAGCGCGCCAGGTAGTCCGGCGCACCGTGATGGCCGGAGTCCTTGAGCCAGAGCTCGACGTAGGCGGCCGGGTCGAGGACCTCCCGCTGGATCACGAACGCGTCCGTCCCGACGGCGTCGTCGGCGAGCCAGCCTTCGAGCCGGTCGTCCCACGGCTGGTCGGCACTGATGATCCAGTTGGCGAGGATCTGGCACCACCCGCCGTCGGCGAGCCGGTCCGGCGCGGCCCTGACGATGTCCTCGACGACGCGGTCCCCGGGGAGCCCCGAGTCGCGGTAGACGAGGCGCTCCCCGGTCGCCGGGGAGATCACGAACGGCGGGTTGGTCGCGATGAGGTCGAAGCGCTCCTTCCGGACGGGCTCGAAGAACGAGCCGTCCCGGACGTCGACCTTCGCAGCGACGCCGTTGAGCGCGGCGTTGAAGCGGGTGATCCACAGTGCACGCGGGTTGACGTCGGTCGCGACGACCCGGTCGGCGTGCGCGGCGAGGTGGAGCGCCTGCACGCCGCAGCCGGTGCCGAGGTCGAGCGCGCTGCCCACCTGGTCGCGGATCGTGAGCTGGGCGAGGCTCGTCGAGGCGGGGCTGATCCCCAGGACGTGCTCGGCGCCCACCCTCTGGGGTGCGCCGTCGAGCCCGGGAGTGAGGTCGGAGACGACCCAGAGCCGGGTGTCGTCGGCGGCATAGGGCCGTACGTCGAGCCGCGCGGCCACTTCGCCGACCGAGTGCTCCAGGAGCCCCTCGACCGCCAGCGGCTCGACGAGCCCCGGCAGCGCGGCCTCGGCCTGCTCGATCGGCACCGTCGTCTGTAGGAGGAAGAGTCGGACCAGGGTCTCGAGCGCCGACCCCCCGGTGGTGCGGCGCCGGCCGGGCAGCGTCTCGTTGCGCGCCAGCGCGTCGTGCGCCAGCGGGCCGAGGAGCTCGGCGACGGCGTCGTAGGTGAAGTCGGCGCGCTCGAGCGCGTCGCGAAGTCGGTGAGGCAGGTCCGTCGACAGGTCGGTCACGCGGCCGAGCCTAGTGAGGAGGCGTCAGGCGGTGAGGGCGGCCTCGGCCGAGTCGTGGATGTCGAAGACCTTGGCCAGACCGGTGATCCGGAAGATCTTCAGAAGGCGCTCCTGCGTGCAGACGAGGCGCAGACTGCCGTCGTGGGCACGCACCTTCTTGAGGCCGCCGACCAGCACGCCGAGCCCCGTGGAGTCGAGGAACTCCACACCCCGCAGGTCGAGCACCAGGTGGTAGGCGCCGTCGCCGACCAGCTCGGTGATCTTGTCGCGCAGCTTCGGCGCTGTGTACACGTCGATCTCGCCGCCGACGGCAACGACCGTGGCGCCGTCGACCTCGCGTGTCGCAAGCGTCAGATCCACGTGAGCACTCCTAGCAGGATCGGATCCCCCACTCCCGTACTGCCGCACCCCATGGGCAAATACTCGGAGACGAGGGTAATGAAACCACGGCTGACGGCCGTCCGCGCAAGGAACTCGTCAAAGAGCGGGAGGGATGGACACCGTCGGTGTCGGTGTGCTTTGTCAGAATCGAGGAATGACGACGACGGCTCCCACACCTCGACCCCGGGGCCGGGACCTCACCGCGCTCGTCGACCAGCTCGCCGGCGTGCCGGGCCGCGACGACCGCCTCACCCATGTCGAGACGCTCCCCCCGCGCACGGCTGAGACGGTCGATTGGCCGGTCTGGGCGGCCGACGACGTCGTCGCCGCGTTCGGCTCCCAGGGCATCGAGCGGCCGTGGCGTCACCAGGCCGTCGCCGCGGAAGCGGCCCATGACGGCATCCATGTCGTCCTCGCGACCGGCACGGCGTCGGGGAAGTCGCTCGCCTACCAGCTGGCGGCGCTCACCACGATCCGGTCGTCGCGGGGCCGTCGGGGCGAGCGCGGCGCCACCGCGCTCTACCTTGCGCCGACGAAGGCCCTCGCTCAGGACCAGCTGGCCCGGCTGCGCGACCTGCGGCTCGACGTACGCGTGACGACGCACGACGGGGACAGCACCCGCGAGCAGCGCGACTGGGCGCGGGACCACGCCGAGTACGTCCTCACCAACCCCGACATGCTCCACCGATCCCTGCTGCCGGGCCATGCCCGCTGGGCGCGCTTCCTCGGCTCGCTGCGCTATGTCGTGGTCGACGAGTGCCACCACTACCGCGGTGTCTTCGGCGCCCACGTGTCGCACGTCCTGCGGCGGTTGCGGCGGATCTGCGCGTCGTACGGCGCAACGCCGACCTTCGTGCTCGCGTCCGCGACCGTCGCCGACCCGGAGCAGGCGGGTGAGCGCCTGACCGGGCTTCGGGTCCTGCCGGTCACCGCCGACACCTCTCCGCGAGGGCGCGTCTCGATCGGCCTCTGGGAGCCTCCGCTGACGTCGTACGCCGGCGAGAACGGCGCCCCGGTGCGACGGGCGGCCTCCTCGGAGACCGCCGACCTCCTCGCCGACCTCGTCGCCTCCGACGTCCGCACCCTCGCCTTCGTGCGCTCGAGGAACGGCGCCGAGCAGGTCGCGATGACGGCGGCAGGCCTCCTTGCCGAGGTCGATCCGTCGCTGCCGGGTCGCGTCGCGGCCTACCGCGGCGGCTATCTGCCCGAGGAGCGGCGCGCGATCGAGCAGCGGCTGCGCTCGGGCGAGCTCCTCGGGCTCGCCGCCACGAACGCCCTCGAGCTCGGGATCGACGTCAGCGGCCTCGACGCGGTCCTGCTGGCCGGCTATCCGGGCCGGCGCGCCGCGTTCTGGCAGCAGGTCGGGCGCGCCGGGCGCGGCGCCGGCGACGCGCTCGCGATCCTGGTGGCGCGCGACGACCCGCTCGATACCTACCTCGTCACGCACCCTGACGCTCTCCTGGGCCAGCCGGTCGAGGCCACCGTGTTCGACCCGGCGAATCCCTACGTCCTCGGACCACACCTGTGCGCGGCGGCCCAGGAGATCCCGCTCACGGATGCGGACGTCGACCTGTTCGGGCCGACGACGCCGACGGTCCTGGAGTCCCTGGCAGCGTCCGGTCTCCTCCGGAAGCGGCCGCGCGGGTGGTATTGGACCGACC
>Ga0164242_10009835_pt1 | contig 10278 bp, 9 predicted proteins | sample OricomgcompostMG_FD_108783 | JGI IMG/M metagenome (GOLD analysis project Ga0164242, IMG submission 108783) | Miracle-Growth compost microbial communities from Emeryville, California, USA - Original compost - Miracle growth compost (MG) ... | reverse complement strand
TGCCCGCCGACGCGGTGATGCTGTACCCGTCTCCGACGGTCCTGTCCCGGCACACGCTGGTCCCGCTGACCGCCACCGGCGACCGGGTCGGACAGCTGTTGAGCACCGATCCCGAACTGCAGCGCCTGGCCGCCGAGCACGGCTTCCGTACCGCCGATCCGTCCCAGTTCGGCGCCGTCACCGCTGAACACCACATTCCGGTCGCCCCGGATGTGGTCGACGTCGTCGACACTCCGACCTACGACACCCTGGAACACCTTCTCGACGGGGTCGCGCGCTCCTACAACTGATCGCGCACCGCGCGCCGAGCCGATCGAAAGGCAGGTCGCCGCTTCGCCGGACCGTCGCCCCGCCGTGGTAGTAATGGCCCGTGGCTACCGATGGCGTGGATCCCGACCTGGTCGAACTGGCGACCAAGCTCTTCGAGCTGGCCCGCACGGGCGAAGCCGCGACGCTGGCGGCGTATATCGACGCGGGCGTCCCGGTGAATCTGTGCAACGACAAGGGCGACACCTTGCTGATGCTGGCCGCCTACCACGGGCAGCAGGCGGCCGTGACAGCACTGCTCGAACGCGGCGCGGACCCCGATCGCGCCAACGACCGCGGCCAGACCCCGGCCGCGGGAGCGGTGTTCAAAGGCGAGGACGACATCCTGAAGGCCCTGCTGGCGGCCGGAGCCGATCCGGACGCGGGCACACCGTCGGCTCGGGAATCGGCGACCGTCTTCGGCAGGACCGAATTACTGGAACTGTTCGATCGCCGCTGAGACGCGCGCGCCGCCGCCGAGACGGCTACACCTGCTGCGCTTCCTCCTGCGCGTGCTGGGCTTGGGCGAGTTGTTGCGGCGTGTAGCGCAGAGTCAGCACCAGCAGGCCGATGATCACGGCACCGATCGCGCAGATGAGCAACACGAAGGTGTAACCGCTGGACAGCGCCGCCACCTCGGTGGGCGTCAGATTCGAGGTCCGATCGGTCCGGCCGCCGAGTGAGAGCGTGCGCGAGGCCGCCAGCGGCGTCAGCAGGCCGACCGCGAACGGGGTGCCGAGGGTGAGGATCATCTGGCCGATCGCCGACAGCGGGCCGACCTCGTTCACCGGTACGCCCACCAGCAGGCACAGCGGCCCGACCACGATCACGAAACCGATCGCCATACCGACCACCGCCAGCAGCACCAGCAGCGTCGGCAGATATTCGACGTAGCGATCCAGGGTGGATCCGAAGAACAGGGCCCCGGCCAGCACCGTCGCCGCACCGGCGAGCAGCCACCGCGGCCGGATCATCAACGCGGCCTTGGACGCCACGCCGGTGCCGATGCCGGCGCCGATCGTGAACGGGATCGAGGCCAGACCCGCGACGAGCGGGCTGTAGCCGACGACGTTCTGCAGGAACTGCGCGACGAAATAGGTCATCGCGCCGAGGACGCCGGAGCCCAGCAGCAGGGCGATGAACGTGATCGAGCGGTCACGATCGCGGAAGAGGGTGAGCGGCAGCAGCGGATTGACGGCGGACCGTTCGGCCAGCACGAACGCCACCAGCAGCAGCAATCCGGCGATCAGCGCGCCGATGACGTACGGGCTGGTCCAGCCGAGATCGGGGCCCTCGGTCGCGCCGAACACCACACCGACGCAGCCCAGGGTGCCGAGGAAGGCACCGCGCACGTCCAGGGGCAGTCGATGGTGGGCCGAATCGTGCAGCTGGAACGCCGCGCCCAGGATGATCAACAGTCCGATCGGCACGTTGATCAGGAAGATCAGCCGCCAATTCCATTCGGCGAGGGCGCCACCGACGACGAGACCGCCGACCGAACCCACGCCCATCATCGACCCGAAGATGGCGATCGCCTGATTGCGCGGCGGTCCGGGCGCGAAGGTACTGACCACCAGCGCCATCGCCACGGGTGCGGCGATCGCGGCGCCGGTGCCCTGCAGGGCCCGCGCGCCGATCAACATGGCCTCGTTCTGCGCCAGCCCACACAGCAGTGAGGCGAGGGTGAAGAACGAAACACCGAGCAGCAGCATCTTTTTGCGACCGAACGAGTCGCCGAGGCGCCCACCGAGCAGCATCAGCCCGCCGTAGGTGAGGCCGTAGGCGGTGACCGTCCACGCACTGCCGGAACTGGTCAGGCCGAGATGGCGTTGCAGGGCCGGCAGCGCCAGGATCACGACCGTGCCGTCCAGCACGACCATCAACTGCAGGCCGGACAGGACCAGGATCGGCAGCCCGAAGGCCCGCTTCGTCACCGGATATTGCATCGTCGCAGCGGGGTTATCGAGCACAGTGACTCACTGTAACGGATATCGGCACCGGCCAGCCCAACGCGTACTCGCGCTTTCCGCGGGTCGCTCGAGCGGGCTGTGCCCCTGTCCCGGGCACGCACCGCGGGCCTAACCGGCCTGCTCGACGGCATCCGGCGCGCCCGCGGTGAAGCCCGCGGTCGGGCCGACGACGATGATCGCCGGCGGCCGGATGCCCTCGGCGCGGACGCGTTCGGCGACCGTGGACAGATCCGCGCGCACGATCCGCTGCGTGCGCAGGCTGCCCTCCTGCACGACGGTGACGGGCGTATCGGCGGCGCGGCCACCGTCGACGAGTGCGGCGGCGAACTTCTCGATGCGTTCCACCCCCATCAGCAGCACGAGGGTGCCGCGCAACCGGGCCAGAGCCGGCCAGTCCACCAGCGAATCCGGGTGATCGGGCGGAATGTGCCCACTCACCACCACGAATTCGTGGGTGACACCGCGGTGGGTCACCGGAATGCCGGCCAGCGCCGGCACCGAGATCGCGGAGGTGACACCGGGAACCACGGTGACCGGGACCCCGGCGTCCACGCACGCCTCGAGTTCCTCGTAGCCGCGGCCGAATACGTACGGGTCGCCGCCCTTGAGCCGGACCACGAATTTGCCGGCCTTGGCGCCCTCGACGAGGGCGGTGTTGATCGCCTCCTGCGCCATCGCCCGGCCGTACGGGATCTTCGCCGCGTCGACGACCTCCACATGCGGTCCGAGTTCGGCCAGCAGTTCCGGCGGCGCCAGCCGGTCGGCGACGACCAGATCGGCGCGGGCCAGCAGCCGGCGGCCACGCACGGTGATCAGATCGGGGTCGCCCGGCCCGCCGCCGACCAGCGCGACACCCGGCGCCACGGGCTCGGAGTCGTCGATGACCACGCCCGATTGCAGGGCTTCCAGCAGCGCGGTCCGCACCGCGGCCGAACGACGGTGCCGTCCACTGGCCAGCACCGCGAGCGTCAGCCCGTCGTAACGGGCGCTGGCCGGAGTCACGGCGGTGCCGAGCCGGGCATTGTCGGCGCGCACGCAGAAGATGCGGCGGCGGGTGGCCTCCTCGACCACGGCGGCATTGGTCTCGGGCTCGTCGGTGCAGGCGATCGCGTACCAGGCGCCGTCGAGATCACCGTCGGCGTAGGCCCGCTGGGAGATGCGCAATTGACCGGAGGTGGCCATCGCCTCCACCGCGGGAGTGACCGTCCGGCTGATCACCTCGATATCGGCTCCGCTCGCGATGAGCAGTCCGAGCCGGCGCTGGGCTACCGAGCCGCCACCCACGACGACGACGCGGCGGCCGGCCAGATCGAGCCCGACGACATAGTTCGGGTCACCGGATTGCTGGTCGTCTGTCGTATTCGGCACAAGGTTTCAGCCTACGGCGTGGCCGGGTGAACTCCGCAATCACCCGTCGCGACGCCGCAGGCCCGGAAGATCAGGGCTTCCAGGTGATCCGGCCGCCCTGGAAATCCTGGGCCTTGCCGCCGTTGTAGTCGTACTCGTCGCTGGTGGGCAGGCCGTAACGGCCGCGGTCGGCGTTGTTGCCGTTCCAGATGCCGAGGATCGAACCCCAGACCGGGTGCGCGCCGGTACTCGCCGACCAGAAGATCACGCCGCCGGGGAATTGGTTGAAGCGGGCCTTGCCGTCCTTGCCGGCCTGGGACTCGTCGGTGAGCGGGAAGCCGAGGGCGCTGTTCTCCCAGCCCATCGAACCCCATTTGTCGCGGATCAGGCCGCAGATCGCATGGGCGTCGGTACCCACGGACCAGTAGATCGAGCAGCCGCGGTCGAAGACCTGGAATTTGCCGCCGTTGGCGTCGGATTCCGGTCCGGTCGGGTTGCCGAAGAAGGCGCCGCCGCCGGCGCGGTCGTATTCCTTCTCGATCGCCCCGCCGACGTCGAACGCGCCGACCGGACGGGCAGCGGCGACACCGGCACCCGTGCCGGTGAGCAACGCCAGTGCGGCGGCACCCGCGGCTGCCGCGCGCATCCCGGACCGGCGCGTTGTGCGTCTACTCTGTCTGCGACCTGACGAAGCCAAGAGAAACTCCCTCTACCTGCGAAGTTGGCGCGACGGAAGCTGCCGCTCCCGCCATCCTGCAGGGGTTACACCGGCTCTGCAACGCTCGCCGTATCACAGTCGAGACTCATCTCACAAAATCACACGAGGTGAATTCGGTCGCATCAGAGCCGGCCGTTGATCCGTTCCGGGGTCACCCGCACGACCACTCGCTCGGCGTCGTCGACGGAGGCGGGATTGAATTCGATATAGGGCAGGCCGGTGTATTTCACCGACAGCCGATCGGGCAGAGCCTTCTCCGGATCGGGGACGACGGTGGCGGTGCCGCGGATCTCGGCGTAGACGTACGGATTGTCCGGCGGGTTGATCATGATCGTCACCCGCGGGTCGCGCACCACGTTCTTGTACTGCTGACGCGACACGGTGGTGGAGTACACCAACTCCTCCCCCTCCCGCAGCAGCCAGGTGACGGTCAGATGCGGCTGCCCGTCGCGGCCGATCGTCGCGAGCGTGGCGAAAACCTTTGTGTCGTCGAGGATCTTCTTCAGGTCGTCGGAGAGTTCTGCACCCATGCCACGGCACAACCCGCTGCCACGCACACTCATTCCCACCGGCCGTCGTTCCGTCACGGTGTGTTCGGCACGGTTCTATGCTGCGAACATGCGACGAGCCGTGCTGCAGGTTCTGACGGTGCTGGTGACGGTCGCGGTCGCCGCCGCGGTGGCCGCCACCGCGTACGCGGCCGACCCCTACCGCGCGAGCGGCCCGACCGAGGCCCGCTACCTGGAACCCGGCCCGTGGCAGGTCACCGAGCACTACGAATTCGGCTGCTGCGACAGCACCGGCGCCGCCTACGACATCTGGTATCCGACCGATGTGGCCGCGCGTGGCCCCCGTCATCCGATCATCACCTGGGGTAACGGCACGGCCGCCCAACCTCGCCAGTACGCCCATCTGCTGCGGCATCTGGCCTCGTGGGGGTTCGTGGTGATCGCGACCGAGAATCGCAGTACCGGCACGGGCGTCGATATTGCCGGGGCGGCGCGATACCTCGTCGAGCGGGCCGCCGATCCGGCGAGCGTGTTCCACGATCGGCTCGACACCTCGGCGATCGGCGCCGTCGGTCATTCCCAAGGTGCCACCGGGGTGCTCAACGCGATGATCGATTCCGGCGGGCTGATTCGCACCGCCGTGCCGATCGAGTTGCCCGCCCAGTCGTTCTGCTCGAACAGATTGAGCTGCACCGACACTCGCCGCCTCGGCGGCGGTTCGGTGTTCTTCGTCAACGGCTCCGACGACGCGCTGATCTCCCCCTCGCAGAAGCTGTGGGCACTTCCGGGCCTGCAGTCCAACCAGGACTACTACGAGGCCACCCCGGGATCGGTGACGAAGGTGTGGGGCACGTTGGTCGGCCCCAATCACAACGATGTCCAAGGGCAACCGGACTGCGCCCGGGCCTCGTCGCCGTGTACCGACGGCGTATACGGCTATCTCGGCTATCCGACCGCGTGGCTGGTGGCCCGGCTGTGGGGATGCGCCGGGGCGGCGGCCGCCTTCGCCCCCGGCACCGGGGAGTTCTACGCCCCGAATCCGCACTGGGCCAACCAGATCGGCGCCGCGGCCGGCTGACCTCACTCCCCGGGCGCGTCCTGGATCCAGTGGAAGCCGCGGCTGCGCTGCGGGAAGGCGTCCGGGTCCTGACGCCGGAAGGTCACCGTCACCGGATATCCGTCCAGATCTCCGGTGAAACGCAGCCGGTCCGGGTCCTGCTGGTCGTACGCGAAGCCGCCGGCGGTCACGGAGTGCCCCGCGGTGGCGGGCACGGCATGCAGGTCCAGGCGATGGGCGCCGGTGTCGACCCGCACCTGCATGGGCACCAGCGTCCCGTCCATCCGCTGATACTGCATGACGCCGGCGAGGTCGAATACCGCGCGCTGCCACCGGTCCGGGTCCGTGAGCAGCGGCGGAACCGGCTGCCCGTCGCGACTGAATTCGTCGACCTGCCAGATGCCGTACAGCGGCGGTTTCGTCCGGCCCGGACCCTCGTCCCACAACTGCAGGCTCACGTGGGTCAGGGCCACCGCCACCCAGACCCCGATGCCGACCTGCACCAGAGCCGCGATCCATCGTGCCCGGCGGGTGCGGAACGGGTACGGCGCCGTGGAGCTCGCGACCGGGCGATCGAGTACCAGCACATCCAGTAGCCGCCGCGCCTGCGGCGCGAGCAACACCATCGACATCAGCATCAGATGTCCGGACAGGATCTTGACCGGCACGTCGAAGGTCATGTTGAGCACGAAGACCTGCGCCATGCTCACCAGCGTCAGCATCGCGCCCACCGTCGCCGTGCGCGGAACGAACAGCAATATCCCGGCCAGCAATTCCGCGGAACCGAGCAGGATCTCGTAGGCCGGGCTCATCCCGACCTGATTCCACAGCACCCCCATCGGGGTCAGATTGCCGTACGGCTCGAGCAACGTCGACAGCATCGGTTCGGGCATCTGGGTGGGGATGACCTTGGCGAACCCGTAGTTGAGCATCTGACCGGCCACACACAACCGGAGGAACAGCAGGAACCAGCCGGCCAGGCGCCGGTAATCGGTGCGACGGCGGTCCAGCAACGTCCAGATCAGCGTGCCAGCGAGGGCGACGACCAGGATGCAGAACACCAGCACCCACAGAATCGTCTGATCACCGCTGCCGTTGGGACTCAGCACCGGATGCACTCCGAAGACCGTGCGCCCCACCCACTCCAGCACCGGGCGCAGCAAGCGCGGTTGCCACAGCACCGCGTCGGCGTCGAGCCAGCGGCCGAACCAGCCGGTGAAGGCGAAGACGATCTGCGGATAGATCAGGCAGAACAACCCGAAGTACAGGAACGTGAACCGAAAGGCCAGCCGGGTGAGCGGTTTCCAGCCCGCCGCCGTCTCGGATTCGTGCTCCAGCTGCGGCGGTTCGGCCTGCGCCACCATGACACTCACTACCCACTCCTCTCCCCGGATGCTCCGGCGCACAGGCAGTGCCGCCGGCGCCGAAGCGACCGGGGTGCGCGGATCGGTGTCCGACGTTACGAGGGCCTGCGGCGAAAGTCCTCAGGGCCGGACCCCGATTCGGCGGTACTCCGCGCGGCGTACGTGGCAGCACTAAGGTCAGGGTTGGTGGTCCCCGCACCGTTCGCGCGCACTGTGGGCAAACCGGGTCCCGGTCAGCGGAACGGCGAAAAATTCGCCGCCGATTTCGCGCCACCGCGCATTAGAACGCGTTACATTTCATCCACACGCCGCCCGCACCGGGCCGGATATTGCCGTGCCGGTGCGTAAAGAGTTGGCGCACAGACATTTTCATCCCGTCAGGAGGTCCGCAATGTCGGGCGAATCCGATACCGACCCCGGGCAGCGGCGGCAGCTGACCACCAGCGCTCGCGATCTCGACGACCTCGCCGAGCGACTCACCCGGTGGCTGGCCGGCAAGCTCACCGGCACCACCGCGCCGGTGGTCACGGGGCTGTCGCGGCCGCAGGCGGGCGGCATGTCCAGCTCCTCGGTGATGTTCGAGGCTAGCTGGGAGCGCGACGGCCGCACGGAGACCGGCTCCTACGTCGCACGGATGCCACCCGAGGAGGGCTCGTTCCCGGTCTTCGAGACCTACGACCTCGACACCCAGTACGCGGTGATGGCCGGCGTCGGCGCGCACAGCGATGTGCCGGTGCCGCGACTGTGCTGGTTCGAGCCGGACGAATCCGTGCTCGGCACACCGTTTTTCGTGATGGAGCGGATCAACGGGCGGATTCCGGAGGACAATCCGCCGTACGTGTTCGTCGGCTGGGTCTTCGACGCCACGCCACAGCAGCGGATGCGGATCACCCACGCCACGGTCGACATCATCGCGAGGGTCCACGCCATCGCCGACCCGGCCGCGACATTCCCCGCCCTGGCCGGCGCGGGCTCGTCGCTGCGCCGGCATTTCGACGCCCAGCGCCACTGGTACCGGTGGGCGCTCGCCGACGACGGCTATCGAATCCCGTTGCTGGAGCGCGGTTTCGACTGGCTCGAACAGCACTGGCCCGCCGATCCGGGGCCCGACGTACTGAACTGGGGCGACGCCCGGCCGGGCAACATCATCTTCGACGAATTCGACCCGGTCGCGGTCCTGGACTGGGAGATGGCCACGCTCGGCCCGCGGGAACTCGACGTGGCGTGGCTGATCTTCATCCATCGCTTCTTCCAGGACATCGCCACCCGCTTCGACCAGCCCGGACTGCCCGACTATCTGCGCCGCGACGACGTGGTCGCGCGCTACGAGGAGCTCACCGGCCACCGTCTGCGGGATCTGGAGTGGTACCTGGTCTACGCCGCGCTGCGGCACGGCATCGTGATGGCGCGCATCAAACGGCGGATGATCCACTTCGGCGAGGACACCGACACCGACGACCGGGACGATTACGTGATGCACCGAGCGGCCCTCGAGGCCCTGCTCGACGGCACCTACCAGTGGGATCGAGGAGACCGATGACAGGCATCGACGGACATCCGGCTCAGCAGGCGCCGGTTCCGCTGGACGAATATCCGGTGCACCAGACACCGCTGTCGCTGGCGCGCGCGGCCACCACCGACCGTAACTTCTACGACCGCAGCTACTTCAACGCTCACGACCGCAGCGGCGGCACGATGGTGGTCACCGGCTTCGGCGTCTATCCGAATCTCGGCGTGATCGACGCGTACGCCGCGGTGCGCCGTGGCGATGTCCTGCGGACGGTCCGGTTCTCGGACGCGCTGCCGCCGCGGAACCTGAACATGAGCGTCGGCGGCTATCGCATCGAGGTGATCGAACCGCTGCGGCGCGTCCGGGTGATCTGCGAGCACGAGGACCTGTCCTTCGACTTGACCTGGGACGGTTCGTTCCCCGCCGTCCAGGAGCAGCCGCATCTCATCCACACCGGCAGCCGGCCGATCATCGACGCCTCCCGGTTCGCCCAGGTCGGCTCCTGGTCGGGGACCTTGCAGGTCGACGGCGACGACATCGCCGTGGACCCCGACGTCTGGATGGGGACCCGCGACCGGTCCTGGGGTATCCGGCCGGTCGGTGAGACCGAACCACCCGGGCGCGATGCGAGCGAACCGGCGGCCGGATTCTGGTGGCTGTATGTTCCGCTGCGCTTCGACGACTTCGCGATTGTGGTGATCGTGCAGGAGAATCCGGACGGCTTCCGCACCCTCAACGACGCCGTGCGGGTGTGGCCGGACGGGCGGGTCGAACAGCTCGGCTGGCCCCGCGTGCACATCGAATACCGTTCCGGCACACGCATTCCGGTGTCCGCGCGGCTCGATATGACCGCCGGCGACGGCTCGCCGCTCACCGTGGAGGTCCGCGCCCACACCTGCATTCCGCTGCATATCGGCTGTGGCTACGGCGGCGATCCGGATTGGCTGCACGGCCAGTGGAAGGGCCGCGACTGGTCGTCGAGCAGCAGCTACGACCTGACGGATCCGGCGGTGGCCGGGCGCATTCCGTGGGGTGTGATCGACCACGTCGGACAGGCACGGTGCGGCGACGCCGAGGGCTGGGGACTGTTCGAACACGGCAGCCTCGGCCGTCACGACCCCACCGGCTTCGCCGATTGGACCTCGGTCGCGCCGTAACTCGCGTCCGCTCCGCGTACCGCAATGTCGGGGCAGCTCCGCGTGGCGTATCCGATGTGAGCTGGATCTCAGGTACCCTCCGACGGATCGACGCCGGGCCGTCGGCCCGGGACGGCACAGCGAGAGGCAGGCACGATGAGCGGATTCCGTGTTTCGCGTGGTTCCTCCCAGGTTTTCCCGGGCCCGGCGCTGTCTTCCGGGCGGGCGTGGCGCGCACGTACGCGTGCCGGGTTGGTCCTGGCCGCCGGTGCGCTGATGGGCGCGCTGCTTCCGGTCGTGGGAGCGGCCCCGGCCGGTGCGACGGTGGCGCCCACGATCTCGGTATCGATGTCCGGGTCGG
>Ga0164242_10009834_pt1 | contig 10279 bp, 9 predicted proteins | sample OricomgcompostMG_FD_108783 | JGI IMG/M metagenome (GOLD analysis project Ga0164242, IMG submission 108783) | Miracle-Growth compost microbial communities from Emeryville, California, USA - Original compost - Miracle growth compost (MG) ... | reverse complement strand
GGCCATGTCGGCGAGGCGATGCTCCATCAGCCGTGCCCGTCGGTGTGCTCGCCGGCCACCACGTAGCCGCCCTTGACCTTCACCACCTGGATGTCGGCCCGGTACAGCGCCGAGAGCGTCTCGGTGTTCATCACCTGCTCGACGGTGCCGATCCGGAACCGGCCGTCGACCAGATACAGCACCCGGTCCACGTACGGAAGGATCGGGTTGATCTCGTGGGTGACGACGATGACCGTGGTCGCGGCGTCCCGGCGGCGACGCTCCAGCAGCGCCGACACCAGCTTGGCGTTGGCGGGGTCCAGGGTCAGCAGCGGCTCGTCGCACAGCAGCAGCAGCGGGTCGCTGACCAGGGCCTGGGCGACGCGCATCCGCTGCAGCTCGCCGCCCGACATCACCCCGACCCGCACGTCCGCCAGGTGTTCGCCGTTGACCTGGCGCAGCGCCTGGTCCACCGTGGCGCGGCGGCGGGCCCGCTCCCGGGGCCGCAGCGGCGCGGCGCCCCAGCGCCCGCCGTCCAGGCCCAGCCGGACCAGGTCGCGTCCGCGCAGCATCACGTCGCGCTCCATCGGGCGGTGTTGCGGCACGTAGCCGATGCGCCCGCTGCCCGAGGTGATCGGCTTGCCGTCCACCAGCCCCACCCCGGCGCTCAGCGGCAGCTGGCCCAGCAGCACCTTCAGCAGCGACGTCTTGCCGCTGCCGTTCGGGCCGAGCACCGCGACGAACTCGCCCCGCGACACCGACAGGTCCAGGTCCTCCCACAGCACCCGGTCGCCGAACGCGAGCCGAGCGCCGCGCAGCGAGACGGTGTCGGCGTCGTGGTCGACGGCCGCGGCGGCCTGCAGGCTCACGGCTGCAACGACCGTACGGGTTGCAGCGCCGTCTGCAGCTGGCCCACCGTATTGCGTTGCCAGCTCAGGTAATCCGCGCCGTCGGGCAACGTCTCGCGGACCTCGACGACCGGGACGCCGGCGCGCCGGGCGGCCTCGCGCAGGCCGTTGACCGCGGACGCCGACGTCTGCGGGTTGACCACCAGCGCCGACACCTGGTGCCGGTCGAGCAGGTCGAGGGCCCGCGCCAGGTCGGCGGGCGCGGGGTCGGTCTCGTTCTCGACGGCCGCTTCCAGCGCCGGCGGCGTCCGGTTCACCAGGCCCGACGCCTCGAGCAGGTAGAAGGCGACCGGCTCGGTGGCGACGACCGAGCCGCCGGGGTGGGCGGCCGCGATGGTGTGCTCGATGCCGGCGATGGCGTCGGCGTCGCGGCCGAACGCGGCCGCATTGCGCCGGTAGTCCGCGGCGTTGCCCGGGTCGATCGCCGCCAGCCGGTCGGCGACGGCGGCGGCCACCGCCTTGGCGACGCCCAGGTGGTAGAACACGTGCTCGTTTCGGGGGCGGCCGTCGTCGGGCAGCAACGCGTAGGCGTCGACCCGCGCGACGCCGGGATGATGCGCCAGCACGTCGTCGACCCAGCCGTCGTAGCCGCCGCCGTTGAAGACGACCAGGCCGGCGTCGGCGATCGCGGCGGCATCCGACGGGCTGGCCTCATAGGAGTGCGGGTCTTGGTCGGACCCGCTCAGGATGGACGCGACCGCCACGTGGCCGCCGGCCACCGCCCGCGCCACGCTGCCCCACACGTCGGTGGACGCGACGACGGCGGTCGCGTGCGGATGCGCCGGACCGGTGCACCCGGTCAGCGCCGCCCAGCCGGTCACCGCCAGCACGGCCGCCAGCCACCGCGTCGTGCGGCCGACCCGCGTTGCGTCCCGCGTCAGTGCCGTGCCCACGTCCGATGTCCTCCCGCCGGCCAGCCAGCCGATGCACAATACTAATGAAAATCGTTTCCATTACAAAGCCGGCCGGAGAAGCGCGTACGCGAGCGCACCGATCCGCTGTAGCGTCACCGAGCGTGAGTCCCACCCCGCGCCGGCGGGCGACTCTGGCGTCGCTGGCCGACGAACTCAAGGTCTCGCGCACGACGGTGTCGAACGCCTTCAACCGGCCCGATCAGCTGTCCGCGGACCTGCGTGAGCGGGTGCTCGCGACGGCCAAGCGGCTGGGCTACCCCGGCCCCGACCCGGTGGCGCGGTCGTTGCGGACCCGCAAGGCCGGCGCGGTCGGACTGGTGATGGCCGAACCGCTGACCTACTTCTTCAGCGACCCCGCCGCCCGCGACTTCGTCACCGGGGTGGCGCAGTCCTGCGAGGCGCTGGGGCAGGGGCTGCTGCTGGTCGCCGTCGGGCCCAGCCGCAGCCTGGATGAGGGAACCGCGGCGGTGCTGTCGGCCGGGGTGGACGGCTTCGTGGTGTATTCGGTGTGCGACGACGACCCCTACCTGCAGGCCGTGTTGCAGCGGCGGCTGCCGGTGGTGGTGGTCGACCAGCCCAAGGGACTGACCGGGGTGTCGCGGGTGGGCATCGACGACCGCGCGGCGATGCGGGAGCTCGCCGACTACGTGCTCGGCTTGGGGCATCGCGAGATCGGGCTGCTGACCATGCGGCTGGGCCGGGACCGCCGCCAGGGCCTGGTGGACGCCGAACGGCTGCGTTCGCCCGCCTTCGACGTGCAGCGCGAGCGCATCACCGGGGTGTGGGAGGCGATGACGGCCGCCGGCGTCGACCCGGATTCGCTGACCGTGGTGGAGAGCTACGAACACCTGCCCGAGTCGGGCGGCGCGGCCGCCAAGGTGGCGCTGGAGGCCAACCCGCGGATCACCGCGCTGATGTGCACCGCCGACATCCTGGCCCTGTCGGCCATGGATTACCTACGCGCCCATGGTGTTTACGTGCCCGGGCAGCTGACGGTGACCGGATTCGACGGCGTGCCCGACGCGATCAGCCGGGGCCTGACCACGGTGTCGCAGTCCAGCCTGCACAAGGGCCGCCGGGCCGGTGAGCTGCTGCTCAAGCCGGCACGGTCGGGCCTGCCGGTGGTGGAGCTGCTCGACACCGAGCTGATTCGCGGCCGTACCGCCGGTCCGCCGGCCTAGCCGTGCTCGCCGAGCAGCAACCGCACCGCCAGATCGAGGCGCTTGCTGACGTCGGTGGCCGAGGCGCGCCGGGTCAGCCAGGCGAGCAGGTTGGACAGCCACACGTCGGAGATCACCCGGGCGATGTGGTACTGGTCCTCGGTGGGTTCGCCGTCGGCCATCGCGCGGGCGAACATCGAGTCGATGAGCTTCTCCACCTGGTCGACCTCGCTGGCCGCCGACGCGTCGGCGAACACGTAGGCCCGCGTCATCGCCTCGGTCAGCAGCGGGTTGCGCTGCATGGCCCGGTTGAGCTTGCCCACCATGAAGTTCAGCCGCTGAAACGGGGTGCCCCCGGTCAGCGCCGCGCGGTCGGTCTTGGCGTCGATGCGGCTGAACTCGCGGCCCAGCGCGGACACCAGCAGGTGCACCTTCGACGGGAAATACCGGTACAGCGTGCCCACCGCGACGTCGGCGCGATCGGCCACCGCGCGCATCTGGACCGCCTCGTAGCCGCCCTTGGAGGCGATCGCCATGGTGGCGTCCAGGATGCGTTTGCGGCGTTCCCGCTGCGCCTCCGAGCCGAGTTCGGACTCCGCCAGTACCGCCACGTTCATGACCTCGCGCGGCTGCGAGTCGGAGACGCGGCTGGAATCGGCCTTCGACTCTGCCTTCGAAGTGGCCCTAGCTGGCATGTGGCGGTGTGCTCCTGTTCCGGGCGGTTCGTCTGCAAACGATACGCATTCTGCGTGTGAATTTCCCACCTCCGTACCGCCGGGGACAAGCGCATGTGCTGCTGCGATGGCGTTCGACTTGACGGTCGATCACTGGCACTATTAGAACACGTTCTAGTCTCCGGTGAGCGAGTTGCGCGCCAACACGTGGCGCGGATGTCCCCGCTCGCGGCGAGATCGGACAATCAGGACACGGGTGCCGGGCGCCTGGTCACGTCGAGTCAAGGACGCGGAGGTCCCCACGGTGGTAGCGACCGTCACCGACGAGCAGTTCGCCGCGCGCGCCCTGGTGCGCGACTGGGCCCGCAACGCCAGCACCGGGCCCGGCGGGACCGCCGCCATCCGCGACGTCGAGCAGGGCAACCCCGACGCCTGGCGGCCGGTGTTCGCCCGGCTGGCCGAGCTGGGCATTTTCGGGGTGGCGGTTCCCGAAGAGGCCGGCGGGGCGGGCGGCAGCGTCGAGGACCTGTACGCCATGGTCGAGGAGGCGGCCAAGGCGCTGATCCCGGGTCCGGTCGCCACCACCGCGCTGGCCACCCTGGTGCTCTCCGATGCCGAGTTGCTGGCCGCGCTGGCCGCCGGCGAGCGGTTCGCCGGGCTGGCGCTGCAGGGCGACATCACCTTCGACGGGGCGGCGTCGACGGCCTCGGGCACGCTGCCGTTCGTGCTGGGTGCCGCCGACGGCGGGGTGCTGCTGCTGCCGGCCGACGGCAGGTGGCTGGTGGTCGACACCGCAAGCGACGGCGTGCACATCGAGCCGCTGGCCGCGACCGACTTCTCCCGGCCGCTGGCGCGGGTGGTGCTGGACTCGGCCCCGGCCACCGTGCTGGCGCAAACCCCCGAGCGGGTCGAGGAGCTGGCCGCGACCGTGCTGGCGGCCGAGGCCGCCGGGATCACCCGCTGGTCGCTGCAGACCGCCGTCGACTACGCCAAGGTCCGCGAGCAGTTCGGCAAGCCGATCGGCAGCTTCCAGGCCATAAAACACCTCTGCGCCGAAATGCTGTGCCGCGCCGAGCAGGCCGAAGTGGCCGCCGCCGACGCCGCCCGCGCGGCCGCCGAGGACGACCCGGCCCAGTTCTCCCTCGCGGCGGCCCTGGCCGCGGCCACCGCCATCACCGCGGTGAAGGCCAACGTCAAGGACTGCATCCAGGTGCTCGGCGGCATCGGCTGCACCTGGGAACACGACGCCCACCTGTACCTGCGCCGTGCACACGCCATCGGCCGCTTCCTGGGCGGGGCGGAACGCTGGCTGCGCCGTATCACCGCGCTCACCCAGGCGGGCGTGCGCCGCCGGCTGGGTATCGACCTGACCGAGGTCGAGGACCAGCGGCCCCAGATCGCCGAGGCCGTCGCCCGCATCGCCGCGCTGCCCGCCGAGCAGCGGCAGGCCGCGCTGGCCGAGGCCGGGCTGCAGGCCCCGCACTGGCCGGCGCCGTACGGACGCGGCGCCTCGCCGGCCGAGCAACTGCTGATCGATCAGGAGCTGGCCGCCGCCGGGGTGGCCCGTCCCGACCTGGTGATCGGGTGGTGGGCGGCGCCGACCATTCTCGAGCACGGCACACCCGAGCAGATCGAGCGCTTCGTGCCCGGCACCTTGCGCGGCGAATTCCTTTGGTGCCAGCTGTTTTCCGAGCCCGGCGCCGGCTCCGACCTGGCCTCGCTGCGCACCAAGGCGGTACGCACCGACGGTGGCTGGCTGCTGACCGGGCAGAAGGTGTGGACGTCGGCGGCGCACAAGGCGCGCTGGGGGGTGTGTTTGGCCCGCACCGATCCGGATGCGCCGAAACACAAGGGCATCACCTACTTCCTGGTGGACATGAGCGCCCCGGGCATCGAGATCCGCCCGCTGCGCGAGATCACCGGTGACTCGCTGTTCAACGAGGTCTTCCTGGACAACGTGTTCGTCCCCGACGAGATGGTGGTCGGCGAGGTGAACGACGGCTGGCGGCTGGCCCGCACGACGCTGGCCAACGAGCGGGTCGCGATGGCCAGCGGCACGGCGCTGGGCAACCCGATGGAGGAGCTGCTCGAGCTGCTGTCGACGCTGCCCCTCGACAGCGCTCAGCAGGATCGGCTGGGGCGGTTGATCGTCACCGCGCAGACCGGTGCGCTGCTGGACCAGCGGATCGCCCAGCTCGCCGTCGGTGGCCAGGACCCCGGCGCGCAGTCCAGCGTGCGCAAACTCATCGGGGTGCGCTACCGCCAGGCGCTGGCCGAATACACGATGGATGTGTCCGAGGGCGGCGGCCTGGTGCACAACCGGGCGGTGTACGACTTCCTGAACACCCGCTGTCTGACCATCGCCGGCGGCACCGAGCAGATTCTGCTCACCGTCGCCGCGGAGCGGCTGCTGGGTCTGCCGCGTTAACCGAGATCGGCTGCGGCAGCGTGTAATTCGCGCAGCGCCTGGCATGCCATGTCGCCCAGGTCGCCGCTTTCGTCCGGCTCGGCCCAGCGGGCGTAGGCGGTTTTGAACGCCAGCGCGCCCAGCTCGGCGGCCAACGCCGCCGCCGGTTCGGGCACGCCGCGTGCTTGCAGCGCCTCGGACACCGCCAGGGCCAGCCCGATCTGCTTGAGCGCGTTGCGCTCCTGCAGCTCGGCGCTGGCGGCGATCGCGGCCCTGAGCCGCGGCGCGAGCTCCTTGTTGAACGGCGTGAACGCCGCCGCTGCCGACTTCAGGCCGGAGCACACCAAGGCTAGCGGTGTCGCGTCGGCGGGCGCCGCGGCGATGCCCTCGCGGAGTAGTTGGGCGATGGCGTCCTGGCCGGCGGCCAGCACGTCCCGCTTGTCCGGGAAGTGTCTAAAGAACGTGCTTTTCGTCAGGCCGGCGCGCTCGGCGATCTCCGCGACGGTCGTCTGGTCGTAGCCGCGCTCGTTGAACAGGTCCAGCGCCGCGGCGACCAGGCGTGCGCGCGCGTCGGGTTCCCAGCGAGCCATGGCCCCACTTTAGTGATGCGACCTTTGTCCCGTCACTGGTGTAGGGTGATGGGACCATTGTCTCATCACTCGAAGGAGCAGCTCGTGCGCGTACTCGTCACCGGCGCCAGCGGAGGAATCGGCTCGGCCGTCGTCAAAGAATTGCTCGCCGCCGGTCATCAGGTCATCGGCCTGGCCCGCTCCGAGGCTTCGGCCGCAACCGTCAGCGGACTCGGCGCCGAACCGCTGCGCGGCGACATCGCCGACCTCGACGTCCTGCAGAAGGCGGCCGTCGACACCGACGGCGTCGCCTACCTGGCCTTCTCACACGACTTCAGCGACGTCGGGGACGCGATCGCCGACGAGGCCCGCGCGATCGACGCGCTGGGGGCCGCGCTCGCCGACACCGGCAAACCGCTGGTGCTGGCCAGCGGGACCCCGGCCCGGCCCGGATCGGTGAGCACCGAGGACGACCCCTTCATCGCCGACGGGCCGCTGGCCGGGCGCGGCCGCACCGGCCAGGCCGTCGTCGAGCTGGCCGGGCGCGGTGTCCGCTCGGCCGTGGTGCGGCTGCCGCGCGCGGTGCACGATGCCGGCGGCCGCTACGGCCTGGCCGGCATCCTGATCCAGCTCGCCCGGCAGCGCGGCGTGTCGTCCTTCGCCGGCGACGGCACCCAACGCTGGCCGGCAGTGCATCGCGACGACGCCGCGGCGTTGTTCCGGCTCGCCCTCGAGCAGGCCCCAGCCGGCTCGGTGCTGCACGCGGTGGGGGACGAGGGCGTTCCGCTGCGCGCGATCGCCGAGGTGATCGGCCGCCGGCTCGGCGTGCCCGTCGAGTCCGCCCCGGCCGACGCCTTCGGTCCGCTCGGCCAAGTCTTCGCCGTCGACCAGCCCTCGTCCAGCGCGCTCACCCAGCGGCGCTTCGGGTGGCAGCCCGTCGGCCCCGGCCTGCTGGACGACCTCGAAACCGGCGTCTACCCGGAATAGGTCACGAGAAGGTGGTCACCGCGCAGGTGCTGGGCGAGGTGATGTTGACCCCGGAGTAGACCACCTGGATGTGGGTGCACAGGATGACGTTGTTGTCGGTCTTGGGCTGGCCGGTCTGCCAGTCGGTGGAGTCGATGCGGCCATGGGTTTCGTACTTGTCCGGCGGGCCCTCGCCCATGTAGATGGTGGTGATCTCGTCGGATCCCATCGACTTGTGCACCCGCTCGTACTGGCCGTCGGCGTGCGCGTCGAGGTAGGCCAGCCGGTTGGAGGACCGGATCTCGCTGGTTTGCCGGGCCCACAGGCCGGGCGGGAAGCCGGTCACACCGTCGGGGGTGAGCATGTCCGCCCCGGCGGTGAAATCGCAGTGGCCGTCGGACTTGAAGCAGTTGAGCAGGGCCCGGGTCTCCAGCTGGTTGGGACCGTCCAGCGGGAACAGCGTGGTAGCGGTGTTGCTGGCGGCGGCGCACACCCCGGCGGGCAGAAACATCGGCAGCGCCGCCGCCACCGCGAAGCCCGACACCAGCCGCATCATCGCTGCTTCCCTTCCCTGTGATCCCACCGGTGAACTTAACCCGCGACTAGTCGTCGTAGGTGACTTCCACCGAATCAGATTCCGGGTGAGATTGACAGGCCAGGATCAGGCCCTCGTCCAGGTCCTGCTGCTCGAGCACGTCGTTGACCTCCATGCTGACCTGGCCCTTGCGCAGGGTGCAGGCACACGCGCCGCAGTGGCCCTCGCGGCAGGAGAACGGCGCATCGAGGCCCTTGGCCAGCAGCACGTCGAGCAGCTTGGCGTTGCGCGGCCACGACACGGTGTGGGTTTCCCCGTCGAGCTCCACCACCGCGGTGGCCGGCGGCTCGTCGCCCTCGGCGGTGTCCTCGATCTTGACCGCCGCGAACGGGTCGGAGTCCAGCGACTTGAACACCTCGATATGTATTTGCGCCGCAGGCACTTTCAGCGTTTCCAGGGCCTCACGCGCCGAGTCCATGAAAGCGCCCGGGCCGCAGATGTAGACCGGCCGGTCGGTGTAGGGGGCGGCCAGCTGGGCCAGCGCGGTCACGCTGGGCAGGCCCTGCAGCGATTCCAGCCAGTGCAGCACGGTGAGCCGGTCGGGATATTTGGCGGACAGCTCGCGCAGCGCGTCGGCGAAGATCACCGAACGCTCGTCGCGGTTGGCGTAGAGCAGAGTCACCCGCCCGCTGCCCTCCGACAGCGCCGACTTGGCGATCGACATGATCGGGGTGATCCCGCTGCCCGCGGCCATCAACAGGAAGTCGTCGCCCAGCGTCTTGGGCACGAAGTTGCCCGACGGCGCCAGCACGTGGATCCGCATCCCCGGGCGCGCGTTGTCGCACAGCCAGTTGGACGCGTAGCCGTCCGCGGTCCGCTTGACCGTCACGGTCAGCGCGTCGTCGGTGAACGGTGAGCTGCACAGCGAATAGCAGCGCGCCACCGATCCGGTGCGTTCGCTGGGCACCCGCAGCGTCAAGAACTGGCCCGGGGCGTAGCGCAGCCGCTCGGGCGGGATGTCGGGGTCCCCGTCGTCGTCCGGCACCGCGAACACCAGCGACCGCGCGTCGTCGGTCTCGGCGATGACCTCGGCGATCTGCAGTTCGAGGACGTGGTCACCGAGCGGCTCGTCGAGTGCTTGGGCCGAATCAGCCTCGGTCAAGGCCCGTCCCTTCCTTTCGTGGCAAAACGTGTCGACCCGCTGCGACCGGCTCCGCCGCTCTTGCGATCGCCACGGGCAACTAGAACATGTTACAGAAAAGCGGATTCGTATCGCTACCAGCCGCAGGAATACCCTGCTCGACACGAATCGGAACGTGTTCTAGTCTCTGGGGTAAGTCCGCTGAGTAAGTTTGGCCCAGGAAGGCAAACCTAGTGACGTCCATTCAACAGCGTGATGCCCAGTCCGTCTTGGCGGGCATCGACGATCTGCTTCCGCGGATTCGGGAGCGCGCTCAGGCCACGGAGGATCTGCGCCGGCTGCCCGACGAGACCGTAGCCGACCTTCAGGACGTCGGGTTCTTCACCCTGCTGCAGCCCGAGCAGTGGGGTGGGCTGCAGTGCGACCCCACGCTGTTCTACGAGGCGGTCCGCCGGCTGGCCAGCGCGTGCGGTTCCACCGGCTGGGTGAGCTCGATCATCGGCGTGCACAACTGGCACCTGGCCCTGTTCGACCAGCAGGCCCAGGAGGAGGTCTGGGGCGAGGACCCCAACGTGCGGATCTCCTCGTCGTATGCGCCGATGGGCGCGGGCGTGGTGACCGACGGCGGCTACCTGGTCAACGGTTCGTGGAACTGGTCCTCCGGCTGCGACCACGCCACCTGGGCGTTCCTCGGCGGCCCGGTGATCAAGGACGGCCGCCCGGTCGACTTCGGCAGCTTCCTGATCCCGCGCAGCGAGTACCGCATCGACGACGTGTGGCACGTGGTCGGCCTGCGCGGCACCGGCAGCAACACCGTCGTCGTCAAGGATGTGTTCGTGCCGCGGCACCGGTTCCTGTCCTACAAGGCGATGAACGACGGCACCGCCGGCGGCTATGAGACCAACACCGCGCCGGTATACAAGATGCCTTGGGGCACAATGCATCCCACCACCATCTCGGCGCCCATCGTCGGCATGGCATACGGGGCGTACGCCGCCCACGTCGAGCATCAGGGCAAGCGGGTGC
>Ga0164242_10009833_pt1 | contig 10280 bp, 9 predicted proteins | sample OricomgcompostMG_FD_108783 | JGI IMG/M metagenome (GOLD analysis project Ga0164242, IMG submission 108783) | Miracle-Growth compost microbial communities from Emeryville, California, USA - Original compost - Miracle growth compost (MG) ... | reverse complement strand
GACGGCAGGCGCGCCGCCTCCTGTCCCGCCGGCCGGGCCGGTTTCGGCGGGCCGCCGGGGGCGGCGGTCAGCCGTTGTAGGTGTTCTGCGCCCGCTCCAGGCCCTCGGTGACCAGCGCCTCGACGGCGTCGGCGGCCCGGTCGACGAACCAGTCCAGGTCCTTGCGCTCGCTGCTGGAGAAGTCCTTGAGCACGAACGCGGCCACGTCCATCCGGCCCGGAGGCCGGCCGATCCCGGCGCGCACCCGCAGGTAGTCCGGGCCGAGCGACTTGGTGACGGACTTCAGCCCGTTGTGCCCGTTGTCGCCGCCGCCGAGCTTGAGCCGCAGCGCTCCGTACTCCAGGTCCAGTTCGTCGTGGACGGCGACGATCTGCCCGGTCGGGACCTTGTAGAAGTCGCGCAGCGCGGTGACGGGTCCCCCGGAGAGGTTCATGTACGACATCGGCTTGACCAGCACCACACGGCGGCTGCCCGGTCCGGGCGGGCCGATCCGGCCCTCGACCACCTGCGCCTGCGCCTTCTGGGCCCGCTTGAAGCGGCCGCCCATCCGCTCGGCCAGCAGGTCGGCCACCATGAAGCCGATGTTGTGCCGGTTGCCGGCGTATTCGGGCCCGGGGTTGCCCAGGCCGACGACCATCCACGGCCCAGCGCTGTCGCTCATCGGCGTCTCCGTCTCCTTCGCGGCTCGTCTCGGATGGTCTCAGATCCCCCGGTCGCCGCGGGCTCCCGGACGTCGCGGGGCGGGCCCCGTACGCCGCCGCGCCCGCCGGCCCTCGCGGGGAGGGCCGGCGGGCGCCGGACGGTGTCGCGGGTCGGCTCCCCCGAGGGGGCGCCTTCGAGGATCAGCCCTCGGCCGGGGCCTCGGCGGCCTCGGCGACGGCGCCCTCCTCGGCCTCACCCTCGGCGGGCTCCTCCGCGGCCTCGATCTGGGCGGCCACGACCTGGATCACGGCGGTGTCCGCCTCGACGGCCAGCGAGGAGCCGCGCGGCAGCTCGATGTCCTTGGCGAGGATGGTGGCGCCCGCCTCCAGGCCCTCGACCGACACGGTGAAGGACTCGGGGATGTGGGTGGCCTCGGCCTCGACCGGCAGGGCGGTGAGCAGGTGCTCCAGCAGGTTGCCGCCGGGGGCCGGCTCGCCCTCGGTGACGACGGGCACGTCGACGGTGACCTTCTCGCCGCGCTTGACGGCCAGCAGGTCCACGTGCTCCAGGAAGCCCTTCAGCGGGTCGCGCTGCACGGCCTTGGGGATGACCAGCTCGGAGCCGGCGCCCTCGACCTCAAGGGAGATCAGCACGTTCGGGGTGCGCAGGGCGAGCAGCAACTCGTGGCCCGGGATGGTCAGGTGCTTCGGTTCGGCGCCGTGGCCGTAGACGACGGCGGGCACGCGGTCGGCGCGGCGCACGCGGCGCGCGGCACCCTTGCCGAACTCGGTACGGATCTCGGCGGGGATCTTGATCTCGGCCATGATCGGCTCCTCGGTGTGGACGGTCAACGCTGGGGGTCGCCCGACCCCGACGGGCCGTTCCCACGTTCCGGACACGAGGAGCGCGTCGATCACGGAGTCGCCGCCGGACCGCGGTCCGAAGGCCTCCCTCGCCGAGCAACGCCGGACAGCCTAACCGCAAGGCCGCCCGGGAGCGAAATCCGCCCGTTTCCGCCCCCGGTCGAGCCCTCCGCCCGACGCGTGGACGAGGCCGGGCGGACGTACGGCGCCGGACCCGCGAAGGGTCCGGCGCCGTACCGATTCTGCTCAGCGCGGGCGGCCGCTCAGTTCGCGCCCTCGAAGAGGCTGGTCACCGAGCCGTCCTCGAACACCTCGCGCACCGCGTTGGCGATGGTCGGGGCCATCGACAGCACGGTGATCTTGTCCAGCTCGGTCTCCGCGGGGGTGGGCAGGGTGTCGGTGAAGACGAACTCGCTCACCTTGGAGTTCTTCAGCCGGTCCGCGGCCGGGCCGGACAGCACGCCGTGGGTGGCGGTGACGATCACGTCCTCGGCGCCGTTGGCGAACAGCGCGTCGGCGGCGGCGCAGATGGTGCCGCCGGTGTCGATCATGTCGTCGACGAGCACGCACACGCGGCCCTTGACGTCGCCGACCACCTCGTGGACGGTCACCTGGTTGGCCACGTCCGGGTCGCGGCGCTTGTGCACGATGGCCAGCGGCGCGCCGAGCCGGTCGCACCAGCGGTCGGCCACACGCACCCGGCCGGCGTCCGGGGAGACGACGGTGAGCTTGGAGCGGTCGACCTTGGAGCCCACGTAGTCGGCGAGCACCGGCAGTGCGAAGAGGTGGTCCACCGGGCCGTCGAAGAAACCCTGGATCTGGTCGGTGTGCAGGTCGACGGTGAGGATCCGGTCGGCGCCCGCGGTCTTGAACAGGTCCGCCATCAGGCGCGCGGAGATCGGCTCGCGGCCCCGGTGCTTCTTGTCCTGCCGGGCGTAGCCGTAGAACGGCACGATCACGGTGATGCTCCGCGCGGAGGCCCGCTTCAGAGCGTCGATCATGATCAGTTGTTCCATGATCCACTGGTTGATCGGGTTGGTGTGGCTCTGGATGAGGAAGCAGTCGGCGCCGCGGGCCGACTCCTCGAACCGCACGTAGATCTCGCCGTTGGCGAAGTCGAAAGCACGGGTCGGCACCAACTCGACGCCGAGTTCTTCCGCCACCGCCTCCGCCAGATCGGGGTGGGCGCGGCCGGAGAAGAGCATCAGCTTCTTCTCACCGGTCGTCTTGATCCCGGTCACTGCACCGTCTCCTTGGTGTTCGACTGGTGTTCGAGGCAGCGCCGCGCTGAGAACGCGGGCTGGGGTCGAGGCGGCGCCGCCCCGGAGCAGGCGGGTCGGCGGAATTGTGTGCACCACACACGGTACGCCCCATCCGATGCACCCGTGCACCTCGGGGCGGGTGTTGAGACGACCCTCACTCCAGGTCGGCGCCCCGTCGGGCCCGGCCGGGCGCGCCCGTCAGTCCTCCTCGCCGCGGGCCCGTTCGGCGGCCAGCGCGGCGGCGCTGCCCGGCCGCTTGCGGGCCACCCAGCCCTCGATGTTGCGCTGCTGTCCGCGGGCCACGGCCAGCGACCCGGACGGCACGTCCTTGGTGATCACCGAGCCGGCCGCGGTGTACACGCCGTCACCGACCACCCGGGGGGCGACGAACATGTTGTCCGCGCCGGTCTTGCAGTAGCTGCCGATGGTGGTGTGGTGCTTGGCCTCCCCGTCGTAGTTGACGAAGACGGTGGCCGCGCCGATGTTGGTGTGGTCGCCGATGGTGGCGTCGCCGACGTAGCTCAGGTGCGGCACCTTGGTGCCCTCGCCGATCTCGGCGTTCTTCATCTCGACGTACGTACCGGCCTTGGCGTCCTTGCCGAGCCGGGTGCCGGGGCGCAGGTAGGCGTACGGACCCACCGTCGCGCCCGGGCCGACCTCCGCCTGGTCGGCGACCGCGTACGTGATCCGGGCGCCGGCGCCGACGGCGGTGTCGGTGAGGGTGCAGCCGGGGCCGACCTCGGCGCCCTCGGCCAGGCTGGTGGCGCCCAGCAGCTGGGTGTTGGGGTGGACCAGGCAGTCGGGTGCGAAGGCGACGTCGACGTCCACCCAGGTGCTGGCCGGGTCGACGATGGTGGCGCCCTCACGCATCGCCCGCTCCAGCAGCCGGCCGTTGAGCACCCGGCGGGCGTCGGCGAGCTGCACACGGTCGTTGACGCCGGCGACCTCGCGGTGGTCCCCGGCGGTGAACGCGCCCACCCGGTGGCCGGCCTCCCGCAGGATGGCCAGGGTGTCGGTGAGGTACTCCTCGCCCTGCGCGTTGTCCGCGGTGAGCTTGCCGAGCGCCTCGGCCAGCAGCCGCCCGTCGTAGGCGTACACGCCGGAGTTGATCTCGCGCACCGCCCGGACCGCCTCGCCGGCGTCCTTCTGCTCGACGATCTCGGCGACCTGCCCGTCCGGGCCGCGCACGATCCGCCCGTAGCCGGTCGGGTCGGGCACGTGCGCGGTGAGCACGGTGACGGCGTTGCCCGCCTCGTGGTGCGCGGCCGTCAGCGCCTCCAGCGTCGCGGTGGTCAACAGGGGCACGTCGCCGTAGGTGACGACGACGGTGCCCTCCAGGGCGGTGCCGCGCCGGGTCAGCTCGTCCAGGGCGGCGCGCACGGCGTGGCCGGTGCCGAGCTGGCGCTCCTGGACGGCGGTGACCACCCCGGGGTCCACCTCGGCCAGGTGCTCGGTGACCCGCTCGCGGGCGTGGCCGACCACGACGACGAGGTGCTCGGGGTCCAGGGCGCGCGCCGCGGCCACCGCGTGGCCGACGAGGGTGCGGCCGCAGACGGCGTGCAGGATCTTGGGGGTCGCCGACTTCATGCGGGTGCCCTCACCCGCGGCGAGGATGACGACGGCAGCCGGGCGGTTCGGGCTCACGCGGGAGACTCCTCGGCATCGGATCTGGGAACAACCGCAGCTTACCGAGGGTGCCGGGACTTCTCCCGGTCTGCTCCGCCGCCAGGACTCGAACCCGGACTTAAGGCACCAAAAGCCCCAGTGCTGCCAATTACACCACGGCGGACCGACGCCCCCGCCCGGCCGGTTTCCGGCCGTCGGGACGGTCGGCACCCATCATGCCGTACGACCACCGCCCGGCGCGACGGCGATCGGCGGATGTTCGGCAGCGGTCGGTCAGGACCGCGCAGGCGTACGGGAGTTGGCCGCCAAAGGGGGCGGCGCACCGGTGCACTCCTCTCCGTGGGAGGCCCGCCGGCGCGCACCCGGAAGCCCCGAACGGGTAGCCGCCGGGCCCGCGATGGGTAGGAGTGCACGAGGACCGCCGGCGGGCCGCGGACCACGGGCGGAGGCGACTCCTGACCCGACTGGTCCTGTTGTCAGCCCCCTACCGCTGCAATACTTACGGAGCCGTAGGTTGTGCGGCTCATCACCCCCACCCACTTCGACCAGGGGAAACACATGACCACACAGACGGAAGTGATCTCCGGGGCGCGGGAGCCCGGCCGCCCCTCCGGACAGGAGGCGCCGCTGCCCAGCGCGACCCTCGGCGGCGAGAACAAGCGGTCCATCGAGCAGGTCACCCTGCTGCTGTTCATCTGCATCCCGTTCCTGGCCCTGGCCGCGGCCGTGCCGCTCGCCTGGGGCCGCGGGATGAGCTGGCTGGACGCCGGGCTGATGGTGGGGATGTACTTCCTGGGCTGCCACGGCATCACCATCGGCTTCCACCGGCACTTCACCCACAGCTCGTTCAAGGCGAAACGCCCGCTGAAGATCCTGCTGGCCATCGCCGGCTCGATGGCCGTCGAGGGCCCGATCGTCCGCTGGGTGGCCGACCACCGCCGGCACCACCGGTTCAGCGACGCAGAGGGCGACCCGCACAGCCCCTGGCGGTACGGCGAGACCGTCCCCGCCCTGATGAAGGGCCTGTGGTGGGCGCACATGGGCTGGCTGTTCGACGAGGAGCAGACCCCGCAGCAGAAGTACGCGCCCGACCTGATCAAGGACCCGGCGATCCGCCGCATCTCCCGCGACTTCTGGCTGTGGACGGCGGTGTCGCTGCTGCTGCCCCCGCTGATCGGCGGCCTGGTCACCATGTCGTGGTACGGGGCGTTCACCGCGTTCTTCTGGGGGTCGCTCGTTCGGGTGGCGCTGCTGCACCACGTGACGTGGTCCATCAACTCCATCTGCCACGCGGTCGGCAAGCGCCCCTTCAAGTCCCGCGACCGCTCCGGCAACGTGTGGTGGCTGGCGATCCTGTCCTGCGGCGAGTCGTGGCACAACCTCCACCACGCCGACCCGACGTGCGCGCGCCACGGGGTACTGCGCGGGCAGATCGACTCCAGCGCCCGGCTGATCCGCTGGTTCGAACGCGCCGGCTGGGCCTACGACGTGCGCTGGCCGAGCGCGCAGCGGATCGCCTCCCGCCGCCAGGAAAAGACCGGGGAACGCGTCCGCGAAGCGGCATGATGGTCGGGTGACCGACGGCAGAGACGACTCGACGGACGGCCCGGTACCGCCCCGACACGCCCCGCCGGCCCGGCCGGCGCGCCCCTCCCCGCCCGCGGGACCGACCGCCCGGCGCACCCGCAGGGTCCGCATGACCGGCAAGGAGCGGCGCGAGCAGCTGCTGGACGTGGGGCGGGTCCTTTTCGCCGAACGCGGCTACGAGGGCACGTCGGTCGAGGAGATCGCCCACAAGGCGGCGGTCTCCAAACCCGTCGTCTACGAGCACTTCGGCGGCAAGGAGGGGCTCTACGCCGTCGTGGTCGACCGGGAGATGCGCCGGCTGCTGGACATGGTGACGGGGGCCCTGACCGGCGGCCATCCGCGCGAGCTCCTGGAGCAGGCCGCGTTCGCCCTGCTGGACTACATCGAGCAGTACACCGACGGTTTCCGGGTACTGGTGCGCGACTCGCCCGTGGCGCAGTCGACCGGCACCTTCGCCTCGCTCATCAGCGACATCGCCACCCAGGTGGAGGACATCCTGGGCCACGAGTTCACCCAGCGCGGCTTCGACGCCAAGCTGGCCCCGCTCTACGCGCAGGCGCTGGTGGGCATGGTGGCACTCACCGGCCAGTGGTGGCTGGATGCCCGCAAGCCGCACAAGGCCGAGGTCGCGGCGCACCTGGTGAACCTGTCGTGGAACGGGCTGTCGGGCCTTGAGCAGCATCCGCGGCTGATCGGCCACCGCAAGAGCTGACGCGACGGCCCGTGCCCGCGTTCAGCCCCGGCGCTCTCCCGCCGGGAAGCCGAAGGCCGCCCGGGTGAGGCACCCCCGGGCGGCCCGTCATGTCCACCGCTCGCGCGCGGCCGCCGTCACCACAGGCGGCGGGCGCCCTCGGCGGGAACGGTGGAGAAGTACCGGGCCTGCGGCAGTGCCTCGGCCACGGCGCGGGCGATCCGCTCCTCCTGGTCGGCCTCGACCAGGACGATCGCCGACCCGCCGAATCCGCCGCCGGTCATCCGGGCGCCGAGCGCTCCCGCGGCGCCGGCGGTGTCGACCACCAGGTCCAGTTCGGGACAGGAGACCTGGAAGTCGTCGCGCAGCGAGGCGTGCCCGGCCGTGAGCACCGGGCCGATCTCGCGGAGCCGGCCGGCCTCGCACAGGGCCAGCACCTGCTCGACGCGGGCGTTCTCGGTGACGACGTGGCGGGTCAGCCGGCGCAGCCGGTCGTCGGGCAGGGCGGCGAGCGCCTGTTCCAGCCCCTCGGCGGTGACGTCGCGCAGCGCGGGGACCCCGAGCACGGCGGCGGCCTCCTCGCACCCGGCGCGCCGCTCGCCGTAGGCCCCGTCGGCGTGGGCGTGCTTGACCCGGGTGTCGACCACGAGCAGCCGCAGACCCGCCCCGGCCAGGTCCAGCGGCACTTGGCGCTGGGCCAGGCCCCGTACGTCCAGGTGGAGGGCGTGGCCCTCGGTGCAGCAGGCGGACGCGGTCTGGTCCATCACGCCGACGGGCGCGCCGACGTAGGTGTTCTCCGAGGACTGGCAGAGCACCGCCAGCTCCTGCCGGGTCAGGCCGTCAACCCCGTACAGCTCGGTCAGCGCGAGCGCGGTGACGACCTGGAGCGCGGCCGAGGAGGACAGGCCGCCGCCGACCGGCACGGAGCTGTCGTAGTGGATGTCGGCGCCGCCCACCGGGTGGCCGGCCTGGCGCAGCGTCCACAGCACGGCGGCGGGGTAGACGGCCCAGCCCTCGGTGGCTCCGGGGGCGAGCTCGTCCAGGCGCAGCTCGACGACGCCGCCGTCCATGTCGGCGGAGTTCAGCCGCAGCAGGCCGTCGTCCCGGCGGGCGACGGCCGCGCGGGTGGCCTGCGGCAGCGCGAACGGCATCACGAAGCCGTCGTTGTAGTCGGTGTGCTCGCCGATCAGGTTGACCCGGCCGGGCGCCGTCCACGCGCCGTCGGGGGCACGGCCGAAGGCCTCCTTGAACGCGGCCTCGAAGGCGGGGTCGGCGGTGCCGGTGTGCTCCGCGGTGCCGGCGCTGCCGCTGGTGTCCGTCATCGTGCGTCGTCCTCCCCTAGCGTTTGGGTGAAGCTCCAGGCGTCGCGGACGATCTCCGCGAGGTCGGTGCGACGGGGCCGCCAGCCCAGCTCGCGGCGGGCCCGGTCGGCGGAGGCGACCAGCGCGGCCGGGTCTCCGGGGCGGCGCGGCCGGGTGACGGCCGGGATCGGGTGGCCGGTGACGGCGCGGACCGTCTCGATCACCTCGCGCACCGAGAAGCCGCTGCCGTTGCCGAGGTTGCACACGACGTGGTGGCCCGGGGCGGCCTTGTCCAGGGCGAGCAGGTGCGCCTCGGCGAGGTCGGCGACGTGGATGTAGTCGCGCACACAGGTGCCGTCGGCCGTGGGGTAGTCGTCGCCGAAGACGGCGATCTCGGCCCGGCGGCCCCGCGCCACCTGGAGCACCAGGGGGATCAGGTGCGACTCCGGATCGTGCCGCTCGCCGTAGCGGCCGTAGGCGCCGGCCACGTTGAAGTAGCGCAGCGACACCGCGGCCAGGCCGTGGGCGGCGCACTCGGAGGCGATCATCTGGTCGACGGCGAGCTTCGTGGCGCCGTAGGGATTGGTCGGGGCGGTGGCGGCGTCCTCGGTGACCGGCACGGACGCCGGCTCGCCGTAGGTGGCGGCGGTGGAGGAGAACACCAGGGTGCGCACGCCCGCGGACCGCATCGCCGCCAGCAGTTCGAGGGTGCCGACGACGTTGTTGCGCCAGTACTTCTCCGGGTCGGCGACGGACTCGGCGACCTGGGAGGACGCCGCGAAGTGCAGCACGGCGTCGAAGGTGCCGTCGAGCACCTTGGCGGCGTCGTGGACGCGGCCCTCGACGAACTCGGCGCCCTCGGGCACGCCGGCCCGGAAGCCCGTGGACAGGTCGTCCAGGACGACCACCTGGTGGCCGGCCTCCAGCAGGTGCGCGGCCACGACCGAGCCGACGTAGCCGGCACCGCCGGTGACCAGCAGCTTCTTAGGGGTGCTGGGGTTGTTGGGGGTCATTTGGAGGCCACCTCTCGCAGTCGCGCGGCCGCGGCCTCCGGCGGCACGTCGTTGATGAACGCGCCCATGCCCGATTCGGAGCCCGCGAGGAACTTCAGCTTGCCCGACGTGCGCCTGATGGTGAAAAGCTCCAGGTGCAGCGCGAAGTCGCCGCGTTCGGGAGCGGCGAACGGCGCCTGGTGCCAGCCGGAGATGTAGGGGGTCGGCGGCTGGTCCTCGCCGAAGATCCGGTCGAAGCGGCGCAGCAGCTCCAGGTAGATCTCCGGGAACTCGGCGGCCGCGTCCTCCTCCAGCCCGAGCAGGTCGGGCACCCGGCGCCTGGGGTAGAGGTGTACCTCGTAGGGCCAGTGGGCGGAGTACGGCACGAACGCGGTCCAGTGCTCGCCCTCCAGCACGATCCGCCGGCCGTCGGCGCGCTCGTCGGCGAGCAGGTCGTCGAAGAGGTTGCGGCCGGTGGCGGCCTTGTGCTCGGCCAGCGAGCGGAGCATCAGCGCGGTGCGCGGGGTGGTGAACGGATAGGCGTAGATCTGGCCGTGCGGGTGGCCCAGGGTGACGCCGATCTCCTCGCCCCGGTTCTCGAACGGGAAGACCTGCACGACCGACGGCAGCTGCGACAGGTCGCGGGTGCGGTCGACCCAGGTGTCCAGCACCAGGCGCGCGGCCTGCGGGGTGAGGTCGGCGAAGGACGCGTCGTGGTCGGAGGTGAAGCAGACGACCTCGCAGCGTCCCTTGTCCCCGGCCAGCGAGGGGAAGCGGTTCTCGAAGACCACCACCTCGTAGTCGGAGTCGGGGATCTCGGTGTGCCGGCCGTCCCGCGACGGGCACAGCGGGCACTGGTCCGCCGGCGGGTGGTAGGTGCGGCCCTGCCGGTGGGAGGCGATGGCGACGGTGTCGCCGAGCAGCCGGTCGTAGCGGGTCTCGGAGGTGGTGGCCACCCGCTCCAGCGGGCGCTCGTCGACCGCGTCCCTGACCGCTGAGTCGGCGGAGTCGTAGTAGATCAGCTCGCGGCCGTCCGCAAGCCGGGTCGGCGTCTTCTTCACCTACGGCACCTCACCACAATCAACCAACAGAACCGAACACAATGAATCATGACACAACAGGTTGAGTCAATGCGCGGGGCGGCACGATTCGGCACCGCTTCCGTCGGGAAAGCGCGCGGGCGCCCCCGGGGCACAGAAGCGGCACAGGGCGGCGACGGCCGGCGGAAGGGAGGCCGAGCGGCACAACCGAACAGAGCCGAACACGGAAGCAGGCCACCGTCCTCGGACGGTGGCCTGCGGTGGAACGGGAACGGG
>Ga0164242_10009832_pt1 | contig 10280 bp, 11 predicted proteins | sample OricomgcompostMG_FD_108783 | JGI IMG/M metagenome (GOLD analysis project Ga0164242, IMG submission 108783) | Miracle-Growth compost microbial communities from Emeryville, California, USA - Original compost - Miracle growth compost (MG) ... | reverse complement strand
CGCTCAGTATAAGCAGAATTGTACCGGCGATTAACCCGGAAAGGAATATCTTTTTCATTGACAGCTTTTTAGGTTGTTATCAAAGCCAAAACTATTTGTATTAAATAAAATAACAGGTGACAGTGGTTTTATACCGTAATGATCCTGGTCAGGATCATCCGATGCTTTATTGACGGGTATCATTATAACCGGTGATCACAGTCATTAATCTTACAGATAAATAGTGCGTACTTTGTACTAAAATATTTTTTTACTAAAAATTAATTTTATGAAAAGCGATAATCAAATTCAAAAAGATGTAATGGACCAGCTCAAATGGGAACCATTCTTAAAAGCCTCAGAAATCGGCGTTGCCGTAAAAAACGGCATCGTTACCTTATCAGGACAGGTAGATTCTTATTACAAGAAACGATCCGCGGAAGAGGCTGCGAAAAAGGTATTGGGTGTAAAGGCCGTGGCCGAGGATATCCAGATAGGGGTGTCGCCATTCTATGCCAAAAGCGATACCGAAATAGCGGAAGCCATATTGAATGCCTTAAAATGGCATACTGCCGTCCAGGATGAGAAGATAAAGATTAAAGTGGACGACGGTAATGTAACGCTCCAGGGAGAGGTAGATTGGGACTTTCAACGTACCAGTGCCAGGACGACCATTGAGGGACTGACGGGCGTTAAGTCTATTACCAACCTGATTACGGTCAGGCCCAGGGTAACGGTCGCAGGGATCCAGGGTAAAATAGAAAGCGCCTTTCAGCGTGCGGCTTCCATCAACTCTCGTAAAATAAAAGTGGATGTGGTTGGCAGTAAAGTAGTCCTCTCCGGTTCTGTTACTTCCCTGGCAGAAAAGGAAGAAGCGGAAACTTCCGTATGGAATGCGGACGGGGTGATGCAGGTTGAGAATAACCTGGAGATCATTGTTCCGGAGTACAGTGAATATGTTGACTTTTAAGTACGCTGAAGAACCTGTCTTTATCGAATAACCGACTTTTGTAATGATCCGGCAACCAGGTATTTATCAGGAAGGAGCATGCTGCATTCAAGTATCGGCAGGTCTCTGATTTTCAGTAAGTACCTGGTTTGCCTTTGCATGCTGTAAATTGGCTTATTAAAGAAACATAGATATGCTGGGTATATTGAATGAAACCAGGATAAACGAAGTACTTGAAAACAGTATAGTAGGCCGGCTGGGCTATACAGACGGCGGGAGAATATTTATTATCCCAATTTCTTACTTTTTTTATAACCGTAAGTATATTATAGCCCATTCAAGAGAGGGCCAGAAAATAAACATTCTTAGAAATAATCCCGTCGTTTGCCTTGAAGTTGATTTCATACATAACCTTTCCAATTGGGAAAGTGTGATCTTATGGGGTAAATATGAGGAAATTACGAGCCAACCGGACAGGCATTATGCATTAGATTTGCTGATAAGAAAAATTAATCAGCAAAAAATAAAGGAAATGCAGGTAGTATGCTCCGAACAGTCTGAGATAGATGAATCCCTGGTGTTACCGGACAGGGAAAAGTCCATCGTGTATCGTATTAAAATAGAGAATAAATCGGGGCGATTTGAAAGAAGCGGAAATAGCCTTTAATAAGGAGACCATCATGGATATTTCCACAGAACTTCTCGCCAATACATACCCTCTGTTTTTCGACGCCTTTTTAAGTAAATGTCCGAATATTCCATCTTTGATACGGCCAATAGGTTGCCATCAGGCCAACCATTGGTTTTCACTTGTTTTATGAAGACGGCATCATTGACATTGATCAATACACCCGGTTCATCATAATCTGTTACGAGGATCCAGGTATATCCCTCGCCCGTATATTCATGAGCCTTGTAGTATTTCAATAAACATTCAATTGAATGAAATTTCAACGCCCGGCCTTTTACCGTAATCAATTCACCCCCGGATCTGGTATTTTGAATGATTTCATGGCAAACAGCACATTTATCCGCGCCATACCGGAACGGTTCGGGACCAGGCGAGCAGGAATACAGGCAAAATAACAACAATAAGAAAACCTTCATATACGAAATGCTTTATGTAAAGCTATTTTGATATTACCTATTGCGATATGTCTGATATCAACCCGGTATCTGATGTTGATCACCCGTTAATACATATAGGTTTTGATTTTGAGTAAATCACATTTAATCTTAATTTTATTTTATGGAAATGCCTGAATCAATGCATGCCATGATGCTGGAAACTGCAAAACGACCTTTGGTTTATAAAACTATCGCTGTACCCGTTCCCTCAGAGGAAGAAGTACTGATCAACGTAATTGCCTGCGGCGTTTGTCGTACAGACCTGCACATTGTTGATGGTGAGCTTGAGCATCCCAAATTGCCGCTTATTCCGGGACATGAAATCATAGGAACCGTCGTGAAAACCGGTAAAAGAGTTAAAAAAATAAAAGCGGGTGATGCCGTGGGCGTGCCCTGGCTGGGTTATACCTGCGGTAAATGCCGCTATTGCATCAACGGACAGGAGAATTTATGTGAAAGTGCAAAATTTACAGGCTATACTATAGACGGGGGCTACGCGGAGTACACCGTGGCGCACCAGCATTATTGCTTCCGTCTTGATCCTCAATATGCTAATCCTTCCGGGGCTCCCCTGCTCTGCGCCGGGATTATCGGCTATCGTTCCTACAGCAAGATCAGCAGGAGGTCAAAAAGGGTCGGCTTGTATGGATTCGGCGGCGCGGCTCATATACTAACCCAGGTGGCGGTTGCGCAGGGGAAAGAAATATACGCCTTTACCAGTCCCGGCGATACGGCTGCGCAACGGCTTGCAGAAAGGCTGGGAGTGGTATGGGCCGGCGACTCTACGAAGCCTGCACCGGTAAAGCTGGACGCGGCTATTATTTTTGCCCCGGTAGGCAGTCTGATCCCTAAAGCCCTGAGTGATACGGATAAAGGAGGCACCGTGATCTGCGGTGGTATTCACATGAGCGATATCCCTTCATTTCCATACCATTTGCTGTGGGAAGAGAGGACGGTAGCTTCCGTGGCGAACCTGACCCGTAAAGACGGAGAAGCGTTTTTGGAACTCGCTCCTAAAGTTCCAGTCCATACAGAGACAAAAATATATAAATTGGAGCAGGCCAATAAGGCGCTCGATGATTTACGCAATGGAAAAATAAAGGGTGCAGCCGTTCTGGTACTAAACTGATAATCAGCGCGATCTACCATCAGAGATGATTCACCCCAACGATCGGCGGCCCGGTGGCTTTATCCTGCAATGGCTTCCGGTACGGATTCTCCCCGCGGCATCTGCCGAAAATACATTTTTTGCCGCAGCAGATACATTTCTGCCATAGCCGCCCTGATCGGGAGGCACAAAGGACCTGCCTATCCTGCAATTCAGGCTGTGCCGTTTCACCCTTTCGTCTTTTATAATGTTCTTTTCCATATCATATCATTTATCTTATCAACGAGATCAGGAATGAAGTTCGCTGATTAAGCAGATTAATGGACTAGTAGAAATCATATATAGATATGATTTTCGTCCTGTTTGGATTCAATTGCATATAAGAACCCGGCTATAACCGGCCATGCAAATTGACCACGATCAGCCTGCATACTGTACAGGATCATTTTTATGGGATCGCCCGGAAAATACATTTGGTAGTCTATACGGGTAGCGTAAAAATTGCAGGTTATTGATTTACCGGTGTGCAGGTCGTTCCATAAAAAACAACTTACTCAAAAGAAAATATAATCATGATTATAGCCGTCATAGGATTACCGGGCTCCGGCAAAAGTTATTTCGCCGGAAGGCTGGCTGCTGCAATTCATGCCGTCTATATAAGCAGTGATCAGGTAAGAAAAACCATGATGGCGACGGGTCGTTACTCCACGGAAGAAAAGGAGAAGGTATATGACCAGATGCTGGCACTGGCACAGCAGGCAGTGAAGCAAAATAAAAATGTAGTGCTGGATGCCACTTTTTACCGGCGGCACATCCGGGAGAAATTCATGGATCGGACCGGCGATGCAGGCGGCATTCATTTTATCGAAATCACAGCCCCGGAACCGATTATAAAAGAAAGACTCAAACAAAAAAGAGAAGACAGCGAAGCGGACTTTGACGTTTACCTGCAGGTACGAAAGCAATGGGAGCCGTTGCGGGAACCTCACCTGGCGTTGGACTCCTCCGGCAATGACATTGAGGAGATGTTGCGAAAAGCCATGGATCATCTTCAATTAAAGCAAGCATGAAAAAGGAACAGATCGACAGGCTGATGGCAGAAGGGCTATTCCCCGATGATACGGTAAAACCTCAACTGGTTGAAACGCATATTTCCTGGGTGATCCTGGGTAACCGCTTTGCACTTAAAATTAAAAAGCCGGTAACCTATTCTTTTCTCGATTTCTCCACGCCTGAAAAGCGAAAATATTATTGTGAAAGAGAGATCCTGCTCAACCGACGACTCACCGGGGGCATATACCTGGACGTTCAGCCTGTGCGGGAAGTATCCGGCCACTTTTTTATCGGCGGTGAAGGCGGAACAATCATAGATTACGCAGTCCGGATGCAGAAAATAGATCCGGGTAAGCAGATGGACCTGCTTCTGCGGGAGCGCAAAGTCAGCCCTGAAGACATCAGGAGGTTGGCCGATAAGATCGCGTTGTTTCACCAGTCGGCTGAGATCATCCATTCTGCCGATTTACTGGATGTGCAGGAAAAATTCAATGACGTGGAAGGGCAAAAGGACTTCCTGGAAGAAAGCCTGCATGCGGAAAGCCGCCGGCTCATTGAAGAAGCTATCCGGATTTCCGGCACATTTATAAAGAACCATAAGCCATTGCTGGCAGCCCGGTCGGCAGCCGGTTTCTTTCGAGACGGGCATGGAGACCTCCACGCCCGGAACATTTTTTTACTTCCCGACCCGCAGCCTTTCGACTGCATAGAATTCAATGATGATTACCGTCGCATTGATGTGCTGAATGAAGTCGCTTTTCTCTGCATGGACCTGGATGCTTTTGACAGGCAGGATCTGTCCGATTTATTTATCAATCATTACAATCGCTCTTTTACAACGATGAAAAGTGAAGCAGATCAACTGCTTTTTTTGTATTACAAAAGCTACCGTGCCGGCATCCGGGCGAAAGTAAACAGCTTGCGGGCACAAAGCGTAGGAGATGATGTCACCCGGAACGGATATTTCGCTGAAACGGATAAATATCTCAGGCTTATGAGCCACTATATCGGGCAGTTACCGGGATAATCTTATTTCAGGCACATAACGGATTGGTTTGCCTACAGTGCATGCAGCAGACATTTATGGACTATTTTTCTCTATAGACGAAATCGTGAAAGGTTTTGTTAACGAGCGCTTTCTCATTTTCCAAAGTTCGATCCACGATACCGAAAGAAGCGCTGCAACAACAGCCGAGCTGACCTGAATAGGCGTTAAAGGCGCTACCATGAAGAAATCCGAGAAAGAAGGAATGTACAGGGTCATGGCTAAAAGAATAAGTGTCGTGAGAATGACGACCCACAAGAGCCTGTTTTTGTACCTAAAGGTTGTAAACACCGAATAATAAAAAGACCTGTTTACAAGGGTTAAGAGAATGTTTGCGATGATCAGGGTAGTAAAAACCATGGATCGCGTTAAAGGCTCGCTGTAGCTGCTATGAACAGAAAGAGAATAGACGGCGAGAACACCGGCCGTAATGGCTAATCCCTGAAAAATGCTCAGCGTCAATTCGTTTTTGTTGAAGAACGTCGCCGTTATTACCCGGGGGTCCTGAAGCATGCTGTTTTTCTCGGCGGGCTCGTTTTCATATACAATGGAACAGGTCGGCCCCATCACCAATTCCAGGAAGATGACATGCACCGGAGTGAAAACCACAGGATAAGCCCAACCTAGTACCAGGGGTAGGGCCACAGTCAAAATAATGGGGATGTGAATAGAGATAATATATTGAATAGCCTTTTTCAGGTTCGTGTATATTTTTCTTCCCATGGCCACCGCATCTGTCATTTTCCCGATATCGTCATCGGTCAGGATAAGCGAAGACGCTTCTTTGGCTATTTCAGAGCCTCGCTTACCCATAGAGATCCCGATATCCGCTGCTTTTAAAGCAGGTCCGTCATTTACGCCGTCGCCTGTCATTGCCACGATCTGATGCTGCCTCTTTAAACTTTGGATCACTTTTAGCTTTACTTCGGGAAACATACGCGTGAATAGGTTGTTTTCAATGACCGCTTTATCAAATTCAGCCTCGTTCAAACCTGTCAATTCAGCACTGGTTAATGCCTTTTCATATCCTCTGACCCCGGCCTGACCGGCAATAGCAATAGTGGTTGCGGGGTTGTCACCCGTAATGATTTTTAACCGAATCCCCGCGAGGTAGAATTGTTCAAAAATCTTTTTAATATTCTTTTTTGGAGGGTCATAGAAGCCAATCAGTCCTAAAAATCTGACATTGAATTCCTGTTGGGTTTCAGGAAAGTTTGTTCCATTAAACACAGCGCTCCCGACACCAAGCACACGCAGTCCTTCTTTTGCAAACAGCGATAGGTAATCATATACTTTTTGCCTGTCTTTTTCATTGAGCATCGATATTCTTAAAATAGCTTCCGGTGCGCCTTTCATGGCAATTATCCTTTCTCCCTCATCATTTTCAAAAATATGGGTCATCATAGGAGGCTTACCATCCAACGGGTATTCATATATTTTTCTGAAAGAAGATCGCCCGTCCTTGGGGGTATATTTTTCATAGGCTTTTAAAATAGCTTTTTCCATGTTGTCAAACGGAACTGTTTCGCTCGCCCACATGGCGGTACTGATCAGCTTACAGACAGAAGCATCCCCAGGGTCAACCTCGGATACTGTCCTGTCATTTTCAAAATCATAGATTTGGCAGACATCCATCTTGTTCTCGGTAATAGTACCGGTCTTATCCAGGCAAATAACGGTGGCGGCGCCCAATGCTTCCACTATCGAAGGGTCCTTAACAATGATTCCTTTTTTCATCAGCCGCCAGGCGCCGAGCGCCATAAAGCTGACGAAGGCAACAGGGATTTCTTCAGGCAGGACAGACATGGCAATAGTCAGTCCTTTCAACAGGCTATTCAGGATATTTTCAGACTGAATATAATTGATTCCCCAAATGACTAAAAAAACACCGGCACCTCCCAAAGACATCCATTTAACGAAAGACCTGATTTGCCTTTGCAAAGGTGATTTTGCCTTCCGGATACCCCGGACGGAGATTTCCAGTTCCCCGAATTTTGTCTTGTTACCTACTGCCATTACTTCAAAGACACACTGGCCTGATTCAACGAGGGTACCCTGATAAATCTTGTTTGACTCTTTTGAAGAAATATCTTTGGTGACACTGAATGCTTCTCCTGTAAGAATGGATTCGTTTACCGAGAAATCGTTTAGTTGCTTGGCTATACCATCGGCGGGAGCCCGTTCCCCTTCTGAAACGACCACGTAATCACCGACCACTATGTCGCCAACAGGAATGTAAGCCGGCCGGTTATCCCTGATGACCAGGGCATTGGGAACGGTAAATTCTTTCAGTGCTCGTAATGCCTTGAGGCTTCGATTGGTCTGGTAAACGGATATGGCTGAAATAAAGATGATGGCTGCCGCCATAAACAGCGCGTCTGAAATTTCACCCGAAATAAAATAAATGATGGTTGCGGCAACCAGTAAAATGAGCATCGGATCGGAAATGGTCTCCTTTAGGATACGCAGGGAAGCGTGTTCTGAACGGGATTCAACCCTGTTCGATCCGTGCATCCTCCGTGAAACGCCGACTTCATCTTCAGTCAGACCGCTAAAAAGAAATGGATTTCTGTCCTCCATTTATCAGGGTAATTGTCTAAGATTTTGGTCACGATAGGGTTGATTTTGAGCCGGCTGGTCTTTTTTTAATTCTGTATGCCTGATCTGTCCACCCAGGTACCCCGTCCATGCAACCAGCATAAAGCTTATTACGGCTATAATAAGCAGGATAAGCGACATTTTCCGGGCGAGTCTAGATTTTTTTTGTGTGAGAATGATCCCTACTATCGAAAGAATACCCAACAGGATCAAGGCAAATAATGGATAAACAGCAAACTGCTCGTGGGCTTCGATGGATGTTTTAGAAATCCCCCCGATATGTTCCACTGCTTCTTCGGCACCTTCGCCTGTAAAATAGGCAGCTATAGCTCCCGCGGCAGAAATTACAAACACGAAGTAAGCTGCGACTGCTATGGGTTCGCTTCTGCGCGACCATGCCAGTATCAGGATACATGTCCCCAGGAAGGTACCTATGATAGGCAGGTGATTGATGAGTAAATGCAGATGTAAAGCATCCATGACTTTTTGAAGTAAAATTAGGCAGTATCATACTAAGAATGATTGACTGGGATCACCGCCATCAGTGATTGTAGTCAAGGTAGATTTGATGAAAATAAGAACCGGAATTATGCTAATAATCAGGTATTTATTTTATTTTTGGCGGACATCAATAAATTCGTTGATCTAGATTTTGAAAACTACTGCTATGTAGTTAATAAGCAGAGGCCCAAAAATAAACCCAATGAATCCAAATAATCCCAACCCGATAAATGCCCAGGACTGCAACTATGGGTGAACATTCCCGAGTTTTTTCAGGAGGTTCGAAAGGTCACAAAGCGCTATCTAAAGAGAATATTTCTTCGTGTATATTAGAATCTTCAAGGTTGCTTTTTTGGATCATGAAGAAATTAAGAACCATTAAGCCTGAACCCTTCATGTCCCACCATGCCCTTCATGGTTTTGTTTTGAATCATGAAGGGATTAAAGAAAATTGAGGTTTTGGGGTAAAAATGACAGGACAAAACAGGGAGCTAAACCGTAAATGATATCTTCTGTCATGGTCGTGAACCACGGCAATTAGGAGAAATCTTTGCCCCGGTGGGGCAAAAGGTTGGTAGGGTGTTCCGGATCTATAGCCTGCCTTGTCCCGTAGGGACAAAAGAGCCGGCAGGTTGGCGGTCTTGTCCCTACGGGACAACATTTGTCCTGGCCGGAGCAGTTTACCGACCTTCAGCCCCTACGGGGCCGGCCCTTTCCAAGAAAATGGTCGCCGGAACAGCACATTAAAGCGCACCGGGCAAGAACCGGGGTGTATTGCTGAGAGGATGAATGACGAAGCACATGACAGAAATAGAAATGCCGTCATTAAGGTGAAAGTTCAGGCCTTTCCCTTCATGTTTCTTGATGCTTGTTGCTAAGATAAGAGGGAGTGTCAAAGCCTTTTTTCTGTTTCAATAGGGTTCTCCCTTCCATGCAGAACTTTTTCTGTTTCCTTGTATCCTATTTCGTTCTGTTCTCCCAGCGTCAGACCATCCGATCCGGCCGTTTGTATCCATCTGTCGTCCTGACGACGAAAGATTTGTACATTTAAGTCATACAATCTCCTGAATTTTTGCTCTATGTCGCCGGTTTTTTGCCATGAATATATTCGGATAATACCGTCCTTGTGTTTTTTTTACGTATATCGCCGATTATTTTATCATGCGGCAATAAATGTTTGCTGTTTGATGCTTCTTCATATTTATGCTGTTCATCATAAAATTCTATTTTTAAAAAGGGGTAATAATCCGAAAATAATCTTCGGATGTCCTCAATATTTTTTTTATCGGTTACCTCCAACTTCATTTTTTGCTGATGCTTTTCCTCATGAAATGTCGATCGTTTATGGATACTTAAAATACGCTTAGGAGGATATATCATGCGAAAGTTCAGAATCGCCGTTATCATGAGGAGAACGGCAATCGTAATAAAGATGATTCCCCATGTACCAGAAACAATGCCATAGATTTCGAGTGATGCCAAAAAGAGGGCTAACAGCATCCGTACCGTCTTGCCTGTACCGCTCATGTTTGATTTCATGATAAATAGATTTATACCCAGAGGATTGTTTTCTTTAGCTTTTCTCGTACTTTATGTGCTATTTTTTCTAAGCTTTTATTTTTTATTGCTGCCATTGAGGCGACCGGATCTACGGCCGCTACCTGCACTTTACCGTTTTCATCTTCCCGGATTATTATATTACAGGGAAGCATTGTCCCTATACAACTTTCCGCCAGCAAAGCCTGGTAAGCAAAATCTGGATTGCAGGCGCCCAGGATTTTATACTTTCCGAAATCAACACCCAGTTTGTTCTTCAATATTTGTTGAACGTCGATTTCTGTCAGCACACCAAAACCTTCCAGTTTTAACTGCTCTGTGACGTTTGAAACAGCCGTTTCAAACTTGTCATTAACCACTTT
>Ga0164242_10009831_pt1 | contig 10280 bp, 6 predicted proteins | sample OricomgcompostMG_FD_108783 | JGI IMG/M metagenome (GOLD analysis project Ga0164242, IMG submission 108783) | Miracle-Growth compost microbial communities from Emeryville, California, USA - Original compost - Miracle growth compost (MG) ... | reverse complement strand
TGTCCTCAAGCTGGCCGATGCGAAAGCCGCTGACCTACGGGGTGCCGCGGTCATCGTCGACCGCCTGACAGTCGGAGGCGACAGCCTCGCGCGTCTGCGTGAATCGCTCCAGCTGGCCTTCAAGGTCGGCCGTGGCAAACTCTGGCTTGGCGAGGAAGGCCAGGCCTTTCTCTCTTTCTCGCAAGACTTGGACTGTCCGAGTTGTGGCATCGGCTATGCCGAGCCGACGACCGCGCTCCTGTCTTTTAACCACCCGCTCGGGGCCTGCGCCAACTGCCAGGGATTCGGTTATTCGAGCGAGATCGACTGGGACAGGGCGATTCCCGACCGCTCCAAGTCGCTGGCTAGCAAGGGTGTGCAGCCATGGAATTTCGGTAAATTCGCGGAATATTACGCTTGGGCGAAGACCAGCGGCAAGCGCAACGGCGTCGATTTCGCCAAGCCTTTCTCAGACTATACCAAGACCGAGTGGGATTGGCTGATGCACGGCGAGGGCCGCGAGTTCGACGGTATCCTCGGTTTTTTCAGCTATCTCGAGAGCAAGAAGTACAAGGCGCACTACCGCATTCATGCGGCGCGTTTTCGCCGCTACGCGCTCTGCACGGTCTGCAATGGCGACCGTCTCAACCCCAAAGCGCTCGCCTGCAAGGTGCGAGGACTCAGCATCGCCGAGGTTTCGCGCCTGACCATCGCCGAGGTGGCCGACTGGACAGCGCAGGTCGAGATAGACAGTCTCGGCCGCGCGCAACAAGGACAGGCGCAAGGTGCGGCCGGGAGCATGGGTGTCGTCGAAGCACTCGAAGAGGCGAAGGCGCGTCTCGGCTATCTGCTCAAGATCGGCGTCGCCTATCTGAGCTTGAACCGCCCTGCGCGGACGCTCTCAGGCGGCGAATTGCAGCGTATCAACATGGCGCGTTGCCTTGGCAGCGCGCTCACGGATACCCTCTTCTGTCTCGACGAGCCGTCGACGGGTCTGCACGCGCGCGATAGCGGCAATCTGCTCGAGGTGGTGCGCGAGCTGCGCGACCAAGGCAACACCGTGGTGCTTGTCGAGCACGAGCGCCGGTTGATCGCCGGCGCGGATCATCTCATCGAGATCGGACCAAAAGCCGGTCGTGGTGGCGGGCATGTGGTGTACGCGGGGTCGCCGCGTGCGGCGGCGCGAACCCAGCGACTGTTGCCTCGTGGGCATAGTGATGAGGCCTCTGGGATGCGACGGAACGCCGGCAAAGGGGCCTTCCTCGAGCTCAGGGGCGCCAGTACGCACAATCTCAAGAATGTCGATGTCCGGTTTGAGGTAGGAGCGATCACAGCCGTGTGCGGCGTGAGCGGCAGTGGCAAGACCAGCCTGATCCAGCATACGCTCTATCCGCTTGCGGCGCGTTTGCTCGGACAGTCGATGGAGCGCGGCGCCGTGACCGAGGCGCCCGAGGCGCGGTCGCTGGGTCCGCAGTCGCTCGTCAAGGCGCACGGCGAAGTGATGCTGGTAAGTCAGGCGGCGTTAGGCCGCTCGAGCCGCTCGAACGTGGCGACCTATCTCGGCATGATGAACGAGATCCGGAAGCTGCTCGCTGACGAGCCGCTGGCGCGGAAGCTCGGGCTCACGGCCGGCTCTTTCAGCTTCAATACGCCTGGAGGGCGCTGCGAGACCTGCCAAGGACTAGGCCGCGTCACGGAGGATTTGTCGTTTCTCGGCGAGATGGAGGTGGTCTGTCCGGCCTGTAACGGCCGGCGCTTTGGCGACGCCGTGCTGGCCGTGGCGCTGCGCGGTAAAAACCTCAACGACATCCTCAAATTGACGGTAGAGGAGGCGCGAGAGTTTTTTTACGATCGACGGACGGTCGTAAAAGCCTGTGACACGGTCATTGGTATGGGGATGGGCTATATCACCCTGGGGCAGGGCACGAGCTCATTCTCCGGCGGCGAGGCGCAGCGTCTCAAGTTGCTGAGCCTGATGGGCGGAGTGAAAGACCAGAAGCCGGCGATTTTGATCTTTGACGAGCCGACGACCGGACTCAGCGACAGTGATGTCGCCCATCTGCTCGACCAATTGCGCGGGCTTACAGCTCGTGGTCACACGGTAATTGTGGTCGAGCACCATCTCGACGTTCTCGCTGCCGCCGACTGGCTGGTCGAGGTCGGACCGGAAGCGGCGGACCGTGGCGGTCGAATAGTGTATGAAGGACCGCCTGCGGGAATCGGCAGTGCCCCTGAATCCGTGACGGCGGCGTTTCTCGTCGGAGCCGGCATGACCCAGACACCGAGGCGTGCGCCCCTAGAAGCCAAGGCGGCGCGGACTGTCAAAAAAGCGAGGAGCCTTTCATGAGCAAGTACACGCAAAAAGCCGCGATCACCGTCAGTCAGATCGTCGCAGCCAAGGCTAAAGGTCAGAAAGTCTCGGTCGTAACCTGCTATGACAGTGCGTTCGCCCGGCTCGTCGATCAGACGGATGTCGACATCGTGCTGGTCGGCGACAGCTTGGGCAATGTGATGCTCGGCCACGATAATACGATCCCGGTGACGATGGACGATATGCTGCATCATGCGCGGGCCGTCGCGCGGGTGCTTACTAGGCCTTTTCTCTGCGTCGATATGCCTTTTCTGAGTTACCACTTGTCTGTGCAGCAGGCGTTGACCAACGCCGGGCGCTTGATTCAAGAAGGGGGCGCACAAGGTGTCAAGGTTGAAGGCGGACGGTCCATTGCTCCGCAGGTGCGGGCCCTGGTCGAGGCGGGGATCCCGGTGATGGGGCATCTCGGGCTGACGCCGCAGAGCGTTCACGCGATGGGGGGGTACCGGGTGCAGGGGCGTGGTGTCGAGGCGGCGCAGGCTATGCTCGATGATGCGCGGGCGCTCGAGGAAGCCGGCATTTTCGCGCTCGTGCTCGAGATGGTGCCGGCGGAGCTCGCCCGGCGCATTACCGAGACGCTCAAGGTGCCGACGATCGGCATCGGCGCGGGGCCCATTTGCGATGGCCAGGTCCTCGTGCTTCACGATATCCTGGGCTTCGATGAGGGCTTCAACCCAAAATTCCTAAAAAAATATGCAAATCTCGGCAAGGTCGTGCGGGAGGCCGTCGAGGCCTACGACACCGAAGTGAAGAGCGGGGCTTTTCCGGGGCCGGACCACAGCTTTAAGGATTGAAGCGGAAAGCGGAATGACATGGTGACGAAGAGAGACTACTACGAGATCTTGAGCCTTGAGCGGACGTGCACGGAGGTGGAGGTCAAATCCTCCTACCGGAAGATGGCGCTTCAGTACCATCCGGATCGCAATCCTGGCAACGTCGAGGCGGAGGAGCGTTTCAAGGAGGCTTCGGAAGCCTACGAAGTGCTGAGCGACGCGCAAAAGCGCGCGACCTACGACCGTTTTGGTCATCAAGGGCTTAGTGGCCAAGGCTTTCAAGGCTTCAACGACGTCGGCGATATCTTCTCGAGCTTCGGCAGCATCTTCGAGGAGTTCTTCGGATTCGGCGGGAGCGGCAACGGCGGCGGTCGCGGCCGTGCACGGCGGGGCGCAGATCTGCGTTACGATCTGGCGATCGCGTTCGAGGAGGCCGTTTTCGGTGTCGAGCGCGAGGTGGAGTTTGAGCGCGCGGCCGACTGCGAGGTCTGCCACGGGACGCGGGCCGAGGAAGGTGGCCGGACGACCTGTCGTACTTGCGGCGGTGTCGGCCAAGTGCGACGGAGCCAGGGTTTCTTCGCCATCCAGACCACGTGTCCGACCTGCCGCGGCGAGGGTGAGATGATCACCAAGCCGTGCAAGGCCTGCGGTGGGCGTGGCATGAAGATGGAGCGGCGCAAGATCTCGGTGAAGATCCCTGCCGGCGTCGACACGGGGCTTAGGCTACGGGTCGCGGGCGAAGGCGAGGCTGGCGCCGGTGGTGGTCCTGCCGGCGATCTTTATGTGGTGCTGCACGTCAAGGAAAGCGATGTCTTCGAGCGCGACGGCAACGACCTGATCATGACCCGTCGGGTCGGCATCGCTCAGGCGGCGCTTGGCTGCAAGCTTACGATTCCGACGCTAGAAGGCGAGCGCACGCTCGAGGTGCCTGCAGGCGCGCAATACGGCCAGCGCTTGACCGTGAGCGGTGCCGGTGTGCCGCAGCTTAAGGGTATCGGTCGCGGCGATCTGTACGTGCAGCTCGAGATTGTGGTCCCGAAGCGGCTTTCTAAGGAGCAGCGGGAGCTGCTTGAGAAGTATGCCCAGATCGCAGGTGAGGAGACGACTGCTGGCAGCGGTGGGTTCTTCCACAAGATCTTTGGAGATCACTGAGTCTGGGGAGGAGGGAAAAAAGGGGGACACCTTACGGAATTTATAAATTCCGTAAGGTGTCCCCCTTTTCCTCTTTTTTCCCTTTTTCGTCAGGTCGTGGCAACGAGGCGCTTGTGCCAGTCGAGGACCGCCTTCAGGTCGAAGGCATCGAGATTGCGCACGTTGTAGTGGTAGCGCTGGAAGAGAGCCTCTTCCTTGATCTCATCGAGGCGGCCCTTCTTCTTGATCTGCAGGCCTTTGATCTCGGGAATAAGGTCGTTGCTTAAAAAGAGCGTGGCGGAGCCGTCCTTGAACTTGTGATGCATCGACAGCACGTTGTAAAAGTTGCGGTCGATCTTACAGTCTTTACAGAATTTCCAGTTGTGGCGTTTGAGCTCGGCCTCGGTGTTGCGCTTGACGCACTCCTCGCAGAACTCGGTGACGCGGAAGTTCTTGGACATGAGGTACTTGAACGCGAGCTTCTTGCGGGTCTCGCGGTCGTTGGCGAGGTTGACGTAAAGCGCGTTCTTCATGTCGAAAAGGCGCTTTTTCTCCTCGACATTGGTGCTCTTCTTGGCGTGACTCGTCAGCATGAGCGCATTCAAGAACTTGTAATTGATCAGACGCTCGTGCCGCTCCATGTTGGCGAAAGCCTCGAAGAGCGCCTCATAGCGACGAAAGAGCCCGGACAAGTCGCGGTCGGGGTTGCGGACCAATACGAGTTCGCCGGCGAATTGGAGCTTCAGGCTGCCTTGCGGTAGGCGCTTGGGGGGATGCTTCTCGGCCTCGGGACTCTCATTCGAATCCAAAGAGTTTTCATCGATTTCTTTTGTGTGTGCTTCTGTCACCTGAGCGTCCCCAACGTCGCAACAAACCAAACGAGTGCGAACGTTATCACCATGCGCCCTGAAACTCAATGACGCCTATCCTGGCGTTTTTTCAAGCCGCTCCTTGGTTCTCCCGGAAGCCGGAGGCGGGATTGACCCGGCTCGCCATCCAGGCGGGGACTAGACTTGCGGCGACCGCGATAGCCAAGCTTACACCGCCGACACTCGCATAAACCCACGAGTCATAAGATATGGGAAGGCGGGCGAGTAGGTAGAGGTCTGGCAGGTCGATGAACTGGTAGTGCTCGAGTAGCTCGCTGATTCCGAGCGCGAGGATCATGCCGAGCAAGCCGCCGGCAACGCCGATGTAGAGCCCCTGTTTCAGGAAGAGCACCAGGATCTGGACATTGCTGGCGCCAATGGCCTTGAGGATCGAGACGTCGCGTTGGCGCTGGCTGACGGCGACGAAGATCGTTGTCAGAATGTTGAAACTGGCCACGGTCGCCACGAGGCTGGTGATGAGCAGGATGACGACACGCTCCGTTTCCATCGCGTCGAAAAGCGGCCGGTTGAGCGATTGCCACTCGCGGATCGACAGCGTGTACTTGCGGGCCATCTGCTCGGCAATGGCTGGACTATCCCACGGGTTTTTGAGGCCGATTTCCAGCCCCGTCACCCTGTTCCCCATGTCAAAGAAGCGTTGCGCCGTAGGCAAGCTCATAATGGCGAGCTTGTTGTCGAAACTCCTGAGCCCGGAATCGTAGACGCCGACGATGCGAAACGCCTTCATCTTGCCGAGATCGCCCGACTGAGGCTCGACGAGTTGGACCTGGTCGCCGAGTTGGGCATGGAGCAGGCTCATCAAACCCGAACCGACGATGATCGCCGGGATTTGCGGCGCCGGTTTGCCTGCCGCGCCGTCGTCGATTTCTTTCTGGAGAGCGGCGAGTCCAGCGGCGGGATGCGTGATCGCGGCCAGGCTCTGGACTTTCTCGCGGCGTTTGGGCGGGATGCCGCGCACGACGACGGAGTGGAGGGTCGAATCCTTGCGGATCATCGTCTCGTAATGGACGAATGGCGAGACGCCGCGAACATCTTTGGCGAAATCCTTTTCGATCGTACGTGCCCAGCTGTCCTCGTTGGTGAGGCCGTACGGGAAGTGGTAGGCCATGATGTGCGCATTGGACGCCAAAAAACGCTGTCGCAACTGCGACTCGAAGCCGTTGATGACCGACCAGACGACGATCATGGCCGCGACGCCGATCGCGACGCCCGTAATCGTCAGGACGGAAATCCAGGAGAAGAAGCGATTGCTGCGTCCGGCTTGTAGATAGCGACGGGCGAGAAACGAGGTGGCCGACATGGGAGCCTCGAATTTCTTAAAGTTCTCAGAGTTATAACCTACCTAGGAGCGATAGGTATAGCCTTGAACATGGCGCAACGAGTCTCAAAGTTTAATACTCGTTGGTCATAGGGTGCTATTTCGCGGTAGCGACTCACTTCATCCGCCAAAGTAGAACACGTGTTCGGGCTTATTTGGACATTCTCGACGATAAGTGCCGGCATCCAAATATTTGGATAAAGGGCTTCGGTACGGCGCAACTTCGCAATACTAAGCCCTTTCCACAGGGGCAGGTAGGCGGCTTCTTTGACAAGGCCGCCTGCGAGCAATGTGGCACAAAGTAAGTAAAGGGCCAGGCGAAAACCGCAGGTCAACCACCGCCTCGGAGCTTTATAGGGGCCTGGTTGCCAGCGACTCCGGGCAACTCCGAACCAAAAGGCTGCCAATCCAATCACCGCATAATGGCTAAGCGGCGCTTCGCCAAAGCTTGCAATGGCAAAGGCGATAAGAGCCGTGACAGTCATAACCGCATCACCCGTGGTCTCCCTGTTTGCCGCTCGACGCCACGCTATGGCTACGCCCCAAACAGATGCTAGCCCAATGCAGACCCAAAGCCCCAAACCGAGCCAGCCCGACTCGCTCCATGCTCGCAAATACTGGGAATGAGGATAAAGCTGGCCAGCCCCTAAATTGGAAAAACGTATTGCGTTTTCAGCTTCCAATTTCTGTAAATGAACTGCCCACTGGTTCGGACCGAGGCCCAGCCAAGGTACCTCGGCTATCAGTTTGACGGTCGCTTGATATTCTTCGACGCGAGCCGCGCCCGTACCATGCCCGATATCGAGGCTACGGCCGACCGAAGACAAAAGTGGGTGGTTATCGCGCCACTGAAATCCTGGCCAAGGGACCACAGTGGCAAGAAGTGCGGCGATCACAAGAGGACGCAGAAGCCGTGCCACCATTTTTACGACATGCTCTCGATTTCCCGAGGTCAATCCACGAATCTGATCCGCTATGACGAAACTCAGAGCTGCTAGTCCTGCTCCAGTGCCAGCGACCCAGGACACGCGCGCTCTTGTCAGAATCAGAGCGAGAAGAGCGGCCGTGACAACCCCTTCGCGCCACCATTGACCTGCTTTGAACCAAGCCCTTACTAGAAGCGGCAACAGGAGGAGCAAGACCAGGGCAACGAAATTGCGGTGGCCCACCGTTGCAACCGGGCGCAAAGGTGGTGACCACGGGAGATGCACCCCGAGACCTTCCGCAAAAACTAAAATGGTAGCGGCGGCAGCGGCAAAGGCCCCACGCTCCCAGACTTGACGACTGATTCGCGAAGTGGCCCAGGTCTCGCCGATCCATACGGCCCACAAGAAAAAGGTTCCTTCGACTAGGAGCCAGTCCATGCCGAGCGACCAAACTACGTGATTTAGGTACCAAGACAGACCATTGGCGAGGAGATAGGCGACGGCGATGCCATCGAAACGGTTGGGGTTCGGAGGTGTAAAAAAAAAGTCGATTGCAATCAGGACCGTCGCTATCAGGATGATGGCAAGCTTTGGCATAGTGAAAATCGCTTCACCCATGTCGGGAAGCGGTACCGGAGCAAAGGCGAGAACGGTGCCGGCAAGGATGAGCGTCACGATCACTTGAGCTCGGAGTGCGGCTCCATCACGTTTGACAAGCAATGCCAAGCGATTGGCGAGGGAGCCAATACCTAGGAAAGCCATCTTGCCGGCTGAGAAGGTCACGAAACGCTCCTGCGTGAGAATGTCGGTGAGCCGGCTAACCCGCGTCTCATGTCCAAGAACTCGTCCGTACTTCGTCCGTACTTACGCAGGGACGAACGGATGATTTAATAACAGAAAGAGGTCCGGGATCTATCCCGGACCCGACGTTTAAGCGGCAGCAACTGCTGCTACTCGTCTTCAGTGGTCCACGATACGATTCCCACACTGGCGGACGGTGCCGACGACGATGGCGCCGCCCACGGAACCCTTAATTAATTTGCCGCACATACCTGGACCAGGGATTACCCACATCAAATCGCTTTGGCAGCGGCCAAGACCAGGGGTGCCATTGTCACAACGGGCTTGATTATCCTTACATTGCTGGAGGTCGTAGAGACCACCACCGGAGTGAGTCAAGGTTCCCGTAGATTCAGAGAAGCAAGAGCAGGAAATATCGAAGTTACAGTTGTTCTGAATCAGATAGTACAAGTTCTTGAGTGCCGGATTGCTGCCGAGAATCTTCCAGTCAATGGACCCGCTACCGTAGTTCGTGTTCCAGTCGTTGAGCCAGTTGGTGCAAGCCTGGGGTGATGCCGTCGGCCAATCTTCAGTCGGCGGATTATACGTGATGGTCGTTCCATTTGGAGGTGTCGGCGGCGGCGTCGGTATAGATGGAGGTGTCAGCGGCGGCGTCGGCATAGGTGGAAGCGTCGGTATAGATGGGGGCGGTGGCGTCGGCATAGGTGGAAGCGCCGGAGTAGGCATTGGATCCGACGAGGTTGCCAAAAGCGCCAACGAGGAAGTATGTGCTTGCACCTCTCCAGGGTCGCTTACGACGGGGCATGACCAAGGATCGTTTCCTGTAGTTAGGAGCTGCAGGTGCTTGAGCGCCTTGTAGTCTTCTGGGCTCTCTTGCATCGGCCCATTGGAAGAGTGATGGCGCTGGTCGGCTTTTTGGACGCTACAGCCGAGCAAGATGACGCTTGCTAGCAGGGCGCTAAGAAGGGATTGCTTCATTGCAAATTCCTTATCCGTTTCCGTTAAGGAGCATAAACAGTGATTTCGAAACTCGAGTGCCCGTCACGTTCCTAGATCGTCAATCACGGGGGGCGACTTTAGTTTTCAAAAGAATGGTTTTTTTCGTTTTGATTACGTGCTGTTGTCGGCATGCTTGTAACATCTCATATTAAGATCTTACGGCGTCGGAACTTGAACATGTCGCCGCCGCCAAGACCGTTAGCGTCGAGGCAAGCCATGGACCTGCTTTGGGTCGCTCGTTGTTAAAATGCCGGGCGTAAGCTGCTTTTTTTACTGAGAAATCAACAAACTTTCGAGCTCTTGATCATCCGTCCCGATAAACATTTTGTCACTGCGAGGACATCATTGGACGTTTGGGGAGGTCGGAATGAGGACATCTCTGCGGAGTCTTATTGGCTATGCTTTCCTAGGAGCGTTGCTGACGACAGCCTGTAGCCGCATGGACAAGCACAACAGTAAAGACAGCTCACAGAGCGTGAATGAGCAACCCTTGGACGAGCAAGCCATTCAGTCGCAGCTGAAAGACGACGACGTGACGATGGCTCTGACCAGCCGCATCGGCTCTCGAGGAATGACTCTCGTGACGATTGTCGTGGCCGGGGGACGGCGGAAGGACTGCGACAAATGGGAGCTCGACGCGAGCGCACCTGGTATCCAGCTGGTCGGCGGCGTCAGACTCGAACGGCGCCGAGGCGATGTTTTAAGCCAGCATCAGAATACCGTGCATGCTTCGTTGACGACGACGGGATGGATCGATGGTTTCACCGTCATGGTTGCGGGTGGTCAAGACATTCAGCTGCAAGGCACGCGCACACACTGTGTTTCGCCCAAGATCGGTGATATCGCTCAAACGATCCGCGTGAATAAGCGAGCTGCGCGCGTGTTCAAGGTCATAGTCGATAACAAGAGGTTCGTGAAAGACCGGCCGCCGGTAGCTGGCGGCGACGACAGCGGTGCGGCCGATGCCGGCGGTACGACGGGAGCGGTCGATAGCGGCGGTGGTACAACGGGCGCCACCGATGGCAGTGGTGGTACCACCGGTGCCACTGACAGCGGCGGCGGCACTACGGGCGCGGTTGATAGCGGCGGTGG
>Ga0164242_10009830_pt1 | contig 10280 bp, 5 predicted proteins | sample OricomgcompostMG_FD_108783 | JGI IMG/M metagenome (GOLD analysis project Ga0164242, IMG submission 108783) | Miracle-Growth compost microbial communities from Emeryville, California, USA - Original compost - Miracle growth compost (MG) ... | reverse complement strand
GTCGGGGTCGGTGATCAGGGCCGGCTCGACCGTCCCGCCAGCAGCGCCGGCAGCAGCGGTGGCGGTGTCGGCGGTGTCGGGGGTGTCGGGGTCGTTCTCGCCGGTCAGGCTGCCGAGGTAGGCCGCGATCACGGTCGGGTCGGCCAGGACCTGCTGCGGCGAGCCGGCCGCGATGATCTTCCCGAAGTCCAGGACCGTGACCTGGTCACAGATGCTCATCACCAACTCCATGTCGTGGTCGACCAACAAGATACTGACCCCGCTGTCACGGACCTTCCGCAACTGCTGCCCCAACCACAACGACTCGCTGGAGTCCAACCCGGCAGCCGGCTCGTCGAACAACACCAACTCCGCGCCCGAGGCCAACGCCTGCGCCACCGCCACCAGCTTGCGGTGCCCCTCGCTCAGATCACTGACCTGGGAACGCAACACCGACCGCAGATCCAACATGTCGATCAACTGCTGAGTCTGCGCCCGAGGCTGCTCACCACGACCAGAGACCACCGCCCACACCGTGGACCACCAGCCCGCCTCCGACCGCTCCCCGATCAGAACGTTCTCCTCCACCGTCAAATCATCGAAGATCCCGCCCGACTGAAACGTCCGCGCCACCCCCGCCCGAGCCCGACGATGCGCCCGCATCCCATCCAACCGCCGACCCCGGAACCACACCTGCCCGCTATACGCGGCAAACCCCGACAACGCGTCCACCAACGTCGTCTTGCCCGCCCCGTTCGGACCGATCAACCCCACAATCTGCCCCGCCGGAACCGACAACGACACCCCGTCCACCGCCACCACACCGCCATACCGCACCGACAACCCCTCCACCCGCAACACCGCCGACGACGCCGAAGACGCCGCCGAGGCCGAGGCCGAGGAGGAGGCCGCCGAGGCCGAAGAGGCTAAGGAAGAGGCCGAGGCCGAGGCTGAGGCTGAGGAGGCCGAGGAGGAGGAGGCCGAGGCCGAGGCCGAGGAGGCCGTGGAGGCTGTGGTCGTGGCGGCGGGCGTGGCGCCGGCGTGTTCGCGCATCTCAGGCCACCCGCTCTGGCTCAGGACGCGCCACCTGCTCCGGCGCCGGGTCCGGCGCCGGGCCGCCCGGACGCCGGAACACCGCCCGGGCCAGCCGCGTCAAAGGCTCTTGCACCGCCCCGCCGATCCCTTCCGGATGCCGGATCACCGCCACGATCAACATCAACCCGGTGATCAACAAGTAGTAGTCGCCGAAACTGATCACGTGCCGGTCGATGAGCACGAAGATCAACCCGTTGCTGCCCACCAGCCCCGCGACCACAGCCCCGGCGATCGTGGTGATCCCAGCGATGTAACAGATCCCGAACAACATGATCGAGGTCAACGCGTCGAACGAGTCGCCCGAGACCGCGGTCTGCTGATACGCCAACATCGCCCCGGCCAACCCCGCGATACACGACGCGATCGCGAACCCGATCAACTTCACCCGCATCACACTGATCCCGTTCGCGGCCGCGGTCCGCTCATTGGCCCGCACCGCCAACATCTGCGCCCCCAACCGGCTGCGCCGCAGGTTCGCCACCCCCAACCCCAACAGCGTCAACACCACCAGACACAACACCCCGAACTGCAACCGCGGATACCCCTGACCCGACCCGATCCGCAGATCCCACCCGAACAAGAACGGACCCGACACCTTCGCCCCGGCCGCGCCACCGTTCAACGAGTTGTTCTCGAAATACACCGACTGGATCGCGATCGCCGCCGCGATCGTCACCACCGCCAGGTTCACCCCACGCACCCGCACCGCCGGCAACCCCACCACCACACCGACAACACCCGCGCACAACGCCGCCAAAATCGGCGCCCACGGAAACCCGATCCCCCAATCAGTGCTCATCCGACACAACAACAACGCCGACACCCCGGCCAAGCTGTACTGCGCGAACGAGATCTGACCCACATACCCCGTCACCACCACAAACGACAACGCCAACATCGACAACACCAAACTCGTCGTCAACGCCGCCCGATACCCCCCCGACAAACTCACCAACAACACCAAACCCAGCACAAACGACACCGCCGCCGACACACCCACATGCCGCGGAGCCCGCGCCACCGGCAAGTTCTGCAACAACAACATCCCCCGCGACGGCAACGGAGAACCCCGCAACATCAACACCACCACCACCGCCACCAACGGCAGCAGATCCTGCGGACCATTCCCCAACCACGACGGATACCAATCCTGCGCAGTCTGAAAACTCAAATTAGACTGCAACATCCCCAACACCAGCCCCGACACCACAATCGGAACCAACGCGCTGAACCGGCCAATCAACGCCACCGCCAACGCCGGAATAACCATCAACGAAAACCCCGACGGCGTCAACGGAACCAACGGCGACACCAACGCCCCCGCCACCCCAGCGACACCACCACCCAAACACCAATTCACCAACGCGACCCGCTCCGGAGAAACCCCGACAATCACACTGCCCTTCTCCGACTCCACAACAGCCCGCGTCACCACACCAAACCGCGTGAAGTTATAAACACCCACCGCCAACAACAACAACAACACCGCAAGCCCAGCAGCCCACAACCGATCCGCCGGAACCCGCAAACCACCCAACGTCAACGACCCCTGCGGAAACAACGGACCCACACCCACCGGCGACGTCCCCATCCGCAACGCCACCACACCCTCAACCACCAACAACACACCCACCGACGCCACAGCCTTCGCCAACGCACGCGCATGCCGCAACGGCCGAAACACCAACAAATAACACAACCCACCCAACACCACACTCACCACAGCCGTCACCACCAACGCCAACCACACCGGCAACGGCCCACCCACATCCACCCGAGCAGGCAACCCAAAAATCGGATTAAACAACCACCCATCAGAACGCAAACCATTAAACGTATACGCCCCATACATCCCCAGAGCGCCCGTCCCAAAATTCACAACACCAGACGACCGATAAAACACCGCCAACGACAAACCAAACGCGCCAAGAATCGCACCATTACCCAAACCCAACAACAAAAACGTCACATTATCCAACACAACAAACTCCTAGACGCGACTCAACCCAACCCCGGGCACGGCGGGCACAGATGGCGGACACAGATTTGGCGGCAGCACTGGATTGACCGGTCCGAGCGGTTATCCATAATACATAATATGAACATGGCGAGCGTCACTGTCAAGTGCGCCCGAGCTCACTGCGAGGACGCGTGCGACAAGCCGAAGGGCGCCACGCGGCCTATCCACGTGGCGCCCTTCGCTCGGTTGGCTTTGCGTCACCCTTCCCCTGCAGGTGTCAGGAGATGCCCTTCAGCAACTTCGCGGAGTCGTACGCCCCGACGAGGGAGTTCTTGCCGTCCTTGTAGGACACCAGGAACGCGGCCCCGGTGCACACCGACGGAGACGACGGGAAGTACGTCACACCGCACGAGAACGTCTTGCCGCCGCCCATGAACAACGGCACATCCTTCGCGGAGTTCAACACGCTGGTGATCGTCTTCGCGTTGAACGTCGTGCCCGCCGGAGCCGTCTGCATCGCCCGGTAGAAGTCCATCACCGCCGAGAAGCTCGTCGGCGCGAACGACCCGATGTCCGCCGACGGCGCGTACTTCGCCATCACCGACCGGTACAGCTTGGTGTCCTTGTCATCGGTCACCGCCGAGGTGTCCAACAACGCGAAGACAGTCCCGTTCGTCGCGCTCGACGGCGCCGCGTTGAGCACGTCCGAGCTGTCGCAGCTGCTGGACATGAACAGCGGCCGGGTGTCGGCCAGCGAGGCGCGCGCCTTCAACGCCGCGGCGCACTGCTGGGCGCTGGTCACCACGTAGACCGCGTCCACCTTCTTGGCCACCAACGCGCTGTACGCCGGCGTCAAGTCCCCGGTCGAGATCGCCACCGGCACCGACGTGTACGAGATCCCGTTCTTCACGAACAGCTTCTTGACGGTGCCCATCGCCGTGCTCAACGACGTCACATTCGTGTAGATGACCCCGACGCTCTTGTAGCCCTTCTGCTTCGCATACGCCGCCGGCGGCGCCAACTGCGCCGCAAAACCCGCCGCCATCACAAACGAGTCCTTGTTCGTCAACTCCGTCGGCGCGCCCGCGTTCAGGGTCACGTACGGGATCCCCGCCCCAGCAATGATCGGCACCGCCGTCGCGCTGGCGACCTCCACGCCCTTCACGACGACGTCCGACTTCGCGTCCACCGCCTTGTTAGCGCAGTTGGTCACGCTGTCCGGCGTGCCCAACGTCGCACAGTGCGTCACCTGAATCGGATGCCCCTGGACCCCGCCGAGGTTCTTGTTGATGTACTCCACCGCAGCCTTGCCCGCCTGATAACTCTCCGGCGAGCTCGCATTGGCCGATGCGCCTTCCTGGTTGTAGAAAAACATCCGAATCGGGGTACCGGACGCAGCCTTCGACGGCGTCGGCAACGCCACAGACTGGACGCCGTCACCCTGACCCGAGCCCGACTTACCACCCGAACCCGACGAACCACCATCACCACTGCTGCTACACGCCGACGCCGCCAACAGCAGGCTCAGGGCGCCAGCGGCCACTGCCACACGCTTCATTCGGAAAGAACCTCCATATCGAGGCCCCGCCGCTCGGCGGTGGCCGGTTGTTCAGGGGCACAGGTCCGCTCGCGTGCGAGCCTTCGAGGGACTGTCACCGCAAGGCACCGACACCACGGCGTCGCCCAGTCGGTTCCTCGATAATACAGAATCGATGATATTTCTAGGGCCGTCAAGGGCCCTAGGTAACATCCTGGCTACGACGCCCGGACCAGCCGCCCGGGCAACTCGCCGGTCGCCCGGCCGTCGCGGTAGGTGACCTTGCCCGACACGACCGTGGCTCGGTAGCCGTCCGCCGCCTGAGTGAGCCGTCGCCCGCCCGAAGGCAGGTCGTAGCGGACGGTCGGAACGTGCAAAGTGAGCGCGTCGAGGTCGATCACGTTCAGGTCGGCCTTCATCCCCGCCCTCAGCAGGCCGCGATCAGGTAAGCCGACCGCCGCCGCGGTGTCGCTGGTCAGCGACTTCACGATGTACCCGATCGACAACCGATCGCCCCTGACCCGGTCACGCCCCCAGTAGCTCAACAGGAACGTCGGATAGCTCGAATCGCAGATCAGCCCGTAGTGGGCGCCGCCGTCGCCGAGGCCGATGATCGTCGCCTCGCTCTTCATCATCGCCAACGCCGGCTCCAGCGAACCGTCGATTATGTTGGCGAAGGCGGCGTAGAGCATCCCGTGCCCGCCGTCCTCGAGCATGACCTCGTAGGCCAGCTCGTCCGGCGCGACCCCTGCCTGCGCCGCGCGTTCCGCGATGCTGTCGCTCGTGCGCGGCTCGTAGTCTCCGGCATGACGCAGCGGAAAGACCCACGCGAAGTTGCGCTGCTTGGCGGTCACCCCGGCCGCGCGCGCCTCGGCGATGATCCGCTCCCGCACCTTCGGCCGGCGCATCGCAGTGACACGATCGCCCAGCGAGAGTGGCGTGAGACTGCCGTAGGTGGCGCTGGCCGAGAACGGGTTTCGGGTGGTGTCCAGGCTCATCAGCATCCCCATCGGCCGGGGGAACACCTGACCGCGGACCGGCACGCCCCGTGCCCGGGCCTGTTCGGTGCGTCGCAGCACCTCGGGCCACGAGTCAGGCGCGGAGTGGAACTGCGCGAGCGTGAAGCTCAACGGTCTGCCGGAACGCTCGGCGAGCTCGGTCAGCAACCGCATGCGCTCCGGAACGGATTCGACCGTCGGGAACTCGGTGATCGCCTGGAGCACGCCCCTGCCCGTGCGTGACACCCCGGCGGCGATGGCATGCAGCTCTCGCTCGGCCGCCTCGAAGCTCGGCGTCGCCTCGCCGTCGACGGTCTTGTGGTTCACGCTGCGGGAGGTCGAGAACCCGACCGCCCCGGCCTCGATCGCCTCCTGGGCGAGAGCGCCCATACGCTGCATGTCGGCGTCCGTCGCAGGCTCGCGCGCCATGCCGCGCCCGCCCATGACGTACACGCGGAGGGCGGCGTGCGGCAGCTGCGTCGCGATGTCGACGTCGAACCGGCGGGCGCCGAGGAAGTCCAGGTACTCCGGAAAGGTGTGCCACGCCCAGGGCAGCCCCGCGGTCATCACGATCTCCGGAATGTCCTCGATGCCCTCCATCAGCCGCACCAGATCGCTGCGCGACTGCGGAAGACAGGGCGCGAAGCCCACACCGCAGTTCCCGGTGACGACCGTGGTGACCCCGTGGCCGGACGAGGGCCCGAGCGTGTTCTCCCACGTCGCCTGGCCGTCGTAGTGCGTGTGCACGTCGACGAAGCCGGGCGTCACCAGCATCCCGGAAGCGTCGATCTCCTCGCAGCCGTCAGCCCTGATGGACGGCTGCACCGCGACGATCACATCGCCGTCGATCAGCACGTCGGCGACGGACGGCTCGGCGCCGCTTCCGTCGGCGACCGACCCGCCGCGCACCAGCAGACGCTGTCCGCTCATGTTCCTCACCCCTTCAGGTCGTCGGCTTCGGAAGGCTGGCGCTGTCTCCAAAGCCCGAGTCGGTGCACGCAGGGCTGCGCAGAACCTACAACGCCGTAGGCGACTTCCAGCCGCCCGACCTCCACCAACTCCGCGGCGACAAGCGCGAGCACAGCCATCGCGCGAGCCAGCCCGTCCAGCACCGAGCGGTCGTGCTCGGTCGCCGAGCCGAGTCCGAGCGCGCGCCTGACAGCCGCCTCGGCCGGACCACGATCGAACGGCGGGCGAAGCAGCGTTCCCGAGCCTGCCGCGCCGGCGCCGGGCCTGGCCCGCACAACGGCGCCGAACGTCGGGTCACGGACCAGCTCAAGCACGATCGACTTGCCGACCGGCTCCGGACCGGCACCGTCAGCCGGCCCGGCTCCCGGCAGGCCGTACAGCGCCATCAGCCGTGCGGCCACCCGTGGTGACACGGCGTCGGCGCCGCGGTGCTCGGCCAGCAAGCGTCGGGCCCGCGTCTGCCGGCCCGCGTCGAGCACCGGCGCGTCCGCGGGCGCGGCGCCGCGGGAGGACACTCGTCGTACCGCGCCCATCGCGTGGACGGCACGCACCGGGTCGGTGAACACCGGCACCGGCGCGTCGGGGTCGGCGTCCGGATCGAGCGCGATGACCGCGGCCATCGGCTTGTCGTGCTGCTCGTACACGGCGCGGACCGCCTGTGCCGTCGCACCGCGGCCCTCGAACAGCACCGTGACCAGCGCGTCCACGCCGCCGTCGGTCAAGATCTTGGTCGCGACCTCCGCCAGGTTCGATGCCGGAAAGCCGCTGCCACCCAGCGCGGCCGTGACGTCGACCGGATTGCTGACCGCCGCGAACTTCGGCACCAGCGGCGCGATGTCCGCCTGCACGGCCGCCGAGAGCTCGGGCACCTGCAGGCCGACCCGGGCCGCCGCCCCGGACATCATCACGCCCGCACCGCCGGACACGCTGACCAGACCCAGCCGGTTCGAGCGCATCCGCCGACCGTCCTGGAGCAGCTTTGCGAAGTCGAGCATCTCGTCGAAGGAGTCCGCACGCAGCACCCCGTACTGGTCGCAGACGCTGTCGAAGACCTCGCTGGATCCGACCTGGGAGGCGGTGTGATGACGGACGGCGCGTCGAACCGCGGCACTCGTGTCCGGGCGTACCGCGACGATGACCTTGTCCAGCTCCCACGCGCGTCTCGCGGCTGCGACGAAGCCGTCCGGATCGCGCAGGGCCTCGGCGAACAACATCAGCACCCGGACCTGCGGCCACTCGAGCACGTGAGCGGCGATGCGGGTGACGCTGACGTCCACCTCGTTGCCGGTGCTGGCGAAAAAGCCGACGCGAACACCTGCGCTGCGCGACATCTGCAGCAGGAACGATCCGAACCCGCCGCTCTGGGACACCAGGGCCACGCTGCCGGGCACCGGCCGTTCGGCGGAGGCGTTCATGAACCCGGCCGCGGTCGTGCGGTACCCGTTCAGGTAGCCGATGCAGTTCGGGCCGGCCACAGGAAACGCGTGCGTGCGTGCCGTCGTCGCCAGTTGCTCCTGCAGCCGCGCGCCCGCCGCGCCCGCCTCGGCGAACCCCGAGCTGATCACGTACGCCGAACGGTGCCCAGCAGCCGCACCGGTCTGTACAACGTCCGGCACGCGCTCGGCCGGAACGGTGATCAGCAGGAGGTCGACCCGCTCGGGCAACGCGGCCACGCTCGGGAACGCCGGCACGCCGTTGACCTCGGCGTGTGAGGGGTTGACGGCGTACAGCCGTCCGGTGAAGTCCCGCTGCAGGTTGCTCAGCACCCGCTGGCCGATGCTGCCCCGTCGGGGAGAGGCGCCCACCACAGCGATCGAGTCCGGCTCGAACATCGCGCGCAGGGCGCTCACCGTCCGGTCCACCGCGGTGCTCGCTTCTCGACGAACGCGCGGCGGCCCTCACGGGCGTCCTCGGACAGGCGCACCTCGTCCGCCATCGCGATGTTGACCGCCCACGCCTGCTCTTCGGGCAGGTCCACCCCGGCCCGCACGATGGCGAGCGTGGCGCTCACCGACCTCGGCGCGGCCTGGCAGGCGCGGTCCGCGAGGGCCCGGGCCGCGGACAACAACCGCGCGGGCTCGACGACCTCGTTCACCACCCCCCAGCGCTCGGCCTGCGCCGCGTCGATCGGCTCACCCGTCAGCAGGATGTGGCGGGCGATCGCGGGGGGCACGGTGCGGGCGAGGCGCAGCGCTCCGCCGCCGACCGCGACCGTCCCGCGCAGCGCCTCCGGGAGCGCGAATGCGGCGTGCGGGACGGCGACCGCCATGTCGCAGGCCAGCACGAGCTCGAAACCGCCGCCGTAGGCCAGTCCGTTCACGGCCGCGATCAGCGGCTTGCTGCGGGCCCGCCGAACGAACCGGACGATCGCGCCGGCCCCGGTCGAGCGCGTCGTGGTGGAGGGGGCCGGCGAGGTCAGATCCGCGCCGACGCAGAACGCGCGCTCACCGGCGCCGGTGAGGATGCCCGCGCGCAGCCGCTCGTCGGACTCCAACCGGTCGACGATCTCGTTCAAGCGCGCCGACGCGGCGGCATCCAGCGCGTTGAGGCGAGCGGGGCGGGCGATCCGGATGAGCGCGACCGACCCGTCCACGCTGAACTCGACGCCCTCTGGCGCCTCGTCCGGCCCAGCCGTGCTCACGTCGGGATCTCACCGCTCACCGCGCGGTCGCGCAGCGCGTTCTTGTTCACCTTGTGCATCGCGTTGGCCGGGAGCTCGGACAGCAGCTCGAGCCGGTCCGGGGCCTTGTAGTCGGCGAGTTCGGTGCGGACCAGCTCCCGCAGCTGCTCCAGGGTGGGCGGCGCGGCCGGGTCGGCCGGCACGACGAACGCCACACCGATCTCGCCGATCGTCGGCGCGGGCGTGCCGACCACGCTCACGCTGGAGACCCCCGGGTGCAGGGCGAGCACCGCTTCGACCTCGGCCGGGTAGATGTTGTAGCCACCGCGGATGTACATGTCACTCGCGCGGCCGGCGATGACCAGGTTGCCGTCCTCGCGGACGTAGCCCAGGTCGCCGCTCACCAACCAGCCGTCCGCGTCGAACGCCTTCGCGGTCAGCTCCGGAGCGTTCCAGTAGCCGCGCATCACACAGCCACCGCGGATCTTCACCACTCCCACTTCGCCCGGCTCGGCTGCGATGGCGATCTGCATTCCGTGCTGCGGCTTGCCGACGGTGCGGAACTGGACCTCCGGCGGGTCCTCCGGATCGGTTCCGCAGATGCTCGGGCTCTCGGTCATCGCGTAGCGGACGATCAGTGGGCACCCGATCGCGGACTTGACCGCCTCGATCAGCTCCGGCCTGGCCGGCGCTGTCGCCACCGTCCCGACACGGACGCTGGACAGGTCGGACCCGCCGAGTTCAGGAAGCTGCAGCAGCTTCTCCCACTGGGTGGGCACCGCCCCGATCACGCTGATCCGCTCGTCCACGATCTGGCGCAACATCGACCGCGCGGACCACTTGGCCGGCGTCATGACCACCGTCGAGGCGGTGACCAGCTGGTCCCACAGCTTGGCCATGTAACCGGCGTGCACGAACGGCGTCGACATCAGCTTGCGGTCGCCGGGCACGCTGATCGGCCCCGCGGCGGCCGCGATCGCCTGCATGTTGCGGTGATCGAGAAAGGCGCCCTTGGGCTGTCCCGTGGTGCCGCTCGTCCACATGATCGTGACCGGGTCCGTGGGCGCGCACACGCCGCGCGGCGGGTCCTGGACCTCGCGCGCGTAGATCGCGGCCAGCTCG
>Ga0164242_10009829_pt1 | contig 10280 bp, 12 predicted proteins | sample OricomgcompostMG_FD_108783 | JGI IMG/M metagenome (GOLD analysis project Ga0164242, IMG submission 108783) | Miracle-Growth compost microbial communities from Emeryville, California, USA - Original compost - Miracle growth compost (MG) ... | reverse complement strand
GGCACCGCGTTCGCGCGGGACGCGCGCCGGCCGACGCTGGACCAGCTGACGGCGGGCTACCGCCAGCTGATCGAGCAGGCCCATAGCCGCGGCGTGCGGGTGATCGGCGCGACGCTGACGCCGTTCGAAGGCGCGCTGCCCGGCACCCCGCTGGACGACTATTACAACGCCGGCAAGGACGCGCTGCGCCAGCAGGTGAACGACTGGATTCGTCACGGCGGCGCGTTCGACGCGGTGATCGACTTCGACGCGGCGCTGCGCGATCCCGCTCATCCAGGCCGGCTCGCCGCGCGCTACGACTCCGGCGACCACCTGCATCCCGGCGACGAAGGCAATCGCGCGATGGCCGGATTCGTGGATCTCAATGCGTTGCTGCCGGAACCCGGCGCCGCGCGCGGCGAGCTTTCCTTGAAGACTTCGCAGGAGCGTTGAGCGATGCTGTTCACCGCCCTGGCGGCTGGGACGCCTTGAACTGCCCAACCGTATCGTCATGCCGCCGATGACTCGTCCGCGTAGCCGGCCGCCACGGCGGTCACGAGCGTCAGCACGACGCCGCACTGCGCCTGTTCGCCGGCGGGCACCTTCAGATCGTTCAGCACCGGATCGTCGAACTGCTCCCACCACGCGGTGTCGACGACCGCTTTCGCCCGGGCAGTTCGACCCGCCATGTCGCCGGCACCTGCACCTCCGGGCGCTGCTAGTCGGGGCCCACGTTGATGCAGCCGGCCAGCATCGCAGCGAGCGTCAACGTTCTCATCGCGTGCTCCCGTTCGTCGGCGGCCGCGTTCGCGAAACGCAGGCGACACGCTCGCCCCGCATCACGCCCGTCAGCCCGCCACCGTCAGCATGCCGCCGAACAGCAGCACCGCCAGCAGCAACAGCAGGCAGGATACCGGCCAGCGTCGCGCGAACGCGTCCGCATGCCAGGACATCCGCGCCGCCGCAAGACCGCCTCGTTGCAGCCCGCCCATCAGGCTGCCGATGTCGCCCGCCGGTATCGACGGTATCGTCGCGCCCCAGCGGTGCCAGCCCGCCGCGAGCGCCGCGCCGGCCAGCACCGGCCAGAGCGCGGACCACAGCGCCGCCGGCGCGAACGCGCCCGGCAGCGTATCCACCGGAATCGCCAGATAGAGCGCCCACGGCACGATCAGCGAGGCCAGCACCATCGCGAGCCACGGGCCGATCACCGGCGCGGGCGCGCGGACATCGGCGCCGGCAACCGCCGTTGCGCCGAGGCGGCGCAGGAAATGAAGCATCAGCAGCGTGGTCGCGACCGAGGACGCGATGGCCATCGACCCGGCGAGGCCATTGCCGAGCAGATGCTTGGCGGCGACCTTGGCCAGTGCGCCGCCCGTCAGCGGCAGCCCGCCCAGGCCGAGCGCGATCACGGCGGTCGGTATCAGCACGCGCCGCAACGATCTCGCGCCGGTTTGCGCGACCACGCCCACGGCGAGGAACAGCGCGCCCTTCACCAGCAGATGGTGCGCGGTACAGCAGGCCGCCACCACGTTGGTGTCGGTATCGCCGATGGCGAGTCCCATGCCGATGACCGCGACGATGAAGCGCTGCCGCCACGACTGATAACCGTACGGACTCGCAAGTCATCGTCTGCGACGATCTTCCAGTACAGTGCGCCGTCCGCGCGTTGTGCCTGCAATAGCACGTCTACATAGCGCCGCGAGATACCACACACGCGCGCGTATAGATCGCGCTTAAACATCCGTATCGAGTCCGCGCTTCGTCAAGTTGATTGCGTTCGATGCGCAGACCCATCCCAAGTACCAGCATTGCGCCAGTTCATGTTTCTTGCAGGGATTGTCTGGCGCTGCTACTCCCGCATATCGGGCCTGCGTCCTTCCTCGAAAGCCTGGCGCGTGTCGTGATCCTCACGCGCCTGCTTCTTCTCCTGCTTCGCCCGCGTGTTCTTCGCTGGGCGCTTCCCCGCTTCCTGCTTCGTCATTCAATAGTCCCGTTGGGTTGTTCACCAACACATACCGCCACCAACTTTTGCCGGTGCCGCTGCACTCGTCGCACGGTTCAAGGTGCGTGAAGAACTTGCGGACCATGCCCGACCCGGCGCATGCGCTACACGCCGCCATGGTTCAGGTGCCGCCGCGCCGCGCGCGAGCCCTGGCAAGCTTCTCTTTCAAGCACGCGGCGAAGCAGTCAACTGTTACTTCGTCATCGGCGCGCTCACTGTTGTTGGTCATCGTGTCAAACCTCCTATAGGTGTTTGTTTCAGATCATGGACCCGCACCGCCGTTTTCATTCATTGTGCTGGGTTAGCACTCGCCAAAACACCGTTCGATTAAACAAAGGACAAAACCAGCGTGCCAATTCCCGCGTATATGTGGCTCAAAGACGATGGCGGTTCGGATACCGGGGCAAGAGCGCCTTCCCCTATGAACATTGAGAAAGAATTCGACGGCACCACAAATTAACCACGTCGAATCAGTTTCGCTGATGTATGAGCGCATCACATGGCATTACCTCGACGGCAATATCAAATTCACCGACTCGTGGAATGACCGTAGATAAGGAGGCGTGACGATGGCCTATCAGGGTAAATTTTTGGTTAATAACGAACCATTATCGCCGCTCACTATTTTTGGTGTCGGTACGTTCAACGCGTATTCGGGAAACGATCAATATCTTAATCGGGGCGGCTGCACGATGGTGCCTTCTAACGGCCCGATTCCTGCCGGTAAATACTGGATTATTGACCGACCAACTGGCGGCCTGGGGTCCATAGCCGCGGCACGGATCAAAGACGAATGGAATACCTTTTGGGGCCATCCGTCTGATCACCGTGAATGGTTCGCACTGTATCGAGATGATGGAAAAATTGACGATGTAACATGGGTGAATGGCGTCAAGCGTGGGCAGTTCCGATTGCATCCGGCCGGTGGGCATGGTGTCTCGCTTGGCTGCATTACCCTGCCAGCCCGGGTCGATTTTATGAGTATCCGCAACGCATTACTGCACACTACTAAAATTCCCGCAGGGAATTCGGGGTTTGCCGCATACGGAACAATTGAGGTCATCACATATGGCAACACTTGTCCGTAGACTGTTCAAGACCGCGTTATTCATCGGCTTGCTTCTTCTTTCAGTCCGTTATGTCCACCCGTACCCCTATGAGTGGACAGAAACACAGATGCGTGCATGGTTGTACACGTCTCAGGCGTTGGGTATCCGTGACCCCGAGGATTTGTACTTCATGGTGTGGGTGACGATTGAATTGATCGTGGCGGTGTTTGCCTACATGGTGACCATGAAGCTATGGCGGTACTGTCAGCGTTAACTTGTGCCCAACTCTGCCGTTCGTTCAGCGCGTCAAGAACTCCTGCGAGTGTTGATTCGTTGCAGCGCTGAACGAACGTCCGGCATACGTGAACCCATGTGACAGCAGCCAGCGCGTTACGGCTAAACGGAGAGAGGCGGCACGGCGGGCTGACTTGTTAGCAAACACAGGCGGTCCCCGTGGCGCCCTGAACGGACCGCTGCGCCGCTCATGACGCCGCCGTGCAGCGCCGTTCAGGACAGGTGGAAGGCTATGCGCATGATGTTTTCAGGCAACATAGCATTTTTGGTCGAACGGCGACCGTTGTGCGCCCGTCACGTCGGTGCCGCGCCTTCCATTTCACGGCGTCGCGATATCAGCCCTGACCCACGCGATAAAACGTCGGCGGCGCGGTGCCGTTGACGGCGAACGCGCCGACCTGGCGTTCGCGATACACGCGCGGATTGTGCGACGAGAGGGTGCGTGCGTTGCGCCAGTAGCGGTCGAGCCCGGCCGTGCGCAGCGTCGCCGACGCGCCCAGCGCGTCGAACAGTTCGGTGCTGGCGTCCAGCACCAGCCGCGTCACCACCGGGACAGCCTGGTCCACCTCGACGTGCGCGTCGGTGTGCGCGTGCAGACGCTGTGCTTCGTTCGCCGCCGGATTCTGGTGCGTGTCGTAGCTGCGCTGGATCGCGTTGGCCGCCTGCAGCACGATCGCGCCCGCCGCATAGGCCGCGCCATGCACGCGGCCCACGACCTGGAGAATCTGCGGATCGTCGGCCACGCGCGCCGCGTTGCCGTTGGTGTACACGCGGTCGCGCTGCTGCACGCGGCGCGCGACGTCGTCCGCAAGCGCGCGCCCGATGCCGGCGAGCGACGCCAGATGCACGAGCTGATAGAACGGCACCGCATACGGAAAACGCGCCGGCGTCGGCCGGACCCATTCGGGCCGGACTTCGACGTCGGTGAAGATCGCCGTGCCGCTGGCGGTCAGCGACTGGCCGAAACCGTCCCAGTCGTCCACGATCTCGACGCCCCGCGCGGTGCGCGGCACCTGCAGGTAGACAGTGTCGTCGCCCCGTTGCGCGGCCACCGCGACCCAGTCCGCGAACAGCGAACCGGTGGTGTAGAACTTCCGGCCGTTCAGCCGCAGGCCTTGCGCGGTCTGCGTCAGATGGGTCGCGAAGGTGCCGACCTTCGCGCCGCCCGCCTCGGACAGCCCCGCGCCGACCAGCGCGCCTTCGGCAAGCAGGCCCAGCCAGTGCGCGCGCCATTCCTTTTCATGTGCGGTCAGCACGTCCTCGACGAAACCGAGATGCGCGCGCACCGCGTTGACGACGTTGGTATCCGCGGCGCCCAGTTCGATCAGCAACCCGAAGAGTTCGGGCAGCGTGGCGCCCGAGCCGCCCTGTTCGCGGGGCAGGCGCATGCGGGTGAAGGCCGCTTCGCGCAGCCACGCGATTTCGTCGTGCGGCAGGCGATGCGCGAGGTCGCGCTCGACGGCGCTGGCCCGGATGCGCGCGAAGAGCGGACGCCAGCCGGCGGCGAGCGCGTCATAGCGCTCGCCCGGCGGCGCGCCCCACGCGCAATGAGGTTGTGCGGGAGCCGTGGGGCTGGACGAAGAGGAAGACGTCGTGTCGATCATGGTTTCGGTCCGAAGGGAAGAGGGGGAATGGGATCAGGCGGAGGCGACGCGCGACGAGGCGGGACGCTCGAGCCCAAGGTGTTCGCGAAGCGTGGCGCCTTCGTATTCGGTGCGGAACAGCCCGCGCTTTTGCAGGATCGGTACGACGCCGTCGACGAAATCCTGCAGGCCGCCGGGCAGCAGGTCGGGCATCAGGTTGAAGCCGTCCGCCGCGCCGGCCTCGAACCAGCGCTCGAGGTCGTCGGCGATTTGTTCCGGCGTACCGACGATCTCGCGATGGCCGGCGCCGCCCGCCATCTCGCGCAGCAACTCGCGCAGCGTGTATCCGTGCTGCTGCGAGCGCGCGAGGATCGTGCGAAAGAACGTGTGGTTGCCGTTCTTCGGCAACGGCAGATCCTGCGGCAACGGCTTGTCGAGCCTGAGTAGCTCGGGTTCGACGCCGAGCCGTCCTGCGAGTCGCCGCAGGCTGTGTTCGGCGGGAACGAGGTCGATCAGTTCGCGGTGCCGGCGTCGGGCTTCGGCTTCGGTGCCGCCGATGAAGGTGCCGAGGCCGGGGAACACCTTGATGCCGTCCGGGTTGCGCCCGAGCGCCTGCGCCGCGCGTTTGAGACCCCGGGCGTAGTCGAGCGCCTCCTCGAACGATGCCGATGCGGAGAACACGGCTTCCGCGTGGCGGGCCGCGAGTGCGCGCCCGTCGTCCGAGCCGCCGGCCTGCAACAGCACCGGATGGCCCTGCGGCGAGCGCGGCTGGTTCAGGAGGCCGTGAACGGAGAAGAACTCGCCGTCGTGCCGAACCGGATGAAGCTTTTCGACGTCGACGAAACGGCCGCTGTGCGCGTCGCCGATCAGCGCGCCGTCGTCCCAGCTGTTCCATAGCGCCTTGACGATCTGCGTGAATTCGTCGGCGCGGCGATAGCGTTCCGCGTGGTCCGGCACCGCGTCGAAACCGTAGCTGCGCGCCGACGCGAGGTCCGCCGTGGTCACGATGTTCCAGCCGGCGCGGCCGCCGCTTACGAGGTCGAGCGACGCCAGGCGGCGCGCGAGGTTGTACGGCTCGTTATAGCTGGTCGACGCGGTGGCGATCAGGCCGAGGCGCGAGGTCGCCGCCGCCACGGCGGTCAGCACGATCGTCGGTTCGAGCGCCGTGATCGGGCCGGTGGCGAGGCCGTCGGTCGCCACCGAATCGGCGAGGAAAATCGCGTCGAACGTGCCGGCCTCGGCGATGCGCGCGACGCGCACGTAATGCTGGACGTCGACGAAGCCGAGCGGATCGTTTTCCGGCACGCGCCACGCGGATGGCGCGAAGCCTTGCAGCCACGCATTGACGTTCAGGTGAAGCTGTCTCGGTGGGGGAGCGGTCATCGGAGCACCTGTTCCTGCGCGAAAAAGGGGGAGGCGGCATGGCGGCCATCGTTGCCGGGCGCAACGTCGCCATCGATGCAGGGGCGGCCGCAACGCGGGTCGAAGCCCGCAACTCCTTTGAACTCGAAGGGGAATGCGGCCGGCGGCGCACGTTCATGCCGGCACGGACGTCTCGCTGCCCGCGCGCCGGCGGAACGCCGCGCCGGCGTGCGAATCGGGCAGCAGCGGGCCCTGACCGAACAGCTTCTCGCGCAGCGTGCCTTCCTCGTACGCGGTCTTGTACACGCCGCGCTCCTGCAGCACCGGCACGACGAACTCGATGAAGTCCTCGTAGCTTTCCGGCGTGACGGTGCGGGCCAGATTGAAGCCGTCGATGCCGGTTTCGTCGACCCACGACTGCAGCGCGTCCGCGACCTGCGTTGCCGAGCCGACGAACGGTGCATAGCGGCCGCCGAGCTTCATCTGGTCGAGCAGGCGCCGCACGGTCCAGCCGTCCTGGCCGTCGGTCACGCGCTGCACCGACGATTCGATGCCGCGCGATTTGTGTCCACCCGGCGGCTCGATGCTGTCGTCGAGGCCGAACTTCGCGTAGTCGATGCCGCTGCCGGCCGCGAAGTGCGCGAGCCCGGTTTCGGGGCTTGCGTAGCGCGCGTACTCGGCGAACTTGTCGTGCGCGTCGGCCTCCGTGCGTCCGGTGACGACCGTAGCGCCCATGAAGACCTTGAGCGACGCGGGATCGCGTCCGGCCTCGGCCGCCTGGCGGCGCAGCGCGTCGACCAGCTTGCGCGTGCCTTCCTTGCTCTGGTTCGAGATGAACACGCATTCCGCGTGGCGCCCCGCGAACGTCTGCCCGCGGCCGGACGAGCCGGCCTGATACAGCACCGGCGTGCGCTGCGGCGACGGCTCCGCGAGGTGATAGCCTTCGACGTCGAAATAGCGTCCCCGATGCCGGACCTGGTGGACCTTGCGCGGGTCGGCGAACACGCGCGCGGCGCGGTCGCGCAGCACCGCGCCGTCTTCCCAGCTGCCTTCCCACAGCTTGTACAGCACGTCGAGATATTCGTCCGCGCGCTCGTAGCGTTCGTCGTGCGCGATCTGTTCGGCGAGCCCCATCGCGCGCGCCGCGCTGTCGAGATAGCCGGTCACGATGTTCCAGCCGATGCGTCCGTCGGTCAGGTGATCGAGCGTCGAGAAGCGGCGCGCGAGCAGATACGGCGCTTCGTACGTGAGGTTCACGGTGATCCCGAAGCCGAGGTGGCGGGTCGCGGCGGCCATCGCCGACACGAGCATCGTCGGGTCGTTGACCGGCAGCTGCGCGGCTTCGCGCAGCGTGAGATCGGCCGATTGCCCATAGACGTCGTACACGCCGACGATGTCGGCGATGAACAGTCCGTCGAACAGGCCGCGTTCGAGCAGCTTCGCGAGATCGGTCCAGTACGACAGCTTGCGATAGTCCGTCGAGCGGTCGCGCGGATGGGTCCACAGCCCATGATTGATGTGGCCCACGCAGTTCATGTTGAACGCGTTGAAACGGATAAGTTTTTTGCTCATGAAGAAAAACGGTCCAGTCGGCGGAAAAGGAGCATTCCAGATTCGGGTTCGTGGAAGGCGAGCGAAGGCGCCGCGTTGCCGAACGCGTGAACGGCTTCCACGCGCGGGTGGCGAATGATGTCGTCGAGCACCGCGCGCGCTTGCTCGTCGGTGTCGCGGGCGATCGTGGCGAGCTGCCTCGCCACCACCGCCGGATGCCACGGGCCCGGCAGGATCGCGGCCCGCACCTTCCGCTTCGCGGTGGCCTGCAGCAGCGCCTGGCTGAACGACACCGACTCGTGCTGGTATCCAGCGCGATAGCCGGCGGTGAAGCGGATCCGGCTCAACGCGTATTCGAAGCCGGCGCGCCCGGCGGTCCGCGCCCAGTACGCGAACCAGACGGCATCGGCGGGAGCGGTCGGAATACTCATGGGAAGGTCCTGATCGAAGCGGCGTGCTGCCGGGCCAGCCAGTTTTCAACGTTTTGATCCGCGCGGGAAACATCGTTTTTTCATATCGAAAGCATGGTTCGACGGATGCGCCGCCGCTGCGGCGGACGGACGTTCGCTACGCTGGCTGAAGCACTTCGATGGCCGGTGTATAGTTCCTCTCCCCGTCGCGGCGCGCGGCGGCTTGCTTACATTTCGTTAGTGTGTGTGGAGGAATCATGGCGTTCGAGCATCGTGGCTTTCGTGTAACTGTCGATGTGGCGCCGGACGAGGCCGACGTCCAGTGGCAATGCCGCGCGGCGATTCAGGGCGTTGCCGGCAGCACCGCCGCGGCCCACCTCCCGGGCATCGAGCTGACGATTCCCAAACTGAAAATCGACGTGCTGATGGCGCTCAGCATGGTCGAGCACCGGGCCGTGACCGCGATCGACGAATGGCACGCGGAGCACCAGGGCGCGGCGTAAGCCGCGGGGCATCGCTGACTGAATCCGGGGCCCTTCCGTTTCTGGCGGGAAACCTGCACTATCGCGGATCATCTCCCCAGCCAGCGAAAGGGTAATGGACCGCTTCGAATCGATGTCCGTGCTGGTCGCCGTCGTCGACGCGGGCAGCCTGTCGGCGGCGTCAAGACGTTTGCGCATGCCGCTCGCCACCGTGAGCCGCAAGGTCGCGGAGCTGGAGTCCCACCTCGATACCCGTCTGTTGATCCGCACCACGCGAAAGCTGTCGCTTACCGAGGCGGGCGAGTCGTACGTCGCCGCGTGCCGGCGCATCCTCGAGGAACTGGGTGACGCGGAACGCACCGCGATGGGCGAATACAGCGCGCCCAAAGGCGAACTGGCGATCACCGCGCCCGTCGTGTTCGGGCGGCTGCACGTGGTGCCGGTGGTCGCGGAATTTCTCGCGCTCTTTCCCGAGATCGACGTCCGCCTCGTGCTGATCGATCGCGTCGCGCATCTGACCGAGGAGCACATCGACGTCGCGGTGCGGATCGGCGAGTTGCCGGACTCGTCGCTGGTCGCGACGCGCGTCGGCGAGATACGCCAGGTGATCTGCGCGAGCCCCGCGTATCTGGCCGCGCATGGCGCGCCCCTGCATCCAGGCGAGGTCGCCGCGCATCAATGCATTTCGTCGGAAGGCATCGGCTCGCCGCGTCACTGGACGTTCGGCGCGGGGCCGTCGCAGGAAGCCGTGCCGGTCCGGCCGCGGCTCGTCGTCAACACGGCGGAGGCGGCCGTCGCGGCGGCGACGCAGGGCGTCGGGCTCACGCGCGTGCTGTCGTACCAGGTGGCCGACGCGGTGCGCAGCGGCGCGCTCGACCTCGTGCTCGAAGCGTACGAGCCGCCGCCGTGGCCCGTCAGTGTCGTGCACGCGGGGCAGGCGCCGTTGCCGCTGAAATTGCGGGCGTTTCTCGACTTCGCGGCGTCGAGGCTGCGCGCGCAGGCGGCGCAATGGTCGTGCGGGCGAACGACTTAGACGCCCGGATCAACGATCGTCGGACACCGCGGACAGCGGCGTCGCGACGTGTTCCAGCGACTTGCGTTCCGCGTCGACGCCCCAGATCGCCGCGATCACGGCCGCTCCGATCATCAGCGCGGAGCCGACGAGGTAGCCGGTGAACACCTCGCTGCGCTGGTGCGTGTCGATCAGCCGGCCGAAGAACACGGGCCCCGCGATGCCGCCGAGCGCGGTGCCGAACGCGTAGAACACCGCGATCGCGAGCGCGCGGATTTCGAGCGGAAACGATTCGCTGACGGTCAGATACGCGGAACTGGCCGCCGCCGACGCGAAGAAGAAGATCACCATCCACGAGATCGTCTGCTGGGTCACGGTGAGCATCCCGTGCGCGAACAGATAGCCGCTGATGGTCAGCAGGATGCCGGACAGCGCGTAGGTCGTCGCGATCATCACGCGCCGGCCGATCACGTCGAACAGCCGGCCGAGCAGCAGCGGCCCGAGAAAGTTGCCGAGCGCGAACGGCAGCAGATACTGGCCGACGCGATCGCCTGGC
>Ga0164242_10009828_pt1 | contig 10280 bp, 10 predicted proteins | sample OricomgcompostMG_FD_108783 | JGI IMG/M metagenome (GOLD analysis project Ga0164242, IMG submission 108783) | Miracle-Growth compost microbial communities from Emeryville, California, USA - Original compost - Miracle growth compost (MG) ... | reverse complement strand
TGTAAAGGCTGGCGTTCTTGCTGTAATGCCCTTGGTTCTGCCGCGTTTCCCACTCGACCTTCAGGTCATACTTGCCGCCTGGCTTGACGGTGACGTTCGTGCCCGGCTTGAGGTTCAAGAGCGTGCAGGAGCACGAAGGGTGGCCCCCGGTGAGGATCAGGTCCCCCTTGCCCGCGTTCCGGATGGTCCACGTCTTGTGGCCCTTGGTCTGCTGGGCCATCAGGCCGAATTGATGCACGGGGTCGCCGATGACCTCGGCCACGGAGGCCGGGCCGGCGTTGGCGTCGCCGCCGGTGGAGGGGAACGGGAGCGGGTCCGCATCGCCGCGAGTGGGCGCGTAGTTGATCGCCACGGTCGCCACCGCTGAGAGCGCGACCACCGCGAGGACCAGGATGATCCAGCGAGTCATGGCAGGCTAACTCCGATCTTTCGCGGCATGACTGGAGCGGACGAAGAAGAAAATGACGACAACGTCGGAGAGATCGCTCGTCAGCCGGTCCTTCGATCTTAGTTTCCCGGACTGATCCCGGTCAAGCTCGTACTTCAGGTCCCCGTGGTCCGAATTTCGGGGGGCCGCCGTTCAGGGCCATTCCCGGCGGCTGATTTCGCGAGGGGGCTGCAATGGCGGACCCGACGAGAAGGCGACGGACGCAGGAAACGGCCTGAATTCGTCGGGCGGGCCTGTGAGGACCCGGCCCACCCGACCGCGGTTTCCGTGGCTCAGGCCTCGGTGGGGAGGGCGTCGGTGTGGGTCGGGACGACCCAGAGCTTCACTTCGCTCTCGACATCGTGGCCGAGGGCGAGCCGGATGGTGTAGAGACCGAGCTCCTTGAGCGGGCCTTCGATCCGGACGTGCGATTCCTCGATCGGCAGATTGTCGGCACGCAAGGCCTCGGCGATCTGGTCGGCGGTGACGGAGCCGTAGAGGTGCCCTTCCTCGTTGGCGTTCGCCTCAATGGTGATCGACCGCTGGGCGATCTGGGCGGCGAGATTCATCAGGTCGGCGCGCTTGGCCTCTTCGAGCTGGCGGAGGCGTTCGCGGTGCTTCTCGACGATCCGCAGGTTGTGCGGCGTGGCGAAGGTCGCCAACCCTTGCGGCACCAGATAGTTGCGGGCGAAGCCGGGCTTGACCTTGACCAGGTCGCCGGTCTGGCCCAAGTGGGGCACGTTCTGGGTCAAGAGCAGGTGGACCTGGCCGTGCAAGGCCCGCATCGGGTGGTTGCGACGGCGCTCCACTCCCGGTTGCCGGACGGCGGGCGTCGCGGTGACGGCCGTGGTCTTCGTGGTCTTGGCGGCGGACGTCTTTTTGGCGTGCCCCTTGGTCTTGGGCTTGGCCTTCGGTTTCTTGTCCGTCATCTTCGCCATGGCGCGCTCCAACTTTCTTTCTTGCTAAACGATCGCGTCCGGATTAGGAGGCGGGTCCGCGAGGCGGGCCGCTGTCTCCGGGCGGATCGGCCTCGGCCCTTTTCTGTCAATCAAGAAGGAGCCGAGGCGTCAACGGGGGATGAGTGTGTGGTACGTCGGATGCTCGATCGATCAGAACGGAATGTCGTCGTCGTCTTCGCCCAGGTCGGGTGCCGGCTCGGGGCGCCGCATGGGTGCCGGCTCGGCATGCGGCGGCGGATACGAGGCCCGAGACGGGCCGTTGCCGGCGGCCGGGCGGGGCGTCTCACGCGGCGGGGAGGATCGGAAATCCGTCTCGCCACCCCCGTCGTTGCCGCGACTGTCGAGAAACTGCACGTTCTCGGCGCCGACCCTCAGCTTCGAGCGCTTCTCCCCTGAAGCCTTGTCTTCCCACGAATCCAGCTTCAGGTGCCCCTCGACATGAACGGAGCGGCCCTTCTTGAGGTACTGACAACAGGTCTCAGCCTGGCGATTCCAGACCGTGATATCGATAAATGTTGTCTCCTCGCGACGGTCGCCGTCTGCCGCCGTGAACGATCGATTCACGGCGATCGAAAGCTCGGTCATCGCCTTGCCGTTGGTCGTGTAGCGCAGTTCCGGGTCGCGGGTCAAGCGACCGATCAGAAAGACCTTGTTGAGATTCGCCATCACCGACCTCCTCTCGGAGCCGTCCGAGCCTGGACCGTCCGCACGGGGGGCAACCTAGACAACTGTTCTCTAGCGTAACACGTTCACCGATGGTCGGCAAGCGGGAAAAACGGTCGGAGGGGGCGGACTTCAAAGGCGATCAACGCATGTCGTCGTCGCGGCGGCGGCGGCGGGGACGATCGTCCATGTCTTCCTCGCGGGGGCCGTCCTCGGCTTCGGCGTTGGGGTTGGAATTCATCGCCTGCTCGACCAGGTGGGCGGCGAGCTTGGGGTGGACCTTGAGGATCAGCTCGCGCAGGACCAGGTCGTTCAGCGCGAAGTCGGCGGTCATGTCCTTCAGGCCCGAGGCGTCGGCGCGGAAGAACGTGAGCAGGTACGTGCCCTTGCGCTGGCCTTCGACCGGGTAGGCCAGGCGGCGCTCGTCCCACTGGCGGCTGGCGACGATCTCGCCGGAGTGCTTCGCGAGGATCTCATGCACGGTGTTGACCGCGTCGTCCCAGTTGGCGGCGGCCTTGGTGCTGTCGAGCAGGAACATGCCTTCGTAAGTGTTGACGGGCAACGGACGAACTCCTCAAAGGGCGAAAAGTCGGGAATCTCTCGGACGGGGCCTCACGGAAAAAAGGGGACTGGCTCCGAGTCTTCGAGGCGCCTGTCCCCTTTTTTTCGTGAGACCCTCGGATGGTTCAGGGGGTGGCCGCCGGGCCGTTGAAGCGATTCATGGCGGCGGGGAGGCCTTGCGAGGTCCAGACGGCGACGGCCTGGGTGGCGGCGATCAGGGCATCGCTGACGACCGGGCGCTCCGTCGGCCGGAACCGGCTCAACACGAAGTCCGCCGCGTCGATCGGCCCGCGTTCGCCGATGCCGATGCGGAGCCGGGCGAAGCCGTCGGTGCCGAGCTGCGCGGTGATGTCGCGCAAGCCTTTCTGTCCGCCGTCGCTCCCTCCCCCTCGGAGCCGGAGCTTGCCGAGCGGAAGGGACAGATCATCGCATACCACGAGCAGGTCCGCCACGTCGATCTTGTAAAACCCCAGCGCCTGGCGGACCGATCGGCCGCTGAGGTTCATGAAGGTTTGCGGCTTGAGCAGCAGGACGCGCTGAAAGTCGATCTCAACTTCGGCGAGAAGTCCGTCGAATTTCGCCGCGAACGCGGCCCCCGACCCACCCCGGGCCAGGAGGTCGATGACCTCGAAGCCGACGTTGTGGCGGGTGGCGTCGTATTTGGAACCCGGATTGCCCAGGCCGACCACGAGTTTCCGCATCGTGCTGCCGCCGGGGATCGACCGACTGTCCTCAAAGGGGGGCCGACAACCTGAGAGAAAAAACCCTTACTTCCCGTCTTCCACCTTGTCTTCCGGCTTGCGGCCGATCAGCTCAGGTTCGTTGGACGACCCTTCGCCGGCCTCCGCCTCCGCCTCGACGGCGCGGTTGACGACGTGGACGACGACGAGGTCGCCGTCGGCCTCGGCCGTCACCCCCTCGGGCAGGGTCAGTTCACGGACGTGAATGGCCTTGCCGAGATGCAGGTCGCCGATTTCGACCCGAATGGCGTCGGGGATGGCGTTGGCCCGGCAGGTGACCTCGACGGCGTGCATCGGCTGTTCCAGCACGCCCCCTTCGGAAACGCCCGGGGCCGTGCCGTGCAGGACGAGCCGGACTTCCGTCTGGATCGACTCGTCGGCCGACACGCGGGCGAAGTCCAGGTGGAGGATTTCCTTGCCGAGATAATCCCACTGGATGTCGCGGACCAGGACCATCTGGCTGGCGCCGTTGATTTGCAACTGGGCCAGGTGGGAGCGCTTCTTGACCATCTCCCAGACGGCGTCGCGCGTGATCGCGATGGGCTGGGGGGCTTCCTTGTGGCCGTAGACGATCGCCGGGATTCGACCCGAGGCCCGGAGCTTGCGCGAAACGCGCGAGCCGGTCCCCTTGTTCTTCGCGGGATCGCGTGCTTCGACCTGAATTGTGACCGCGTCTGCCATAACTGCCTTCCGCGTCAATCTTCCAACCAAAACCAATACGGTCCCGCAACGGGCCGCGCATCCGGCGATTATGACGAGGCGGCTATCAGCCGGCAAGCCCAAACCGCGAGATTACGACGAGGGCGACGGGGGGTGTGACCCGCATTCTGATGGTCGCGGCGTGTCATCGCGCGTCACTCCCCCTCGGGCGGAGCCACGGGCTCGATGATGATGTCGTTTGAGGAATCGCCATCGTCATAATCATCGTCATCATCGTCGTCCTCGAAATCATCGTCGAGGATCGGCATCATGCCGGGGTCAATCACGTAGTGGCCGCCAGCTTCCCGAACGCGCTGGAGGATGGTGAAGACTTCCTGGGAGGATTCGTGAGGGCCGCGGACGTAAAACGGCTTGCCGTCCTTGCCGTAGGTGAGTTGTCTGTGGCAGTCGGCCGGGTCGATTCCTTGGAGCAACAGTGCGGCATGCTTGAAGTCCCGATGCGGGCCGAAGCCGAGCGACCGGGCGTAATCGACAGCGCCCTGGAGGATCTTCACCAGGCATTCCGGCTCGATCGGCACCAAGGACTGGGTGTTCTGCATGTCCTCGACGATTTCGTCGAATTTCGTGGATGAGCCGGAATGCCAGAACGCATCCTTCACGCCAAGGCAGAAAACGTCGACCATGAACGAGGCGAACACGATCCGGCCTCCTTCGTCGCGGCGCGCGATCAGGAGGTAGCCTAGCCCGGTCTCCCAGAGCTTTTCCGCCATCAAGGCCCGTGTGACCGGCCACTTCGCGGCGTGCCGCAGGCGGATCGTCGGATCGAGGGAGTCGCGATGCATCAGGCTCGTCCGTTTTTCCTGCCGCTTCGCCTTTTGCTTGGCCAGCTTCTTCTGCTGTTTGGCCCCGTGATTCTTCGCCATTGTTATTGTTCTCTCTGCTTCCTCGGCTTTGGCCTTGATCCTAACGATCCACCAACATTATAACGAGCCGATTCGGCCGCGGGACGCGGGCGGGTGCCGAAATTCAAAAGGTAGGCGGGAAGGCGGAGCGAGCATGGCCAAGGAAGAGATCGCGAAATCCGGCTGTCAGGTCGATTTGAAGGGGCAGGTCGCCCTGGTGACGGGGGCGTCCCGAGGCATCGGCAAGGCGATCGCCATCCGCCTGGCCTCCTGTGGGGCGCGCGTCGCGGCGGTGGCCCGAAGCGTTGAAGGGCTCGAAGGGACGCTGAACGCCATCCGCGACGCCGGGGGCACCGCCGAAGGGTTCGCCGGGAGCGTGGCGAGCGCCGAGGACGTCAACCGGATCGTCGCCGAGGTCGAGGCCAAATTCGAGAAGGTCCACGTCCTGGTCAATAATGCCGGAATCACCCGCGACGGCCTGATGCTCCGCATGGAGGACGACGCCTGGCACGACGTGATCGAGACGAACCTCTCCGGCGTGTTCTACTTCTGCCGGGCCGTCGGCATGCTGATGATGCGCCAGCGCTACGGCCGGATCGTCAACATCACCAGCGTCTCGGGACTCGTGGGGAACCCCGGGCAGGCCAATTACTCGGCGAGCAAGGCCGGCGTCATCGGCTTCACCCGCACCATCGCCCGCGAGCTTGCCGCGCGGAACGTCACCGTCAACGCCGTGGCCCCCGGCTTCATCTCGACGGACATGACCGACGTTCTGCCCGAGAAGATCAAGACGGAGGTCAAGGAGCGCATTCCGTTGAAGCGGCTCGGCGAGCCGGAGGACATCGCCGACCTGGTCTGCTATCTTTCCGGGCCGGGCGCCGGTTATCTGACCGGTCAAATCATCACGGTCGATGGCGGAATGACGGTCTGACGAAGATTCGTCGCGCCGGAAGCTGGGCGACGTGTGGACAAAATCCAAGCCGGGTGCTAACTTGAGACGCTCTGAACGGGACGGGGCCGGGTCACACTGAAGCGCCGTCGCCGTTCAGCCGATAGAGCATGGGAGAATTCTCGGCGGGCGGAGTGCGTCCGATCGAGAGAGGGTCCAGGGAATCAGTTTTGCGGAAGATCATCAACACCCCCGAACGTCTCGGGGTTTGACGCCAAGATCCGGAGCGACCCGCCCAGGCAAACGGTGGAGCGCGGACCGGTCATGACGAGGATATGAGGAGGTCAGCCCGTGTCTGTGGAAGAACGTGTGATCGAGATCGTCAGCGAGCAAATGGGCGTGGCCAAGGACCAGATTTCGAGGGAGACCTCCTTCGTCAATGACCTGGGCGCCGATTCGCTCGATACCGTTGAGCTGGTGATGGAGTTCGAGGAAGAGTTCGACATCACGATTCCCGATGAAGAGGCCGAGAAAATCCAAACGGTCGGCCAGGCGATCGCGTACATCGAGGAACATGGCAAGTAATGTCGCGCCGCGTCGTGATCACGGGAATGGGGGTCGTCACGGCCCTGGGACGGACCCTTGAGGACTTCTGGTCGGGCCTGCTCGAAGGCAAGAGCGGGGTCGGAGAGCTTACGCTCTTCGACACCACCGATTTCAAGGTCCACTTCGGCGGTCAGGTGCGCGATTGGCACCCCGAGGAACTCTTCGGCGTCAAGGAAGCGCGCCGGCTTGACCGGTTCGCCCAGTTCGCCTTGCTCGCCAGCATCGCCGCCGTCGAGGATTCGGGGATCGACTGGAATCGGTACGATCCCTATCAATGCGGCGTGATGATCGGCTCGGGCATCGGCGGGTTGAGCGAGTTTGAGTCGCAGCATTCCGTCTGCCGCGAGAAGGGGCCGAGCAAGATCAGCCCCTTCACGATCCCGAAGCTGATGGTCAACGCCGGCAGCGGGCAAGTGTCGATCAAGTTCGGTCTGAAAGGGCCGACCTCCGCCGTCGCCACCGCCTGCGCCAGCGCGGCCAACGCCATCGGCGACGCCTACTGGTACATCCAGCGCGGCCTTGCCGACGCGATGATTACCGGCGGCAGCGAAGCGGCGATCACCCACATGGGCCTCGGCGGCTTCGCCGCGTTGCGCGCGCTCTCCCTCCGTAATGACGACCCACAGCGTGCCAGCCGTCCCTTCGACAAGGACCGCGACGGCTTCGTCCTGGCCGAAGGGGCGGGCATCTTGATTCTCGAAGAGGAGCAGTCGGCCCGCGCCCGAGGTGCCCGAATCTACGCCGAGCTTCTCGGCTACGGCATGTCCGCCGACGGCACGCACATCACGGCCCCCGACGACGAAGGCCGAGGCGCCGCCCACGCCATGCGGCAGGCCCTGGCCGACGCCCGGCTCGACCCCTCGAAGATCGGCTACATCAACGCCCACGGCACCAGCACCGAACTCGGCGACCTGGCCGAGACCAAGGCGATGAAAACCATCTTCGGCCCCAACGCCCCCGGCTTGCAGATCTCCAGCACCAAGAGCCAGCTCGGCCACTTGCTCGGTGCCTCCGGCGGCGTCGAACTGGTCGCCTCGTCGCTGGCGATCGCGCGCAACGCCCTCCCGCCGACGATCAACCTCGACCAGCCGGGCGAGGGCTGCGACCTGGACTACATTCCCAACACCGCCCGCGACTGCCGCGTCGATTACGCCATGTCCAACAGCTTCGGCTTCGGCGGCCACAACGCCAGCCTCGTCATCGGTCGGTACAACCCGGAGCGGTGAGATTCCGCGAACCACGGCATGCAATGGAGTTGTGTAGTCCTGTAGGCTGGGGCATGACTCAGCCTACGGGACCACGCCAGAAGAACCCGTGGTCACAACCGACGGAAACGGGAAGTCCACTTGCACTTGAGGGGATCTGGACCCTCTGCTAAGGTTGCGCCGAAATCGAGACCGCGGCAGGAGGCCGCGAGTCGAATAAACCCGGCACTCGCCCCACTCGCTCGCGGAGATCCGCTTGCCGCCAGCCAGCCCCGCACGCAGGAGGCCTCGGGCATGAATCGGCGCATGGCTTTGATGCTCGGATTGCTCTCCGGGGGACTCCTCCCGGCGCAGCTTTACGCCCAGACTCGCCCGCGTCGATCGTCCGACGACGCGGATGCCGACGCCGACGCGGATGCCCCTTCCGGTCGGTTCCGCCGCCCGAAAAGCGGCACGAGGACGGCCAGCCGCGATGCGTCCCAGGATGTCGAGGAGATCCCGTCGCCCGACGAGGTCGAGCCGCTCGACGATTCGACCGCCCCGCCGGCCGATTTTCGGGAAGAAGCCGGGGAGGTTTGGCGCACGTTTGATATCAGCAAATACACGAGCCTGCCTCATGCGTCGAGCAACCCCCAGACCGCGCTCGTCGAATGGATCTTCCGCCGCACGGGGTCCGCGATCTGGCATGGGGATAAGGTCGCGGTCTTAAGCGCGGGGCGCTCGCAGCTTCGGGCGTATCACACGCCGAAGGTGTTAAGACAGGTTCAAGACATTGTTGAGCGGTTCACCGATCAGCAGGTGCCGGATATTCTGCGGCTCCGCGTCCGGTTCATCGCGGCGGCGGATACGCGCTGGCGGTATCTCGTCGCCACGCGATTGAACCCCGTCGGCAGCGGCCCGCAAGGTCAGCAAATCTGGACCGTGCGTTCCGAGGACGCGGCGATGGTGCGCACCCAGATGGCGGCTTATGACAGCTTCCGGGCGCTTCTGGATCAGGAATACAAGCTCGTCAACGGCCAGACGCTCTCGGTCAAGCAGACCAAGCCCGTCGATTACATCGTCGGCCCCCGCCGCGATTCGGGCGCGGGGCTTGGGTTCGAGGAAGGCTCCGCGCAGCTTGAGGAAGGGGTCATCCTGCGGATCAGCCCGCTGCTGAACTACGAGGGGGACGCCGTGGACGCGGCGATCGACCTGCGCGGCAACACCGTCAAGGCGTTCCACCGCACGAGGGTCATGGTTCGCCGCGACGTCGGCCCGGCCGACATGACGATCGACGTGCCCGAGGTCGTCGAGTCGCGGCTCAACCAGACGGTCCAGGGATGGCCAATCGGCCAGACGTTGCTGATTTCCGGCGGGATTCAGCCGGGAATCTTGCAGTCGAAGGGGGGGCTGTTCAATCTGCGGCTTCCCGGCACCGTCCCCACCAGCACGGAACTGCTCGTCTTCCTCGACCTCGAAACCGTCAGCACCCCCGCCGCCCGCACGACTCGGCGACGGCGGAGCGGGGACACGGACGCGGAGTGAGCCTCTTCAGTCTCGTATGTGTTTAGAGCAATTTTCTTTTCACCGTGCCGGTCTGGCGGAAACGGGGACTGGCTCCGAGTCTTCGAGGTGCCTGTCCCCGTTTCCGCCAGACCGGCACACCCAAGCGGAAACCGCTGTAGCGGGCGTCCGTTCGGATGGCCTGCACTTTCGTAGGGTGGGCCAAGTCTTCGCAGGCCCACCACCTTCGATCGACGCCCGGATGGTGGGCCTGCGAAGACTTGGCCCACCCTACCTCCTCCGCGCGGCCTTGAACGCAAACCCGGCTGACACAACACGACCCGCCCGATTCCTCATGAGGAACCGGGCGGGTCGCGTGTGTTGAACGGTTGCGGGTCGTTTCGTCAGTTCGCCTTGGGGTCCAGGCTGGGCGAGCCGGGAAGGGGGGGAAGGGAGACGGTGGAATCGTCGGGGGCCAGCGTATTGGCCAGGTCGCGGATCGCGGCGGAATCATCGGCGGCGGCCATCTCGCGGAGACGCTGACGCACCTCGGGACTGACGCGACCGCGGCACGCCTCGACGGCATGAAGCCGGACGGTCTCGCTCGGGTCGTTCGTGAGGAACAAGAGCCAGACTTCCGGGTCGATGTCGTGCCGCTTCACCAGGAGCGGAATCGACGAGGCCCGCATGTCGGCGCGGGGATGCGAGATCAACCGGCAGAGCACGATCTGGTCGTCGCTCAGGCCTCGCAGTTTCATCACCCCCTCGACATATTCAGCGACTTCCACGACACGGTCATGCAAGAGCGGAAGCATCACCTCCTCGGTAAGCAGCGAGCGCCGGGCGGCGAAGGCATGCACCGTGCGCTGGCGCACTTGCGGCTGCGGGTCGTTCAGCCCGGCCAGCGCGGGGGCCGCGGCGTGATCGATCGGCAGCCGGCCCAGGCATTCGATCGCCGCGATCCGGGCCTCGGGCTGCGCGGCCTTGAGCTGGAGGAGGACCAGGTTGTGAAGCCCCTCCTTCCAGGAAGACAGGGCTTTCTCCTCGCTCAAGAGCATCGGCGTGCCAGGCGACCACTCCCAAAGCCCGGCGACTTCCCCCAGCGCGACGATCCGCACGCCCGCGTTCTTGTCGCACAATCCGGCCGAGAGAATCTCGTGCAGCGGGGGCCACGCCTTCGCCCAAC
>Ga0164242_10009827_pt1 | contig 10280 bp, 8 predicted proteins | sample OricomgcompostMG_FD_108783 | JGI IMG/M metagenome (GOLD analysis project Ga0164242, IMG submission 108783) | Miracle-Growth compost microbial communities from Emeryville, California, USA - Original compost - Miracle growth compost (MG) ... | reverse complement strand
TCGCCGTCGGCGTTCTTGAAGTAGGAATGCTTGACCGCCGGGTGCGCCCACACGGTCTTTTTGATCTCCTCCTGGGTGGCCCGATGCCATTCGGCGGCGGCCTGGGCGGTCGGCTCGATCGAGTGCAGCCCCTCGCCGGCGATCTTGGCCAGGCAGGTATCGATGTAACGCATCTCCAACTCGGAGTTGAAGATCAGGCTGCCGCCGTGTGCCAGGTGGGCGCCGGGGCCATAAAGCAGAAAGAAGTTCGGGAAGCCGGGCACGGTGATACCCAGATACGCATACGGCCGGCTGCCCCACAGCGTGTGCAGATCGGTGCCGCCGCGGCCGGTGACGCGCATCGGCCACAGCACGTCGGTGTGCCGAAACCCGGTGGCGTAGACGATCACATCCACGTCATGGTGGACACCGTCTTCGGTCTGGACACCTTGAGGCGTGATCCGTTCGATCCCGGTGCGCACCAGGTCGACGTTGTCGCGCTGCAGGGTCTGCAGCCAGGTGCCGTTGTCCTGCAGGGTGCGTTTGCCGGTGGCCGGATAGTCCGGCAACACCTTGCCCAGCAGCTCCTCGCCGTCGCCGACCTGAGCGGTGATCCAGCCGGTGAACATCTGCCGGGCCATGGCGTTGATCTCGCTGACCGCGTAGTCCTGGTCGGGATAGGTCGGGTCCACCCGGGCGGCCTCCAGGCCCTTGTCGGCGCCGGGCCACAGCAGCAGGAACCGGTACCAGCGGCCGTAGAACGGCAGGTGCTCCAGTGCCCAGCGCACGCCGTCGCCGACCGCGTCGTGATACATCGGGTTGGGGAACATCCACTGTGCGGTGCGCTGAAACACCGTGAGGTGCTCCACTTTTCCCGCGATCGCCGGCGCGATCTGGAAGCCGCTGGCGCCCGCGCCGATCAGCGCCACGCGTTTGCCGGTCACGTCGACGCGGTGATCCCAGGCCGCGGAGTGAAACGCCGGACCGGCGAAGCTGTCGGCGCCGTCGAACTCCGGCAGGTGCGGCCGGTTGAGTTGGCCGACCGCGGTGATCACCGCTCGTGCCTGCAGCTGCTCGCCCGCTGCGGTGGTCAGCGTCCAGGTGCCGGCGTCGTCGTCCCAAGCCGCCGCGGTGACCTCGGTGTTCCACCGGATGTGGGCATCCAGGCCGTGTTTGGTGATCAGGTCGCTGAAATAGGCCTGCAGTTCCGGCTGTTCGGCGAAGTAGTGCCCCCAGTTGTTGTTGGGCGCGAAACTGAAGCAGTAGAAGTGGTTGGCCACATCCACCCGGGCGCCCGGGTAGGTGTTCTCCCACCACGTCCCGCCCGGGCCGGCGTTCTTCTCGACGATGGTGAAGGGAATACCCGCGTGTGCCAGCCGGATTCCGGCCAGCACGCCCGATTCCCCGCAGCCGATCACCACGACCGGCAACTGCGCCGCGCGGTCTCGATCCAGCGGTGCGGGCCGCCGAGGGTCGGCCCCCTCCAGATCGAGTTCTTCGGCGAGTAGGCCCAGGTAGGCATCCGGCACGGTTTCGCAGGCCGCCCAGTCCATCATCTCTTTGATGAGCGCGGCGGGCAGCGGAGCGGGCTGCGGACAGCCCCGGTCGCGATAGTCGACGATCACCGGCAACGCCTCGGCGCGGGCGCGTGCCTTGTCCTCCTCGGACATGAAGCCCTGGATCTCGTTGAGGAAGATGCCGTTCTGCTTGAACTCCCGGATGAAGCGGGGATCGCCGGTGATGTGCACGCACGACAGCAACAGGGTGGGGATACTGACCTGCTCCAGCGCGGCGGCGATCTGCGAAGTCGGGGTGGTGAACGGTTCCCCGGCGTAGCGGTTGCGCACCAACTGAAGCCCTTTCCATCGATCCGCTACTGTGCGTCGCGAAATTGAATCGGACGATACGCCAGGGATCGTGGCCGATCAAGGGTAGGGGTGCCCTTTAAGCTGCCGCGTCGATCTTCGCCGTTATCGAGTCGAGGATCGTCTGCGCTGCCGCTGCTGGACCTGTGCGGGCGCACGTCGCGACGCGGACGACAATGTTGTTGCGTACGGCCATCATGGATCGGCACGACCAGTCGTTCTGCTCGGCGTTGACCGCGGTGGCAGCGATTGCACGATCGGAGGCGGTGACTTCGGTGATGACCCAGAGTTGGCCCGTGTATTCCGTCGCGCTGGCCGGTTGGCCGTTGACGAGATCTCCGGCGCATTTCCGCCACGCATCGCTCTGCTTGACGTAAAAGGTACGGGCAGCGTTGGCGTGCGGATAGGCGGCTACCGACAGCGAAACATGATTCATCAATTTCACCGAATTGGCGGTTTCGGGCGGGTTGTTCCAGTGTTGCCAGCGGATAGCAGTCCAGCCGGAGCCCACGTAGGCCCGCGAGGAAACGGCGACGACTCCTTGGCAATCGGCGTCCACCAAGTCTTCGACGTCAATGCCCTCGCCGTGAGCGACGAGGTCGACGCCGGGGGCAGCCGCCGCGGAGGCGACGAAACCCTTGTCCGGCAACAGGCCTTCGAGGGCGGAGACGGGGACCGGCGCACGCTGATGCGACGTTGCCGGCGTCGATGTCGTGCTCGGGGATTGCGCAACGATCTCGTGCCCGTCGTGGCGGGGGAGGATCACGACGAGCGCCACGACTACTGCCGTCAGCACGCACACCAACCCCAGCAGCGCCCAGAGCAGTCGACGGTTGCCGTGGGGCGGCCGAACCGGCGGCATCGGTGGCCAGGACGGCGGCACGTGACCGCCCGACCACGGTGGGACTGGCCCGTTCCAAGGCGTAAACCGCGTCGGGTCGTAGGGGCTGGGAGTCGGACCCTGCGGCTCGTTCATCGCTGAGCCCGCGCTACCGGGGCCGGCCGGACCGCAGGACTTGATGGACTGGCGGCGATCTCGGGGGACTGCTCGGGCGAACAGTGCCGCGGCGTTGCGGTTGCGCTCCTTCTCACGCTGCCGCGTCGATCTTTTGGTTGACTGAGTCGAGGAGCGTCTGCGCTGCCGCTGCCGAATCTGTAAACCCGCACACGCTGATGCGGACAACGATGTTGTTGCGTACGTTCAGCGTGTGCTGGCACGACCAGCCACCGCCGCCTTCCCTGGTCAAGGTCGTTTTGAGCACCCCATCGGCGTCGGTGATGACCCCGACCGACCAGAACTGGTCGGGCGCGTCCTTGACAGCGGATATGCGGAAATTGATATTGCGGCCGGAGCACTTATGCCACGCTGCGCTCTGCTTGGTGTAGAAGGTGCGGGCCGCTTCGGCCTGAGGATAGGTCGCTACCGACATCAGGACTTCGTGCACCCACTCGGGTGGATCAGGTTCGGCGGGACTGTTCCACCGCTGCCAGCGGATAGCGGTCCAGCCGGAACCGGCATAAACCGGCCCGGCAACAGAGGCAATCCCTTGGCAGTCGGCGTCCACCATGACGTCGGTGTCTATAGCCGCACCGTCGTTGACGAGGCCAATGCCCGGGTCGCTCACTGCGTCGCGGACGACGTCCTTGGCGGGGAGCAGGCCGTCGAGGGCGGACACCGGCAGCGGTGGCTTGTCGCCGGACGTCGCCGATGAGGCTATCGCGCTGGATCGCGCAGGCTCGTGCCGGTCGCGGCCGACGAGCGTCACGGTGAGTACGACGGCGGTCACGGTCAGCACGCAGACCAGCCCCAGCAGGACCCATATCAGCCGGCGGTTGCCGTGCGGTGGCGGGCTCGGCGGCATCGGCGGCCAGGGCGGCGGCATCTGACCGCCCGGCCCCGGCATCATGGGTCCGCCCATCGGCGCAAACTTCGTCGGGTCGTGCGGGTTAGGAATTGGCCGGTGCGGTTCGTTCATCGGTGCACCCCATCCCGTCGGTGCCGGTCGCAAACGGACGGCCTGATTCAGGAGACGGTAGCAGTGGATGGCCCACAACAACCCGTCATGTAACGCTGTACGCCGTGACCGACGTGAAAAGCCGCCTGTCCGCGGCGTGGCATTTCGTGCACAACGCCCCGCTGACCTACCTATGGTTGGCGGTGCTGGGGGTCACCACCGTCATCCAGCACATGGTCGGCCGGCGACTGCACACCATGCTCGTCGAGCAGTCCACCAACCTGCACCACCTGGCCACCGACCCACTGGAGGTGCTGGTCTCCAGCCTGCTGTGGATCGACGGCAAGGACTGGTCGCCGTATCTGGTGCTGTTCACGCTGTTTCTGGCGCCCGCCGAGCATTGGCTGGGCCACCTGCGCTGGCTGATGGTCGGGCTGATCTCCCACGTCGGTGCCACCTACGTCAGCGAGGGCGCCCTGTACGTGCTGATCCACCTGCACGAGGAATCCGAACGGCTGACCTACGCCCGCGACATCGGCGTCAGCTACTTCCTGGTGGGCGTGATGGCGGTGCTGACCTACCGGATCCGGCGGCCGTGGCGCTGGGGCTATCTGGCCGCGCTGGTGGTCATCTTCACCGTGCCGCTGGTGCTCAACCCCGATTTCACCGCGATCGGTCACGCGGCGGCGGTGCTCATCGGATTGGCCTGTTATCCGATAACGCGACACGCGGCGCGGTAATACCGTTGTAGGCACATGTAGGTACTTTCTCGGGAGGCGCTGATGGCGACGGTGTCGATTCGTGAGTTCTCCTACAACCCCAGCGCGATGTTCGCCCGCGCCGAGAACGGCGAAACGCTGGAGATCACCCGGCACGGCAAGGTGATCGCCACGCTGAGCCCGGCCCCGCCGAAGAAGCGCAGCCGGATCGAGGAACTGGAGGCGTCCGGGGCACTGCATCGGTCGGGGAAAACGCTGGCGGACCTCGATACGTTCACCCGGATCAAGCTGCCAGAAGGTGCCCCCGATCCTCTCCACGCCTTGCTCGAAGATCGCTACAGCGAGAGCGACTGGGAGCGCGACTTCCGGGAGGAATTGGAGGCCAAGGGTAAGGCGACCGGCGAGAGCAAGCCGTGATTTATCTGGATGCGTCGGCTCTGGTCACTCTCGTGACCGAACGTCCCAATGCGGCCGAGCTCGGTGAGTTTCTTTCGGCTCACGCCGAGTCTCGCGGGGCCACCAGTACCGTCGGTCTCATTGAGACGGTGCGCAACTGCGATCAGATGGGCAGCTTCCCAAACCTGATGGACGAGCTTCTGCGTGACTACGACGAGCTGGAGGTCACGTCCGACATCCGCGACCGGGCCGCGACTCTGCCTGGCCGCCTGAGAGCCCTCGACGCCATCCATGTCGCGTCAGCGCAGGCGCTCGGACCGGATCTGATTGCCCTCGTCACGTACGACCAGCCGGTGACAACCGTTGCCCGCTCGCTCGGCCTTCCGGTCGCCTCGCCGGGTATGGAAGTCTGATCGGTAATGCGGCACTACTACAGCGTCGAGGCGATCCGCGCCGCCGAGGCGCCCCTGCTGGCGAGCCTGCCCGACGGCGCCCTGATGCGCCGGGCCGCCTTCGGCCTGGCCACCGCGATCGCCCGGGAACTCACCTCCCGCACCGGCGGGGTGGCCGGCCGCAGCGTTTGCGCGGTGGTGGGGTCCGGCGACAACGGCGGTGACGCGCTGTGGGCGGCCACGTTTCTGCGCCGGCGGGGCGCGGCGGCCACCGCGATCCTGCTCAACCCGGAGCGCGCCCACGCCAAAGGGCTGGCGGCCTTCAAGCGGGCCGGCGGCCGGATCGTCGAAGCCGTGCCGCCCGCAACGGATCTGGTGATCGACGGGGTGGTCGGGATTTCCGGGCGCGGCGCGCTGCGCCCGAACGCCGCCGAGGTCTTCGCCGGCGCCGAGGGCATCCCGGTAGTGGCCGTCGACCTTCCCAGCGGCCTGGACCCGCACACCGGCGCGGCCGATGGCCCGGCGGTGCACGCCGCGCTCACCGTCACTTTCGGCGGACTCAAACCGGTGCACGCACTGGGGGACTGCGGCCGCGTCGAACTGGTCGATATCGGCCTGGACCTGCCGGCCACCGATATCCACTCGTTGACCGCGGCCGACGTCGAGGCGTGCTGGCCGGCGCCGGGCCCACGCGACGACAAGTACACCCAGGGCGTCACCGGGATCCTGGCCGGCTCGGCGACCTACCCGGGCGCGGCCATTTTGTGCGCCGGCGCGGCGGTGGCCGCCACCTCCGGTATGGTGCGCTACGCCGGAAGTGCTGCTACCCAAGTGGTTTCGCACTGGCCCGAGGTGGTCGCTGCGCCCAGCCCGGCGGCCGCCGGACGGGTGCAGGCCTGGGTCGTCGGGCCGGGACTGGGCACCGACGAGGCGGGCGCCGCGGCGCTGTGGTTCGCCCTGGGCACCGACTTGCCGGTGATCGTCGACGCCGACGCGTTGACCATCCTGGCCGCCCACCCGTCACTGGTGGCCGACCGACAGGCCCCGACCGTGCTCACCCCGCATGCCGGCGAATACGCCCGGCTGGCCGGGCACCCGCCCGGGCCCGACCGGGTCGGTGCGGCGCGGGAATTGGCCGAGAAGTTCGGTGCCACCGTGCTACTTAAGGGCCACGTCACCGTCGTCGCCGACCCCGGCGGTTCAGCGAGGCTCGACGGAGGAGAGGCGAAGCTGGGACCGCCGCACCAACACCGCGGCCCGGTCTATCTCAACCCGGCGGGCGGATCCTGGGCGGCCACCGCCGGCTCCGGCGACGTGCTGTCCGGGATGATCGGCGCTCTGCTGGCGTCCGGACTGCCCGCCGCCCAAGCTGCTGCCGCTGCCGCGTTCGTGCACACCCGCGCTGCTGCGGCCGCGGCCGCCGACCCCGGACCCGGCGACACCCCGACGTCGGCGTCGCACATCCTGGCTCACATCCGCACCGCCGTCGCCGAGTTATAGGAGTCTCCGTGACCCATTCGCACCCGTCCGTACCCGCGCACACCGTCGCCCCCGCCTACACCGGCCGGATGTTCACCGCGCCGGTGCCGGCGTTGCGGATGCCCGACGACCCGATGGATCCGCAGGCCGCCTATCGCTTCATCCACGACGAACTCATGCTGGATGGCAGCTCCCGGCTGAACCTGGCCACCTTCGTCACCACCTGGATGGACCCCGAGGCGTCCACGCTGATGGCGGAGTCGTTCGACAAGAACATGATCGACAAGGACGAGTACCCGGCCACCGCGGCCATCGAGCAGCGCTGCGTGTCGATGGTCGCCGACTTGTTCCACGCCGAGAACCTGCGCGACGACGACCCGGCCAGCGCCATCGGGGTGTCCACCGTCGGGTCGTCCGAGGCGGTGATGCTCGGCGGGCTGGCGCTGAAATGGCGCTGGCGGGCCAAGACCGCCGATTGGCAGGGGCGCACCCCCAATCTGGTGATGGGCTCCAACGTCCAGGTGGTGTGGGAGAAGTTCTGCCGCTACTTCGACGTCGAACCGCGGTACCTGCCGATGGCCGAGGGCCGCTACGTGATCACCCCGGAGCAGGTGATCGACGCCGTCGACGAGAACACCATCGGGGTGGTGGCGATCCTGGGCACCACCTACACCGGCGAGCTGGAGCCCGTCGAGGCGATCTGCGCGGCCCTGGACAAGCTGGCCGCGGGGGGCGGCGTGGACGTGCCCGTGCACGTGGACGCGGCCAGCGGCGGGTTCGTGGTGCCGTTTTTGCACCCGGACCTCAAGTGGGACTTCCGGCTGCCACGGGTGGTGTCGATCAACGTCAGCGGCCACAAATACGGGCTGACCTACCCCGGCATCGGGTTCGTGGTGTGGCGTAATGCCGAGCAGCTGCCCGAGGAACTGGTGTTCCGGGTGAACTACCTGGGCGGGGACATGCCCACCTTCACGCTGAACTTCTCCCGGCCGGGCAACCAGGTCGTCGGCCAGTACTACAACTTCCTGCGGCTGGGCCGCAGCGGCTACACCGAGGTGATGCGGACCCTGTCTGACACCGCCCGCTGGCTGAGCCACCAGCTGGCCGCGTCCGAGCACTTCGAGGTGATCAGCGACGGTTCGGCGATCCCGGTGGTGAGCTGCCGGCTGGCCGGTGACCGCGGCTACACCGAGTTCGACGTCTCCCATGAGCTGCGCACCTTCGGCTGGCAGGTCCCGGCCTACACCATGCCCGAGGGCGCCGAGGACGTCGCGGTGCTGCGGGTGGTGGTCCGCGAGGGGCTGTCGGCGGATCTCGCCCGGGCGCTGTTCGACGACATCATGAAGTCGGTGACCGCCCTGGACCGGGTCAAACCCGGCGGACACTACGACGACGAGCAGCACTTCTCGCATTGATCCCTTCGCCGAACGTCGGGTTGTGTTACGCAAAACCGTCGAGGATGTGCATTAACGCGACATTCGACGCGGATGAAAGAATGGCAGTGACATGACTGCCACATCCCGAACGGCCGGACTGCTCGGCGAGGCGCTGGTGGACCTGGACGCCATCGCCCACAACGTGCAGGTGCTGTCCGAGCAGGCCGGTGCCGCCGAGCTGATGGCGGTGGTCAAAGCCGACGGCTACGGTCACGGCGCGGCGCAGGTGGCCCGGGCTGCGCTGGCCGCCGGTGCCGCCGAACTCGGGGTCGCCACCGTCGATGAGGCGCTGGCGTTGCGGGCAGCCGGCATTACCGCACCGGTGCTGGCGTGGCTACACGGCCCCGACACCGACTTCGCGCCCGCCTTGGCCGCCGACGTGCAGATCGCGGTCTCCTCGGTGCGCCAGCTCGACGAGCTGCTCGACGCCGTGACCCGCACCGGCCGCACGGCGACGGTGACGGTCAAGGCCGACACCGGGATGAACCGCAACGGTGTCGGCGCGGCCGGTTACCCCGAGCTGCTGAGCGCCCTGCGCCGCGCTGTTTCCGAGGACGCGATCCGGGTGCGGGGCCTGATGTCGCATCTGGCCTGCGCCGACGAAGCCGCCAATCCGGTCAACGACCTTCAGGCTGAGCGGTTCTCCGACATGTTGCGCCTGGCCCGCGATCAGGGCCTGAACTTCGAGGTGGCGCACCTGGCGAATTCGGCCGGGGTGATGACCCGGCCCGACCTGGCCTTCGACATGGTGCGGCCGGGAATCGCCGTGTACGGCCTGAGCCCCATCCCGGAGCGTGGCGCCATGGGACTCGTTCCCGCGATGACGCTGAAATCCGTTGTGGTGCTGGTGCGCTCGATCCGAGCGGGGGAGGGTGTCTCCTACGGGCACACCTGGATCGCCGAGGCCGACACTACCCTCGCGCTGGTCCCGATGGGCTACGCCGACGGGGTGTTCCGCCCGCTGAGCGGACGGTTCGACGTGTTGATCAACGGCCGGCGCCGGCGCAGCGTCGGGCGGGTGTGCATGGACCAGTTCGTCGTCGACCTCGGCCCCGGGCCGGTCGACGTCACCGAGGGCGATGAGGTCGTCTTGTTCGGGTCCGGCGCGGGCGGCGAGCCGCTGGCCCAGGACTGGGCCGACCAGCTGGGCACCATCCACTACGAGGTGGTGAACAGTCCGCGCGGGCGGGTCGCCAGGACGTATCGGGGCGGCGATGTCAGCTAAGCGGCGCGCCAACCTGCGAGCCGGTGGCTGGCTGGCCGGTGCGGCCGGATTGGCGGCCGTCGGAACCATCGCCGGAACCACCGTCGCGCGGTCGGTGACCCGTCGCACCACCGTCGAAGACCCTTACGCCGCCGAGGATTTCGACATCCTCGCGCACGACCACAGTTCGGTGGTGGTCACCGACGACGGTGTCGAACTGGCGGTCCGCGACGTGGGCCCGCGCAACGCGCCGCTGACCGTGGTGTTCGCCCACGGATTCTGTTTGCGCATGGGGTCTTTTCACTTTCAGCGGGCCCGCCTGACCGCCGAATGGGGCGACCAGGTCCGGATGGTCTTCTATGACCAGCGCGGCCACGGCGACTCCACCGTCGCCTCGCCCGCCACCTACACCGTGCCGCGGCTCGGCCAGGACCTGGAGGCGGTGCTGCAGGTGGCCGCGCCGCGCGGCCCGGTGGTGCTGGTCGGGCATTCGATGGGTGGCATGACCGTGCTGTCGCACGCCCGGCAGTTCCCCGCGCGCTACGGCAACCGGATCGTCGGCGTGGCACTGATCTCTTCGGCGGCCAAAGGGGTTTCGCGTTCCCCGTTGGGGGAGATCCTGCGCAACCCGGCGTTGGAGGCGGTCCAGTTCAGCGTGCGCTACGCGCCGAAGCTGGTGCACCGCGGCCGGGGCGCCGCCCGCCGGGTGATCGCGCCGATCCTGCGGGCGGCCTCCTACGGCACCGACGAGATCAGTCCGAGCGTGGTGGCGTTCTCCGAGGAGATGATGCACACCACCCCGGTCGCCACCATGGTGGGTTTTCTGCACGCCCTGGAGGTGCACGACGAGAGCGC
>Ga0164242_10009826_pt1 | contig 10283 bp, 13 predicted proteins | sample OricomgcompostMG_FD_108783 | JGI IMG/M metagenome (GOLD analysis project Ga0164242, IMG submission 108783) | Miracle-Growth compost microbial communities from Emeryville, California, USA - Original compost - Miracle growth compost (MG) ... | reverse complement strand
TTCAATATTGCGCTCGGCGGATTCTTCTTGGTCTGGACGCTATATATGCAGATCGGGCTTGGCTGGACGCCGCTGCATGCCGGGCTGACCGCCGTGTTCTTTGCGCTCGGCGCCGCGCCGGCCGCCGGGCTCTCCGTTCAAGTCTTGACGCCGAAGTTCGGCCGCAAGGTCTTGATGGTGGGAGCTTTGCTCAACGCCCTTGGCTTCGGCGCTTACATCTGGCATACCAGTCGATATGGCACGGGCATCCATTCGTGGCAGATGGTTCCGCCCCTCGTCGTCGCGGGGATCGGCTTCGGCCTGGTCGTCGCGCCGGTGACCGACCTCGTCCTTAGCGACGTTCCGCGCGAGGACGCCGGTTCGGCCTCAGGCGTCTTCAACACGCTCCAGCAGGTGGGCATGGCTCTTGGGGTCGCGCTGATCGGCGTGCTTTTCTTTGCGCAACTGGGCAGCCACTCGAATCACGCCGCCGACGCTGTTGTGCCGAGCTTGCGTCATGAGCTCGCGTCCGTGCAGGTCGCCGAACCCATGCAGACCCGTATCGTCGACGAATTCCGCACGTGCATCCACGACCGGTCGGCGGCGGCCGACCCTACTGCGATCCCGGCTAGTTGCGACGCGCTCGAGGTCACGGCTCGTGGGCTCGGTGGCACGACGGCAGCGGAGGTGGCGCATGATCTCGCCGCCGCCAGCGCCCAGGCGAACGGAAAGAATTTCGTGCATTCGCTCGGCGCCTCACTCTGGTTCGCGATAGGAGTGCTCGTGCTTGTGTACCTAGGGATGTTCTTCCTGCCGCGTCGCGTGCGCATCTTGGACGCCGACCGTGCTCCCGACAATGCGATTGTGGTCGCGCCATGATTGCCGATATGACGGCGGCGGAGCAGACCATTGCGGCGCCTGGTCATACGCCCATCACGAACCCGCCGCGGCCCAGCGTCGCGCGGCTGGCCGATATCGAGCCGATCACGTGGTCGGGCAAAGAAGCCGCGCGATTCTTGCTGCGAGCCGAAGACACCGGCGGGCGCTTTTCCTATTACCAGGTGGTCGTGCCGGCAGGTGAAGGCTCGCTCCTGCACTTGCACAAGCAGATGGACGAAACCTTTCATGTCGTCGATGGCGAGTTTGAGATCGTCATCGGCCCCGATGCGTACAACGCCACGGCTGGCACGGTCGTCTATGGCCCGCGTGGCATAGCGCACTCTTTTCGCAATGTCGGCGATCGCGAAGGCACGATGCTGTGCGTCACGACGCCCGGTGGCATCGAGCGCTTCTTCGAAGAGCTCAGCCTATTGATTCACTCCGTGCCGCCGCCGCAGTGGAGTCAACTGCACGAACTCGCGGCTCGGCACCAGATCGTCGCCTTCAAGCCCGAAACCGGCCACCTCGGTCCGGGCGAGACGTCCCGTTCCGAACGAGAGGTTCAGGAGAACGAATGAGCGTCAACGGTCATCCGGGCATGAGCGCTGTCCGGTACAGCCCAGGCGATCGTTTGATCGCGATGGCCGCGTCACACGATGCATTCCGTCGCGATCTGCAGAAGATGGCCGCTATCGCCACTTCCGCGAATCTGCGCGATCCGGCAAGGCACGAATCGATCATGCGCGGATGGAACATCTTCAAGCAGCAGCTCCACATTCATCACCGTCATGAAGACAACTTCTTGTGGCCTCGCATGAGGCAGCGGGTTACGAACAACGTCTCGGCGTTGTCGATGCTCGACGAGATGGAGTCGGAGCACGGTCTCATCGACCCGCTGCTCGCTGCCGTCGACGATGGCTTCGGCCATCCGGATCGTGCCGATGTGGCCGACGTCATCGATGAGTTGGCGACGAAGCTGTCCGCTCACCTTGCTCACGAGGAGCGCGACGCAATGCCCTTGGTCGGCGAGGTCATTTCTGACAGGGAGTGGAAGCGCGTCGTCCGTGATATCAGACGGGCCACAAAGCTTTCGTCCGCCGCCCAATTCATGCCATGGCTGACAGAGGGCACGTCCAAGCAGCAGGCGAAGACCATCGCGAGCATCATGCCCCCGCCCGCACGGGTCGTGCTGCGGCGGATCTGGCAGCCACGATATGAAAAGATCAGTCATTGGTAGGGCTTTGTTCGTTGCGTCGATTGAATCAATAGCGAATGGGAGGCTGAACGAGGGATGCTGGCCATGTCGCATCTCGACGCGTCGACGCCGTTCATTGCCCAACTGCGCGAGACCGCCGGGCCGGTCGTATGGATCGATACGTACGTTGTGCCGGAAGGCGCGATGGACCAGGTCGTGAGTGCGTGGCACGGCGACGCGAGCTTCATGAAGGCGCAGGCGGGGTTCGTCTCCGCTGTGCTGTACCGTGGCATCGGGTCGAGCAAGCTCTTGGTGGCCGTGTCGAGCTGGGAGTCGGCTGAGGCCGTGAAGATCGTGTTCGCAAGCTACGGGTTTCGCGACAAAGCGAAGAGGTATCCGGACGGCGTGGTCGTGTATCCGCATATCTTCCAGGAGGGCACGTCCGACGACGTTGATGTCGCATGACGACCCAAACCGGCCCGCTCCTGCTCCGCGAGAACCTCGGCGGATCGGCGATTGAAGACATGGGAGGTGCGTTGTGCCAAGGAAGTCGCAGGAACGGGGCTCACTGATCGACCAAGTGATCTCTACGATGCGCGCTTCGCACACGCACGTGGTGATGGTCAGCCAGGCGGCGGCAGACAGAATCGGCATCAACACCACAGACCTTCATTGCCTTAACATCATCGCCTTTAGCGATCACGACATGAGCGCGGGCGAGTTGGCAACGATCACGAAGTTGACCACCGCATCGATCACCGGCGTCATCGATCGACTCGAACTCGCCGGCTTGGTCAAACGCGGCAGCGATCCGCGCGACCGCCGTCGGGTTGTCGTCAAGGTCATCCCTGAGACCGCGCGCGTTCGCGTCGCGCCCGTGTTCGCACCGTTGCTCGACGATTGGGAGGCGGAGTTGTCGAGCTACAGTGATCGCGAACTTGCGCTCATTCTTCGATTTCAGCAGCGCATGTTGCACATAATGCAAGAACAGATCACTAGCCTACGAAAGCCGAGCGCCGCCAAGGGGCAAATCGCATCACCGAGACGCGCATACGATGCGTCTGGGTCGGCCAGTTAGTCACTCTCGCTGGGATTCTTCCGCCGCCCGACCGCATTATTCTCGATCCATTTCATAGTTTGGGGGGACGACCACATGACCTCACTCATGCAGTCTGCGCAACGAACCGCCGAGCAGGCGAACACCACGCAGATTGAGTGGTGCGAATCATCGAGTTGTGTGTCGCGTGAGGACAACCCCGGCGCGGGGGCCCACCTAGCCGCTTCCGGCTCGCGGCTGTGCCCGGGCTGCAAGGATTTGCTTCGAAGCGATCTGACGCGTTTGCCGGCGTTGCACGCGGCGTGCGGACACACGCTGACCGGCCGCGCGCAACACCCCGTCGAACGAGTCACCGGAAGTTGGAAAAGCGGGATCGCTTTGAATGCCGATGCGGTCGATGCGCGGTCGGCAATCTCGCGCGCGCTGGCGCGATGGTCGGCGTACGTGGTGAGCGAAGGCGCAGCGCAGCGTCCGGAGCGTCGCGACATCGCCGCGTTGAGCGGCTTCCTCGTCGGCCACGTCGATTGGCTGGCCGGTCGTGCCGCAGCAGGCAGGCTGGCCGACGAGATGCGAGCGCTCGTGCGTGAGGCCGACCGCGCCGCGCGTTTGGACCCTCAACCGCGGCGAATAGAGCTTGGTCCGTGCGCGCACGTCGGTTGCGAGAGTGTGGTGATCTCTACGATCCCGGCGGGTGGCGCTCATGCGGAGATCGAGGTCAATTGCGATTCCGGGCATTCGTGGCACCCGCACCAGTGGCTGTTATTGGCGCGCCGCGAGGCTTTTGGCACGGCGCCGAGTTCGCCGCGTTGCGACGTCAGTCGAGGGGAGCCGGTGTGACCGGGGCGTCCGAAGGCCACCGCAGGGTGCGCACAGTGCCGACGCATCTAGCGGCGATGGCGGCAGGGGTCAGTGACGCGACGATTCGCAAATGGGCGAGTCGGGGAAAGCTCATGCGCTATGGCTCCCCCGGGCGAGCGGAGTACGACGTCGAGGAGTTGATCCTCCTTGCCACGCATCAGCGGCGCCGGCCGGCGTTGGGCCAGACGTCCGACGTGGGCGGCTAACACCCCCATCACGAGGGCGCGCCGTGTGTGGCAGGCTTATGCCATGCCTGCACACCCACAAGCTGCGTACACGCTCATTCTGCTTCGCCACGGCGAAAGCGAATGGAACTCGAAGAACTTGTTCACCGGCTGGGTCGACGTCAACTTGTCGAGCGCGGGTGAAGCGGAGGCCGCGAGCGGCGGTCGGCTGATAGCTCAGCGTGGGCTCCGCCCCGACGTGGTGCACACCTCGTTGTTGCGGCGCGCGATCAGGACGGCCAATATTGCGCTCGACGCCGCCGACCTATTGTGGGTGCCGGTCAAGCGCAGTTGGCGTCTCAACGAGCGCCACTACGGCGCGCTGCAGGGCAAAGACAAGAAGGCGACGCTCGCCGAGTATGGCGAGGAGCAGTTCATGCTCTGGCGGCGTTCGTACGATGTGCCGCCGCCCCCCATCGACCCTGACGACGAGTACGCGCAGACGGGCGACGCTCGTTACGCGACGCTGCCGCCCGAGCTAGAGCCACGTGCTGAAAGCCTCAAAGACGTTCTCGGGCGGATGTTGCCGTACTGGTACGACGCGATCGTTCCAGACTTGATGGGGAACAAGACGGTTTTGGTCGCCGCGCACGGCAACTCGCTGCGTGCTCTCGTCAAGCATCTCGACCAGGTCTCAGACACAGACATCGTCTCGCTGAACATCCCGACCGGGAACCCGTTGCTGTACCGGCTCGACGCCGATTTGCGGCCGCTGACCCCTGGGGGCGAGTACCTCGACGCCGAGGGGGCGGCGACGGCGGCTGCGGCGGTCGCGAACCAGGGCCGCTGAACCCGCCAGGTGTTCGACTGGCCGCGGCAGGCGGCGGCTAGTTCTATGCGGCCGGGCTGCTCGCGGGTGCGCTCGAAGGCGGCTCGCTCGCCGCGGAGTCCGACGCGGGCGCGCTCGCGGGCGGGCTGTCGGGAGCGCTCGTGGCCGGGGCGGGCTCTTCGCTGCTCGGCAGCGATGGCGCGGCGGACGGCAGGAAAGAGCTGCCGACCGTGTCGGCGCCCTGCACCGGCGTCGCGACTGCTTGCGCCGCACCGCTGTTCGCGAAGGTGAGCGTGACCAGCACGTATTGGCCCGCGAGCAGTGGCACCTCCAGCGGATCGAGAGCGACGACGACGCGGGCAGTGCCCGGCGCGACCGCGGTCTTGCCGGGGATGTCGGTCGAGCCCACCGGCAGTTGTTGCGAGGAGACATCGACCGAGACCGGCGCGGCGCTTGCGGGCGCGCCCGACGCGGGCATGTCGACGGTCGCCGTCGCGGTGTTGAGCTTGTCGGGTTGGTCGGACAGGTTCGTCGCGGTGAATTCGATATACGCGACCCCGCCCTTCGAGGCGCTCTGGCCGTCGGGCAGCGCGACGATGAGATCGCGAATCTTGAGGTTCTGCCCGACATCGACGCTGGCAGCCTGCAGGTTCGCGACGGCTTCGCGGGTCGGCGCGCCGAACCCGGTCGCGCATCCGGCGACGAGCGGCACGCATAGCCCGAGTGACGCGCTCGCCAAGACGAAGCGTCGCCGGCGGTTCGCGCGCGCCTCGCGGGAGCTGCCTGCGATCTGGAGTCTGCTAGCGCTCACGACCTGTCCCCTTCGGCTGCCGGTCACGGCCGTAGCGTAACGAGCGCTCGATCGTCGCTTGTCGTTGGCCCGTGTCTTGTCGTTGGCCCGTGTCTCGCCCTTGGCACGGGGCGTCGCCGTTACGCCGGGCCCGCCTGCCGGAGCCCGACCAGTTCCGGGCCGAGCCGGGTGCCGGGCGTGTAGTCGCGCACCACGGCGTCGGTCACACCGTCGGCATGCACGGGCAGCACCGTCATGCCGTGCGGTTGGTATGCGGCGATCAACCCGCCGTCGGCATCGAGCAACGTCCGGACGTCGTCCCTGCTCGCCTGTTTGGCCAGCTCGGCGAGTTGGCTCTCCTGGGCGGGGGCGCCGACGAGGTAGACCGTCAAGGAGTTCGCGGTGGCCTGTTGCGCGAGGACGACGAGCGCAGACCGGCAGTCGCAGTCGACGCTGACGATGGCGAAGACGGCCGGCCGCAGGTTGCGGGCGGGAGCGCGCTCGCCATCGGCTGCGGTGAGCATGACGTCGGGCAGCAGGCCGTGCGTCGTGCCGGGCGCTTGGGTGGGCGCCGCGAGCGCGAGCGGGACGGGCGCGGTCTGTTGGCGTGCGGCGCGCGGCGTCAGGATCGAGATCGTGGCGCCAAGCAGTGCGACTGTGACGAGGATCAGCGCGATCAGCGGGCCCGGGACGCCGTGATCGCGCCACCTGCGGGTGAGAAAGATCCGTTCGAGCCGGCGTCGGCGCCGCGACCAGCGTTGCTCGCGGCGCCAGGCTTCGACGTCGCGGGCCAGTTCGCGAGCGTCATCGGGGACGACGATCGCCGCGCCATCGCCATCATCGTGGGCGCCGTCGTTGCCGGAGGGCGGCTCGAGCGGGTTTTGGTTCATCGCTGCGGGTTTCGGCGGGTGCGTCGGTGGCGTCGAGGCCCGCTTGCGGCCTGCGGAGACGATGGACGACCCATATCCCCAGTATGTCCAGCTTCTTGACGTCTCGCGAGACCGCACGACGATGGGTTCTCGCCGGCGCCGGCGGCTGCGAAGCGGCGACTCGGGGCACATCGAGGCCGTGTTGTCAAGCCTGCAGTCGAGTATTGTTGATCTTGAAATTAACGATCAACAGGCCCCTGACCTGCGACAATGCGTGCGGTGGCCGCCGCCCTGGCCCGGTCTGCGTGGTATCCTCGATGAGGCGGAAGGGGTTTGTGCCACATGACGTTCCAAGTCGGCGAGACGGTCGTGTACCCCCATCATGGGGCTGCGTTGATCGAAGCAATTGAGAACCGCGTGATCAACGGCGAGGAAAAGATGTACCTCGTGCTGAAGGTCGCTCAAGGCGATCTCACCGTGCGGGTGCCCGCCGACAACGCCGAATTCGTGGGCGTGCGCGATGTGGTCGGCCAAGAGGGGCTCGACCGGGTGTTCGAGGTGCTTCGCGCGCCACACACCGAAGAGCCGACCAACTGGTCGCGCCGCTACAAGGCCAACCTCGAGAAGCTCGCCTCGGGCGACGTCAACAAGGTCGCCGAGGTCGTGCGCGATCTGTGGCGTCGTGACCGCGAGCGAGGCCTGTCCGCCGGCGAGAAGCGCATGCTCGCGAAGGCGCGCCAAATACTTGTGAGCGAGCTCGCACTTGCCGAAGGCACTAACGAAGACAAGGCCGAAGCGATCCTCGACGAGGTGCTCGCCTCCTAACATTGGGAGCACATGTCGCCGGTCGCTGGCGACGTGACTTCCGTTGGGCCCGGCCGGCCCCAACGGCCGAGCCCGGAGTTGAGATGACGTCGAAGAAGGGCGCGCCGAGCGGCGTCGTCGACCTTCTGCGGCTATTTGTGATCTTGTTTTGTGCCGGCGTCGGTTACCAGGTCTCGCAGCACCTCGACGCGAGCAAGTCCGTTCTCGGGCCTTTCAACGGCGTCGCTGTCGGCGTCATCGTCGGTTCGGGCCTCGGCTACGTGATTGGCGGGGTTCTTGGCCGCACGGCGGTCAACGTCGTGGGCCGCACCGAGATCTCGTTGCGCCAGGTCTCCGCCGAGCAACTCGTGGCCGGCGTGTTCGGCGCCACGATCGGCACGCTCGTCGGTGGCGGCGTCACCTGGTGGATCTTCCTGGTGCTCGACCCTGTGCTTGCGTTCCCGCTGTTCGGTTTCGTGGTCGCCGTCATGGCTTTGCTCGGCTACCGCATGGGCGCGATCCGGCGCGAAGAGATGCTGCGGCTGTTCGGCTCCCATGCCGGCATGGCGCCGCAGCCGGTCGCCGTCTCGTCGTTGCCGCGCATCGTCGACACATCGGTGGCGATCGACGGCCGCGTGCTCGACGTCGCCCGAGCCGGATTCCTGCACGGAAAGCTGCTGGTGCCCTCGCCGGTGCTCGCCGAGTTGCAAGGGCTCGCCGACGCCGCCGACGATCTGCGCCGGGCGAAGGGCCGCCGGGGCCTGAGCACGCTCGAAGCGCTCAAGCGCGAGCCGGGAATCATCATCGAGGTGCTGGACGACGACGTGCCGGCGGTCGCGGAGGTCGACGCCAAACTGGTGCGGCTCTGCCTCGATCACCAACTGCCGTTGCTCACGCTCGACACGAACCTCGCCAAGGTCGCCGCGCTGGCCGGCGTCCACGTCATGAACCTGCACGCGCTCGCGCTCGCGCTGCGCCCGCCCGTGTCCGCCGGCGACGACGTCGTGGTCCACTTGCTCCGGCAGGGCAAGGAGCCGGGTCAGGCGGTCGGATACCTCGACGACGGCACGATGGTGGTCGCCGAGCGATCCCGAGACCGTATCGGCGACGAGGTCGCCGTCCATGTCACCAGCGTCTTGACCACCGCGAACGGCCGGATGGTTTTCGGCCAGCCGGTGCATCAGGCCGCGCCCGCTCCTGCGCCGTCCGCCACCCGCGCCCCGACCCCGGCTGCCGCCGCTGCCGCCGCTGCCGCCGTCGTCCACGGTGGCGTCGGCAACGCGTCGTGAGCGTCGCCGCGATCGTCCCCGCCGCCGGTCGTGGCGAGCGGCTGGGTCCTGGCCAGCCCAAGGCGCTGCGCACGGTGGGCGGCGTGCCCATGCTGGTGCACGCCGTGCGCGCGCTGTCACGGGCAAGGCTTGTCGACCTCGTCGTCGTCGCCGCGCCCGCCGACGGTGTCGCCGAGGTCTCGGCCTTGCTCGCGTTGCACGACATCGGCGCCGAGGTGATCGTGGTCGCGGGCGGGGCCGAACGGCAAGAGTCGGTCTCCCGGGCGCTCGATGCGCTGCCCGACGACGTGAGCGTGGTGCTCGTGCATGACGCCGCGCGTCCCCTCGCGCCGAGCGAATTAGCCGACGCGGTCGCGGAGACGGTGCTGGCCGGGAACAACGCGGTGGTGCCCGGCTTGCCGATCGCCGACACGGTGAAACGGGTCGGCGCTCGCGAAGGGGCGCTCGAGCTCGTCACCGAGACGGTGCGCCGCGACGACCTGCGATCGATCCAGACGCCGCAAGGCTTCGACCGCGGGGTGCTCGCGAAAGCCCATGCCGCCGCGGAGGAGTTCGCCACCGACGACGCCGGCCTTGTCGAGAGGTTGGGGCTCCCGGTGGTGGTGGTGCCGGGCTCGGCCGAAGCTTTCAAGATCACCAGGCCGGTGGATCTCGTGCTCGCCGAGGCGGTTCTCGCGGAACGGCGAGCCCGTGGCGCCCTCTGACGACGGCCCGCCGGGCCTGGCCGCCCTGCCTCGGGTCGGCGTCGGCGTCGACGTCCACCCTTTCGAGGCCGGCCGAGAGCTTTGGGTCGCGGCGTTGCGGTGGCCCGGCGAGGTTGGGCTGGCCGGCCACTCCGACGGCGACGTCGTGGCGCACGCGGCATGCGACGCGCTGCTGTCGGCGTCCGGGCTTGGAGATCTCGGCAGCCAGTTCGGCACCAGCGATCCGGCGTGGGCCGGGGCGGCCGGGGTCGCGTTGCTCACCGAGACCGCACGGCGGGTGCGGGCGGCAGGTTTCGGCATCGGCAACATCTCGGTTCAGCTGATCGGCAACAGTCCGCGGCTCGGGCCGCGGCGTGACGAGGCGCAGCACGCGTTGGCGGCGGCGGTGGCCGCGCCGGTCGCCTTGTCTGCGACCACCACCGATGGGCTCGGGTTGACCGGCCGTGGCGAGGGTCTCGCGGCGATCGCGACCGCGCTCGTGTATCCCGTCGCGCCAGCGCCAGCGCCGGGGACATGAGCGCGCCAGCGCGACCCTTACGACGTCCACAGACGTCATGAGGGCCCCGTTGATCACGTAAACGTGATCAACGGGGAGAGCCGGTGCCGGGTGGCCCTACTCTTGGTCGCGTGACTTTGCGCCTCTACGACACCGGCAGCCGCCAGGTACGGGATTTCACGCCGCTCGTTCCCGGCCGCGTGGGCATCTACCTGTGCGGCGCCACCGTTCAGGCGCCGCCGCATATCGGTCACGTGCGGTCGGCGGTCGTGTTCGACGTCCTGCGCCGTTGGCTGGAGGCGAGCGGCTTCGACGTCGTGCTGTGCCGCAACGTCACCGACATCGACGACAAGATCCTGCACGTGGCGGA
>Ga0164242_10009825_pt1 | contig 10283 bp, 12 predicted proteins | sample OricomgcompostMG_FD_108783 | JGI IMG/M metagenome (GOLD analysis project Ga0164242, IMG submission 108783) | Miracle-Growth compost microbial communities from Emeryville, California, USA - Original compost - Miracle growth compost (MG) ... | reverse complement strand
GCCGATCACATCAGCGGCGTTGACGCCTCGCTCAGCCGCGATGCGATCGACGGCTCGGACCAGGACAGCGGCGGGAACCCGGCCGCGCGGGTCGCCCCGCAAGACTGGTGCGACCAGCGTCTGACCGTCCGGTCCGCATCCGGCCAGAAGGCCACGCAGCACCGCCTCCCCCGCCTGATCGAGGCCGGGCGTAACCGCATGTTGACGAACCGCCGACCCGCACCACACGCCGCGCGGCTCTCCCGGCGCGGCAGTGAAGTAATCCGCAGGACACCCGGCTTGTCGGGACAAGTAATACTCCGCAGCGCCCGGACCACGGGCGAGCCGCCCGATCGTCAGCACGGTCGCTCCCGACTCGTCGATGCCGTATGCATCGGGTCAGGATGGGGACAGGGTGTACCCCCAGATGTACCCCCGGACGTACCCCAAGCCGAAAATCAGCCCAATTTGGGAGCGGCGGCCTGATTGACAGCCCCTGGGCGGGCCGCCTCCAGCGAGATCGTGACGCCACGCGAGGTGACGTGTTGCCCCATGACGGCGAGCCCCTCGCCCAGCACCTGGCGCATGATCTCCACGTGACGATCTGGCGTACCGACCGGTACGAGCAACTCGACCTGCCACGCCTCAAGAGCCACGTAGCCCGCGACCTCAGACTGTTCCCGAACCAGCAACCTGTCCATCCCAACCTCCAATAGGCGATCTGGAGATCGTGGACCCGGGAAAAAGGGGGCGGTAGCTCCATAACCAACCTGTGGATAACTTTCGAGATTCGGGTCTTGACGTGTGCTTGCCCCTCACCGACCACGCTGTCAGCCGACCCTTCGCCACCGTCACTACAGACGAGTCGCCGGCCGCGAACCGCTCCACGACCTGCCGTTCCAAGTCAAGATCAACAAGGCTCGACACACTTAGCTCTACCGAGCGGTGGCCGTCCAGCCCGACTTTTGTTGTGGCCGTTCCGCCTGCTTTTAGCTTGTCGTAGCGCAGGTGCGGTCAAGGCCGCGGGCGAAGCCGGTGCCCGTAGGGCTTGGCCTTGACGGCGGCGAGCAGCGTCAGATCCTCGGACGCGTGGAACGGCTCGAGGCGTTGGTCTAGTGCATGGCGGTCTCCGTGGTCGGGACGCCGCCGACGACCCGGTGGTGCGAGCGGTCCGAACTTAGCTGGATGCACGAACGCGCAGGGCGTCCGGCGACATGATGATCAGTTGGGTGTCTCGCTGTGGGGTGCGGCCGCGTCGATCTTGGATGGCTGTCCGGCCGGAGCCGGGCGCGCACTGTGTATTCGGGAGCAGGCCGCGGGTGCATCACGATGAACTGACCGTCCCAAGCATCCGTCCGGTGGTCGTCGTCGACATCGAAGCCAGCCTTAGATGCTCCCGTCAGCGAACGCCTCGTCGCCGAGCGCTCGCAGCCGGTGATGACAGCGACGGATCAGCTTGCTCGCGACCGGCAACGCCGCCCGTTTCTTCCCGAGCCGGGCGGCGACCTCCAGGTAGTAGTCGTGGTCAGGGCTCGCCGGTTTGCACGCATGCCGCCCAGCTTCGAACACCGCCCAGCGCAGCAACGGCTGATACTGGCGGGTGAGGTGGGCGCGGGTGCGTTTCCCGTCGGATGAGTAGATCGAGATGTCCAGTCCGGTGTGACGCACCGCGTCCGACGAGGACGAGAAGCGGCGAGTATCGCTGGCTGGACCACGAGCCATCCTGGCGTCCCAGCTTCACGCTGCGCGGTCTCGACCACCTCAACATCCGGCTCGAGTGACACCCAGGCGTCAAGCGATTCAGCGGCCGCGCGCAAGACTTGGGTTACGCCCCTGAGTCGACGCGAAGCCGTACAGCCGGAAGATCGCTCGGATCGATCCAGCGCGGCGGTGTGGCCGATTGTGCTGAGTAGCGATGACTGCTAATTGGCAGATTCTGCGGTCTGGCAGGATGTGCCGCTATCCGGTTAGACTGAACGGGTGATCGCGAGCACTTCGAGTGAGGTCGAGGTGGACGTCAGCCCTCCTGGAGCGACGGTTCAGCGGACGGAGGTGGGGACGCTCGATCGCCGCGGGAGGCGGCGCCAGGCCACCCACGATGCAATTCGGCGGGCGGCGCTTGAACTCGTCGCCGGTCAAGGGCTCGAGCGGGTCAGCATCGAGATGATCACCGAACAAGCCGACGTTGGTTACCGCACGTTCTTCAACCACTTCGCGAGCAAGGAAGATGCGCTTGTCGATCCTGGCGGCCCTCGAGCCGCACGGGTGAGCGCGGCGTTAGTCAGACGTCCCGCCGAGGAAGGTCCACTCGATGCGCTCCGCGCCGCGCTGCTCGCCGAATTCGACGATTTCGAGAGCCAGCGCGCCGAAGTCTGCGCGAAGCTCGCGGTGATCGAGAACAACCCCACTCTGCTACCACGGTTTCATGCCGAGTTCGTCGTGATGGAACGGGCGATTGCATCGGCAATCGCGCAACGGACCGGTCTCAATACGGGGACCGATCTCTACCCACACCTCCTCGCGTCGGTCGCAACCACGGCCTTGCGCACCTGTCTTGCACGGTGGCGGGCCGCGGGTTCAACCGGTTCGCCCCAACCATTGATCGGCGAAGCGTTGGACGCACTAGCCCGCGGGCTTACTCCACCGCCCCGGTGCCGGCGGAATGGGTGAAACGCCCGCGACTCACCTGGCGCCGACTGCCCTGGTGGGCTGAGGTTGTCACCATCGCGGCCGGATACGCCGGATACGAGGTGCTTAGGGCGCTGTCACCCACGCGGGTTGACACCGCAGCCGCGCATGCCCACTCAGTGCTGACCGTGGAGCGTTGGGTGCATATGGACGGCGAGTTGGCCGCCGACCATTGGCTCAACGCACGTCACGTGCTGTCCCTCGCAGGTGGCTACTACTACGGCACCATGCACTTCTTGGTCACCCCAATCGTGCTCGGGCTCATGTGGTGGCGCCGCCCGGAGCAGTACCCGTGGTTACGCTCGGCCCTGGTGCTGACCAGTTTGGTTTGCCTTGTGGTGTTCTGGGCGTGGCCGGTTGCTCCGCCCCGCTTCGCCCAGCCCGGGAGCATCGACACCCTCGTCACGCGTCACCTGTTCGGCACTGCAAACCCACACGGCGTCAGTGGCCTGATCAACGAGTACGCAGCAATGCCAAGCTTGCACGTGGGATGGGCACTGTGGTGCGCGGCGGCGGTGGTCGTGACCGCTCGATCACGGTGGCGGCACCTGGCCTGGCTCTATCCGCTCGCCACCACCGCGGACGTGATCAGCACCGGTAACCATTTCGTCCTCGACTGCGTCGCGGGAGCGCTGCTTGTCACGGTGATGCTGTGGCTGACCGGGCCTATCGACGGCCAGTCTGTTGGCAGCCCTACAGTCAGCACATCGCCGGCGCGGGTGGGCGGATTCAACCGGTCAACGCAACACCGGGTGGTTTCTGTTGTTCGGACAGTAGCCGGGCGAGTTCTTCGGCTGGGGTGTGCCAGGCGTGTCGTTTGCGTGGCCGGCGGTTGAGTTGGTCGGCGACGAAGGTCAGGTAGTCGCGGTGGTAGCCCGATAGGTCGGTGCCTTTCGGGAAGTACTGGCGGAGCAGCCCGTTGGTGTTCTCGTTGCTGCCACGTTGCCACGGTGAGTGGGGGTCGCAGAAGTAGATGTCGACGTCGGTCGCGGCGGCGATCTTCGCGTGGTTGGCCATCTCTTGGCCCTGGTCCCAGGTCAGGGTCCGACGCAGGGTCGCGGGCAGGTCAGCCATCGCGGCGACCATCGCCTCCTGAACGGCTTCGGCGCCGCGCCCGTCAGGCAGGTGCAGCAAGATCACGAAACCGGTGGATCGTTCGACCAGGGTCCCGATCGCTGACTTGTTGTCGGCTCCGCTGATCAGGTCACCCTCCCAATGACCTGGCACCGCGCGGTCTTCGACCTCAGGCGGTCGCTCGCTGATGTTGACCATGTTCGGGATCTGGCCCCGCCGCCTCCCGGCCTTGCGGCGAGTCTTACGCAATGCCCGCCCGGTCCGCAGACACACGCTCAGCTCGCGACGCAACGCACCCCGACCCTGGACATACAGGCTCTGGTAGATCGTCTCGTGTGACACCCGCATCTCCTGATCGTCAGGGAAGTCCACCACGAGCCGCTGGCTGATCTGCTCGGGGCTGTCCTTGTCGATCAGCCGTTGTTGCACATGCTCACGCAGCCGGTCGTTACTCGCCAGCAACGCGACCTTCGGTCGCCTCGCTCGGTTCTCAGCTCCTGCCTGAGCCACTGACGCCAAATAGCCGGTCCTGGCCCGCACCACTCCGCGGGACAACTCACGGCTGATCGTCGACGGTGACCGGTTGAGGTCTCGAGCGATCTCCCGGACTCCGTGACCCGCGGCTTTCAGATAGGCGATCCGTTCTCGCTCGTCGAACGACAATCGCGGCGGCAAATCCCCAGGCTCAATCGCAGGTGGCGCAGCGGGCATCACCCCGCCAGCGTCACGGAACCACTGCTGCGCGAGCTTGCGCGCGACACGCCCGCAGCCACCGCAGCCCGGTTGGGAACTTCACCGGCACGAACCAACGCCCAAAACCGGTGATGCGCCACCCTCGGAAGGACAGGACGAGCCAACCTGAACACCTCACCTCAAACAAGGTGTTGCGTTGACCGGTTGAATCCGCCCTGCGGAGCAGGCGTCAAACCGACCTGATCGCTGTCACAGACCCGGTCAACGCTCGGTTAGAGATTCGGCGCAGAGAGCACCGGGCGGTGCCTATGGGCTTTCGGCGGCGACCCACAGACGCGCACCGCTGGCCGGACGCGGGCAGTTCCCGCAATCCAGATTCGCCCCCCCCATCTGGTGCCGCCACAAGCGCAGGCCAAGATCAGACACTCCAGAAGGGTACCGACCGGTGACCACCGACGCGGCCCTCGCGGCCCGCCTGCGGATCAGCCTGGCACGCCTGAACCGTCTTGCTCGCAACGCGCATCATCAGAAAGAGCTCAGTGCATCGCAACTGTCGGTGCTGGTAGCGATTGAGTCACACCCTCGCGTCCGCATCGGCGATGTGGCCGTTGAACAAGCGCTCGCGGCGCCGTCGGCGACCCGCATCGTAGCGAGCCTGGTGGAGCGCAATCTGGTCGAACGACTTACTGATCCTGCCGACCGGCATGCCTGCCTGATCAAACTCACCGACGCGGGCCACGCCGCCTTGGCCGAGATCCGCGCAGACGCCACAGATCTGATCGCCGAACGCCTCGCCGTGTTGAACAGCGCGGACCGGGAACTGCTCCACAATGCCATCGGCTCCCTCGAGCGTCTCGCAGGGATCTCCTCACACCGATAACGCTCAACCAGCTTCGCGTCCGATGAGGTCATCGCAAACGCTTGGGGCGGCAACCACCAAGGCGACCCGACTGAACGGTGTCGTGCCGATCCGCGATGGACGACGGCTCAAGCACACCGCCTCGACCAGCCGTCCCACCGATGCCCCGTGGCTGCCCGCGACGCCGGTGTTCGTCGAGTATCGACGCGCGACCCAGCCAGAGCAGTGCCTCGTCCGATCTCCCGGTTGCTGAACGACGTCGAGGGCAAACGGCCCGCTTCTCCTAGCCCTAGGACGTCACGTCGACGGTGGACACGTGCACACTGAGCGAGTGGAACCCGAACCCGCGACCGCACGACGCGAATCCCCAGCACCGTGGATCGACGTCATCGAAGACGAGATGCGGCAGCTGTTGAGTAGGGCCCGTTCGTTTTCGGTTGAACTCGCCGAGATGGTGCATCCCTCGCTCGAGCCGGCACTGTATGTCTTGCTCGTCCAGCTGGCCGAGCTCGGCCAGGTCCGCGCGGTGGACCTGGCGAACCAACGGGGCATCACCAAAGGTGTCGTCAGCCGGCAGATCGAGACCCTCGAGTCGCTAAGTCTGCTCACCCGCGTGCCGGATCCCCGCGACGCCCGCGCGCGTGTGATCGTGCTGACCGCCGAGGGCCGCCGAGCGGTGCGGCGCGCGCAGGCCGCCCGCCGCGCCTACCTCAATCGCCTCCTGCAGGAATGTGATGCCGACGAGCTCACAGCGATCGCCCGAGGCCTCACCCGTCTCAATGAGCTGATCGGCTAGTCCGCGTTTGGTGTTGGCGGCAGACGACGCCTGACATATGGTTGTCACAGACAACCATTTTGGCTTCGCCTTTCAATGACGGCATCGGCACTTCTCGCCACGACCAGCCATGAGGTGGCACATGAGCGGTGAGCACTCAGCGCGCGACAGCGTCGAAGCTGACCTGAGCGGGGCCGCCGGGGATCGACAACACCCGAGTTTGACGCTGGCGATTCTGGGTCTCGGAACACTGGCATACGCCCTGTTGCAGTCGGCGGTTCTGCCGGCGCTGTCCGATATCCAGCACAGTCTGCACTCCACGGAGTCGCACGTCGCTTGGCTCTTGACCGCGTATCTGCTCTCCGCGTCGGTGGCGACGCCGATCCTGGGCCGGCTCGGGGACATGTACGGCAAGGAGCGCCTGCTGCTGGTGGCCTTTGTCGTCCTCGCCGCAGGAACCCTGATGGCTGCGCTGGTTAACTCCCTGCCCCTGCTGATTCTCGCGCGGGTTATTCAAGGCACCGGCGGTGGCGTCTTCCCGCTGTCGTTCGGCATCATCCGCGACGAGTTTCCGCCCGAGAAGGTCCCCGGCGCCATCGGGCTGCTGTCCGCGATCTTCGGGATCGGTGGAGGCGGCGGCGTCGTTGTCGGCGGACTTGTTGTCGAGCACCTGAGCTGGCACTGGCTGTTCTGGATCCCGTTCATTGCCCTGTCTGCCGCCGTGTACCTGACCTGGCGCTTCGTCCCGGAGTCCCCGGTTCGGGTACCGGGGCGGATCAACTGGCTGAGCGGGATCCTGATGTCGATAGGCCTGACCGCGGTTCTGGTCGCGATCAGCGAGGCGACGAGCTGGGGGTGGGGTTCGCCGAAGACGATCGGAGTCCTCATCGCCGGACTGGTCGTGTGTGCGGCCTGGGTGCTCGCCGAGCTCCGCGCAAGCGAACCGTTGATTGACATGGCGATGATGCGGCTGCGTGGCGTCTGGACCACGAATCTCGCCGGCTTCCTGCTGGGTGCGGGCATGTTCGCCTCGTTCATCTTGATACCGCAATTCGTCGAGGCTCCGACCTCGACTGGCTACGGCTTCGGGGTCTCGGTGCTCGGTGGCGCGCTTTTCCTGCTGCCCGCGACGATCGCCATGCTGGTTGTCGGGGTTGTAGCTGGGCGCATCGCCAAGCGTTTCGGATCGAAGGCCGCGTTGGTGATGGGCGCACTGGCGAGCACAGCCTCGTTTGTGTTGCTGGTCTTCGCTCATAGCCGGCAGTGGCACGTCTACACCTCGATGGGTCTGCTGGGGGTAGGGATTGGTTTGGCGTTCGCCGCGATGGCGAACTTGATCGTGCAGGCGGTGCCGCCGGGCCAGACGGGTGTCGCGACAGGGATGAACACGGTGATGCGCAGCATCGGCGGCGCGGTCGGCGGCCAGATCGCGGCGACAGTTGTCGCTGGCCACGTGCTTCGCAGCGGACTTCCCGCCGCACACGGCTACGTGCTGGCTTTCTCCATGTCGTTGGGGTTCATGGCGGTCTGCAGCCTGGCGTCGCTTCTCGTGCCTGGCAAGCGTGCGACCGCCGCCAGCGGCGGGCCAGCCGGTCAGGCGCATGTCGGACAACCGGCCCTGGCGGAGTGATGCCCACGCCGGACGCCAAACGGGCGCGGCCAATCAGCCTGTTCTCCTCGCTGCGGCGGGTCGCCTTATCCCCGTTGCGCCGGGTCGGGCTTGACCCTGGCCGTGCGCTGCGCAACGCCGAACCGGCCGTCGAGCAGACGGAGTCGGCAGGTCCCGACCACCGTGGCGACCCAACCCGCCGTACCGCCGGAAGGTGAGGTCAGCGCACGGCGATGACTCCTTTTGGCCCGGATCCATCGGGTCCTCACGTCCACGGTTCGTCCGTCATCGTGGTCGGGCTTGACGGATCAGACACGTCGATGCGCGCCGCGGCATTCGCCGTCGGTCTGGCGCGTCGGCAGGCAAGTCGGCTGGTATTCGTCTACGTCCAGAACACCTCGGCGGGAGCGATGACCCCGCAGGTGATCCCGGCCCTGATCACCGTCGGCGAGGACATCGCGGACGACCTTCATGCGCTGCTCGCTCAGCGCCTCGAGGACTGGCCGGGGCAGTGGGAACTGCGCCGGTTGGTCGGCAATCCGTTCGCGGAGCTCACCCGCATCGCCGCTGAGGTACACGCTGATCTGGTTATCGTCGGCGCATCGGCGCGGCTGGGGCATCGGCTGGTTGGCTCCCTCGCGGTGCACCTGGTCAAGGCTCGACGTTGGCCCGTCACCGTGGTGCCATGAGAAAGTCCAATATTACTTCGTCGGCTTATATAGCTGCGCGATATAGTTGCGAAATGAAACGGGCTTCTCGTCTTGATCAAGGAGCGATCGCTGATGGCCTGGACCGGCTGGTGTTGTGGGCGCGGCGCAGCATGCAGAGCGAGATGAGCAGCACAAGCATCACCACCCTCGACACCCTCGAGTACGCGGGTCCGTTGCGAATCACCGATCTGGCGCGGCGGGAGGGCGTGAGCCAGCCTGGCATGACCACCGTGGTCAACCGGCTGGAGAACGAGGGTCTCGCGCAGCGAATCGCCGATCCGACTGACGGCCGGGTGGCCCTGGTGCGGGTCACGTCTGCGGGACGTCAGGTGCTGCGCGAGAGACGCACGGCACGGTCGATGGCCCTCAGGACGGTGATCGCCAAACTCCCGGACGGTCATCAAGCGGCACTGGGTAACGCCTTGGACGCCCTGCTGGCTCTTGCCCAGACGGCGCCGGAGCAGGAATGGAACACGCCATGACTCACGCCGAGCCGGCCAGCAGTCCGTTCAAGCAACCGAAGGCTGTCTGGGCAGTCGCCTTCGCCTGCGTCATCTCCTTCATGGGGATTGGCCTCGTCGACCCGATTCTCCCGTCGCTGGCGGGCAAGCTGCACGCCAGCCCGAGCCAGGTCGAGCTCCTGTTCACGAGCTACCTGGTCGTGACGGCGGTCATGATGCTGGTCACCGGTTGGGTGTCGAGTCGGGTCGGCGCCAAATGGACCTTGATCGCCGGGCTGGTCCTGATCGTCGTGTTCGCAGCACTGGCAGGCACCGCAGGAAGCATCGATGGCATCATCTACTTCCGGGCGGGTTGGGGGCTCGGCAACGCTCTGTTCATCGCCACCTCGCTCGCCGTCATCGTGGCGTCGGCGAGCGGTGGCTTCGCCGGCGCGATCGTGTTGTACGAAACAGCGCTCGGGGTGGGCATCGCGTCCGGCCCGTTGCTCGGCGGACTCCTCGGAAACATCAGTTGGCGCGGCCCGTTCTACGGCGTGTCAACCCTGATGGGCATCTCGCTGATCGCGACAGTGATCCTCCTCCCGAAATCGCCACGGCCCGCACGCCGGGAGAACATCACCGAGCCGATCAAGGCCCTTCGGCACCGCAGCCTCGCCACCACAAGCGTGGTCGGCCTTCTCTACAACTGGGGCTTCTTCACCTTGCTCGGCTATTCGCCGTTCCTCATGCACCTGTCCCCGCTGCGTCTCGGAGCGGTTTTCTGCGCCTGGGGTGTCCTCGTCGCATTGTTCGCCGTGTTCGGTGCACCGTGGCTCAAGAACCGTTTCGGCACTCCCCGAACCCTCTACGTCAATCTCAGCCTGGTCGCCGCGGACCTCGCCGTCATCGGGATCTGGCCGAGCCACAGATACGTCGTCATCGGCGCGGTCATCGTCGCCGGCGCCTTCCTCGGCGTGAACAACACGCTGGTCACGACCGCCGTCATGAGCATCGCGCCCGTCGAACGCCCAGTCGCCTCAGCAACCTACGGTTTCGTCCGGTTCATCGGCGGCGGTCTCGCGCCCTACGCGGCCGCCAAGCTCGTAGTGCACTTCAACACCCACGTGCCATTCCTGCTCGGCGCCGGAACCGTTGTCGCCGGGGCACTCGTCCTGACGACCGTCCACGAGGCACTGGACGCCGCCGACCGCGGTGAGATCGCCCAGCTCGAACGCGACGATCTCGATCGCCTCGAACGTGAAGAGGAACTGCAGATCGGTGCGGCAGTGGGCAATCAGGACTGAGCTGGGTGGCCGCCCCACCGAGCCGCGTACAGACTCGGAGCGTGTGGATTTTCCCGCAACGCATGTTGCGTGGAGTCATGAAAAGCGTTGTGCGGACGGTGGAACCTCGGCGCCGGCGAAGGACTCCATGAGGGCATGTCTCGGGGCATCGT
>Ga0164242_10009824_pt1 | contig 10284 bp, 8 predicted proteins | sample OricomgcompostMG_FD_108783 | JGI IMG/M metagenome (GOLD analysis project Ga0164242, IMG submission 108783) | Miracle-Growth compost microbial communities from Emeryville, California, USA - Original compost - Miracle growth compost (MG) ... | reverse complement strand
GCGAGCACCGAGGGCAGCGTGACGTGGTACGTCGCGATCGGGGCCGACGACGTCGATCCGATCATCAAGGCGTTCAACGCGACCTATCCCGATATCCACGTGAACGCGCTTCGGCTCAGCGCGGACCAGATTCCGCCCCGGGTGATGACCGAGCAGCGCGGCCAGAAGTTCAACGCCGATGTGATCACCGGCGATGCGCTGCAGGTCGTGCAGCTCCTGCACGCCAACGCGCTCGAGCCCTACACCCCGCCGGACGAGGCGCCGCTTCCGAGCGGAGTCTCGCTGCCGTCCGGCTACCGCGGCGTCTCCTACGCCAACACCACCGCGATCGCCTACAACCCGTCGCGCCTCAAGAAGCTGGGTCTGCCCGCACCGACGTCATGGGAGGACCTGACCAAGCCCGCGTGGCGCGGCCAGTTCACCATCGACCCGTCCGCGGTCAACTGGTACGACAGCCTGATCCACACCATGGGCCACGACCAGGCGCTCAACCTGCTCAAGAAGCTCGGCGACAACGACCCCGTCCCGGTGGAGAGCCACAGCGAGGCGATGGCCGACGTCGCCTCGGGCGAGCCCGCCGCCGGCGCGACGATCTACGGCTACATGGCCGCCCCACTGGCCAAGACCGAGCCCGACAAGGTTGCGTTCGTCAACCCGAACCCGTTGCCCGTGTCCCTCAACCTCACCGACATCGGACGCAACGCGCCACACCCTGCGGCCGCACGGCTCTTCGATGACTGGCTCGTCTCACAGGCCGGCCAGCAGAAGATCGTCGACCTCTCCGACGACACCTCGACGCGTACCGACGTGAAGAACGACGCCAGCGTGTGGAACCCGGACAAGTGGAAGCCGGCTTGGGGCAACCCGACCCTGAGCCCCGACGACTACAACACCGAGCTCGCCGAGATGAAGTCCGCGCTGCACGTGGCATGACCCGCCCGCTTCGTCCGAACCCGTCCCCACGAAAGGACCATCGATGACCATCCAGGAAGATGCCGACCAGGCGGCCGAGCCAGCGCCGCATCTGTACCACAGCCAGAAGGACCGGATCTTCGTCCGGGCCATCCAGGGCGAGTACAACCTCAACGCCGAGCTCGAGCGCCTGCGTGCCCAGCCACGCGTCCGCAAGGCCAGCGAGATCAAGTTCGTCGACGGCCCACAGGCCTACAGCCGGCACTACGTCGAGCCGAAGGACGGCATCAGCCAGCTCTTCCATCTCCACCTCGAGGAGTACGGCCCCGGAGGCAAGTCGCAGAAGCACGGCCACGTCAACGAAGCCGCCTTCTACATCCTCGACGGCGAGGGCTACGAGGTCCACGACGGCATCCGCTACGACTGGGAGGCCGGCGACATCGCGATCGTGCACAACAACTGCGTGCACCAGCACTTCAACGCCTCGGACGAGAAGCCCGCGCGGGCACTCGTACTCAAGACGAAGCCGATGTATCTCTTCATGAACATGCTGTTCCAGAAGCAGGTCGAGCCCCGTCACACCGAGCCCGCACCGGGCGGCGAGGGCTTCACCGTCCGCGAGGAGGAGCACGACCACAACCACCCGGAAGGGGGCTACTGAGATGGCCTGGAGCGAAGCAGGTGCATGGATCTCCGGCGAGGAGAACGCACCGCTGTACGCGAACCTCCTGGCGGAGGCGACCGAGGCACCCGCGCGCAATGCCGGTCGACGGAAGATCCTCAAGCCGTCGGACATGCCCTGGGAGATGTCGCGGCAGGGTCTGCTCAAGCACCTCATCAACGAGGACATGAACACGCGCATGGAGACGGTCGACGCCTACATGCAGATCATTCCGGCCGGGAGCCGCTCGGGACGGCACCGTCACCTCGCTGAGGAGTGTCTCTACGTGCTCGAGGGACGCGGCTACGACACCCATCAGGATTGCGATGTCGAGATCACCGACGAGTACTTCTGGAAGCCGCAGGAGGAGATCAAGCGCTTCGAGTGGGAGGCCGGTGACGTCATCTACGTGCCGCCGAACACGATCCATCAGCACTTCAACGCTGATCCGGAGCGGCCGGCGCGACTGATCTCCGTCATCAACCGGATCTACCGGCACACCGGCCTGAACGACCTCGAGCAGTATGAGGACGCCCCCGAGTACGACCCTGCAGTGACTCTCGATGCCGCACGCATCCGCGAGTACCTCGCCACCAAGGTCACCGCCGAAGCCTGATCCGTGCGGGGATGAAGGCCGGGCTGGGCCGCCAGATCGTCGATCTGGCGGCCCAGCGTCATTTCCGCTCGAAATGTGATGTAGACAACACGCAGGGCAGGTATGTAACGTCAGTTTCGTAAGCCCACTTACGCATCTTCGGGCTGGAGATGCCCGGTGAGAGTGACAGCCCGTGGCGAATCCGCTCCCCACGGTCGTGTGCTCGCGTGAACCTTCAGCAGGACGTTCACCTCGGCTCGCTGCCGTCGGGGACGCCCCTCCAACGTCCCCTTCCGCCGCGCCCCGCCCGTCCTGCTCCAGCGACCCCGGGCCGCTTCGAGCGCTCCGGGCCCGCCACGTGGCTTCGACTGCGCAAAGGATCCTGCCTTGGAACGAATCACGACTCCCCTCCGTCTGCTCGTCGCCGTCGCCGTCGTCGGCGCCCCCGCGCTCGGCGCCTCGGCCTGCGGCTCCACTCAGACCAGCGCTGCCCAGACGAACGTCGGCGGCGCCGTCACCACACGTCCGATCGCAACGGTGCTCCCCCAGGCCGACAAGGAAGGCGTCGTGCACTGGTACAACGCCTTCACCGACGACGACATCGCCGCTGTCACGAAGGCCTTCAACAAGCAGTACCCGGACATCAAGGTGCAGTCGCTGCGGCTCGACTCCCAGCAGATCCCCTCCAAGGTGATGACCGAGCAGCGCGCCGGGACATACAACGCGGACGTCATCAGCTCGAACTCCGAATATCTCAACCAGCTCCGGTTGGCCGGCGCGCTGACCTCCTACGACCCGCCCGACCTGCAGAAGCCGCCGGCCGACCTCAAGCTGCCAGCCGGATTCCAGTCGGTCACCTACGTCAACACCACCGTCATCGCGTTCAACCCCAAGGAAGTCAAGAAGCTGGGCCTGAAGCCCCCGACTACCTGGTCGGATCTCACCGCGCCGGCCTGGAAGGGGCACTTCAGCATCGACCCGGAGTCGCTCAACTGGTATCAGAGCCTGATCGCCTCGATGGGCCACGACAAGGCTCTACAGCTCATCACCGACCTCGGGAACAACTCCCCCGTGCTGGTGCCCAACCACACCCTCGCCGTCACACAGGTGCAGTCGGGCGAGCAGGCCGCCACCGCGACGGCGTACTCCCACAAGGTGGTCGAGCTGGCGCAGGACCTGCCCGGAAGCATCGAGTTCCTCAACTCCAACCCTCTCCCGGCGGACCTCACCCTGACCGACATCGCCAAGAACGCACCCCACCCCGCGGCAGCACAGGTCTTCGACGACTGGCTGGCCTCCAAGCAGGGCCAGGACGCGCTCGTCGACCTGACGGCGAAGATCTCGCTGCGCACCGACGCCGACAACGACGACCGACTGTGGGACCCGGCGAAGTGGAAGCCCTCGTACGCCGACCCGCTGATCGCGCCGGCTGAGTACAACACCGAGCTCACCGAGTTCAACAAGGCCCTGCACTACGGCGGGTGACCCGACAAGCGGGCTCACCCACACCCACCCCGAAGGAGAACACCTCGATGTATGGCTGGCGCGGACGCATCGGCATGCTCGCCCCCTCCCGCGGCGACACGCTGCTCTACGAGTTCTATCTGGTCGCCCCCGAGGGCGTGATGGCCGTTCCGTACTGCTGCGAGCTCACCGTGCTCGACCGCAAGCAGCTGGAGTCGGTACGCGACAAGTATCTGGCCGGCGTCCAGAAGCTCGACCGTGAGGAGGTCGACGTGATCTCGGTCGGGGGAACCCCGCCGCAGATCCTTCACGGCTGGGCGGCGTCCGAGAAGCTCATGGACGACCTGCGCTCGCAGTCAGCGGCGCGGTTGGTCGGCTGCGCGGAGTCCGAGGTCGCAGCGGTCAAGGCGAGCGGGGCCACGCGCGTCGCCCTCGTCACGCCCCATGGTGACGAGCTCAACGATCGGCTGCGCCAGGTCTTCGAGGACAACGGCGTCCAGGTCGCCTCGATCTCCGGGCTCGGCATGTCGAACACGCTCGACATCGCCAAGGTCTCCGAGGCGGACGTGCATCGCACGATCCTCAACGCGGCGTACGGCGCGGGCAGCATCGACGCCGTGCACATCAGCTGCCCCCGCTGGCCGACCATCCGCCTGCTGGCCCCACTGGAGGAGACCCTCGGCATCCCGGTGACCTCAGGCGGCCAGGCGCAATTATGGGCGAGCTTCGGCGCCCTCGGCGTGAAGCCACGACCCGGCGACTGGGGTTCGCTGTGGGACCACGTGCACCCCCGCTGGCCGGCGATCCCGTCGGTCGCCTGACGCGTCGCGGCCGCGGGCCGAGGCATCCGCACCTCGGCACCGCGGCCGCTCCTGTCTTCCTCACCCGAGCGCCGGGCTGAGACGTCGGGTTGAGGAAGCGTCCAGGCACGCCTCGACGAGGCAGTGCCACGCTCAACCGTCGCGCTCAGGCGTCGGGGTCCTGGTCGTTCACCAGCTTGGCGATGCGGTCGACGGTGATCCCGGGCATCAGTGAGTAGACCAGATCGGTGACAGGCATCTGGTAGCCGATCGGCTCCGCCATCAGGTGGGCGTTGTCGATGTCCTTCTTCCACCACGTGAACCGCATCTGGTCGATCTCGGCGATCGTCCGGCTCTGCGCGGGACTGTCGGCGAGCGCCGCACGCAGCTTCGACGGCGCGACACCGAGACGCTGACCGAGCAAGAGCGACTCGTGCACGCCGGCGATCTGGATCCAGTGGCACATGTTGTTGACCGTCTTGCCGACCTGGCCGGCGCCGAGGGCGCCGAGGTGGTGGACCGCCTTGCACCATGGGTCCAGGCCCGAGCGGATCCGCTCGAGGACATCGGCGTCCCCTCCGACGAGCAGGTTGATCTCACCGGCGTCCGCACCACGGACACCGCCGGTGAGGGCGCCATCCAGTACGTCGACACCGACCGCGGAGCCCGCCGCGGCGATGTCCGCGCAGGTCTGGGGCGTGACCGAGGCGTTGATCATCCACACCGAGCCGTTGCGTGGGTTCGAGATCAGACCGTTCTCGCCGAGACAGACCTCACGGACGTCCGCGTCGGTGGGGACGATGATCAGGACGAGGTCGTTGTCTGCGATCTCGGCGAGCTTCTCGGTGGCCACGGCGCCTTGGCCGACGACGGCGGCGACGGCGTCAGGGTCCAGGTCGAGGACGGTGGTCGGATGTCCGGCCTTGAGCAGGTACTCGGCCATCGGGCGGCCCATGGCGCCAAGGCCGATGACGCCGACGCTCAGCGGGGTAGCAGAAGTCATGGCGATTCTCCTCTTGCTCTGCGGTAACGGGGCTCAGGAGCCGGAGCCGGCGTGTAGGGAGCCGCCGTCGACCAGGAGGTCGGCAGCAGTCATGAAGGCGGCCTCGTCGGAGGCGACGAAGGCAACAGCATTGGCGATGTCCTGCGGGACCGCGCCACGATTGAGCACGTTCTTCCGCTCACGATCCTCAGGCTCGACATCCTGACCCACCGGCGAGCCGACCTTGTTCGGCACCACGCTGTTGACCCGGATCCCATGCGATCCCAGCTGAGCCGCCACCGACCGGGTCAAGCTGAGCACACCGGCCTTCGCCGCGGCATACGCCGTCGCGTTGACCCGGGCACGGTAGCCCGACGTTGACCCGATGTTCACGATCGCGCCGCCGTTGCCCTGGGCGACCATCTGTCGGCCGACGTACTTGCTACAGAGGAAGACGCTGTCCAAACAGACTTTGAACACGCTGTGCCACATGTCCTCCTCGAGCTCGAGGACGGTCGCGCCACGGTCGGTGATCGCCACGTTGTTGACCAGGACGTCCACCGCCCCGAACGCCTCCACGACATCGGTGACCAGCTTCTGCACCTGCCCGGAGTCGGACACGTCGCAGCTGAACCAGCGTGCGGCGTCGGGATGCCTCGTGTTGATCTCCTCAGCGACCGCCGTACCACGACCCTCATCCAGGTCGACGACGGCGATCTGGGCGCCCTCGTCGGCCAGCCGGTGCGCGATCGCCGCACCGACGTTGCGACCCGCGCCGGTGATGATCGCGGTCTTGCCCTCGTAACGCTGCTGCATGCTGCTCTCCTTCGTGGGTGGGAATGTCATGCGGAGACGGAACGCGAGGCCCGCTCCTGCTCGGTCGCGGTCTCGTCGACCGTCCAGCCGAGGCCGTCGGGTACGACGACCACGCCGTAGCCGTCGAGCGCACCCTGCTGGGTGACGTAGCCGTCGAGGACGTCGTCGAGGACCTTCTCGGCCGGGCGGTCGAGCGGGTTGCCGTAGCCGCCCGCCCCCGTCATCTCGCGGCGGATGATGTCGCCGGGGTAGAGGCGGTAGTTGCCGTCCTTCGACAGGATGACGTGTTCCTCCGGCGTACCTGGGTTGACCACGGTGGCGCCGGGTGAGCCCGGCTGACCGCCGTCACGACCGACCGGCGAGGAGAGCATCTGGCCGACGCGGCTGCTGAACTGGCCGTCGCCGAGCATCCGGTACTCCCGGACGTAGGCCAGGCCGCCGCGGTAACGACCGGGGCCGCCCGAGTCCGGGACCAGCTCGAAGCTGACCAGCTCGACCGGGAACTCCGACTCGATGATCTCGATCGGGGTGATCGTGCCGTTGGCGACGTGGGCCTTGGAGGCCGAGACGCCGTCACCGTCGACGCGGGCACCGATCGCCCCGGCCGGCAGCTCGTACTGCACCCGCGGGAACCGGCCGCCCTCCTCGAAGTGCGAGATCGTGCCCGTGATGCCGCGGCTGCTCTCCGCGATCCGTGCCAGCGGCAGGATCTCGGCGAACGCGTCGAGGGCCGCCTCCACGGCGACGTTGGCGATCGGCATGTAGGTGTTGACCGGGGCCGGGAAGTGCGGCTCGACGACGGAGCCCGGACGGGTGGTGCTCGAGACCGCCAAGGTGAGCCCCTCGTTGGAGGGGAGGTCGGGGTCGACCAGGCACTTGAGCACGTAGGAGCAGACGGCGCGCACCAGCGGCGGACGGATGTTGTACGGGCCAGCGACCTGGTCGTCGGTCTCCGACCAGTCGAAGCTCGCCTGGTCGCCCTTGATGGTGACGGTCACCCTGATGGTGATCGGCCGGTTGTCCTCGAGACCGTCGCTGTGCATCGTGGCCTCGCCGGAGTAGACCCCGTCGGGCCACTGGGCGACGGTGGCACGGACACGCTGCTCGGTGAGCAAGTAGAGCCGCTCGGCAGCAGCGGCGACCACGTCGGCGCCGTACTTGTGGCACAGGTCGGCGACCCGAGTCGCGCCGAGCGCGGTGCAGCCGACCTGGCCGCTCAGATCGCCGAGCACCAGCTCCGGCGTGCGACTGTTCGCGCGCAGGATGGTGTCGACCTCCAGCACCGGACGTCCCTCGTCGACGAACTTCACCGGCGGGAACAGGATGCCCTCGTGGAAGATCTCGCGAGCCTGGCCCGAGCTCGAGCCCGGCACCATGCCGCCGATGTCGGACTTGTGGGCGATGCTCGCGCTGAAGCCGAACAGCTCGCCTTCGACGACGATGGGCGCGATCAGTGCCATGTCCGGAGCATGCGGGCTGCCGCCGTAGTAGGGGTGGTTCACGATGAACGCGTCGCCCGACTTCAGCGTCTCGGCCGGGTAGAAGTCGAGCAGGCTTCGGACACACGCGGGGAAGGCACCCAGGTGGAGAGGGAGCACGGTGAACTGCGAGAGCACCCGGCCCTCGGGGTCGAGGATCGCGCAGCTCGCGTCGCGCGACTCCCGGACGATGGTCGAGTAGCCGGTGCAGAACAGCGAGTTCTGCATCTCCTGGACGATGCCGCCGAGGGACTGGCTGATCACCTCGACGGTGATCGCGTCGACGGTGGGCATGGTGTCGGTCATCGGTTGTTCTCCACAATCAGGTTGCCGCGGTCGTCGACGGTGACGGTCTGACCCGCACACACGACGGTGGTCGAGTCGTACTGGTCGATCAGGGCCGGCCCATCGAAGGTGTGGCCGGCACGTAGCCGCTCTCGCTGGTAGACGTTGACGGCGAACGGCACCTCGGAGACGTCGGAGAAGTAGGCGTCGCGGGTGCCGACGATGGCATCCTCGACCGGGCCGGTGGCCGGTTCGAGGTCCGCGAGCCTGATCTGCGGTACGACGCCGAATGCCTCCACGCGGTAGTTCACGATCTCGACCGGCTGGCCGGGTGCGGCGTGGCCATGGCACTGCTCGTGGATGCGGTCGAAGTCCGACCGGATCGCCGCGATGTCGTCCTTCGACGTCGGCAGCGCCGCGAGCGGCACCGGGTTCTCGTAACCCTGGCCGGCGTAGCGCAGGTCTGCGTAGTAGCGGAACGTCATCTGGTTCTCGGCGAAGCCCTCAGCGGCGAGTTGTGCCCTGCCCTGGGCGGCAAGACCGTTGAACAGCTCGGTCATCTCGCCGGGATCGCAGCTGTTGATGTCCGACAGGCGACTGCGCAGGTAGTCGTGCTTGACGTCGGACATCAGCAGGCCCAGCGCGGAGAAGGCACCCGGATAGGTCGGGATCACCACCTTGGCCAGGCCGAGGTCCCTTGCGATCCGGCACGCGTGCAGCGGACCGGCGCCGCCGAACGGCACCAGCGCGAACTCACGCAGGTCGAAACCACGCTCGGTGGAGATGGACTTGACGGCCTCGCCCATCTGGACGTCGATGATCCTGACGTGTCCCTCGGCCGCTCTGAGGACGTCCATGCCGAGCCTGTCGGCCAGCTCGGCCTGCACCGCTTTCTCGGCGAGCGACTTGTCGATCGTCATCGCACCGCCCAGCAACGAGCCGGAGTTCAAGTAGCCGAGGACCACGTTGCAGTCGGTCGTGGTCGGCTTGGTGCCGCCGCGGACATAGCACGCAGGGCCCGGTACGGCGCCGGCCGAGGCCGGACCGACATGCAGCGCGCCGTACTCGTCGACGCGCGAGATGGTGCCTCCTCCGGCAGCGACGGTGGTGATGTCCAGCATCGGGATCGCGATGTCACGGCCGTCGATCTTGGAGCGGTCGGTGATCACCGGCTCACCGTTCTGGATGAGCGCGACATCGCAGCTGGTGCCGCCCATGTCGAAGGTGATGATGTTGTCGTTCCCGGTCGCCTTGGAGAGGGCGGAGCCCGCGGTCACGCCGCCAGCGGGACCCGACAGGATGGTGCCGACCGCACGGCCGGACGTGCTGGTGAACGGCGAGGACCCACCGTTGGACTGCATCGTGAAACGAGCCTGCGGCGCGACCTTCAGCGCGTCGAGCTCCTCCTCGAGCTTCTTGACGTAGCGGCCGAGGATCGGCGAGACGTAGGCGTTGATGACGACCGTCGACAGCCGGAAGTACTCGCGGATCTGGGGCAGCAGCTCGGAGGACGTCGACACCCACCACTCGGGGTGGGCCTGCTTGAGTCGCTCCTGCACGCGCCGCTCGTGATCGTCGTTCATGAAGGAGAAGAGCAGGCAGACCGCGACGGACTCGACGCCCTCGCGCTCAAACCTCGCAACGATCTCCTCGATCGAGGACTCGTCCAGGTCGATGCGCACGCCACCGTCGGCGCCGATCCGCTCCGTGACCTCGGCGGTGCGCCGGCCCGGAGCCAGGAGCGGAGGCTTGGTGTAGGTGAGGTCGAAGACGCTCGGGCCGTACGGGCGGCTCTGCTCCTGGGTCTCGTAGATGCCCTTGAAGCCGCGCGTGACGACCAGGCCGACGCGAGCACCCTTCTCCTCGAGAAGAGCGTTGGTGGCGACGGTGGTGCCGTGGCAGAAGAAGACGATGTCGGCGGGTGACACGCCGTCCTGCTCGAGGACATCGAGGCCGTTGAGAATGGCCCTCCCCGGGTCGTCGGGAGTCGAGGGGACCTTCAGGACCCGGTGCTCCCCGGTCTCCTCGTTCAGCAGGACGAAGTCGGAGAACGTGCCTCCGGTGTCAACGGTCAGGCGATAGCGCGCCATGGAACCTCCAGGGGATGACGGAAGGGAGTCGCCCTGTGATGGATGCGGGCGAAGAGGAAGAAGAGCGGGGGCAGGCGCGGGTTAGCGGCGCCAGCGCAGTAGTCGGCGTTCGAGGAGGGTCACCAGCCCGACCCCGATGAGGACCAACAGCATCAACAAGATGATCCCGGCATACACGCCCGGGGAGTCGAACAGGTCAGT
>Ga0164242_10009823_pt1 | contig 10286 bp, 9 predicted proteins | sample OricomgcompostMG_FD_108783 | JGI IMG/M metagenome (GOLD analysis project Ga0164242, IMG submission 108783) | Miracle-Growth compost microbial communities from Emeryville, California, USA - Original compost - Miracle growth compost (MG) ... | reverse complement strand
GCGATTCCAACGGCCATGCAGGTGATGATACACGCCAGGGCAATAACGCCAGCGGGCAAAACGGCGGCAAGCCACCAGCGACCCATCCGGGCAGGACTGGGGCGGCCCTGTTCGCTGGCTGGTTTCATCAGTCGATTGCTGCGACTCATCGCACCGACAAGAAACCTGTTTTCCACCAGCACAACCATTGTGGAAAGTGACCACCGGAAAAATAGAAATAACCCGGCGGCTACGGCAGCAAACGTCAGGCTGGCGCACAGAAGCACCCCGTGGGTCCGGTAATGGCCGGCACTCCAGTTTGGAACCAGCCAGAAAAACATCATCAGAATTATCAGGATCGTGAGCCGGGTGAGTACGAAACTCGGCAGGCGTATGAGGGCTGTTTTCAAAAGAGGCTTTGGTTTCAATGGACGCAGTGGAAACAGCAAAGTCTGGAATGCAGCAAGCTGGCCGGCAGCCTGTCCCCAGTTTCCCACCAGCCAGAGGAGTACATAAACCTCTCTGACTCTCGGCGGCGATCGATGCATAGCCAGCAGCCAGACTCCGAGGACAATCTCCGACAAACCAAACAGCAGGCTGCACGAAAGCAGCATCCACGGACGGTGGGCCAGCAGGTAAAACGCACGATCAGCCAATTCTCCAGGGGTCCACGGGCGCAGATGCCTGATGTCATCCGACGCATTCATCAGCCGATATCGGTAATCCGTTTCAGATAGCGCGAAAGGCCATCCTGCCACGAGGGCAGCGGCTCGACTCCCCAATGTGCAAGGCTCGCGGAAGACATGCGGCTGTTGCGCGGACGCCGTGCCGGTGATGGGAATGCCGAAGCCGGAACAGGTTCGACTCTAATCCCCTCAATTCCTGCCAGTTTAAAAATTTCGCGCGCAAAGTCGAACCAGGTGCATGACCCGCTCGAGGTGCAGTGGGTTATTCCGATTGCATTGGCCCCGCATAATTTTACGAGAGTCTGCGCCAGGTCGACCGTGTACGTTGGAGCGCCAAACTGATCATTCACAACGCGAAGAGCCCCGCCATCGCGAGCGCGGTGGAGCATAGTTGTCACAAAGTTTTTCCCGCCGGGTCCGTAAAGCCATGACGTTCGGGCAATCAGCCACTGCCCGCCAATCTTCTCGATCGCTTTTTCCCCGGCCAGTTTGCTTGCGCCATAAATGTTCAGGGGATTTACAGGATCAGAGGTTTCGTAGAGACCATCCTTCTCGCCATCGAAAACGTAATCGGTCGAGACATGCGTAAATTTCGCGCCCGATTCCTTCGCAGCTCTCGCGAGATTTGCCGCCCCCGTTTCATTGATCAAAAACGCTTCGTCGCGATATGACTCGGCTCCATTCACATCCGTGTATGCTGTGCAGTTTACCGCGATGTCGGGACGAACGCTCGTGAATGCCGCCTGGCACTGGGTCTGGTCCGCCACGTCGCATTCATCACGGGTAAATGCAATAACGTCTGCTCCCGCTGCGCGGAACACGGGTACAGTATCGAGACCAAGCATGCCAGCCGCCCCGAATATGGCGATTCTCTTCCCGCTCAGAGGCAGCTCATCATTCATTATTGGCAGCCCCTAATCAAAAAGCGAAAGATTCAGAGATTCTCCCGAGGGACTTCTCATCGTGACTGATGACGGCCCAATTGCCGTGACTTTAAACCCTTTAACAACATCTCCGACCCGTGTGGTATGGCCATTGATCAAGGCGAGGCAGTCGTTGTTTTCGCATACGATGCTGCCCAGGCTGAACAGCTTTTCCGTCGAGGCGCTGGTCTTCGATGCAGTTGCGGGTTCAGCCAGAGTTACCATGGATTCAGGGGCCACCTTGCCCGCCACGGGAAGATCCTGTAGAGGAAGCGGTGTGGGCAGCGCCGGAACGGGAGCCGCAGCAGGAATCGACGCTGCCATTGGCGTTGCGATTACCACCGGCTGAGCAATGGGGGTTTTGTTATCTCGTGCATCAAGCTGCTGCAGCCGCGCGTATAGAAAATACAAGATTCCCACGACGAGAATCAGCATCAGAAAGGTCCCGCTGATGATCGCCACCGGGACCCAGACTCGTGAGGGAGAAGGCTTTGGGCGCACTGTAGAAATACGGGGGGCGCGCTGTGCCTCCACCACTCGTGCGACACTCTTCGATTGATTTTGTCCGCCCTGCCTGTCACCCCGGGCCTTGTGAAGTGCATCGAGAATCACACTCATGCTATGGTCCTTCCGACGCCCTGAGATGGGGTCCGTTATGCATCATTCGACTGTTCAGCAATAAAAGAGTCATATTGTCGAGCTGACCATTATCGGGCAGATTATAGTAGGACTGAAACTGGCGAATAGCGTCGGTTGTTTTTACGTCGAACAGGCCAGTCACTTCTACCTCGGTTTTCTTTTCCTTATCCGCAAGAAATTCTTTCAGGAACTGCTGGAGTTCACGCACCCTCTCGTTGCGATCACCCTTTTTCAGGGTGCTAAGCTGATTCACATCCACAAACAGGGTCTGCGCGCCGCCCCATTTTTCTTTCAGTTCATCCACAGTATAGACCTTGATTCCCCACATCGGATCACCCACGGTTACCATGGGCCCCTGGGTCTGGAGAAGCACCACATAATCCGACTGGTCTTCTTTCGGATTCTCCAGCTTGACGATCATCGGCACATCAAGAAGGACTGCTTTTTCGTAGGGACCTGGTATGGGCAAAGTCTGGATTTTGACTTTATCGCTTTTAAACTCACCCTGAGTAATTACGTCTTCGCCCATTTTTGCCATTTCAGAAAGCTCAACGGCAATTCCCCAGGTTTTGAGGATGGAAAGCTGGCAGGCGCGGAAAACAGTGCGCTGGTTGTTAACCCTGACCAGCGGAGCATTCTTTTCATATTTCCAGTTGGGCAGACTGCGTCTGCGCTCTTCGATGCTTTTGGGCGGCTGCGGCGCAGGTGTGGGGGCTTTCGTAATGGCCTTCGATTCTGAGGTTGAAGCTGAGCCTGCCGTTGTAAGCGTATCCGAAGACGAAGTCTGACCGTCATGCTTTTCAACGACCGGTGGCGACGTGATATTGTTTCCGGCGATAGATTCACGTTCGGCCTTTACATTTGCCAGCCGGATGCCCAGTTCCATCGCGACAGCCATAAGCGCCAGCACAGCCATCGCCGATGCAATCATGATTGCCGTTCGCCGGGTAAAAATGTTTCCCGCCACTGCTGCCAGCGTACCCTGCAGTTGTTCATCTTTGCGAGACCCGGGCACTTCGCCGGCAATCTCATGAATGCCCTTGGCCATGATCCGTTCATCGACCGTATAAGACCCCTCGACATAGCAGGCGAGAAGCGCACGGTCCATCAGAACGTTGATCCTGCGGGGCACGCCACGGGTGGCGGCATAAGCCATGCGCACGGCTCCAGGAGTAAACTCCACATCAATTTTTGCGCGGGCGATAAAAAGACGGTGGCGGATATAGGCCTGCATCTCTTCTTCGCTCAGCGGCGAAATATGGTACCTGACCGCGATCCTCTGGTTGAGCTGCTCAAGCTGCGAAAGTGCCAGGGTATCATTAAGCTCCGGCTGCCCCATCAGCACAATCTGGATGAGTTTCGTATCTTCCGTCTCAAGGTTTGAAAGCATCCGCACCTGTTCGAGAAGTGCCGGATCCAGGTTTTGTGCCTCGTCGATGATCAGAACGACATTGTTGCCCTGCCGGCTCTCAGTAATGAGAAACTCATTCAGGGCATCGATAAGTCCTTTTTTAGTATCGTAGTAAGAAGGAATTCCGAATTCGTAGTTGATAGCCTTCAGCAGTTCAATTTCGCTGAGACCGGGATTCAGGATGACGGCCAGCCGAATGTGGTCGGCCTTCAGTTCATGGACGAGCGCACGCGAGACCGTTGTCTTGCCGGATCCGATTTCCCCAGTAAGCAGGATGAAGCCCTTGCGTTCGCGAATGCCATACACAAGGGCGCCCAGCGCCTCGCGGTGGCGTTTGCTGAGAAACAAGAACCGCGAGTCGGGCGTGATGTTGAACGGCGCTTCGGCCAGACCAAAAAATTTATTGTACATCCGACTCCTTCCAGCAGTTTCCCATTCCTGCTCTGGTCTGGCAGGTGCGCGAGCCAGGTCTGCAGCAGCATTCGATGCACATCCGCTGATACAATGGGTTACCGGCGTGGGGTGCAGCCTGCAAATTGATCGTCAAGCTATACACCATGCCTTGCGCGCAGGTATCGCAAGCCAAAAAGTGTATGGAAGGCCCCGGGTGCCGTGTGGTGGGCTTCGCGATCGTGCGGTTTACCGAAATCACAATTATTGCGGCACACCATCTGAGACCTCGGCAACGTCTCCGATGGATGCGCCTTGCAGACTTCTGATTTCAGAATTCACGGAAAGGGGCACCGGAGTGCCGGAATTGAAGGTGAGAAAGGCAAGAGTGTCTCTGAGTCCCAGCAACGCATCTGCCGGAACCCGCAGGGTTTCTAATAATTTTCCCATTTTGAAACAATGAAAGCCAGCAGCTAAATGCGCGGGACTTTGCTGATGACTCCTTTATTAATGATCTTAGACAGCTTTACACCGCTTTGCGATTTCAAAAGCCTGTGCGCCCGTCAAAAAAAGACAGGTAGACGGAGAGAATAAGCGTGATTAACCCTGCGCCGGCAACCAGCACCCGGCTAACGGGCAGAGGCGGCGGCGCAATATGAGTCGGATCATTCGATGTTCGTGTCATTTCTTCCTTCTTCTTTCTTGGTCAGCCGTCAAAGCAATATGCCGGGGCGGCCATGGTGTTCAGCAACTTGCAAGTTCAGGTTTATTTTCGTAACTTCGATTCTGCCGCATGCCAAACATGGCCTGCAGACCGCGCCGCTCACCCTGGAGTCGACGCGCGCGCTGCCCAATCAACTGCTCGGCAAGGTCAAGAAAGCAGCCTTCCGTATCCACCGAAAGCTGGGCGGTGGCCGTAAGAGGGTCAGAAGCAAGGGTTTCCGAGTCGAGAACGAAACCAAGCTCAGTAATCTCTCGGCCGATCATCCGGCGGGCAATGGCGCGAAGCCTGATCATGCAGTCGCGCGCTTCTTCGCCAGAGCGAACCCTGTTGATGACCAGCGCGAGCGGGAGTTCACGGTCGAGTTCATGGAGCACTCGCACCGCGGCAAAGCAGTCGGCATTAGCACCAACATCAGATCCTGTAACAAGCAGCATTTCATCGACAAATGGGGCAATGCGCAGTGCGGCCTCAGTGCGTCCGGCGCCGCAATCCACGAGAATATAGTCTGCAGACTGCTCCTCTTCGACAAGTCTGATCTGCGATACCAGGGGGACATCCGCCGAATTGCCTGGACTTCCTGACAGAGAAGACAGCGAAATTGTCCGCATCCGCGGGTTAAAGTCGGCTGATGAATGAGGAAGCGCTGGCTCACCGTTGGTGATCAGAAGCACGTTTTTGCCTTTTTGTGTCAGGGCAAAAGACAGGTGGCGAGCGATTACGGTTTTCCCAACGCCTCTGCGGCCTGCAGCCACGCCGAGAACGGGTGCCCGATGAGCACGTGGCGAACTGGACGTGCGCTTGGAATCTGAAGAACTGTATTGCAGATTAATTCGCGCTTCTTCAATTGTTAGTTTTCGTACTTTGATCAGCGATTGGATATTGAGGAGTACTTGTATGTCTGTGTCAGGTAGAAATATTGGACAATTGCCCAAGGGGCGCGCGGTAAAAAACTCGCGAAAGAGCGTCAGGTAGTATCGAACTTCTGCTTCATCGAGGCCCGTGCGTTGTGCTGCCTGAGCCACGGAGTAACGGCGAATCATTTACGGGCACCTCCTTCAGCAGGAACATTTAAGCACGCGGGCGGCGTGCAAGACAAACTGTCAGGCCGATCTGCATCGGCAGTTAAATAAGAAATGATAAAGCCGGCGTGGCCACCGATTTCCTGAGCTTTTGGAAGGAAGTAACGCGGGCCACCTTTGTCAAAGAACTGTATTGGACGCTGCCTTGACATTAATGCCCTGTCAAGGCAGATTTTTTAGAAAACGTCAGATCTTGGATCTCGCTGGCCTTTTTTCGCCGTAAGCTCAGTCTTTGATTTTCTTTTTTAGATCGGGAAGCGTGCCATCTTTCCCAGCTTCCATGTAGCGCGATTCATTTCCCGTGCGGGTCACATTTTCGTACACGCCTTTGTCCCGCTTAACCAGTTTCGTGAAGCCCATGCTTTTAAGATCAGAATCTCCCTGGGGCGTGGCAACCTGAGGAGGGAATAGCAAGCGTTCTACCTCCGAATTCGGGTCCGTTTTGCCTGGATCCATTTTTGCCATTTTGCAAAGTTGTCCCCAGGTTTCGGCCTTTTCATTCATTCCATGAAACACTTCGACGGTCCGCTGGTTTTCTGGACAAAAGTATTCGTAAACGGGCACTTTTGCGACCTCCTGCTTTAGCTATCTTCGTGAACGAAAGGTTCGCCGGCATTGCCGTGGATATCGTCATGGTCCCGCGAGGCAGATTGAGGCCGCGGGCCACGGTGAGGTTTCAGGCGACGCCGGTCCAGAACCGACTGGGAATCTTCGCCAGGACAGATTACAATGTGCCGGTCCAGGCCTTCGCCGCGGCTGAGGGTATGAATTCCCCGGATTTCTTTCATGGCATTGTGAACGATTTTCCGTTCAAAAGCGGACATAGGCTCGAGCGGAACCTCCATCCCTTCACGAAGAGCATGGCGGGCTGCACGCTGGGCATTCGATTCGAGCCGCGACAGCCGCTTTTCAAGATAACCTTCGCAATCCACGAAAATGGGAAAAAGATCACGCGCGCCGTGGATGACCATCCGGTTCACCAGCACCTGAAGTGCCTCCAGGTTCTGGCCGTTTCGACCGATAATCAGGCTTCCTTCGCCAGAGGCGATGATGTTAAGCGACACACCACCGCGGCGCATTAGCACCTCGATCTGGGCATTGATGCCGCATAGTTCCAGGAGGCGGCGCAGATGCTGCCGCGCATGGGCAATGAGTTTGTCTTCGCTGACCTTGAGACGCACCGTTACGCCGGGCAGAGGTTCCGCCCCAGGCAGAGTGTCATCGTGAGCAGAAGAAAGCACCTCTGTCTCCACAGTATCACGGGGTATTCCTAGTTGCTGCAATCCCTCTTCAATGGCCAGCTGGGCAGTTTCGGCAGAAATGTCTATGGTAATCATTTATACTTCCATTGTCGGTTCGTTTGGTTGTGTGCAATTGCAAAGTGGCGGCAGTGCAGCTTCCATTACCACCATTACTTCTTGCCGCCCGATTTCCCACCCTGGCGACGCTGCTGCTCTTTCTCGCGGCGTTCCACTTCCTGTTTCGCAGCATTCGCCCGTTCCATCATACGTTCCATAAAGCTGTTGGGCTTGCCCGGTTTTTTGATTTTCCGCTGGGGCGGGCCTGCAGCCAGGATGCGCTTTTCTTCCCGGTCAATTACCCGGTTGGTATACAGCGATTGGCAAACCTGCCATGCATTGCTGGCGATCCAGTAAAGCATCAGCCCGGCGGGGAAGGTATACATGGTCAGCATTACCATCAGCGGCACCAGGTAAACCATCATCTTCTGCATCTGCCGCTGGTTTTCATCGGTAACGTTCTGCAGAGTGCGAGCCATGCTGATCTTGCTGCTGGCCATCTGGGTGATCGCCACCAGGATGGGCAGCAGGTTGAAATAAGAGCCCACCAGCGGAATGGCGGTGGTGAAATGGTAGAAATGATCCGCCTGGCTTAGATCCTTGATCCACAGGAAATGCGCTCCCTGCAGATCGATTGTGTTTTCAGCCACGCGGTAAAGTCCAACAAATATGGGCGCCTGGGGCAGAACCGGCAGACAGCTTCGCATCGCCCCCAGCGGATTGATGCCATGCTCCTGATAAACTTTCCAGGTCTGGCGCTGCTTTTCCTGGGCATCGTCCTTGTATTTAACGTTGATGGCGTCGATGTGAGGCTTGACCCGCTTCATCTCTGCCGACGATTTGGCCTGGATCTTGACTGAGTGCATGACCAGGGGCAGCACCAGCAGCTTGACCATGACCGTCAGCAGCATGATCGCGATGCCAAAATTGCTGCAGACATAGCGGTGGAGGAAATTCAGCAGGTCAGTGAGAGCAAGATAGATCACCCGCATCCACGACCACGATTCGCTGAACATAAGAGTCTGCAGGTCGTGGCCGTACTGTTTCAGTATGCTGTGCTTCTTTGGCCCCACGTACAGGCCAAACTCAAAGGTTTTGCTGGAATTCGGGGGCAGTCTGAACTGGCTCGTTCCCAGTTCCATCACCAGCGGAGGATGATATTTTTCAAGCTGGTCCCGCGTGGCGGGATCCGCTGCCTGGGTTGCATCGATTTTGTTAGAATTCGGAACCAGCGTGCGGAAGTGATATTGAAGCTGGCTGGCCTTGTCATTTGGCTGATATGGCACCATCACGGCAGCGAAGAACTTTGATTCCACGCCCGCCCACTCAATGGCATCATTCATTTCCATGGCATCGCCATCCACTTTCGGGCGAAACGTCTTAATACCATCGCTTCCGCGCGCCACGGCCACATCATAAGACTGTTCGCGGCTGTCGAGGTCGCCCAGTCCCCTCTGCAGAAGCCCGGGACCCCAACGCACTGTTAACCCACGGTTGAATTCGTCGACCACTGGCACAGTCGAGGACGTTTCATTATATATGGTGACTTTAAGGGTCGAGTAATATTTGTCGTCAGGAATGATAAGCTGTTTTTCGACCCGCAGTCCGCTGATGACGGGCGATCCAAGCCGAATTTCAGAACTGCCCTGCACAGGATTTGCCAGCGGCATGTTTTTCCATGGCAGTCGGTTAAAATCCTCATAGCTTTTTACGTTCTGTTCCTTGAACCCGATTTCCAGCGGCCACATCTGCTGGGCAGGAACTTCCGGGTTCACCGACGGGAGAGTGCGGACCAGTTCAATCCCCGACGTATTGGGATCGAAAACATAAGACTCGTTGCCGGGATCAAGAAGGCGCCAGCTATGCACCACGGCGCCAACAGTATCCATATCGACAGCAAATTTCCGGGTTTTCACAGAGACAAGCGGCCCCGGGTGGATGGCCGCGGTGGCAGAAGTCCCTTCTCCGAGGCCCCCTTCAGCCTGCAAGGCAAGGGTATCGCTGGTTAGTCTGTTGGCTGCAGCCAGGGTGGATGAGGTCGTCTCATCCTTGCCGGCGACTCCGGGAGCAGTCGGTTTCTTTCCGACAATCCAAAGGTACCCAAAAAGGATGATATACGAGATGAGAAGAAACTGGATCCAGCGGGCTCTTTCGGGTCCGCTCTTCTTGTTCTGCTGAAAAAAGGGCATGGTTCCGCAATTTGAAGATTTAAAACAAAGCCCCGCGGCATACCGGAAGGGAAACTACGACAGCAGCATTCCACATCCCGTGCGCACGGCTAGGGGTGATATTCGTAAAGGCATGGTATCATTCAAAGCATGGGGAGTTCGAGAATAGTATGCCCCGCCGGTGGTGAGTCATACAGGATCGGCCCTTCATTACCCTTGTAAGTATTGATGGCAGGTTCTTCGCACCGGCGGCCTTTCGTCCTCCGGAGCCCTTTTCGTCCTTTCCGCGGTTTCGCTATTCCTGAGTGAAGAAACTTTGCGCAGGGGCATAGTACGTTGCCGCTTACACAAATTGAGGTGATTGAATGTCCGTCAGAATCCGTCTGGCCCGCGTTGGCCGCAAAAAGAATCCGGCCTATCGTGTTGTTGTGGCCGACTCGCACAAGCCCCGCGATGGGCGCTTTATCGAAATCCTGGGCTATTACCAGCCGGTTAATGCCGAAGCCAAGGTTGAAGTCGATGGCGCGCGCGCAGTGAAATGGATGATGGATGGCGCACAGCCCAGCGACACCGTTAAATCAATTTTCCGCAGAGCCGGCATCATGAAACAGTTTCACGAAGCCCGCAAACCTGCCCCACAAACAAAGGCTGCCTGAATTCGCAAGTGCGGTCTTTTGGCCGCACAATGCATTTTTTTGTTGTCGTAACCTCCGTTTGTCCGTATCGCTCTGTTCCAAGTTGATCGCGTAGGTTTAATCGTTGATGCGGAGATTTCCTGATAAATGAGCAGCAATTCAAATGAAGGCCAGATCATGAAGGATCTGGTTCAATACATATCTGAGGCACTCGTAGACAAGCCAGACGAGGTCCAGGTGAAGGTTGTTGAAGGCGATACGTCGCTGATCATCGAACTCAAAGTCGCATCTGACGACGTTGGCAAAGTGATCGGCAAGGGCGGCCAGACCGCCAAAGCCATGCGCAAAATTCTG
>Ga0164242_10009822_pt1 | contig 10287 bp, 9 predicted proteins | sample OricomgcompostMG_FD_108783 | JGI IMG/M metagenome (GOLD analysis project Ga0164242, IMG submission 108783) | Miracle-Growth compost microbial communities from Emeryville, California, USA - Original compost - Miracle growth compost (MG) ... | reverse complement strand
GGCGGTCAGGAGCTGGACGACGCCCAGCTTCTTGGTGGCGGACTCGCCGAAGAGGTCCTTCTTCAGGTGGCTGTACGTGGGGAAGTAGATGGCCGAGAAGGGGACGTCGCGGAGTAGGCAGGCCGAGGCGCCCTTGTACAGGCCCATGAGACCGAGGGTGCGGACGATCCACATGGCTGAGCGCTTGGGTGCACCCTCGACGCGCTTGGCGACCTCTCCTTGGACCTGGAGTCGGATCTTGACGATCTCGAGCGGGTTGGTGAAGACCTAAAGGGGAATTGTCAGCAGTCAAAAACAGAGATCGAGCAGGCGAAGGATATCGAAATGGGAGTTTAACGTACGACTTGACAACCACCAGCCATACCACCGGCAAAGATCTCATGGCCCCACCAGATCTGGCCCTGCTTGTTGGTAAAGTGATTCCTCACAAGGTCGTTGACAGTCAGCTTGATGGCCTTCTCGGGCGCGACGCCAACCAGCTGCGGGAGGACACCGGAGTAGAGGCCGAGGAACCCTTCGTTGCGGATGACCTTTCTGAAGCAGTCGACCGAGTTGTTGTACAGCCTCTGGCCGGGAGACGCTCCTCTCTGGTTCTGCATGCGGGTCTTGACCAGATCGATGGGGTAGACCATGAATGCGCCAAAGGCACCGGCCGCGCTCCCGAGCACGAAGTTGTAGGTGGACTCAAACAGCGACGACAAGAACTGTTGGGTTTGTGTCTTGTCCTTTGCGGCTGCGCGCCCATCCTCCGCCTCGGTGTGGCCCCTCCAGGAGGGATCAAGGACCTTGGCGAAGTCGCGGAGGCCCAGCCTCCCGGACGGCTCGTCGAGGCTGGCAAAGTGGAAGAGGATGTCGGCTTCCATCGGGGTGAAGAGGGAGAAACGGGTGATTTTAGCGGCCTGGTTCAGGAATTCGGCCCTGGTGATCTTCCCGTCCGAACTCTTTGAGCAGGCTCGCCGGAGGATCAGCTCGACAAGGTCCATCTCCTTGATCATGTTCTGGAAAGCGCGGACGCTGGCATAAGACACCTTGCTGCCCTGGGAGATGTTGCACAGAGTGTGGAGGTTCTCCAAGAGGTGGTCGGACAGCTTGTGCTTGGAAGTCTCCATGATGATGCGCTGGAAGTCCTCGGGCTCGATGTACCCATCGCCATCCTTGTCGAAGAGCTGGAACGCTTGCCTAATCCTCTCTCCCTGCAGTCCGCGCAGCATCTGCGAGAACTGCTGGTAGTCGAGGTCGTGGCGCTTCTTCTTACTGCCTATGTACAGCTTGGCCCACTCGCAGTCCCAATCGAACGGGATGCTGTCGGGGCTCTTGTTTAGCTCATAGAGCTTCCGGAAGTGGTCATACTTGACGTTTCCGCGACGGTCGACATCGAAGAGGCGGAAGGCGATCTCGTATTCGGCGTCGGGTTTCGCCAGGATGTTCTGGAAGTAGGTCCAGTCAGGGAGGGTGACCCTACCCTTCCCCGCCCGGTCGGCAACGTCGAAGAGGATCGAGTACTGCTCGCGCTTGATCTTTTGCTGTTGATTTGGTCACATGTGTGAGTCAATTGCCTTCTGAGAGCCCCAACCAAGGGTAGACTACTAGTAACAAGGAACGCCAGGGGTTGGGGGAATGCCAACTCACGTAGTCCTCGTCGGGCGGCGCAACGGCATTGATGAACTCATCAGCGCCCATGTAGAGCTCGCCCGTCTCCTCATCCTTGATCGCGTGGCTTGCAAACCGTGCTTTAGTTTGTACCGACGGCTGGACATGCTCCTGGGTCCCTATCAAACTCTCTTTCACCGCCTCCTTGACGGCGGCAGCTTTCGCCATGTTGAACAGCGGTTACTCGGGGGTCGATCTTTCGCCGTGGAGGGTAAGTTTGACGACGAGGGCTTGCCGGTGAGATTGAAGATAAGATACGTGTTCCCCGGACGTCCTCGGGTTTGTAGCGGGCCTCGGCGCAAAAAAAACGAAGTTGAGTCAATTTTATCGAGATTGCGGAGGGATATCCACCAGCCACACTAGCTGGGTAGCTTCTGGAGCCCGTAGGAAGGATACGGAAAGAAGAATAGCGGCACTTTAGTGAGCGGAGATGTCGAGCATGGGATTGGAATGAAGGACAGCCTGCTCGATGCTCAATGCGACAACTGTTGACGCTGCAATTGCTGCCAAAACAAAAGGTGCAAGTTTAGACAGAATACGTGTTCGGCCCCAGCGAATGTTTTCATCAGCTCCCATCACCAAATTTTTTTTTCGCTCGCCGCAGATGACAGGGGTTGGCCTATCGCCACGGTGGGTGTGAGATTAGCGTCTGCGAACGCCACCAGCAGCAGCTTCGAATCTTGGGAGGCCAAGACAAGCAGCGACAGGCCGGCCCAACCGTTTCTTAGAAAATACCGAAAACTTCATTGCGAAAACTTCAAAGCTGTCCCTTTGATGGTGGTTCTGTATCCCCAAAGCTGGGGAGGTGTCCCTATTATTCGGTCGAAATTGGGGGTACCTTAATGAGTGAAGAGCGATTTTTGTCGCTCCGACTTCGCACACCACCCGAAACAGGTCAGTTATGTACAAAGCTCAACCCGCGAGTTGACATCCGCCGGAGGCCCAAGGCACTATTGCTTGGCGAGCTGGACTAAAGATAAAACTTCTAGGCTGGTCACCGAAGACTCTCTACCGCTACGACATGGAAAATTTAACCCACCAACCCATCCGAGTCACCGAAGGTTCTCACCTCCTGCGCCTTGAATGGTACACAAACCGTTATGGAGACTTCACACGTAGTAGATCCACACCCCCGACACAACTCCGAAAATCCAAGGACCCCTGCAAACAGTGGGGGGACGGCAAAGTTAATATCCGTGCCAATGATGCGCCCGCCACCATCGGCCAGGGCGACCAGCTGCGATGAACCTGCAGCAGCCTGCCGGGAAGTGCCGCCGGGGAAACTTCGCATTCTCCATGTTCCTGACGATCGCCTGCTGGGACCTGGACTATTTACGACTAGCAACGAGCAACTTGGCTGAACTTGTGTAAATCGTTGTCTTCAGTGGTAGTGTCTCGCATGCTGCTAATTACTGACTACTTCCCCTAGGACACTTCTCAAGCTTGAACTGTTCTGCTCGCCATGACTCAGTACCAACAACAGCCGAACTTCCTACCATGGCCACCCGAAGTCCAGGTGAGCTCGGTGAGCGTGTATAGCAGTAGCTCAAGTAATAATAGACCAGGAACACGCCAATTACACACGCCCAGTTATAAAGACCAGTGGTTTAGCAATAAGTGACACCGCGTTGCATTTTAGTCGAGACAACCGAGTCTCCATCATGTCCTAAGGTGTAAGCTACAATGCCGCGTTTTGCCACCAGCAACAGTTTTAGTTTTCCTCCAGTACCCTCCAGTGTGTGTCTTCATCTTCAAGAAAGAAAATGAGAAATCCATCTTCCCCTCTTCTCCTGAGCTAAGCGAAAATTATAACGTATACATCTGTGTCATCATCTCTAAAAAAGAATGCGCGGGCAGAGGGGAAAAAAAAACAAAGAATGAATATGCGATATAGAGGATAGCTCCGTCGTTGTTGTGCGTAATTTTTGGTGTGTGTGTGCCAAGAATCAACTCCGAGCTCCTGCCTATCTCACAGGGACGTAAATAAGAACCCCAACGCCATGGAATAGAAGTCTGCGCAAAGCCCTCATCTAGATGAGACTAACTCGCCTAGAGGAAGGTAGGTGGTGGTGTATGGACAGGCCAAGACGTGGCAAGGCAGAGGATCGGAGAAGTGTGAGTCGTGGGTATCGTGGCTTCGTTACTGAATGAGACGTCGTTACTGTGGGTGGCTCCGCCGGGAGGTTGCATCTCCCTGTGGCCAAGGAGCCAATTCTATGGTATCGCAAGACTGAACGCGGGTAAAGAAAAATTGTTGGGGCCGTGGCGACCCGAATTCGGCGATAGTGCTGAAGGGTATCTTGTCGGGGTGCGTGCCATTCAACACAACGGGGATAGCAAAAACCATCCCGAGGTGCTATGAAACGCGGGCAGACTAGCAAATGAGGTGATGACGATATAAGCTAGTAATGGAGGCTCCTCTCCAAATATAAGGGTGTCCTCTAGTTCGGGGAGATTGTTGGCAACGCAAAGCGATGCTCAATCATCCTCCTCCGAAGGAAGGGGAAACCCGGTGGTGTAGGCCTCATAGTTTGCCAGCCCCGCCTTGTTGTGGTCCGGGAACCGCAGGGAGTGGGTGGGGTTCGACGAGAAGGGGAGAACAAAGCCGTTGCTGATCTCGACCTCCACATAGGTGGAGGCGCGCTTGTACTTTGCATTGGCGTACTTGTTGAAGACGGCGGCGTGGTGCTTCCGGGGAGTGAGGCAGCACTCGAAGATCGTGGCCACCAACTGCTCGAGCTGGCACATGGTATAACCGGAGTAGTGCATATGAGCCAGGGACTAGCAACATGGTTAGCGGGGGAGACACGCGTGATGGGGGCACGCTCTGACTTACCCAGTCACCCTTCCTCAGCATGAGCCGGGCCAAACAGTGGGCACCGGCGGCGAGGAAGCTTGCGGGGCACCCGACAAAGCGCTCGTCCAGAATGGTCGCCTCCAGGAAGTACTTGGCAACAGTCCGGGTCTCCAGGTCGTAGTCATCGGCCTTGCTGATTCGGCGCAAGAAACTCATCGGGCCAGGCCAGCCAAGGTCGAACTGGAGCATGCTAAGCATGAACCGCTCCGCCTTAAGGATCTCTTCGCCTTCGTACCCACGGTTGACCATGTACTCGATCTCCTGTATGGAAGGGCAGTTAATCTCCTCATACTTGGCGGCCAAGAAGATGGCGGTAGCCCCGACGAGTTGCAGCTTGCCAAGAGAGACGACCTTGACTGACAGGAACCGGTCAATGTAGTTGACGGCCAGAAACAGGGTTTCGGGAAGGAGGCCGAAACGCTGGTGAACTTGGATAAGCCACTCCATAAGGATGGATCGCATGGACCATTTGATTTCGGTCTGGATATCCATGTAGTGTGGATTCGGGAGCATCCTGGCCTGGATTGAAGGTCAGCCATGTGGTACATTATATTTAAAATGCTGTACAGTGTAGTGTGTGAAGGACAAATGTCTTCCCAGTGAGAATGAGCAAGGCAAGTGAAGTGAAGAGCGAGTAAGGTGTGAATGGGATAGATAGCAAGAAAGAGATGCCTGAGGGCATTGGCTCCTTATTGGTGATGTGAGAGGCCGGTGAAAGGAAGCGACAAGTACTAGAGAAAACGCTCTATAATGAGGGTGGGGAAGGAGACAGGAAGGGGGACAAGAAAGGGACAAAAAGGATGAATGCCTCAGGTCACTATTGCGGCCAGGGTCAAAGGGTATTTCTTACCTCCAAATCCCTCATGTGCTCAAAGATTTCCTCGGCATACTCGGCGGCCATACTAATGTCCCAAGTTTCCTCTTCAATCTCGTCCTCTGTCCGGCTGCTCTCGACAATCAGCTTGGCCATCGCAAGGTCCTCGCGGATCCTGGCTGTGATCTTGGGTGCCACCAAAGTGGTGACTCCACCAGTGGTGTTATCTCCGTGAGAGCGATAGGAATGAGCAGTGGTATACCCCTGCTCATCATAAAACTCTTCACCCTCGTCATCATCGTCCCAGTATTCGTCGCCCTCTGAGATAGGAGGAGGCACTGGGGGGCCGGTCGAACAGGTGGGTGCGGCGACAAGGTCATCCTCGAACTCCGGGGTGGTGTCGTCGGGCACTGGCCGAGCCTTGTCAGTCTGAGGAGGTTGATCAACCACGTGAGGCATCACCTCCAGGGCATCCACGTAGGATGCCTCAGTGGCACTGTCATCACAGTTGTCAAGCTCGTCAGACTTACCAAGATATCGGCTCTGGGTGCGTCGGAGTACAACAGGATGCTCCGCTCTCAGCTGTGGCTGGCTCCGATAGTGACGCGGGTTCTTAGCCGGCTGGGTCGCCATGGGTGCGAAGTTGCACCTGGCGGCCGGTACTTCGACCTTGGCACTAAACTTCATCTCCTTCTGATCTTCAAAAATAAACGGGGCCTTCTGGGAAGCACCAGCCTTGGTAGCAGGGAGCAGGTCGGATTCGCCCCAGGAGCTAGTGGTGCTGTGGGTGTCGGTGTGGGAGTAGAGGGATGGCTTGGTTGATGGGACGGCGGTGCTCGACGTTGATGGAATGGGGATGGTGGATTTGGAGGTGTAGCCTGTGTGGCGAAGGGCCGGTCGCCGAAAGGCTTCGTTTCCGGAGACAGGGAGGTTCTCCTTATCGGAAGTCAAAGCCTCGCGGTTGCCACTGAAAATCGAGATGCGTTCCTTGACTTGACCTTTCGGGCCAAGGTCAATGACGGCCCTTGAGGTATTGCTCAGGTCGACAAAGGCGGTTCGCTTGGCTCCAGCATTCAATCCACCTGTAGAGGCCATGGGCTTCAGAGTTCCCATGGACTTGTGTCGCTGGTGGAGGGATTGCTTGATGGGGGCGATATTTTCAGTCCCAAAGGCGATGGATGGGACTCCTCGGAGGGGACGGTGAGGCTAGAAGTAAAAAAAAAAAAGTCAGTTAACTATCCAGAGCAGAAAAAAATGGAAGATGAAGCTGATAATGATCTGGCGATGATGCTTGTCGTGAGGGAAGATGGATTTCAGCAACAGCAAGGTTTATAGGAAGGCTTACCTTGGCGTCCATCTTGTTCAATTTGGAAGCCGGGTAGGAGATGATGATTCACTGATCGCTCGTCGCCCACTCGGCTCGACAATCTTTAAAAGTCGAGATTTGGCGAAAGGGTGGGTTGGTATCGATGCAGGACGCGCAATATCGCGTCCAAAATCACCCAACAAGGAGATTAGCAGGGCTAATTCCAGGGTTCGCGTATCCGATGAGCGTGCCTCGCAACTGGGAGATTTTGGGTTCGACCGCGGCGCAGAACAAAAGGAGGACAGCGCGACAAGGTGCAGTGATGATAACTCTGGTCGGGTTTGTTTGGTGAGAACAACCAGGTCACGGTCTGAATCAATGGTTGCGGCGGTAACCTTTGGGGCTGCACAAAGTTTCACGCCGCCGTAGTCAGGGCCGGGAAGAATGATGAGATCGGCGCGAAAAGGGGTAGGAGCAAATCGGGGATTGATGTAGAGTAGGAAGACTCAATAAAATGAGTCGACCTTCAAATGTAGTGCCTTGTGTTGGAAAAATGGAAAATGGGTGAAGAGGGGGGATTCCGGACGCAGAGGGAGAGAGGTGGCCGCTTCCCTTTTGCTGGTGGTGTAGGGCCCTTGACTTTGTTGTTGTGTTGATATTGGCACGCAGCTCCAAGCTTACAGAAAATTGGCTTGGTCTGTGCGCAGAGTCCCCAAGTTCCTCGCCATGCATTGGAAAGTGGGTCGGGAGCTGTTGGCCGGGTGGTGGTGGATCCAATGTTTTTCCCGCTCCGATGATGTAATGGCGTCAGCGAACAAACTCCGGGGTCCTGGCAACCGGTCGCGTCTTCCAAAACGGCGTGGAAGCACAACATGCGCAACCCATCAACGACAAACTCGTCGCTATCGAGTGTGAATCATTCTCAATATTTCTGTGGCAGTCTGGATTCCTATTTAACATAATTTCAGAACCAACCCCTTCAATTCTAGCCCATAATTAGGCAGCACAACCATCCAGCGGTGGCCCCGGCGATTTCGCGTCAGCATTCCAAGCGACGCACGCGAGCCGCACACCAGAACACGTGACCCAGATCAAGTGTGGCGGCTAGCGACGCATGCGTCCATCATGACGGCGACGATGGGGTTTCCCTTGGAAGTCTCGCAAATTTATCGCTGGTGGGGTATCGCCTGCATGCCGCGACCGGCAATAGCAATTGTCGCAAGTTATCGACGCCGCTAGGGACCATTGCGACCGCATCCAAGATCAAAGGTCAAAGGTCCTGCGAGCGGGGGGGCCTGCGCGGCCAAACCGAGTGGAGAGGGGGGCCGCTTTTCGAGGACCACCCAGCTCTGACCAGTGAGATGGCCGGCGCATCTCAACATGAAGCATAATGTTTTGATGTTGTTGTCCTCGCACGTTTGAGGGCAGCGCGTCCCGGGACGGACCACTGGGGCCAAAAGAGGGCGCCAACCTTAATGGATTAAACTCAATGTCTAAAGTTGGGCCGGTAATCGAGGCACTGCGCCCCTCCCCCTCGGGCCCCGCGCCACCTGCGGCTTTTAGGAGCGCTTCAGCTCATCTTTGCCTCAACGGGCAACACGAGACGGAGCTATGAGGAGTAATTCGACCGGTCGTGCGCTGCTCGAGGGGGTGGTTAGTCTATTTGTTTGCTTGCCGGCGGTCCGGATCAAGCCGGCAACCAGTAAATGTGCAGTCCAACTGTGGCATGGTGTTGGAGTATTCGCAGACTCATTGTGTGCTTCGGTTTAGTCCTATTTGCGTTGCGCAAAAAAAGGGCAACAAACTTGCGACGACGAGACGACGGTTCAAGGACGATGGTTCAAGGATGAGGGATGAAGCGATGCGGAGAGGGAATGCCAGGGCCTCGGCTGTGTCGAATCCTCGGGAGGCAGGCTGTGTCATTACCCGGGATTTCAGATTTGTCGAGCGACGCGGGATCAACGGCACAATGAGAGCTCTGCAGCTTCTTCCGCGACAAGCTACTGCGCGGATTATAGTACCTTAATAACTGCTATGCTATCCTAAGGTACGGACAGGGACTCACTGCCTTTCCTGCATGGAGATGGGCCACAATAGACGAAAGATGGTGTGGCAACATCCACGCATCGGCGGAAGGCACTGATCAACTACCACGGCAATCAGGATGGACAGTTCTCCAAGTGGATAGATAGGCCTGGTACCAGACTAAGAAGGTTGGCTATCAAGGTTGTATAGGCTGCCCTGACGTGCAACCCCTCGAGTCCGAGACCTCCAGCGTTCCCGGATAGATCTCGCTTCTAGCTCCCTCTCGGTCGCCCAGCTGAAGTCGCAAGGCCCAAAAAAAGGGGATCAAAAGGTTCTTTGCGCGCGACATGCAAGTCATGTCAAATATTCCCCGGGGGGGAAGTCCCTTCTTGCGACGGCCCGGTAATTGACAGTTTGGATCTGGCGAGCGCGGGCAAGGTGATTCGACGAGGGGAAGGTATTTGAAACTTTGGCCCAGCGCATGGGGCCGCCCTCTCCGGCCCTCCCAAATCTTTCAGACAAACTCTCAATGCCAAGCTGCCAACACTGTGCGCGCAAGCGCCTTTCTTTTCAATTCGAGTTTGAACGGCGGGCATCTCTCTACCAGTTAGCGAACACAGTTTTAGCGAACACCCTGCTCCTCCTTCCCCAGGTTCCATTCGATCCGCCCAGTCTGATCCTGCCAACGTCCAAGCCCTGCCTGGTCTGGCAAGTCTGGCCTATGACTGCCTCCGTTAATTTTCTCCTCCATGCGCCCGGATTAGACCAATGGCGCCCGGCACCTTGCGAGAGGCGAAAGTGTGGTCCTCTGATGAGAGGAGGGGGGTGTTACCTGACCAGTAATGAAACACCACCTGGGCGAACTGCCCTCTTGCGCCGACTTTTGCGATTCTTCTCGTTTCTTTGCTTTCGATCGCCAACGCTTCCGTCTTCCTCTCCCCCGGGGCCGTGCGCTTATCGAGGATCAAGAAGGGGTGCCTCGCGCCGCCTTCATCCCAAGATCGGCGACCAAACAAATACCGCTACGTATATGTAGGTACATGCCTACTGTACAGTGGGCAGAAACCTTGACAGTCGGTTCGCTCGGCTGCCCAGTAATTCTACCTGGAGCCCAAATAAGCGCACGTAGGAGGGTAGGTAGGTAGGTTGAAACGGTTTGCCGCTTCTTTTGATTACCCTAGAACCTGTCCATTCCCTCGTGGGCTTCGCGGCAGGTTTAGCATGACTTCGACGGTGCGCCGCCGCCAGTTTCCAGGCGCACATTTTCGCACGCCCATCCATGATCCGCAAACCAAGAGGAAATACGGTACAATATCCCCTGTCTCAAACTAAGTAGCGGCTAGTCGCCCCATTGGCTGGCGCCCGACCTCCCAACTTCTGTGTGGCCGCGCTTGCTGCAACGGAGACCGACATTCTATACTCTAGACCTCGTGGTTTGTTGTGTGCGTTCGGGCGCATTTCTCGTCCAGCCACTGGGGGCGCGACGGTAGGTCCAAATTGAAGATTTGTTGATGCTGGCCGCTCTGCGACCGACCATATCCCCCCCCCCCCGGTCCCCCTCCCCTAAAAACATTTCTTGATGCGATCCCTTGGCGGCGATCTGGCCACGGGAGGGCAAAAGGGGGAATGGGGACG